>WNGJ01008878.1_pt1 | contig 15176 bp, 9 predicted proteins | sample 5400611 | NCBI WGS metagenome assembly WNGJ01 (sample SAMN13153375, study PRJNA577476) | soil metagenome | isolation source: 40 cm soil or saprolite under Garry oak tree replicate 1 | place: USA:California | collected 2016-06-15
GCAAATCGGTTGGAATTTTGTAGTGCGCGAGGCGCTCGTGGATTTCGTCGTCGCCTAGCTCACGGTTTTTGATGGTGAACGGATTGATCGCGGGCATGAAAACCTGCTGCGGTGGTTTCATTTCCTGCCTGTATTCGGGACAGCTCATGATGGCGACATCGTAGCTGTCGATCCACCGGCGTAAATACTTCCATATTTCGGCATTGGGTCGTGAAAGATCGATATGGCAGCGCCAGATCCATGGGCATGTTTTTTGGTAGTGCTCGATGAACGGGAGCGGGTGCGGATCGTGCACGATGACGAAATCGTGCTCTAGAAAATTGCGGACGCTGTTTTCGTAAATGACCTGTTCGTAGATTTCTTTTTTGATGGCCGAGAGATCGATCTCGCCGCCTTGGAGCGCGTTGTGCATCTTCTTCGTGATCGAGAAAAAGTCAGCCGTTCCCTGAATTACGCGCCACTCGCTACGAAGACCAAGGCTGTTCATGAGCAGGGTAAGCGACGAAATCATCTCGGCCACTCCGCCCCCGTAATAGGTCGAATTGAAATTGGCTACGCGCAGATCTTTGAACTTCCCGGCCTTCTCACGGATACGCTCGACTTTTTCGCTTCCAATGAGCGGCTCGTAGTCTTCAATCTGTGTGATGCGATAACGCGCCATTGTTTAAGTGATTCGTTCGCCGTCGCAGACACGCTCGCCAATCGCGCGAGCGGCGATTAATTTTTTGCAGGGTTTGGATTTCTCCCTAATGCAAAAACCTAAAATCGACGACAAGCTGACGCTGCTGACCGACTTCGGTAAGACAGAAGCGATTTGTGCCGAGGTACTCGACGATCCCGCTACGGCAGGGGGTGTGTTGCTTAAAGTGATGACGCGGGGGCCATTCACGGAAGGCCAGCAGTGCTGGATCGTCGATCGCGATGGATCGAAAATTGGAGCAACCGTCGAGAACGTCTTGAGCCAAACGATCGACAGCGAAGTGACGCTTTCAACCGTGCTTCCCGCCTAACGACAGCTCGCGACTTTCCAGGAGAACCGCACCCGCTCGTTTCATATCATCGAACGCACGATCCACGTCGCCCGGTTCGAGGCCGATTCCACGACACCCGTCTGCGATCACGTGTGTGTTGAGGCCGAGCTGCCGCGCATCGAGTGCGCTGTATTTCACACAATAGTCCAGCGCCAGACCGAGCAGATAAATGTCCCGGATGGCGCGCTCCTTCAAATAGTCGGCGAGTCCCGTTTCCCTACGATGCGCATTGTCAAAAAACGTGCTGTAGCTGTCGATACGCGGATCGATTCCCTTGTGAAAGATGTGAGCGATTCTGCTTGTGTTGAATGACGGAGCGAATTCAGCGCCGTGCGTATTTTGAACGCAATGGACTGGCCAGAGGATTTGCTCGATGCCATCGAGCTTGATGCGATCGCCGGGCTTTTTGCCCGGATGATTTGCGGCAAAGCTGCCGTGGTTTGGCGGGTGCCAGTCCTGCGTGGCAAGGACCAGCTCGAAGCGTTGCTGCAATTCGTTGGCGAGCGAAATAACTTCGTCGCCGCGCGGGACCGGCAACGCGCCGCCAGGCAAAAAATCATTCTGAAGATCGACAATGATCAAGGCATTCATTCGACTCGATTGCGCTGCTTCTTTGCGCGCGAGATCAATCTCGATCTTAATTCATGCAGTGAGTTTTCAAGGCCGACATCGTATCGGCGCGGCTTCTCAAATTTCAAAATCTCCGGCGGCGCGCAACTGAGTTGCTTGCGCGCATACTCACGCGACTCTTTTATTTGCGGCACGCGATAAACAAGTTCGCCTTGGCGAAAAATCGGAACGAGCAAATCGACATAGTCGGTCCGTGCGGGAATCTCAGTCCGCCTCTCGGTTCCAACGTCGACAATTACGGAAGGCTCGCTGATTGCGTGATCGATTTCATAAATCGCGTCAGCAATGAATCTGCCGCCCGACTGATAGAACCGGCGTACCTGCAACAAACCCGGGCACGACGTTTTCGCCGCCTCATCGGAAAGTTTGATCCGATACCGCCATTGCTCGCCCGGAGGCCGCACCGCGCCGAGTTTATAAACGCCACCCAACGCCGCGTCTGGCTGACCGGTGCTGAGCTTCGTGCCCACACCCCAGATGTCGATCTTCGCTCGTCGCCTTTTCATTTCCGCGATTGCGAATTCATCCAAGTCGCCCGAGCAAACAATCTTCGCATCCGGAAAGCCGGCTTCATCGAGCATTTTTCGCGCTTCGATGCTCAAGGCTACGCGATCACCCGAATCGAGCCGCACGCCGATGATTTCATGTTGATCTTTCTGCAACTTTTTGGCCACAGCGATCGCCCGACGTACGCCGTCGAGCGAGTTGTAGGTGTCCACCAGGAAGACGCAGTTGTTCGGCAGCGCTCGGGCGTAAGTTTGAAATGCTTCGCGCTCGTTTTCAAAAAACATGATCCAACTGTGCGCTTGCGTGCCGCTCACCGGAATGCCGTAGTGCTGACCCGCGAGCAAGTTCGATGTTCCCGCGCATCCACCGATGTAAGTAGCACGCGTCGCGCTCAGACCGCCGTCCATTCCCTGAGCTCGGCGCAATCCAAACTCGATCACCGCGTCATTTTCAGCAGCCATGCAAACCCGCGCGGCTTTCGTAGCGATCAGGCTTTGAAAATTTAAAATAGTCAGCAAAGCGGTTTCCAGCAGTTGACAGTGAATGATTGGACCGCAGACCCGAATGAGCGGCTCGTTCGGGAAAACAAGCGATCCCTCCGGCATCGCATCAATGTCACAGCTCGGTCGCAGCGCGCGCAGATAATCTAGAAAACCGGCGTCAAACAGCGGGTTGCCGTCGTTTCCGCATTGCGAGGCGAGATACTCGATCTCACTTTCTTGAAATTGGAATTGTCGTACAAAATCGATAGCCGTCGCGAGCCCGCACGCGATGGTGAATTCTCCACCAAATGGATTTTCGCGAAACATGACGTGAAATGCCGCTTCGTGATCGCTCACCCCGGCTTTCCAATAACCACACGCCATCGTGACCTCATAAAGGTCCGTCGTCAGTGCGGAGAACTTATATGCTGGCGGGTTCAATTCTAGCTGGGCAATTTAGGCACGCGGGCTGTTTACGCGAGTGTCGCGGTAGCGCACGAGACGCGTGCGCTACCCACCCAGGCGGCCGGTTGAGCATCGGGCTACGTTCGTTAGTTGAGAGTAGATGAAAGCAAACAACACCAAAGGCGACCGCAGTTTTCCATTTCTCCGCGTCAACGAGCGCGAAACCAAGCCGCGCAAGCGCGGACTAACGGAAATCCGCGGTCCGTATTACTCAGTCGTCGGTCGACGTTACTTGGAAGACTTGTTTGAAATGATGGGCACTTATGTCGATTCGCTGAAATTCGCTGGCGGTTCGTTCACTCTGATGCCTCCTCAAGCTGTTCGGGAGATTGTCGATCTTTGCCACAAGCATGACGTGCTCGTTTCCACCGGCGGTTTCGTCGAGCGCGTGCTTGCGCAAGACGGAGGCGCGGTGCGGCAATACGTCACCGAATGCAAGAAGCTCGACTTTGATATTGTCGAAATCTCGGCCGGTTTTGTCTCAATTCCGACCGACGACTGGCTGCGACTCATTGAACTTGTGCGCAAGTCCGGAATGAAGGCGAAGCCCGAAGTTGGGATTCAATTCGGGGCGGGTGGCGCGACCGCTGCCGCAGAACTTGAGGCCGAAGGAACGCGCGATCCGAGCTGGGCGATCACACAGGCAAAACGATTTCTCGATGCGGGCGCTGAGATCATCATGATCGAGAGTGAAGGCATCACCGAGAATGTCGATCCATGGCGGACGGATGTGCCCGCGCGATTGATAGACGAGATCGGGACGGAGAAACTCATGTTCGAAGCCGCCGATCCGGATGTGTTCGCGTGGTATATTAAAAACTATGGCGCGGAGGTGAATCTCTTCGTCGATCACAGTCAGATTGTTCAGCTGGAATGCCTACGTGCCGGCATTTGGGGGACCAAGAGCTTGTGGGGACGCGTTGTGACTTACAAAGAGTCGCGCTGACAAATTTTGTCGGTTCGGCGGTCGTAGACCGCCGCTACAGTTCGGATTTCGCGCCAATGTGATCGACGAACCAATTGCTCGCCAGGTGCGCGACTCGCTCGAGGGCGCCCGGTTCTTCAAAGAGATGCGTCGCGCCGGGAACGATCTCGAGCTTCACTTCGCAGTGCATCCGATCGCGCGCCTGCTCGTTTAGTTCGATCACGATATCGTCGTCTCCACCGACGATGAGCAACGTAGGCACTTGCACTTTCGGCAACGCTTCGCCTGCCAAATCGGGGCGGCCACCGCGCGAAACCACCGCCCCGACATCTTGCGGCCCCTCCGCAGCTGCAACCAGCGCCGCGCCGCCCCCCGTGCTCGATCCAAAATAACCAATCCGCAAACTGCGAGTTTCCTGCTGCTGCTTTGCCCAGTTGGTCGCGTGAACAAGCCGCTCCGCAAGCAGTTTAATGTTGAATCGAAGTTCGGCAGTGCGTGCGTCGATCGCTTCCTCTTCCGGCGTAAGCAGATCGAACAGGAGTGTCCCTAGTCCGGCATTGTTCAAAGTGCGCGCGACGAATTGATTCCGCGGACTGTGCCGGCTGCTGCCGCTGCCGTGAACGAAAAGAACCAGCGCGGTGGCCATTCCTCTGCGCAGCGCGTGCGAGCAGGTCGCGCACTTCTTCGTCGCTCGTTTGGGGAAAATCTTCGTAATACTGAGCGACTGCCTGAAAAAATTCGGGCGCGGTCGCGCAAATCGTTTCGTCGGCTTCTTCCTCGAATTCGCGACAAGTATCCGGCGGACCAACCGGCACTCCTACGACGATTTTCGCGACACCGCGCTGCCGCAACCCCTTGATCGCAGCGCGCATGGTTGCCCCGGTCGCCAGGCCGTCATCCACCAGAATGACAACACGATCGCGCAGCTCCGGTGCGGGGCGCCCCTCGCGATAACTTTGCTCGCGCCGTTCCAGCTCGGCTGTTTCTCTCGCTGTTACCGATTCAATGGCCTCATCCGCGTTAGGTAAGGCGCGCATGACGTCTTCGTTCAAAACGCGCACGCCGCCGGAGGCGATCGCACCGGCGGCGAGTTCTTCAAAGCCGGGGACACCCAATTTGCGCACGATGAAAACATCGAGAGGCACGTTCAATCGCTTCGCCACCTCGTAGGCAACCGGCACACCGCCTCGCGGGAGACCAAGAACAATCACGTCATCGCGACCGGCATACTTAATGAGCTTTTCTGCGAGCAAACGCCCGGCTGCTGTTCGATTTGGAAAAGCTCTTTCCATGCGGCCTTTCCCGTTTTTTTATAGATTCTTCGAGGCGCGGGAGGAATCCTCCTTTGTGATTTCGCTTCTCGACGCCGCGGCGCGTGTTTCCCGCTCGAGGCGATCGAGTTTGTTTTCCATGAAAAATAGTGTCTCCAATTTTGCGTCGATGAGAATCTCAACGTTCCCAAGAATCAAGATGGCGGAAGGGGTGGGATTCGAACCCACGGTGGGTTACCCCACGCTCGATTTCGAGTCGAGTGCCTTAAACCGGACTCAGCCACCCTTCCCTTTTTCGCAAATCGCCGGTTCCCAGCGCTGATTATCAATTGCACGGGTGTTATTGTAAACTCCGGTCTCCGCAAAACGGGGATACAAAAATGTTACAATTTTAGGCTTGCCTCGGGTGCTTTTGGTACTGCATATTGTGTGTCCGCTGGGCAACGCCCGCTATTACTTGTTGTTGACTCGATTTCACAGGTTATTAGCCCCGCTGTTCACGATTATTCGCACCTAATTCACAACCTCAACCCGCTTCACCGCCATGATTCAACTAAGACCCGGAATTCCGCCTGCTTCACTTAATGAACCGTCTAAGCTGGCCGAGCGCCAAAAAAACAGGGCTGAAAAAAAGAAAAATACCGGTCTGCGTTTTAAGCGCGTGTTCAGTGATGCTACCGTTTCGCCCTTCGATCAAATCGAATGGGAACGGCGCACAGCGGAGATCAATGATGACAGTGGCAAGGTTATCTTCAAGCAGGAGAATATCGAGGTCCCGAAAAGCTGGAGCGCGCTGGCAACCAAGATAGCGGTCTCAAAATATTTCTACGGCGACATCGGGAACGGCACCGATCCGCATAAAGGCGGAAGAGAAACTTCGGTGCGGCAATTGATTCATCGTGTCACGCGCACGATTACCGACTGGGGAATTGCAGATGGTTACTTCGCGGATACGGAGGCCGCGGAAACTTTTCACGACGAACTGACCTGGCTTTGTCTGAATCAGCACGGAGCGTTTAATTCGCCGGTCTGGTTCAACGTTGGCTTGTACCACCAATACGGCGTGGGCAGAGGTGGGGGAGCCGGCAATTATTTTTATAATCGCGAGATCGGCAAAGCTGAGCGGGCCACGTCACAGTACGAATACCCGCAAGGAAGTGCCTGTTTCATTCAAAGGGTGGACGACACGATGGAAGACATCATGCGGCTGGCGATGAGCGAGGCGATGCTCTTCAAGTATGGCAGCGGCACGGGCACTGATCTTTCTTCGCTAAGATCGACAAGAGAAAAGTTGAGCGGCGGCGGCAAGCCGAGCGGGCCGCTTTCGTTTCTTAAAGTTTACGATCAGGTCGCGAACGTGGTGAAGAGCGGCGGCAAAACGCGGCGCGCCGCGAAGATGAATACCCTGAAAGATTGGCATCCCGACATCGAGGAGTTCATCGACGCGAAGCAGAAAGAGGAAAAAAAAGCCTGGGCGCTGGTCGAGCAAGGTTACGACGGCAGTTATAACGGCGACGCGTACGGCTCGGTCATGTATCAAAACGAAAACCTAAGCGTGCGCGTAAGCGACGAGTTCATGGAAGCAGCGCTCGAAGGTCGTGAGTGGTGGACGCGACGGGTGCGCGACGGCAAACCGTGCGAGCGCAAAGATGCTCGCACGCTGTTGCGCAAGATCGCCGAAGGAACGCATGTCTGCGGCGATCCCGGAATGCAATTCGATTCCACGATCCACAAGTGGCACACGTGCAAAGGCACGGATCGGCAAAATTCCACCAACCCCTGCTCGGAATATCTCTTTCTCGATAACACTGCCTGCAATCTTGCGTCGCTCAACTTGATGAAGTTCAAGGCAGCGGACGGCGACTTTGATGTCGAGCGATTCAAGGCGGCCGTGCGCATTTTTATTACCGCGCAGGAAATCATCGTGGACAACGCAAGTTACCCGATAAAAGAAATCGCGGAGAATTCGCATATTTTCCGTACGCTTGGGCTTGGCTACGCGAATCTTGGCTCGCTTGTTATGAGCTACGGTTTCGGTTATGACAGCGTGGAGGGCCGGGCGCTCTGCGGCGCGATCACCGCAATCATGACCGGCGAAGCATACGAGCAAAGCGCACGGTTGGCGCAGTCGATTGGGCCGTTCCCCGGTTATCATGATGCGCGCGCCAGCGGGGTGCCCAAGCCAGTGGCCAAAGACAACGTCGCGTCAATGTCGGAAGTCATTGATTTGCACCGTTGCGCGGTGAGGGAAATTTCGGACGCGGAAGAGTTCGCGCATTTGAAAGAGGAAGCGGCGAAAGTTTGGGAAAGTGCAGCGGAACTCGGGAAGCGCTACGGCTATCGTAACGCGCAGGTCACCGTGCTTGCCCCGACGGGCACAATCAGTTTCCTGATGGATTGCGATACGACCGGGATTGAGCCGGACATCGCGCTCGTAAAATACAAGCTGCTCGCAGGCGGCGGAATGCTCAAAATTGTCAATCAGACGGTGAAACCCGCCCTGGAGAAACTGGGTTACAATTCCGAAGAAATCGAACGGATCATCGCACACATCGACGCGTTCGATACAATCGAGAACATCACTGACACGGATGGATCGAAAATCTCATCCGGGCTCAAGCCGGAGCACTTGTCGGTCTTTGATTGTGCGTTCAAGCCATTTAAAGGCGAACGCAGCCTCAATTACATGGCGCACCTGCGGATGATGGCGGCTGCGCAGCCGTTCCTAAGCGGTGCGATTTCGAAAACGGTTAACATGCCCGAAGCAGCTACGGTCGATGACATCATGAACACGTACGTAGAAGGCTGGCGGCTCGGATTGAAATCGATCGCGATTTATCGCGACGGTTCGAAGCGTTCCGCGCCTCTCAATACGCGCAAGACAAAACACATGGGTGCGGTAGAAGACGTTGATATTGCGTTGGATGCTACAATTGAGCGCGATCAATTCGAGAAGCGCATTCTCGAGTTGGAGGAAGAACTGGCGATGGTCCGGAGCCGGCTCGACCAACCCATCCGGCATCGCATGCCGGACACGCGAATGTCGCTCACGCACCGGTTCGAGATCGCCGGACATGAAGGTTACATCACGGTTGGCCTGTACGAGGATGGTCAGCCGGGTGAACTCTTCATCACAATGTCAAAGGAGGGAAGCACGATCGGCGGATTGATGGATACCGTCGGCACTCTCACCTCGATTGCCCTGCAGTATGGCGTGCCGCTCGAGAGCCTCGTGAAAAAATTCGCTTACCAACGATTTGAACCGAGCGGCTTCACAAAGAATCCCGACATTCGAAACGCAACTAGCATCACTGACTATGTTTTTCGCTGGCTCGCCTGCCAGTTCATCAAAGGTTACAAGGAAGCCACCTCACCAACACGCGGACAAACGGAATTGCCGTTGAAAGAAATTCCGGAGATGGAGAAAAAGGCGCTCAATCGACCCGTCTCCGATCTGGCGCGGACAGGCGAAAAGGAGCTGATCGACGTAATCATAAGTCATTCACCGAACGATGGCTCGCCGCAGGTAGTGGGCAACGGCAGCAGCCATGCCGACCGAGTGCAAGAGGCGCTTGGAAATATGTTCATGGACATCGTCTGTTCGCATTGCGGCAGTGACAAAGTGATCCGCGCCGGCGCCTGCGGCGTTTGCACTGAATGCGGAACAAGCCAGGGATGCAGCTAAGGAGAAGTTCCAAGACCGAAGCTTCAACGGCTCCAATTTACCAGTTCCAACCGACGCAGCGATCCGCATAATGTGCAGTTAGACGATCGGTGTTTTTTCGCGGCAATGTTGAGAGTCGAGTGTTTGACGACCGCGTAATCCGCGTGAGTGGACAGAGCAGACGTGTTCGCTACAATGCGTGACCGCCATCTTCGGCGGCAAAATTTTTTATGAACAAAGTCGAAGCGCGGCAAAAAGAGATTCAGCAGGCGGAGGAGCTCCTCTTCGCGGGGCCCCAGGCGCTTGGCTTTGCGAAAGGTCTTTTCCAGGGTCATTTCGTCTCGAATTGGGTGATGCCTTATCCGCGCATCCCGGCAACGCAGCAAGCCGAGTCGGATAGAACTCTTGTCGAGCTCCGCCAATTTCTCGACGAACATCTCGACCCCGCCGAGATAGATCGACAAGCAGATATCCCGCGCGACGTCATCGATGGGCTGGGACGCGTTGGGGTGCTTGGTGCGACCGCCCCAGTGGAATATGGCGGACGGGGTTTTACGCAGATGGTTAACTGCAAACTTCTGGAAGAAATTGGCCATCGCTGCGCATCGACATCGGTTTTCGTAAACGCGCATCATTCCATCGGGATTCGCGCGCTGCTGCTTTTCGGAACACACGAGCAAAAGCAGAGATGGCTTCCTAAATTATCGACTGGCGAACAGCTCGGTGCGTTTGCGTTGACCGAACGTGAAGCAGGCTCTGATGCGGCAAACGTGCAAATGCAGGCGCGTCCGACGCAGGACGGCTCGCATTTTATTTTGAACGGCGAAAAGCGTTACATCACTAACGCGGGAATTGCGCAGGTTCTGACAGTGATGGCGCGCACGCCGATGCCGGGGTCAGATAAAACGGCGATCACGGCATTCCTGGTTACGCCGGACATGCCGGGATTCACGATATTGGAAGCCCGAATGCCGAAAATGGGAATCCGCGGCACCGCAACGGGCCGCTTTTCGCTGCGCGACGTCAAAGTCCCAAAAGAAAATATTCTCGGGCCGATGGGCAAGGGACTGAAAGTGGCCCTGACCGTGCTCGATTTTGGGCGGACGACATTCGGTGCGTGTTGCACTGGCGCTGCCAAAACCTGTTTGCGCCTGGCCACCGAACACGCGAACACACGCAAACAGTTCAACAAAACGCTCGGTGAATTTGACCTCGTCAAAAAGAAAATCGCGCGCATCGCGGCAGGCGCTTATGCGATGGAAGCGATGACGACAATAACGGCATCGTTAATCGACCGCGGACTTGAGGATTACATGATCGAAACGGCCATGCTGAAGGTCTTCACGACCGAGCGACTTTGGGAAATAATCAATGATGCATTTCAGATTTACGGTGGCTCCGCCTACTTTGTCGACCTTCCGCTAGAGCGAATGCTGCGCGATGCCCGCATCAATCAGATCGGCGAAGGCAGCAACGAAGTGCTCACTTCGTTTATCGCGCTTGTCGGCATGCGCGGTCCAGGAATGGAGTTCAAGGAAATTTACGACACCGTGATGAAACCGTCGCGAGATCGAATCAGCAAAGCGTGGGCTGCTGGGATGAACAGGCTTGGCGCGGCCATTCGCATCCCTGATGTGCCCGTTCGAAGCGAGCAGCTTCGTGCGAATGCGCGGCAACTCGGCCGCTTGATTTGGCGCTTCAACTTTGCCGTGAATCGCGCGTTGATCACTTATCGCGAGCCGATCCTCGACATGCAGCTTGTCCAGGAGCGGATTGCTGACGCGGCCATGGATCTTTTTGCCTCGACTTGCGTTCTCAGCCGTTGGGACGCTGAGCTTCAGTTCGCGCGCCGGAATGGAGACTCAGCCTCTGCCGATCACTCCGCCGCCGATCTTTTTTTGCGTCAATCGTTCCGTCGAATTCGTGGCTTCCTCGGCGGGCTTACGGATAACGATGACAAATCGTTGCTCGCCGCAGCAAAGTCAGTTTTGGGCAAGCCACGAAGCTAAATTTGGCCGCGCGCATTTACACCGACAAAGACGCGGATCTTCGCTGGTTGAAGGGCAAAACGTGCGCGGTGATCGGCTTCGGCGCGCAAGGCCGCGCGCACGCACTCAACCTTAGGGACAGCGAGATCAGCGTCATTGTCGGGCTTTACCCTGGCAGCAAGTCCCGGGTGCGGGCCAGGCGGAGTGGTCTCGAAGTACTGGACACAGCAGAAGCCGCGCGGCGCGCAGACATTATTTTTTTCGCGCTCTCGGACACACAAATGCCAGTAATCTATGCCGAACAAATCGCTCCGAGTTTACGTCCTGGCCAAACCCTGCTTTTGGCGCATGGGTTTGCAATTTATTACCGCACGATTGTCCCACGCAAGGATGTCGATGTTGTGATGGTCGCTCCCAAAGGCCTCGGACCGATGGTGCGCCGGGAATTTGTGAGAGGCCGTGGTGCGCCCGGACTGATCGCGATTCATCAGAATCCCAGCCGCCACGCCAAGCAAACAGCTCTGGCCTGGGCAAAAGGAATCGGCTGCACGCGTGCCGGCGTGCTCGAGACCACTTTTCGTGAGGAAACGGAGACAGACCTTTTCGGCGAGCAAGCAGTACTCTGCGGTGGCACGTCAGCACTCATTCGTGCTGGCTTTGAAACACTTGTTCGCGCCGGCTATCCAGCCGAACTCGCATACTTCGAATGTCTCCACGAATTAAAGTTCATTGTCGATCTCATCCACGAAGCGGGAATTGCCGGAATGCGCAGATTAATTTCCGATACCGCCAAATGGGGTGAGTTGACGGTCGGCCCGAAGATTGTCGATCAAGCAGTGCAAAAGCGGATGATGGCGGCGCTGCGAGAAATCCGCTCAGGAAAATTCGCGCGCGATTTTATTCAGGAGATGAAAACCGGCGGGCGGCGTTCCGCGAAGCTGCTGCGGGAAAGTGAAAAGCATCCGATCGAGAAAGTAGGCGCGCGGCTTCGCGGACTAATGAGTTGGAAAACGAAAACAAAAAGCCATTAGCCACGCTGCCGCGCTTGGCAGCGCGCCACTTTCGGCGAACGCGGTCTTCCCGAAATTATTATTTCTGCGCCATGCGCCCGATAACTTCCATCGGGCTTTCGGTGGTCGGATCTAACCCCTCGAACCGAGTGCATACTTGTGGAATGCCAGACGCTATGGTCTTCATGTAGCAGATTTTGATGACCCTTTTCTGGGCGATCTGCTGATTTGGCGCCACAACTACGTTTTTGTTCGGATCTGCAAATGCCGATGCGCAAAATGCGAGAGCGAACACGCCACTTGCACATCGAGCCGACCAGCCGCACAGGCGACTGAACCTGCTTTTTGTTTTCATGCCCGAATTGTGATCCCGTTCCGAATTTTGTGCAAGCCTATTCGGAGTGCATTTAGGACAAAAAAAAGACGTTTCCAGCCGTCGTGAATACTGCTGCGGTCAACTCGCGAGCGCCCGGCCTCAATCCGCCCAAAGAAAATGTTCCAAACGCAGACGGTTAAGACGCGCCTTTGCTTCTTCGCTCCGGGTGCCGCTGGATGCGGCCAGTTTCTGGTAGATAGCAGCAGCAGATTCCCATTTTGAATCGTCTTCCAACAGCCGCGCGGCATTGAATCCCGCTTTGTAATACCAAAACAGTTCACGTCTCCGATCCGGGCGCGCCTCATCTTCCAAGACTTTGTAAAACGTCGCAAGGGCGCCAGCCCGGTCGCTTTTCTTTTCCAAGCACAGGCCCTTTTTGAAGAGCGCTTGGTTGCGCCAGTGAATTGGCTCACTTTTGTCGGACGCCAACTGGTCATAGACTTCGATCGCGCGCTGGTAATTGGTCGAGTTGCTTCCGCCCATCTCGAAAAAGATGTCGCCCTTGCCGCAAAGTGCCTCTTGCTTTTCGGATGCTCCAGCCTCGCCTTTTAAGACCTCGTCGTATAATAAGAGTGCATCCTGCGGCTTTCCCAGCTTGCGTTCGATAACAGCTTGTTCGTTGCGCGCGGCCCATTTCAGGTCGCCATTTAACTGAACTACCTGATCAAACAGCACAATCGCTTGGTCGAGCCCATGCTTACCCATGCTCGACATGGCCGATTCCGCCGCGAAAAAGAGCGCTTTCTCGCCAAGTGGGCCGTCTTGATTCTGCTGCGCCAGAATTTCAAACTGCGTCTGTGCGTTTGCGAAATCCTGGCGCCGGTAATAAATCTCCGCTAATTTCATTCGAACCTCCGGGGCGAATGACGAGGCGGCATGTTGTTGAAGAAAACGATTCGCAAGTTCGATGACTTTCGTCTCTTTGAGATCAGCTGAATCCTCAATCCAGATCATGAGATAATCGGCCCGCTCCGCCGCCGCTGTCGTTGGGCTTGAATCGGCCGCGCGAGCTAGATTCTTCCGCGCTTCATCGAGACGGGGCGGCGTGGAATGGAAGGCCAGCTCGGCCAAACCAACCCAGGCTTCTGAGACGCGGGGATTCTTAGGAAAATCGCGAACAAATTGTTGCAGCGATTCTGTTGCTTTCTTATCCCCTTTCGCGGCTTGCATCAATCCTTCCTCCAGTCGCAAACTGGCCCGCGATTCTTCATCGCCGCCCTGTTTTTCAAGTGCATTATAATCGGCCAAAAAACGGGCGTGATCGCCGAGTTGCAGCCATCCCGTGGATGCGTTGAAAAGTGCAAGGTTCGCCCATGGTGAAGTGGAACGCCCGATTTGTTCAAAGGCCGCGGTTGCCACCTCAAAGCGCTTCGCGAGATATTGCGCTTGCGCGGAGAGAAGATTGATTTGATCGAGCAATTGCGCTTCCGGATGAAGCACGCGCGCATCATCCAAAATCGCAATCGCCTCTTCGAAATGTCGATCTTCCAATTCCAGTTGTGCAAACTCCAACAGAGCCGGCGCGAGCGCAGGAGATTTTACCTCGCTGTGGCGCAGATCGTTGAACAATTGCCGAGCTCGATCTCGGTGCCCGACGCGAACTTCAAGGAGAGCAAGATGCCATCGGGCGAATGTCCGTCGCGGTTGTTCCGGATTGCGCACCCATTTTTCCAGTTCGCTCCGTGATGCTTTGCGCTCCGCGCGATAGAGCTCGTCCAGCTTTGCAAAGAGAGCGGGTAGGTCCGGATCCGCTGGACGACGATCGATAAATCGCTCAAGGACATCGTCCCCGGCTTCTGGCGTTTTTAATTGCAAGTGCGAGTCGGCGATTCCGAAGAGTGCCGCGATCAGGGTGGCATGGGTCGCCCCCTCCGGTCTTTTTAGAAGCGCTTCAAACGCACCGATTGCTCTCTCGGGGCGCTGCAAAATCAGCTCCAAGCGCCCACGCAGAAGCCGTCGCTCCTTCCGCTCCGCGACCGACTTGGGTTGAATCTCATCAAGGATGCGCCGCGCGTTGGCGGCGTCGGCCTTGTAGATATACAATTCGGCCGATCGCAATTGCGCCCGGATACCCCATTGTTTGTCGCGAAGGAGAACCAATATCTTCGCCAGCGCTTCATCCCGTCTTTCCAAGGCACGCAACATTTCGGCCGCTCCAAAAGTGGCTGCTTCGCGAAATGATGAACCTTGCTCCGCAGCCAGTTCCTCGTAGAGCGGCAGTGCGTCGGCCCATAGATGCAAGCTGGCAAAGGCTTGCGCGCGCCAGAACTTTGCCGCTGAAAGATCGCGCAGCCTGGAATCCGCGAGCAACACCAGCGCGTCCTCTGGCTGTCTCGCGGTCACCTGAGCTTCGGCAAGCTTTAGGGCGACCGCGCACCACTCTTTATCCACCAAACTGCCGTCGACCAGGGCTCGCAGACGGACAACAGCGACCTCCGGTACGCCTTCCAGTAACGGCTTCGTCGCCTCCGTCCACTCAGGCGAGATTTCTGCGCGCAATGACTGGGAAAACCAAATCGACAATCCGATCAAAGCGATTTTCCGCGCCCGTCTCTTGCATTGTGGGCTGAGCCTCTGGTAGTCTGCGCTGGGCGTCCTCATGGCAGTTTAAACATTGGTCGCAGATATCTGCCTGTGAGACTATTTGGAAGGTCGACAATCTGTTCCGGCGGACCAGTCCCGACGATCTCACCGCCGCGTTCGCCGCCTTCAGGCCCGAGGTCAATGATCCAATCTGCGCATTTAATCATCTCTAGATTCTGCTCGATCACAATCACCGTGTTACCCGCGTTGCGCAGCTTCATCAATACTTGCAGCAATTTCTCGA
>WNGJ01004078.1_pt1 | contig 15169 bp, 16 predicted proteins | sample 5400611 | NCBI WGS metagenome assembly WNGJ01 (sample SAMN13153375, study PRJNA577476) | soil metagenome | isolation source: 40 cm soil or saprolite under Garry oak tree replicate 1 | place: USA:California | collected 2016-06-15
GGCGCTGATCAACTGCACCAGCGGACCAGCTACCGCGGGACCGCCAATCTCCGCAAGAGAATCGCTCATGGCGAGTTTACTATTGGCCTCAACAAGCGACTCTCGAGGAATGAGCGAGGGCAAAAACGCTGAGTGAGCCACATTGAAGAGGACGGTCAGCATCCCTGCGAGTGCGGCCACGACATAGAGTTGCCCTATGCCCAGCACCCCAAGCAGAGCCGCCAACGGAATCGTGCCCAGGACGAAAGCGCGTCCAAGGTCTGCAGCAATCAAGAGCGGCCGGCGGCGTACCCGGTCCACCCAGACACCTGCAAGTAAGCCGATCACCAGTACCGCTACCCCATCTAATGCTCCCAGGATACCCATCTGAGTCGGCGTGGCCGCAAGAACAAGCACTGCGGTAAGCGGCAGTGCAATGCCCGTAATTCCACTCCCAAAATTCGAGACCGTCTGCCCAAGCCACAGCTTGACAAAATCCGCGTTACTCCATAATCCAGGATTGTAGCGTCGCATCAATTTCTTCCGATCGTCTCTTGTGCCCCTTCCTCAACAAGACTCCCTGGCATGTCAGATCTAGCCTCCATCCCAGAGGTTCCGAAGAATTTGCTCAACGGTCTCCTCCGGTGTCTGTTCGGAAGTATCAATCCAGAGACCTACGCCCGCCATTGTTGTACGCAGCGCATGGTCAAGGTATGCTGCCCAGGTGTAACCCTGTGGACCCTTTAGTCGGTTGAGGTCCCGTTGCTGAGCCACCACATCGACGTGCGGAGCAAGAACCACCAGAGAGAATGGGAGGCCAGACAGCTCCTCTTGCAGGTGATGCCAGCGATCACCCATGATGATGTCATCGAGCACAACGGTAAAGCCTGCCTCGAAGAACGATCTGCCAAGCAGACACATATTCTTGAGACGCAAGCGAAGCTGCTGCGCCTCCTCTCCAGCAGGTTCGCCGGGTTGACTGACCCACGCTCCACCTGAGACAATCATCCTCTGCAACACATCAGCCTCGACGTGCACGCCTCGCTCAAAGCGCTGCGCGAGCAAATGGGCAATGGTGGACTTTCCAGCAGCCATAATTCCAGTCACCACAATGAGAGTAGGCTGATAGTTCCTCAAAGAACGCGCCCTCTGAACTCCCGGCTGGTGCAGTTCTCGTTGTTGGCCCCCCTGGTTCATCCTCATTTCCTTCCTTCATCAGCATTACTACCATAGTAGTCGTTACTTTGGACTTGCCGCGTCACCATGCACTGGTGGCCGCTTCTGACGACCTTCGATCTCGTCCAACGCCTCATACAGCCAGCGTATATACGTCTTCTCAAATTCAATAGCAAAACGGACGACGAGACGAAAATATGGATCTTCCTCGCCTTCAACCGCGTAAGGGTTCGGGCGTCTGTCATTGTGCTGCACCGATCCTCGTGTTGGAAGAAAGAAAGCATTCTGGCGATACGCCAGCAGGCGCATCTCATGCGCGGCGATGCTCGCGCGCAAGTTCTGAGCCAGGTCAGCAGGCGTGGCGAAGCTGCCAAACAGCACCTTGAGGAGCAATTCATCACGCAGTTGAAAGACCTCAGGTGGTTGTGCCTGCCACTTGCGCAGCGCCTCGTAGCCTTGATCGGTAATGGAGTAGATTTTCCGATCCGGGCGTGCTTCCTGCTCTTCACGCTCCATCTCCACCCAGCCAAGCTCCTTCATCCGTCGCAATTCTTTATAAATCTGACTCTGTGCCGCTCCCCACATGGCAGAAAGTGTATGATCAAATAAACGCTTGATATCATAGCCGGACAATGGTCCCCAAAACGCCAGCAAGCCCAGAATACCATACGTGATCGGATAGGTCTCATGTTGTTCCATAAATGCTCCTCTTCTCGTTCCACGACCTGAATAGAATTGCTCTTGTCATAGAGCATACTATCAGAGTATACTATATTTAGCCATATAATACTAAGTCATATGACGCGAGAACATAGAGCTCTTTTATGAACAAAAGAGGAAAGGAAAATAGCGATGGGACAGATCAAGGCGAAAGCTGCGGCCATTCTCAATGCGCGTCCAGAAGACGCTTATACTACAATCGCTGATTACCGGCAGGGACACCCGAACATCCTCCCGAAGGAGAACTTGTATGATCTACAGGTCGAGCAGGGAGGCTACGGCGCAGGCACCATTATCCGCTTCAAGGCACGCTTCCTCGGAGTGGAACAGTCCCTTTACCGACGTGTGAGCGAGCCAGAACCAGGCAGAGTGCTGGTCGAGCAGGACATCGACTCAGTTCAAAATGAAAGCGTTACCTTTACAGTGACCCCTCTAGAGCAAGGACAGAAATCTCACGTCGAGATTTCCATGACTTTGAACCTCAGTCCCGGCCTCAAAGGTGTTGTCGAGCGCGTCGTCGTTCCAATCATCTTTCCACCGGTATTCCGCAAGGAGCTCAAGCTCCTTGAGGCCGTCGCACAAAAGAGAGGAACTCCTCTTATTACACCGAATCAGAGCCACTAGAAAAGGAAGTCTCAGAGAATCACCATCTGAGACTTCCCTTTAGCCATGTTTTTGTGGCGGAACAAAGGGGATAATGTTTGGTCCATCGCGCCACTTGACTCGTCCCTTGACCAGCTCGAAGTGCTGCTGCCACACCTGCTGCGAGACCGCGATCAACGAGCAGCCCCGCACGGCCTCTGGAGCCTGTACCGCCTGCAGCAGCACCCAGCCATCCTGACCCATCTGCTCCAGCAGCTCCACTTGTGCCTGCTTGCCCTTGGGAAACCGCTGCAACTCAAAGCGATATACGTAGAGATCAAACCAGTCCGGGGTAATCACACTCAACAGCCACTCACCATCCTGCTCAGCCAGCTCATTGAGCAGCGCGCGCAGCGTCTCCCACACACTCTCCAGGCTGCTCAAGCGACCCACGGTGGCCAGCACCGTCGTCGCATCGGTGCGCTGCTTGCCGCCCGCTTTGAGCAAACCCTGCTCCCGACACACGCGTAAAATCGGCTCCAGGAGCAGATCCTCGGCATGATGCTCCAGCAAGCGCTGACGAAAGTCCATCAGGCTACTGGCATCAAAGCCCTCATCATCCATGGGCAGGCTCAGAGCATATTTCCAGTCCAGGCGCACACGCACCATCTCGGCGGCTTGTCGATCTGACAGGTTCTCTATCGCTTGCAATATCGTGACCATGGCCAGCCGCCAGGGGGCCTCGGCGGCTCGTCTCCGTTCGGGAAACAGGTGGGCGAAATCCACATCCTGGTAGATCGGCCCCAGCGCGTCACGCAGATGCATCGCCTGGCTGCCTCTAGGAAAACTAGTTTGGGCAATCCGCCGCGTCAGGTCGGGTATGGCTTCCGGTGGTTGAGCGTGTAACGACATCTTCCTTCTCCTTGAGAACACTCAGACGAACAGACCTCTCCTCTTTTCCTTTCGAGTGTACCCTTTTTCGCCTTTCTCGTCCACTTGTCCGGACAAAATTTCCCAACAGTTATTCATGTGCCTGTGGCGCACCAGAGTCCATGAAAATAGCAGCATTTAGAGCATGACGTAACATATAAGGCTAATTCCAGGGGAGACCGACCCATCCAACACCCTTGCATGGCGATGAGGGCTGGCATGCGTGCTATACTGTTTGTTGAATACATGTTCTGAGCGTGTTTGAAAGCCCTGTTCTGCGCTTTTGCTGCATGTTAGGCAGAAGAACATGGCAGCGACGGTGACCAAACACTTGTTCACAAGAGGAGAGAAAAAATGTTATACCCCATCATGACAACGTCAAGAGAACTCATTGATTTAAACGGGATATGGAATTTTAAGCTTGATCACGGCACCGGGTTTGAACAGGGATGGTTTGAGCACCCGTTGCAAGAGACGATCCCGATGCCGGTCCCTGCTTCGTACAACGATCTGTATGAGGGAGCGGAATTTCGCGATCATATTGGTTGGGTCTGGTATGAAAGGGAGATCGTCGTCCCTCATCATTTCTTCAATCAAAGAATCGTGCTTCGTTTTGGCTCCGTGACGCATGCCGCAAAAGTCTATGTCAATGGGCAGTTGGTCGTAGAGCACAAAGGGGGATTTACGCCGTTCGAAGCAGAAATCAATGCATTCGCAAGCCCCGGCAAAAATCGCCTGACGGTCGCGGTCAACAATATTGTAGACCATAGCACGCTTCCCGTGGGAAATTATACAGAAGAAGACATTCCAGGCAGGGGAAAAGTGGTGACGGACACCCCGAACTTTGACTTTTTCAACTATGCAGGCATCCAACGCCCGGTCAAACTCTATACGACCCCTACAGCCTATATACGCGATATCACCATGACGACAGAGGTCAATGGAACAAGTGCGCAGGTAGGATACACCATCGATACAGAGGGAGACACGGAGATTCACGTCTCCATACTAGATGAGGCCGGTGAAACCGTCGCCAGCAGCACTGGACCCGCCGGCCAGTTCCTCATAGAAAATGTGCATCTCTGGCAGCCGCTGCACGCATATTTGTATACCTGTGTCGTGGAATTGTGGCAGCATGGGCAGCGTATCGATACCTACGAGCAACCGTTCGGCGTACGGACGGTCGCCGTCAAGGACGGAAAATTCCTGATTAACGGGAAGCCGTTCTATTTTAAGGGATTTGGCAGACATGAGGACTCCCATGTACACGGGCGCGGATTGGATGAAGTGCTCAATGTGAAAGATCTGAATCTCATGAAATGGATTGGCGCAAACTCCTTCCGTACCTCTCACTATCCCTATTCTGAAGAGATCATGCGTCTGGCGGACCGCGAAGGATTTGTGGTGATCGATGAGGTACCGGCGGTTGGATTGCATTTAAACTTTGGAACCATGCTTGGTGGGGGAGGCAGGTTGCATAAAACGTGGGAAGAGCTGGGAACCAAAGAGCATCATGCGCAGGTGATTCGCGAGTTGATCGCACGCGATAAAAATCATCCGTGTGTGGTGATGTGGTCTATTGCCAATGAACCGGCTTCTGAAGAGGAAGGCGCACATGAATACTTTCAACCCTTAGTCGAGCTTGCGCGCGAGGTAGACCCGCAAAAACGTCCCGTCACGATTGTGATACACATGATGGCAACCCCCGACAAGAATACAGTTTCGGACCTGGTGGACGTACTGGCACTGAACCGTTACTATGGTTGGTATGTCCAGGGCGGACAATTAGAGGTGGCCAAAGCCCTCTTGCGTGCCGAGTTGACGGACTGGAATCGGGTGCAGCCGGGCAAACCCATGATGTTCACCGAGTATGGCGCTGACACCCTCGCAGGACTCCATGATACGACGCCTGCAATGTTCTCCGAAGAGTATCAAGTGGAATGTCTGAAAGCCAATCATGAAGTGATGGACGAGTTTCCAAACTTTATCGGTGAGCAGGTATGGAACTTTGCGGATTTCCAAACCGGTCAAAGTATTATGCGTGTCCAGGGCAACAAAAAGGGGGTGTTCACCAGAGAACGCAAGCCGAAAATGGCGGCACACTATCTCAGGGAACGCTGGATGGCGATGCCAGACTTTGGCTACAAACCATAATTGCCGATCAGTCAACGGAATCGAGAAAGGGTGGCAAGTCATGGGGTATCAGGCGCCAGGGGGCGCCGCACGCACGATCCAGCGCAAGCTGTTGAACACCTCGCGCAGGCTGTACGTGCGTTGCCCAGCGTCTTCAGGCAACAAGATCAAGTACGGAGCGACAAAGGCCCATTCTTCGTCGCTGACATCAGTCGGATAGGGGTTTCGTGAAGGAATCATCTTTCATTCTACCACCTTCTCGACCTTGAATTACTAACAGACTCTAGTGATAGAGTTTTACACGTCTCCTGGGCCTGTCTCCGAGCCCGCTCCACTCCCCATCGGGAGGCCTTCACTCCACCACGACAAAAGACTCGTGTCGTCGCTACTTCTTCGAGCAACCTGCCGGGACATCACCTCTCGTGATTGAAGTAGTGACCTTGTTCGATGTCCGCGATCAGTGCAGGGCCCTGCGGCCGCCATCCCAGGAGTTCCTGTGTCTGCTTGCTCGACGTCGGGTTGTCGGCCGACACGAAGGCGGAGAGGAAGCCGAAGTGGGCGCCCGCGTCCGAAGCCTCGATGCTAACGACCGGCAGCTTCAACTGCCGGCCGATAGCCTCAGCGATTTCCCGGAATGGTACACCCTCTTCGCCGACTCCGTGCAGTCGCGAGCCAGCCGGGGCGGCTTCCGCGGCCAGCCGGAACAGGCGCGCCGCATCGAGTCGATGCACAGCGGGCCAGCGGTTCGATCCATCGTCGACGAAGGCTGATACGCCCTTGTCGCGAGCGATGCCGATCAGGCTCGGGACGAAGCCGTGCTTGTCGCCCTCGCCGTGCACGGACGGTGCAAGCCGCACGACCGACGAGCGCACCCCGCGCTCTGCGAGGGAGATCGTCGTGTTCTCCGACGCAACCCGGGGAAATCCGTCCCGCCCAGGGTCCTGTTCCGAGGCTCGGCGCCCTGGCGTGGGCGTAACCATCAAGGTTCCGGCGGTGACCACGAAGGGTTTGCCGGAACCTTCGAGCGCTGCTCCGATCGCTTCGACGGCACGGAGGTCGGCCTGAACCGAGGCCGCGAAGTCCGTGGTTTCGGAGATGTTGTTGAAAGCCGCGTGGATGACACCGTCCGATGCGACCGCGCCGCTCCGCAGGCTGTCGAGGTCGTCGAGGGTGCCGCGGTGCACCTCGGCGCCGGCGGCCAGGAGTGTTGCGGCGGCCGTGTCCGAGCGGGCGAGGCCGACGACCTGATGCCCCGCCGCAAGCAGCTCGCGGACGATGGCGGAACCGATGTATCCGCTTGCTCCGGTAACGAAAACTCTCATGGGAAATTCCTCCATTAAACTTAGCATTAGACGTAGGGTTGGGATGCGCGGTCGTGTGGTCACACCATGCGTGCGCCGGGACGACAAAGCCTCGCGCGCCAGTATCTCTCCCGACGACAAGCGTTCCTTGCACGACTACTCATCGATACAATGTCCTTGTCTTCGAACATTGTGTTCGACACATCGAAAGTGTATACTGAAAGGGATACCAGAACAAGAAGAGTGTTTATCATAGGAGTGAGACTCCTACGTTCCCGCGACGAAAGGCGGACAAAAGAGAGAGGGAGAACTATGCTACGTGAGCGGGAGGACCAACGATTGCAAGAGCTCGGAGATTTTCTCCGCACCAGGAGGGCTCGGCTTGCTCCTGAAGACGTAGGACTGCCGCGAGGAAGCAGGCGGCGAGCGCCCGGACTCAGACGCGCAGAAGTGGCCCAATTGGCAGGCGTCAGTGTGGACTGGTACACCTGGTTGGAGCAGGGACGCCCGATTACCGTTTCGACTCAGGTCTTAGAAAGCCTCGTCCAGGCCTTGCACTTGAATGCCAATGAGCGAGAACATCTCTTCTTCTTAGCTCACCAACAACCCCCTCCAGAGAGGGCAATGGAGCCTGAGACCGTGAGTGCGACGTTACAGCACTTCCTCGATCATCAGGGTCTCAGTCCAGCCTTTGTCTTAGGACGACGATGGGATGTTGTGGCCTGGAACGAAGCTGCCCGCGTTGTCTTTGGCGATTTTGGCCAGATGACCACCCGCGAACGCAATGCTGTCTGGCGCATCTTCACCTCACCAACACATCGGCAACTGCTTGTCGATTGGGAAGGAAATGCGCGACGGCTCTTAGCACAATTCCGTGCCAGTTGTGGTCGCTATCCTGGTGATTCCCGCTTGACAGAGTTGATCCATGATCTGATGCTTCGCAGCCCTGAATTTCGGGCCTGGTGGCCCGATCATGAGGTGCTCGGTGCGCCAGAAGGACACAAAACGCTCAATCATCCACAAGCAGGCTATCTCCTGTTTGAGCATCTCACGTTTCAGGTGTTTGACGCGCCAGATCTCAAAGTGAATGTGTATACCCCATTGGACGAAGCAGATACACCAGCCAAACTCTCCCAACTCCTCTCTGAGAGATCGAGCGTCTCAAGAGGGTTCTGAGCAACGTTCCACGTCAATTCCTCTGTTTCGCGCTGATTTTCCCACGTTCGCCTCAAACTTCGTGCAGCTTTGACCCAATTTACTACTCACTTCATCGCCCAATGTCCTTGCGCACAAAGCGCACCGACGCCACCGCCAGCGCCGCGACGGTAACCGCCAGCACACCCAGCGTATCCAGGAGCGGCAGACCATGCAGCAGCGGCGTGCCATAGTAGTAGAAGGCGGACAGGCGCAGCGTCGCGTCCGGCCAGTTCAACCCTGGCCCAATAAAGCTAATGAAGAACCAGATCACCAGCAAGAAGCTCAAGAGGCCGGTGTCCACCGCCGTGCGCAGCCATCCTGAGAACAGATAGCCGATGGCAGCCACCAGTAGCCCCAGTGGAATGATGCTGAGCGTGGCTGCAGCCAGGTTGCCCCAGTCGAACTGCAAGCCCGTGGCTAGCGAGGCCACCGCCGTGGCGGCCAGAGTCAGCATCCCAATGATGATTGTCACGGTGGTGAGCGCAGCAAAGCGCCCCAACAGTACCCGCAAGCGTGGCTGCGGCGTGGACAGCACCAACTCCAGCCGTCCATCCTCTTCATCGGCGGACCAGCGGTTGGCCTGGGTGGCAGCAAAGGCCATCAACAGCAGCGGCAAGAAAACAAAGAGAAAACTCAGGAGGGTGGCGTTGGTGGAGATATCGCCCCCGCCGACCCTGGTGATCACATCCTTCAGGAGCGGTGAGCTTGCGTAAAGGCTGGCCATCTGCGTCTCAATTTGCTTGACGATGACGACCGTCCACGCGGCAAACCCTGCGATGACCAGCGTCCACCAGCACGCGGGAACCACAATCATCCCCAGGCTGCGCGTATACACCGAGCGCAGCGACCAGGCATTCACCGGCAGGGCGCGCGCTGGCTGCACAGCTCGCTCAGGCAGGCGCAGGAAGCTGGGCAGCGCCACCACCCCACCGACATCGCGTCGCGCAAAGAGCCAGACGGCGGCTCCGCTCAAGAGGACGCACAGCGCCAGCAGGACCAACATGGCGCCAGGATTGGCGCCGTAACTTGAACTTGGCACGCCGTAACTTGAAGCTGGCACTAAGGGTTTGCTCAAATTGTAGTAGTAGACCGGGGAAAGGCGCGACAGCCATTCGGTACCGGGGATGACACGATGGACCATATCAAGCACAATGAAGACCAGCAGCAAGCCACCCGTCAGGCCAGACGCTGTACCGCGCTCCTGGGTGAACTGGGAGAGCAGCAGCGCAATTGACCCGAAGACGCCGCAGATGAGCGCCACATTCAGGCCAAAGAGCAAGGCATCGCCCAGGCCAAAGTCCGCACTCGCAGTTTTGCCGCCCGCAAAGGCCAGCAGCGCGATGAGCAGGCCTATCCCCAGCAGGGCTGTCCACACGGCGGTCAGCTTCTCCAGCACGACGCGCACGCGCCCACGCGGCAGCGAGAGCAGGGCATCCAGGGAGCCACGCTCCTCTTCGCCGCGCAGCAGGCGGCTGCACGCTATAAGCGGCCAGATGGCAATGATCAAGAGCGTCAGGCCGTATTTCCAGGTGACGTAGCCGCCGGGGGTGTCCAACGCGATGGGCTCGGCAATCCAGGCAAAGGTGCCGCCCAGACTGACGACCGAGGCCCGCGCCGCAGGCGTTGCTATCAGCGAGGGGACGGCAGCCAGAACCACATACATGAGCAGACCCATGCCCACACCCCAGCCCAGTATGGCAATGCGGAACTCACGCAGGGTTTTGAGGTAGATGCTCTTAAACCACATGGCTCGCCTCCTTGGGGGCCTGGCCATCGCCCTCGTAGTAGCGCAGGAAGATATCTTCCAAGCTGGGCTCATGACTGGTTAGAGTGACAACAGAATATTGCGCCGCCGCCTTGATTACCGCATCCTCCCCACCCTGGATCACCAGGCGCAGCGTCTGCCCATCGGCCAGCGCCTCCACCTCCGCTACCCCATCCAGCGTTTTGAACGCCTCGGGGGGTACAGCATTGGCGAAGGTGATCGTGACTTCGTGGCGCTTGATGTCTTTGAGTTCGGTCACACCACCGACGCGCACCAGTTGCCCTTCACGAATGATGCCCACGCGGGAGCAGGTCTGCTCCACCTCGGTCAAGATGTGCGAGGACAGGAAGACGGTGCGCCCCTCATCGCGCACTTCCTTGACCATCCGGTCAAACTCCTGCTGGTTCAGCGGATCCAGTCCATTGGTCGGCTCATCGAGGATCAACACGCGCGGGCGGTGCATAAAGGCTTGAATCAGCACCACCTTGCGCTTATTGCCACTCGAATAGTGGCGGAACTTGCGGCTGGGGTCCAGGTCCAGGCGCTTGATCAGTTGCTTGAGATAGGCTTGATCGACGCCTCCGCGCAGATGCCCGAAGTATTCCAGAAGCTGCCCGCCGGTCAGGTTGGGGTCGAGCGATGGCTCGCCGGGCAGATAGCCGATCAGCCGCTTGATCTCCACCGATTGCTGCCAGCAGTCCAGCCCGGCGATACACGCTGTGCCCGCGTCGGCGCGCAGCAGCGCCATGAGCAGGCGAATCGTGGTGGTTTTGCCCGCGCCGTTGGGGCCGAGGAAGCCGAACACCTCGCCCTCTTCCACCTGGAAGGAGACGTTGGCAATGCCACGCTTGCTGCCGTAGCTCTTGGTCAGACCCTCTACTTCGATGATTGCTGTCATGGTGTATCCTCCTCCTGGTCTATTCTATTCCTGATAGCCAGGATGTCATCGAGAGACGAAATTACAGTGTTCGATATCTCCTGTTTTGTTTTCTCGTCCGGCGGCGGAGCTGAGGACGGAGATGGTGCAAATACTCTTTCGACCACGTCAGTCACCATCTCCACAATCTCCTCGTCGGAATATTTGAAATCGTCGGGCATATACTGGTCAATCACTAAAAAACCCATCGTGATGGCGTCGAGCATATACACATGCTTACGAATATCTATATCATCGCGCACTACTCCACGACTGCGGACGTGTTCAACGAGCGCCAGAGATTGAGCGAGTTGTTCGGAGAAGCTCGGGCTGGCAGATTCTTTGCGCATCCATTCACCGAGCAGGTCGGTATCACGCAAAAGTACCGCCTTCATGAGCGGGCTTTTCATGGTCGCCAGCATAGAGTGTTTCGTTATGCCATGTAAGGTTCCACCTTCAGGGTCGTTGGCGATACGCTGCTGGACGTCCTCCACCAGGCGAATATATTCCCGCTTCATCAGCGCCGTAAACAGGTCTTCGCGCGTCTTCCAGTGCAGATAGATGGTGCCTTTTGCCACGCCTGCATAGCGGGCGATATCATCGATCGTCGTTTTGTTGTAGCCCCAGCGCAGCATTAACTCTGCTGCGGCGTCCAGAATCCTATTCGCGCGTTGCTCGCGTTTCGAGCGTTCCTCGATTTGCCCTTGTCCACCTTTGCGTTGGCTTGCCAATACGAACCCTCCCTCTCTGATGACCATCTGACTAGATAAGCGATATGACTAATTTAGTATACATGGTCAGAATTATAGCTGATGTTATGGCAAAAGTCAAGAGTAGAGAAGTGCAACCTGCTGAAGAATTCCGCTTTTACACATTGACATTCTACGTTAACTTTAAGTATACTTCCCGTATGCAAATGAAATTGGAACTCGTAGCGGTTCCCGTCTCGGACGTTGACCGCGCAAAGGCTTTTTATACTGAGAAGATAGGCTTTAATGCTGATCATGATCACAAGGTCAGGGATGATCTTCGTTTCGTCCAGCTGACACCTCCCGGTTCCGCCTGCTCGATAGTGATTGGGGTTGGGATTACAGACATGCAGCCGGGGTCGCTCAAAGGTCTTCAAATGGTGGTATCGGACGTGAAAGAAGTACGCGACGAACTGGTCAAACGAGGTGTTGAAGTCAGTGAGATCGAAGTCATGCCCTGGGGTTCATTTGCCTTTTTTAGCGATCCCGATGGGAATAGCTGGTCATTCCAGCAGCTGCCTGTTCGCCAATAGCTTCAACAAATACGACATACCTCTCTAGTTCGTTCACAATGATCTCCTTCTTAGGACGTCAGCATGTCCTTGAGTGCCTCAAGTGTTGCCTGGAGCTCTGTCCATAGGCCTTGGATAAGCTGTTCAGTACTCCCCAGGTTACCAATGGCGATGCGTATGGTATACATGCCGTTCAGCCTGGTATGTGAAAGGAAAAAGCGACGGAGCTCGGCTGCTGTGGCGCCTGAGTGGGCAACGCACGGTGAAGGGTGCCTGGAACAGTCTGCGCCAGGACGGGGAAGCGGTCTCTCTGCTCGCGGTAGCTTGCCATCCATTAGGGCCGATCAATCGGCGATGTGCGCGATCAATCGGCACCTACTGGATGATCGGGTTAGTTTGTGAAAGATCTTTATCGAGGAAGCCAAGCCAGGCACGAGGAGCCATCGCCTTTCTGGGATAGATTTGTTGGGCTGATCAAACCAAGCTTCGCGGATGTCGCGGCCAAAGAGCAAGATCAGAGAAGTTTTTTTCTGCGAATGTATGGTAAACTGTTCGTGCTCACGGCATGTGTGGCTTCAACGTGCCCTCAAAGACCGGGCGTTGCCGTATTCCGCACGCTCACTCCTGGCACGTTCACACGTGAAACAAGGTGGCATGTTGTTCACGTCTGATACATCGGAGGTAGAAATATGAGCTCTCTCTTTGAGGGAAGGGAGTCGGACTCCCCGTATATAGAGGCGGTCTGGCGTGGTCGGGCCGGCAGCGATTATGCTCCTGTTTGCCCAGCCTCTAACCGTTGGCATCTGCTCTTTCTCAGGCAGAATGGAAGGGTCAACGTCTCTGTGGAGGGACCATTGACCAAAGCGACTCCTGTAACCCAGGCCGAGGGGACCGAGTGGTTTGGCGTCACTTTTCAGCCTGGCACCTTTCTGCCCTCTGTGGCCATCAGAAATCTCCTGGATGAACGGGCCATTTTGCCTCTCGCCGCGAAAACATCCTTCGAGCTTGCCGGCTCGAGCTTCCAATTTCCTGACTATGACAATGTCGAGACATTTGTCGAGAGGCTGGTGCACGAGGATTTGCTGGTTTCTGATCCAGTCGTGAAGGCGGTCTTAGCCGGCCAACCGCCGGAGATGTCGCTGCGCACGGTGAGGCGTCGTTTCTTGTTGGCAACCGGGTTAACGTACAAAGCTCTTGAGCAGATCGAACGCGCGAAGCAGGCTGCGGATCTCCTGGAGCAGGGCGTTTCGCTCCTTGATACGGCGTATCAGGCTGGCTATGCCGATCAGTCGCATATGACCAGATCACTCAAGCATTTCATAGGGCACACGCCTGCTCAAATCGCTCAGATAAGGAAGCCGAAATAGCTGTCCATTTTGTTCAAGACAAGATCCTTTTGCTGGGTTATCATAGAACCGTTGATGGTTCCCAATAAACCCAATAAAAGGAGTATACCATGAGGAAAGTCATTTCATTTATGCATGTCTCACTCGATGGCTTCACGACAGGACCAAACGGAGAATTGGAGTGGGCTATCGTGGACGAAGAACTTAACCCCTATGTCGACGGTCTCTTCAGGAAGGTGGACACGGCTCTCTATGGACGTGTCACCTATCTGGGAATGCAGAGTTATTGGCCAACAGTGCTCACGGACCCAGAAGCCTCGCCACGCGACCTCAAACACGCTCACTGGGTCGATAATATCTCCAAATCGTGTTTTCAAAAACGCTCTCTCGTGCGGAATGGAAGAATTCACGGCTGGTGAAAGACCAGATTGCGGAAGAAATCGAATCACTCAAACAACAGCCTGGCCTCGACCTCATGATCTTCGGTAGCCCCAGATTGACCCATACGTTTATACATCTAGGCTTGATTGATGAATACCGCCTCTTTCTCAATCCGATTGTCTTAGGTGGTGGAATCCCGCTCTTTCAAGACATCAAGAACTGGACGAAGCTGAAGTTGCTAGAAGCAAAGACTTTCCAGGCAGGGGTGGTTGGGCTTCACTATCAAGCAGTCAGGCAATAACCGGCGCTCATCACAGAACTGAAAGTGCCTGACATGTGAACATTTGCCTGCTGGGTGACTTGACAGAGGTCGTTTTCTCTGGTATTATTTGCTCAACGAACGTTGAATGAACATCCGTGATGGAAATGAGTGGTGGGTAGTATGCCTGAAGAAAAGGACCAAGTGACCAGTCGCGATATCAAGGCCCAGGAGCGGCGACAGCAAATCCTCGCGGTCGCGAAGAAGTTGTTTGCCGAGGATGGCTATCATGCCACCTCTATGCGAACGCTGAATAAAGCGCTGGGTGTAGCTGAGGCATTGACCTATCACTATTTTCCAGGAGGGAAATTGGAAATTTTGCAGACCATCATACGAGAGGGGCGGGCGGCAAGAGTTGCCGAAATCGAAGCTCTGGCTCCCATGTTTCGTGATGACCTTTCATTGCGGGAGGCCCTCTTGCTTGCGGCCCGTGTCGGTACCAGTGTCTTTACTGCGGATAAAGAGTGGTTTCAGATCATGATGCGGGAGAGAAATTGGCTACGACGGGAGGAGTGGATAACTGCCCTGGCTGTAGGTGATGCTCCAATGCAATTTTTGTACGACTTTTTCGCTCGTCGTATGGCACAGGGGGAGATACGCGAAATGGATCTGCGTTTTGCCTTCATGCAGTTTTTTGCGGGTATGATCGTCTCTTTTTTCTTTGCAGAGGATGATGATACCGATGATAAGCGCTACATCGAACGATTGGTGAATTTCACTGTCCATTTATGGTCTAGGTGAGGCCGAAAAAATTTTGTCTACGAAATTCAACGAACGATCACTGAAAAGAGAGAAAAGAAGATCATGGAGAAAAAATCGAGTATCGATGTGTTGATTATCGGGGCTGGGCCTGTTGGTTTGACCCTGGCGAATAGCCTTGCTCGCTGTGGTGTCGCTGTGCGTATTATCGAGCAAGGCGCTGCTCTGCAGTGCGAAGTGCGTGCGAAAGGACTGAAGCCGCGTACGGAGGAAATCTTCGAGGACCTGGGTATACTGGATCAGATTCATGTACGCGGTCAGCGTAACCCGCTCATGCATTTCTATCAGCGAGAGCAACTCGTGCGTGAGGTTGATCCCGCAGCCGAGGCCACCAATCAATCAACCCCTGACATGCCTTATCGTGGTAGCTTCTGGATCGGGCAAAACAGTACACAGGCCGTGTT
>WNGJ01004082.1_pt1 | contig 15166 bp, 12 predicted proteins | sample 5400611 | NCBI WGS metagenome assembly WNGJ01 (sample SAMN13153375, study PRJNA577476) | soil metagenome | isolation source: 40 cm soil or saprolite under Garry oak tree replicate 1 | place: USA:California | collected 2016-06-15
CGATCGTGCCCCCTTGGAGCTCCACTGGGACACTCAATGCGGCCTGCATGCCAGCACCGAGAAGAATCGAAAGGGACCCCTCGATATCAGGCTCGGTGTTCGCGTTCCGCACCGACATCGTCGCCCGTTGCACGAAAGCGGCCATGCACGGCCCCTGCGCCAGCCTCTCCTGATCCTCCTCGACGAGCTGGGACTGCTGTTCAGACGCGCTCGCCCAATGCAGGGCACCGTCGGGGTCGGCGAGCATGAGGCCCGCCCCATCCACATGGAACAACGTCTTGGCTGCCATCACCACCTGCTGCAGGGTCGGCGCCAGGCCACGCTCAAGGTTGAGGCCGTACAACTCGCCGATACTGGCAGTCAGGGCAGCAGGGTCGATCTGCATCTGAGGGACCTTTCTACCCGAGAAGCTGGCCCGCCGGTGCAGCCCACGTCCCCGAAGGTCGACGCGGCCGTGCGTGTCAGCGCCGTCCGTCGCGCAGCCGCGAGCGGTTGGTGATGAGATAGACGATCAGTGCGGCGGCGGCGACCTCCAAGATCAGGGCGAGCACGATCCCAAGGTGCAGCGCCGCAGCGATGAGCCCGCCAATGAAGGCGCCGACGATGCCGATCCCGATCGTCGCCGGGATGCTCAGCGGGTTCCTTCCGGGCACGGCCAGTCGGCCGAGCGCACCGACGATCAGGCCGGTGATTACGAGACTAATGAGATAGCTGATCAACCGCATGTGACGACTCCAGCGGAGGATTTCCGTCCAACCCGTGTGCCCACCTGAACGAGATGGAATCGTCAACTTGACGAGCAGGAGCCCGCGGTCATCCAACCCGGCAACTGAAGGACGGACCCCAGTGGTGCAGGATCCGGGAAAATGGCTTCAGCCGGCCTGGCAATCTCGGTTTGGTGCGCGCCCTTTGAGCTAACCCCCGGAAGCGCGCTCGTCGACCACCTCGTCGACCACAGGGCTGTGACCCCGTCCTGGGATTCCCAGTGAGGTTGATAACCGGTTCCGCGTAGCCCTGCGCCCAGATCCACCGCAGCTGTTGCCAATGGAGCAACGGAGGTTCCAGATGACCGACCACACGCCCGCGGCCGGGCGGTGTTGACCGTGTAGCCCTCGTGCGGAGCAAACGCTGCGGCGCCCTTGCACCGTTCGGTTTGCCGCCCTGGCTCGCGGACATTCATCCCGCGGAGTGATCATCGGACCCCTCCCGGAAGCAGCCACTGGCCGCGGAGTCCGTCAGATCCACCGATCCGGAGGTGACTGTGGCCCAAGACGCATCCATCCAGACCAGCCGGTCATGCTCAGGGCTGTCCAGCGGTCCGTCGATGTGATCGGGTGCGATGATCGGGATAGGAATCGCCGGCTTCCTCGACGAGGTCGTCTTCCATCAATTACTGCACTGGCACCACTTCTATGACAGGTCCACTCCGACGGTCGGGTTGGTCTCCGACGGCCTGTTTCACGCCTTCAGCTGGTTCGCCGTCGTGGGTGGCTTGTTCTGGTTCGCGGCACTGCGCCGGCGAGGCGGGTGGTGGCGGTGGCGCTGGTGGGCCGGTCTGTGCTTCGGTCTCGGCGGTTTCCAGCTCTATGACGGCACGATCCAGCACAAGCTGCTGGGCCTGCATCAGATCCGCTATCACGTCACCATCTGGCCCTACGACCTCACCTGGGATGTGGTGGCCGTTGTCGCGCTGCTGATCGGGGCGGTCCTGCTCTGGCCGCTCGCGCACCATCGCCACGGCCCACAGGCCGACCCGGGCGCCCTCGATGCGTAGCCCCAAGCGGAGTCACCGGTGAGCGCACTAAGCTGGCGGACCGGCTGGTCAGAAGATCCGCCAACACTGGCCGCCGTGCTGGTGGCCGGCTGGGCCTATGCCGTCGGAGTCAGCCGCCTGCACAACCGTGGAGACCATTGGCGCATCCAACGCGGTCTCAGCTTTGCCTGTGGTCTGCTCACCGTCACCGTCGCGCTGCTGTCACCCTCGCCAGCCATGATGAATGGTTCGCCGTGCACATGGTCCAGCACCTTCTGCTCGGCATGCTCGCGCCGCTACTGCTCGCCCTGGCCGCCCCGGTCACTCTGGCCCTGCGGACGCTGCCACCTTCCCGCCGCAAGCGTCTGGTTGCCATGCTGCACGCCCCGATCGTGCGGCTGGCCGGCGCGCCGAGCACCGCGGCGCTGCTCCCGGTCGGCAGGTCGTACGGGCTCTACCTCACCCCGCTGTACGCGGCCACGCTGCGCCATCCGACGCTGCACCTGCTCGTCCACACCCATTTCCTGCTCGCCGGTTGCCTGTTGGCCTGGGCACTGATCGGGCTGGACCCCATCGCCCACCGTCCCTCGTTTCGCCAGCGGGCGGTGGTGCTCCTGGCTGCCCTGGCGGGCCACGCCATCCTGGCCAAATTGCTGTACGCGATCCCCTTGCCCGGTGCCCAGCTTGCCGAGGCGGACAGGCAACTCGGAGCCCAACTGCTGTGGTACGGCGGTGACGTGATCGACGTGGCGCTGCTGATCGTCTTCTTCCGCCAATGGTATGCGGCCACCGGGCGCCAACTGGCCCGCGAGCGGCGCCGCCATCGACTCCAAACGGCGACGACCATCAACGCTCCGTGAACATCGCACCAAGGTGCAAGCAGATTCATGCGTGACCAGCGGGTGTGATGGTGTCCCAGCCGGTGGCAGGTTCGCTTGGCGGATCTGCCGAGCCGGGGCGCCGGCGTGGAGAGCCAACGGAGGGCTCAAGGCTTGCCGGGCGGAGGCGGGACCCGTGTCGACCGCTCAGCCCCGTGCCGTAGATCGAAGGCTGGCCGTTCGGAGATGATCTGCGGTATGCGGTGGAAGTTGTGGTGCGGCGGCGGCGAGGTGGTCACCCACTCCAGGCTGTTGCCCTCCCACGGATCGTCCCCAGCAACCTTGGGGCCTTGCAGCGATCGCACCACATTCCAGGCCAGCGGCAGCATGGACGCGGCGACCAGGAACGCGCCCACGGTCGCCAACAGGTTCAGTCCGTTCCATTCCAGGTCGGGCTGGTAGTCGGCGATCCGGCGGGGCATGCCGCGCAGCCCCAGGATGAACATGGGGAAGAACGTCAGGTTGGCGCCGATGAACAGCAGCCAGAAGCTGACCTCGCCGAGCCGCTCGTCCAGGAGCCGCCCGGTCATCTTGGGGAACCAGAAGTAGGTCCCGGCGAGCAGCGCGAACAGCAGTGCCATCGCCATCACGTAGTGGAAGTGCGCCGCAACGTAGTAGGTGTCGTTGACCGCGAAGTCGATCGGCGGGGAGGCGACGAAGACTCCGGTGATGCCGCCGATGACGAAGACGAGGAGAAATCCGATCGCATGGATCATGGCGGCGTTGAAGGTGATCGCGCCGCGCCACAGCGTCGCCAGCCAGTTGAACACCTTGATGCCGGTCGGCACCGCGATCAGGAACGAGAGCAGCGAGAACCAGGGCAGGTAGACCAGGCCGGTGGTGAACATGTGGTGGGCCCAGACGCTAAACGAGTAGGAGGCGATGACGAAGAACGCGAAGACCATGCCCCGGTAGCCGAAGATCGGTTTGCGGGCGAACACCGGGATCACCTCGGAGATGATCCCGAAGCCGGGGAAGATGATGATGTAGACCTCGGGGTGGCCGAAGAACCAGAACAGGTGCTGCCAGAGGATCTGGCTGCCTCCTCGAGTGGGGTCGAAGAAGGCTGCGCCGACGTTGCGCTCCAGGAACAGCATCGCCAGCGCGGCAGTCAGCGGCGGGAAGGCGAACAGGATCAGCAGCTGGGTGACCAGCACGCCCCAGGTGAACAGCGGCAGCCGGAACATGCTCATGCCGGGCACCCGCAGGTTGAAGATCGTCGTGATGAAGTTGATGGCACCCGCAATGGCTGCCGCGCCGACGATCGCGATGCCGACAATCCATAGGTCCATGCCTCGCCCTTGCAGGAAGGACGAGTCCGACAGTGGCGGATATGCGGTCCAGCCAGCATTTGCCGATCCTCCGACGACCAGGAACCTGCTCAGCACCATCAGGCTGCCGAACAGGTAGAGCCAATAGCTCATGGCGTTCAGTCGCGGGAAGGCGACGTCGGCCGCGCCGATCTGGATGGGCACGAAGTAGTTGGCGAGGCCGGTGGAGATCTGCGCGGCGAACAGGAAGATCATCATCGTGCCGTGCATGGTGAACAGGTGGTTGTAGGTGTCCTTGTCGACCGCCTGCAGCCCTGGCTGCGCCAACTCCAGCCGGACCACGAGTGCCAAGACGCCCGCGACCAAGAAGATCGCCACCGAGGTGAAGATGTAGAGCAGGCCGATCCTCTTGTGGTCGACGGTGGTCACCCAATCCACCAGCCCACCGACGGCATGGTTTGCCGCCTCCGGCGGGGCCGGAATGGTGGATTCGTCGAAGGTCATACGCCTGACTCCCGGCTCCTCAATCAAGGTCGGAAAGGACCTCCGAAGTCCAGCGTTCAGCTTGCGTGTGCTCGCTGCACCCCCTTGCGGAGCAAGCTCAGGGCGGCCGCGGACAGCAGCGCCATCCCCAGGGGAATCGGCAGGCAGCAGCCGAAGACCCGGACCCGGCCCTCCGGTCTTGGCTGGCGGCTAACCATCACGCTGATACTGATGGGCCACTGATGGTTGCTGGTCCTGTGCCCTCACAATCGCAACCGGCCGCCGACGGAGCCGGTCAGCCAGAGGTCCGCGTCCGAAGCGCTGCATGAAGTCAGCGCCCTGGCGTAGCCGCCGGCCGGACGGGGAGGCCTTGTCGCGTGCCTCTACCCGACTGGCCGCCTGCTCCAGCATCCAGGCAGCGATTGGTGCGGCGACCATGACCAACGCCAGTTGTACAGCTCGGCGGCGTATTCTCATTCGCATGTCCTAACTCCAGTCCTCGAGAACGAGATCAAATTACCCTGAGCTACGGCACTACCGCAGGAGAAAGTTCAGCAGCACGGTGAGGACGACGGATGCGACTATAGAAAGGAGGATCATCAGCGGGCATCCAGGCCAGGCAATCTCGAGGCTCAATGGAATGCAGGGCGGGGGCATGGCCCTGCCGATTTCCGGTCGTTGCTCTCGGCAAGCGGCGACTAGCCAATAGGGATCGACCGCAAACCTTCGGGTCCGAAATCGGAGCAGCGGGTCGCCAGCGCGGCAGGAGCGTCACTTCCGTCGCAGGCGGCCAAGCAGCCCGCCGGCGCGGCCGAGCAGTCCGCCGGTGACCTGGGCGGGGCGCTGCTGCTCGCCCATGCGGGCGTTGACGACCAGCACCGTGCCAGTCAGGGCGGGGACGATCCATTGCAGCGCTCGCAGTTGCCGCTGCGGGCCAGCGACCTCCGCCGGGGTCTCCTCGGCGCGGGTGGTGGCATACTCAAGCGGCGCCGCGCTGGCGTGTTCGAGCTTGCGGCCGAGCAGCCGGGAGTAGGCGGAGGCCGCCAAGGCGGCCGCCGTCAGCGCGATCTTGACGGTCGCTGCTCGGCCGACTCCCGCCTGGCTGGCCACCCGCCCCTTGTTGGCGGCGAGCAGCACCGCACCACCCGCCAGGTGGGCGCCGATGCCGGCCAGGTTGACCGGAGTCCAGGCCGCCCAGCCCTTGTTGGCCACCTCGAGGCGCTGGCGAGGCTCCTTGGCCGCCCCGGCCACCCGGTTGAGGCCCACGGCGCCCATCAGCGACCCGCCGAACCAGGCCGCGAGCCCGACATCGTGCAGGGAACGGGCAACAGTGTTGTCATCTGCCATGGCGCTTTGCTCCTCCATGCTCGTTGGAAGGCGAACGGGGTCGCCGCGGCGTGCGGCCCCACTTCGCATTCGATCGACTCAGCGCTGGTCGTGGCGGCGAACCTGGTCCTCGCCCTCGACCTCGATGTGCTCCTGGCGGACCTCGCCACCGACCTGCTCCCGCTCGGTGACGGTCTGCTTGCCGAGCCGAACCCGCTCCTTGGGCACGACCCGCTTCTCGACCAACGGCTCCTCCTCATGCAGCACGACCTCGTGCTCCTCCTCGGAGATCTCCGGCCCGCTGGTTGCGGCATCGATGTTGGCGTCGGTGATCGGCTCGCGCTCGACCCGCACCTCTTCACGCTCCACCGGCACGGTGACCTGCCGCTGCTCGGTGGTCACGTACCTGCGCAGCCGCACCCGGCCCCGCTCCCGCTGGGTGGTGCCGACCCGCAGCTCCTCCTCTGAGCGGGTCATGGCGTCGTCGGTGGTCGGGCCGGACATGTCGCGTCCGACCGCGCCCGCGGGCGGCTCGTCATACCGGTCGCCCGGGGCGAGGTTCTGTCCGGCGGCGCCGGCGGGCATGCCGGAATCGGAGCGGGACTGGGTGTACTCGAGCCCGTAGTGACGATAGAGCGCGGCCTCTTCGTCCTGTGACAGCTTGCCTTCGGCTGGGATGCCGGGTGCGCTCTTGACCCGGTCCTTGTCGTAGGGCACCTGCACGCTGTCGCCCACGCTCTCAGCTAGGGCGAGCGGGACGAAACTCTGCTTGGTGCTCAATAGGCCGGTCGTCACCGTGGCCCACTCGGGTTGGCCGGTGTCGTCGTCGAGGTAGATGTCGGCGATCGTGCCGATCTTGGCGCCGGCGGGGTCGGTCATGGTGCGACCCTGCCAGTCCTGAACGGTGTCAATGCCTGGTGCTGGCATTGCAACCTCCTTTCTCGCTTTCTCGTGCGGTGTTCCTGTGGTGGTTGTCGTTGCCCTTCCTTGTCGAGTTGCGGGCGTGCTCTGACTGGTTGAGGGGTGCGGGGCGCCTCGCCCCCAGCGCGCTGCCGAGGCGCCCCGCAGCCTGGTCAGCTGCGGTTGCGGTGCGCCCCGTCGGGGCGCTGCGCACGGAACTGCTCGGTCGCGCCGGCGTACGCGGCTTCGTCATCAGCAGCGGTCGACGCCTGCGTGGACTGCCGGGCCTGCTGCCGTAGCTCGGGCCCGCGTTGCTCGGCCTTGGCGGTGGCGCGTTCCCAATAGCGCTGCATCGGCTTGATCCCGCCGCCGCCGATGGAGACCACCGCCGAGCCGACCAGGATGGCCAGGATCGCGTACCACAGGCCGGTCACGATCCGCGGGGCGATCTTGAGCTGGTCCAGCGCCGCGAAGGCGCCAAAGACCAGGATCGCGATGCCGGCGCCCTTGGCCATCAGCGGCCCGCCGGTGACGCTGCTGAGCAGGTTGGAGAGCAGGTCGCTGACCGCCTTGGCGATCGCCGCGGCGATCACGATGATGACGATGGCCACCAAGATGTTGGGCAGGTAGGCGATCAGGCCCCTGAGCAGGTCGCTGATCGGGTTGGGACCGAACACCCCGAAGGCGATCTGCAAGGTCACCAGGAAGATGAGCCAGAACGCCAGCTTGGCGATGATGTCGGAGGGGTCGTACTTGCTCTTGGCCAAGGCCTGCCTGATGCCGCCGCGCTCAACCGCGCGGTCGAAGCCGACCCGTTCCAGAACCTTGTTGAGGACGCCGGCGACGACCCTGGCGATCAGATAGCCGACGACGATGACGAGCAGGGCGGCGGCCAGCTTGGGCACGAATGCGGCCACGTTGGACCAGGCGTTGGACAGACCACCCTGGAAATCGATGGCAAGCGGCACATACTTCTCCTTCCCCAATGCGACCGCCTACTCGGTAACAGGCGGTCTGACGGAGTGGTGCGCGGTCACCCCAGTTGGCCCGGGCCCCCGCAGAAGAGTGCTGGAGCAACCGGCACCGGGCTACCCGCTCATCCTGGACACAAACCTATACCCCATGTATAGATTCATGTCGAGGTCTTCGGTATACGATGGGGTCGGCAGCTCGGCTTTCCAAGGAGGTGACGTGAGCGGCCAGGACCAGGATCCGGCGGCCATGCCGATCGGCGAGGTGGCCCGCAGGACCGGCGTGGCGGTTGCCACGCTGCGGGCCTGGGAGCGCCGGTACGGGCTGCTCCTCCCCGTCAGGACGGCCGGAGGGCACCGCCGCTACAGCCACGAGGATGTCCGGCGGGTCCTGGCGGTGCGCGACCTTACCGGCCAAGGCTGGACGGTCGGCGCGGCCGTACGTCAGGTCGCTGGCCAAGAGCCCAGTCCTGCGGTCCGGCCACCCGTCGAGGGATTGCGTGGCCGTCTCTGGAGCGCGCTGGATCAGGCGTTGCGCGAGCTGCCCGCTGAGACGGATGTCCCCCAAGCGCCTGGCGAGCCGTCGACCACGGACCACACCGAGGCCTCGGCTGGGGGGCTGGAGGCACCGGGATCGGCCAGGGCTACCACTGTGCGGCAGTGGCGACGCACCGCAGCAGCAACCGGACAGCTCGACTGGGAGGTGTTGCAGGCCACCCACCAGGCAACCCGAGCGTTGCTGTACATCACCAGCGCCCGGCAGGCCACCGAGATCCTCATCGCCGCGGTCCACAAGCTGGGCGGCTCGACACAACCTGCCAGCCAGGCCGAAAGCTGGGCGCTGCCCATCGACCTGTCGTTTGGCGAAGGTGAGCCGATCCTGCCCGTGGCAGAGCCGTTGAGCCCAGCCAGGATGCAGCTCGAGCAGGCACTGCCCGGACTGGTTGAGGATGCTCGTCGTGCGGTAGTGCTCCTGCGCCGGACAGAAGACCTCGACAGCTGAACCACCGATCACCGTCTTCGAATCCGGCACGACTGTCTTGCTGAGGGCCGTCGGGTTGGCGACGGCGCCGCGATGCAGGTGGTAGGAGCCGATGCAGCAACCGGGAATCACGGCTGCTGACGTGGAGCGGTTCGTGGAGTACCTCGCCAGGCGCGATCGCAGAGCGGCGACACGCCAGGCGCTGGGGTTGCTCGAGGCCGGCGTCGGCGTCCAAGAGCTGATTCTTGGCCTCCTGGGACCCGCCCAGGCCGAGGTCGGCCGGCGCTGGGAAGCCAATCAGTGGAGCGTTGCCGACGAGCACGCCGCCACCGCGATCGCCGACGCGGTCCTGGGCGCGCTGTCCTGGCGGACCGACGCGGCTGGGGACCAGGGCCGTGTGGTGGTCACCTGTGCCGAGGGCGAGTGGCATTCGCTACCCGCGCGGATGGCGGCCGAGCTGCTGCGTGTGCACGGCTGGCAGGTGACCTTCCTGGGGGCCTCGACCCCGGCCGACCATCTGCGCCGGTTCGTCGCCGAGGTCGAAGCGTTGGGGGTGCTGATCAGCTGCTCTGTGCCGATCTTTCTCGGCGGTGCACAACGCTCGGTCCAGGCAGCGCAGTCGGCGGGGGTCCCGGCGCTGGTCGGCGGTCGCGCCTTCGGCCCTGACGACCTGCGAGCCCGTCGGCTTGGCGCCGACGGATGGGCACCAGACGCCGTTGCCGCAGCCCACCTGCTGACGGCCTGGCGCGAGGAGCCGCCAGTGGTGGCAACTCGGCCCGCCAGCAGCAACGACCGCGAACCCTTGGAGCTCGAGGCGCTGCGGTCTGAGCTGGTCGAGACGGCGATGCACGAGCTGTTCCTCCGGTATCCGCTACTTGCGGGCTACAGCGAGCGGCAGCTGGCCCGAACCCGAGAGGACCTTGCCTACATCCTGCAGTTTCTGCAGGCCGCGCTGGTGACCGACGACCCCCGTCTTTTCCTGAGCGAGTTCCTGCCCTGGCTGAGTCGGGTCCTGACCGCACGTGGCCTGCCTGCTGGGGTGGTCACCGTTGGGCTGGATGCGCTCGGGGCCGTGCTCGATGCCTTCCCTCGCAGCCAGAAGCTGACCGCCCAAGGCAGACAACTAGCCGAGCGAGCACTGCACCGCTAAATAGCCAGCAGCACGCCGGCCAAGCCGATGGGCAGCTCCTACACCGGCTGCTCATGCTGACTCGAAAATCGACGGTGAGTGGCGCGCGGCAGCACCCGGCGGAGCGTCAGCGGAGCCGGGTCGTATCGGTGCGGTGCGGGGGTCTGGGGGTAACCGGGGCTGGGGTCGGCTATGCGGCCGGGGTGGCCGGTCGGGGGGTGAGGGTGACCGTCTTGCCGGTGAGCTGTTGGAGCTGGCGGATCAGGTTGCGTTCCTGGCGGTGCGGGTTGCTGTGGGACTGGTAGAAGTCGGGACCCAGGTCGCAGTAGCGGGCTTGGGGGTCGGCCAGCAGGTGCCACACGATGGTCAGGATGGAGTTGCCGACTGCGACCAGGGCGCGTTTTTTGCCGCGGCGTTTGGCGATGCGGCGGTAGCGCTCACCGAGGAAGGTGCTGGTTCGCCCGGCCGTGACGGCGATCTCGCCGAGGGTGGCGGCCAGCCAGGGGTTGCCCTTGCCGGTGAATGCGGTCTTGGTCTTGCCGGCTGAGGTGTTGGCTTGGGGAGCGAACTTGGCCCACGCCACCAGGTGGGAGGCGGTGGGGAACGGCCATGTCGACACCGATCTCGGCGATGAGCTCCTGGGCGCAGACCCCTCCGACGCCGGTCACCGCGTCCAGTTGGGCGACTTGGGTCGCGAACGGAGCGACCTGCTGGTCGATGTGTGCGGTCAGCTCCTCGACCTTGGCGGAGAGGTCGTCGATGCGTTCCAGCATCATCTGGCAGAGGAACGCGTGATGGTCGTCGAAGTGGCCAGTCAGGGCCTCTTCGAGTTGGCGGAGCTTGGAGCGCATGCTCGCGCGGGCTAGTTGGGCGAGCGCCTTGGGGTCGCGTTGCCCACCGATCATCGCTTGGAGCATCTGCCGGCCCGAGACCCCGAAGATGTCGCTTGCCACCGACGACAGTTTGATCTGGGCGTCCTCCAGGAGCTTCTCCACGCGCTGCTTCTCCCGGGTTCGCTCCCGGATCAGCGTGCGCCGGTAGCGGGTCAGGTCACGCAACCGGCGGATCGGCGGTGGCGGCACGAAGCTTGGCCGGCACATGCCCCGCTCGACCACCTTGGCCAGCCACACCGCATCGAGCTTGTCGGTCTTAGGCCGGCCGGGGACGTTCTTGACGTGCTTGGCGTTGAGCAGCCAGCAGGTGAACCCTTCGGCCTCCAGCAGGTAAAACGGCGCCCGCCAGTCAGGTAGCGGCGGCGCATTGCTGCGCCGCCGCCCCTTCAGAACCCGGCGTGCGCCGTTTGGACGCACCGGGCTCAAGCAAGCCCTGAAGGCGTCCAGGTCAGGGATGCAGAAGTGCTGCTGGTCCGCTGCCGGTGCCGTCTGGAAGGCGGCGTCGGCAGCGGGTGTGGGTGAGACGGACGGCGAGGGGTTGGTCTGGTGTTCCGGGTCCCGTATCGAGGGCGATCGCTTGGTGGCGGGTCGCCTTGCGGGTGGTGGTGATCCACCGTTCCCACTCGTCGGGGTGTTGCGGTTCCTGGTCGGCGTGGAGCAGCAGGTCACCGCAGCGCGGGCAGCGCCCACGCTGTTGCTGGAGGAGCCGCAGCCTGGCCCGGTCCAGCGGGGGTCTCCCGCGGCGTCGCCGGGCCGCCCAGTAGCCGGCCAGGGCTGGGTCGTCTGGTGAGGCCCACCCCTTGACCAACGTGTGCCGGGTGATCTTCGTCCAGGCGAATTTGAGCAGGTAGGCGCCGCTGTCACGGTCGCCGAACACCCACCGGTCTCGTCTGGAGGAGTTGAACGCGCCGAAGTACCGGGTGATGATCCAGTGCTTCGGCTTGTGCGGATGAGTCCACTTCGCCCACTTGTAGGTGAGCTTCCACACGTAGCTGTCCAGTTCGTTGAACACCCGGGCGGACACCACCTGCCGGTAGTAGGCCGACCACCCGCGGATGATCGGGTTGAGCCGGACGAGGACCATCTGGGCGTTGTGGCCGCGCAGGTCCTTCATCTCGGTGGCCAGCCGTTCCCGGATCCGTTTCACGGCCGCCTTGCTCGGCTTGATCAGCAGCTTGCCGCGGTAGCGGCGGATGTTGAATCCCAGGAAGTCCACCCCATCGTCGAGGTGCACGATGCGGGTCTTGTCCTCGTTGAAGACCAACCCCCGGGGTGCCAGCCACGCGGCCAGCCGCGCCTTGACCTGCTGCGCCTGCTCACGCGAGTGACACAAGGCGAGCAGGTCGTCGGCGTACCTGACCACCACCGGCGAGCCCGGCCGTGCGCTGCCGGCATCTCGGTGCCCGTCAGCCTGATACCGGACTCCGGCGGCTTGCTCCATCCCGTGCAAGGCCACGTTCAGCAGCACGGGGCTGATCACCCCGCCTTGCGGGCTGCCCCGCTCGGTCGGAGCGAATCGGCCTTGGTCGATCACGCCCGCCTGCAACCAGGCCGCGATCATCCCCCTGGCGGGGAACGACCCGAGCTGACCGAGGAGATGGGCGTGGTCGATTTGGTCGAATGCGGCGGCCAGATCCGCGTCAAGCGCCCACTGCCGTCGGCAGGTCGCGCCGCGTGCGGTCACGAAGATGGCTTGCATCGCGTCCTGGCAGCCGCGGCCCGGCCGGAACCCATACGATCGGGACTCGAACCGGGCCTCCCACTCGGGCTCCAGCGCCCCGACCGTCAGGGCCTGCAACGCCCTGTCGGCGATCACAGGAATCCCGAGTCCGCGCCGCTTTCCGTTCGCCTTGGGGATGAACACCCGCTTGACGGGCTTGGGGCTCCACACGGCCGCGCCATGCTGGAGCCAGGCAGCCAACTCGGCCTTCTCCCCAGCCTCCAGCACGACCCTGCCGTCGACCCCTGCCGTCTTGCGGCCAGCGTTTTGCTCCGTGACCCGCCGCACGCTCAGCAACGCGTTCGCGCGGGAGCGGAGCATCAGCTTCTGCAGATTGCGGACCTTCTTCAGGTCCCCTGCCTGGGTTGCCGTGAAGATCCGCTGCCGCAGCCGCCGTACGTCGTCCTCGACTCGACGCCACTCCACAGCGTCCCAGTCCAAGACGTCGCCCTCCGGTCCGTTCACCGTGACGGTGTCCAACTTGCCCATCGGCTCTGGCGTCTCCGTTCACCTGGTCTCCACGGGCTCACCTGACCCACGTCAGCGCCCTTTCAGGCCGGGCCTTCGCCCGTATCCGACCAGTTCTCCGGGATCCATCCGGCGGAGGTGCCAGCACTCCGGTTCCCGGGTTCCTGCCGCCGTTTCGGCTGTCGGCGTTGGCTTCTTGGGTCATCCTGCGCCCGCTGGGGAATTGCACCTTCCTCACGGTCGGCCTACCGGACCACAACGCCGCATCCGGACCCCATCGGGGTTGTCGTGTTGCGCATGAGCAAGCTGCGACCGGGCAGGACGCCCCCTTTACCCCGGGGACGGTGGTGCGCTCCCGGCCGGCAACTATCCTCCGGCCGGCACCCGCCGCTCTGCTGCGGCCAGTCCCTACGGCCCCGCTGGAACATCCCATCGGCGGGGGTCACCTTCACGAGGCGTCATCAGGGGTTCACTTGCGTTCGCCCATCACCCCAGGCGGCTGGATGCCGCCCGGGCCGGGAAGCATCATGGCTTCCCGCCGGTCTTCTCCTCGCCTGCGGCCCCCGGATGGAACAGGAGCCCCTTGGGCTTCTTCCCCGAGCTTCGCACCCCGCAGTTACCCACGACGCACGTCGAGGCGGAGACAGGCCATCGCGCACTGGCCCAGGTACTACACCTCCAGCATCCGCTGAACCTCCATCGGTGCCTCCCACTTGCACTCATGCACCCTCACGTCGCACCCAGCCGTACGTCGCCTCCAGCACGACCTCGGGCTGCTCGCCAGCGCGACCCATGACCTCGGCCAGCAGCTTGGGATCGTTGCTGATCCGCACCGCCTCCAACACCTCGCCGTGCTGATCGGTCCGGCTGATCACCGACCGGCGCCGGTGCAAGTCGATCCCGACGAACTGCTTGCCGTCGTATGCTGCGCTCACCCGGGGCCTCCTTCACGGTTGGGGATGTGAGCACCCCGAGCATCGCTCGGGAACCCACCAGGAGCGAGGCCCCGCTCCTTCATCGCATCAGGAAGGACCCAGGGAGCTGGCCCCGGTCGGAGGGGTTGCCGATAGAGTTCGAGCAGGTGTCCACCGTGGCATGACGATCCAGCCACGCGGCACGACGAGCCCAGCAACCCTTCGCGGAATCGAGCGGAGGTCGGGGTCGCGATCAAGGGCGACTCCGAGTGGCAGCCAGAGGTCATGTGACAGGTGAGGCGGTGAGCATGTCTGGCGAGGCCGCGGGCACTCCTCCGGCTGAGCCGCTGCTGAAGGTCGAGACCCGGGAAGAGCTGGTGTATCTGCTTGGTCAGGCCTGTGAGCTCGAGCACGGCCTGATGTGCGAGTACCTGTATGCGCAGTTCTCGCTCAAGCGTGGGCTGGATGAGGGCCTGACCCCGGCCCAGCTCGACCGCGTGCGGGCCTGGGAGACAGCGCTGATCAGTGTGATCAAGCAGGAGATGCTCCACCTTGCGCAGAGCACCAACATCTTGACGGCCGTCGGGCGGCGCCGCATTTCGAGCGGCCCAACTTCCCGATTCTGTCTCGCTGGTACCCGCCGAGCGTCCAGATCGCGCTGGTGCCGTTCGGCGAGCGGGCGCTGCGCCATTTCATCTACCTGGAACGACCGGAGGGGATGGCGCTGGACGACGCGGCCGGGTTTGCCGCCGCCCAGCACGCGCAGCCCTTGACCGTCGGCGACGCTGGGCTGGTGGGTGTGCCGCAGGAGTGGCGGACGGTGGGCCACCTCTACCGCGGGATCGAGGCGGGGCTGGCCTGGCTGTGCGACCGCTACGGCGAAGATGGCGTGTTCATCGGGCCGGCGCGGGCGCAGGCAGTCACCGACATCTTCGAGTGGCCCGAGCTGATCGCGGTCACTGACCTTGGATCGGCGGGACGTGCGATCGAGACGATCGTCGAGCAGGGTAAGGGCGCGCGCGGCGACTGGATCAGGTCGCATTTCGGCACCTTCGTGGGCGTCCTGGAGGACCTGCTTGCCCTGCAGGTGGCCGACCCCGGGTTCGACCCGGCTCGGCCGGTGGAGCCGGCCTTCGTCCGCCTGCCCCCCGACGTCGAGTCGGGAACTCTGATCGAGGACCCCACCACCGCCCAGGTCGCCGATCTCGCCAACGGTGTCTATGAGGTCGTGCTCCAGGTCCTCAGCCGCTACTACATCCACCACGGTGAGACCGCGGCCGAATACGACACCCTGGCACGCACCGCGAAGCACCTGATGAACTGGGTGATGCGCGAGCTGGGGCCGGTTCTGACCACGCTGCCGGTCGGCCCGTCGCACCCGGCCGCACGGCCGGTCCCACCTTCGACATCGCCCGCCCCGCCATCTTCCTGCTGCCGCACCAGGACGCGGCCTGGAAGATCATCAAGGAACGGCTCGA
>WNGJ01009501.1_pt1 | contig 15165 bp, 17 predicted proteins | sample 5400611 | NCBI WGS metagenome assembly WNGJ01 (sample SAMN13153375, study PRJNA577476) | soil metagenome | isolation source: 40 cm soil or saprolite under Garry oak tree replicate 1 | place: USA:California | collected 2016-06-15
CAGGTTCGGCGCTGGAGGTGCTCCTCGTCTTTCTCAAGCTGGGCGTCACCAGCTTCGGCGGGCCGATCGCCCACCTCGGGTATTTCCGCGACGCGTTCGTAGTGCGGCGGCGCTGGCTCGACGAACCGGCCTATGCCGATCTGGTGGGGCTGTGCCAGTTCCTGCCCGGTCCCGCCAGCAGCCAGGTCGGATTTTCCATCGGGCTCATGCGGGCTGGCCCGCTTGGCGGCATCGCCGCGTGGGCCGGCTTTACGCTGCCGTCCGCCGCCGCCCTGGTGCTGTTCGCCTATGGCGCGGACGCGCTCGGCGGCACGACGGGCATCGGGCTCCTTCATGGTCTCAAGCTTGTCGCCGTCGCAATCGTGGCGCAGGCGGTCTGGGGCATGGCGCACACGCTATGCCCCGACCGCGCGCGGGCGTCCATCGCGGTCGTGGCGGCGCTGATCATCTTGTTCAGCACGTCGGTGGTCGCCCAGATCGCGGCGATCATATCCGGGGGCATCGCCGGGCTGTGGCTCTGCCGGGCGGCGCCGCCGTCCTCGACCGGACGCATCACCGTGCGGGTCTCGCGCACCACGGGGCTGATCGCGCTCTGTGCCTTCTTTCTCCTGCTCGCCGGTCTGCCCGTCGTGCGCGGCCTCACAGACTCGCACGGCCTCGCTCTCTTCGAAGCCTTCTATCGTTCGGGCGCGCTGGTGTTCGGCGGCGGTCATGTGGTGCTGCCGTTGTTGCGCGAGGCATTTGTAACCCCGGGCTGGGTGAGCGATGATGCGTTCCTCGCCGGCTACGGAGCCGCGCAAGCGGTTCCTGGCCCGCTCTTCACCTTCGCAGCATATCTCGGCACGGTCGTCAGTCCGTCGCCGCACGGGCTCGCAGGCGCTGCGCTGGGCCTCATCGCCATCTTTCTTCCCGGCGTGCTGATCCTCATGGGCGCCTTGCCCTTCTGGGACAGCGTGCGGATGCGTCCCGGGGCGCAAGCGATGATGCGGGGCATCAACGCGGCGGTTGTCGGACTGCTCGGCGCAGCGCTCTACAACCCGGTCTGGACGAGCTCGATAAAGACGCCGGGGGATTTCGGAATTGCCCTTGTGGGATTTGTCCTCCTCACCGTGTGGCGCGCGCCGCCGCTTGTCGTCGTCGGCATCAGTGCGATCAGCGGTGTTGCCTTCGCGCGAGCCGCGCTATGAGACAAGAAAATCGAACATTGGCTTGACGAACTTTGCAGAGGAAGGGGTCTAATGGCGAGAATGAAACATCAGAACCTTCTGGTTGGTTTGATCAGGCTGCACATTCTCCACCACGCCGCCAAGGAGGAATTTTACGGCCAATGGATGATCCACGAACTCGCCCGACACGGCTACACCCTGAGCCCGGGGACGCTCTATCCCATGCTCCACGCTCTCGAGCGCAGGGGCTATCTGAAGTCCCGCAAGGAACGGCAAGGGCACACATATCGTCGTATCTATCGGGCGAGCGCGTTGGGCCGGGAGGCCAACAGGGTCTGCAAAGTGCAAATTCGGGAGCTGACTGGTCAGGGGCGAAGGAAGGCGCGTTAGGCGTCAATGCAAGCTTGCGGCAATCACGTCATTTCACAAGGGAGTAGTCAGATGAGAATCGCAAACGCAATCGTGACGACGACCATGGTCGCTGCAGCCGGCCTGTTCATCCTGGCCGAACCGACGCAGGCGCAGGGGCTCGACGCGATCAAGCGAGATTATCGCCGCCCCGCCCCGCGCCCAGTCGAGAATCGGGCCTTGGTCGATCTCGGCCGGGATCTCTTCTTCGACCCGCGCATTTCCGCGTCGAGCAAGACCGCTTGCGCAAGCTGCCACTTCCCGGAACTCGGCTATGTGGTGACCGATGCGCATCCGCTCAATGATTCCGGCAAGCCGACCTCACGCAAATCGCAGCCGCTGATCGGATTGGGTTATGCCGGCAGCGCGCCGGTCGGCTGGGATGGACGCACCACGACCCTTGAAGCGCAAGCCAAGGCATCGATCGCGACCGGGTCGATGTCGATGCGCGAAACCAACACGCCGGTCAGGGTTGAGGTGATCGAAGAGCGGGTCAGATCGGCTCCTGACTATGCGGCGAAGTTCAGTGCGGCCCTGCCGGGCAAGCCCATCGACATCGATGCAATTGCGCAGGCCGTGGCGGCGTTCGAGCGCACGTTGGAACCTGGGATTGCTCCGTTCGATCGGTGGGTCGGCGGCGACGAGGCGGCGATCCCGGAATCGGCCAAGCGCGGGTTCGCGCTCTTCACCGGAAAGACGGGCTGCGCCGCGTGCCATAGCGGATGGCGATTCACTGATGACCAATTCCACGATATCGGCACCACGACGACTGATCAGGGCCGCGGCCGCGAGGTCAAGGACGCCGCGTTGAATTTTGCTTTCAAGACGCCGACGCTGCGATCGGTGGCGTTACGCGCACCGTACATGCACAACGCTTCCGTCGCCACGTTGATCGATGTCGTGCGCCATTACGAAAAGGGCGGCATCGATCGTCCGAGCCGCTCGCCGATGCTCGTTCCGATCCAGTTGACCGAGACGGAGCGAACTGATCTCGTTGCTTTCATGGAAACACTGACCGGCCAAAGCCAGAATGCACGGCCAAGCCGTTGACGAGATCGACTGTATCGCAATGCGCCGCGCCCGCCGTCTCTCCGATCGTCGCATCACTCCGTTGGCAGGGTGAAGCCAATCAAGCGACCGAAAACGATGACCAGGACCCAACAGGCGATCGATATCCCTCCCGCGCGCCTCGCCGCCGCCGGCGGTGTCAGATCAAGGCTCCATTTTTGCACGTCGCGAACAGTAATGAACTCGAAGATCATCATGTTGATCCCGGCGACGACAATGAGCGACATCTTGATCCAGAACATCGGGTTCACGAAATACTCGGTCGCCCGAGTGGTGAACAGGAGCAGACCCGCAATCACCGCAAGCACGAAGGCAGCCCACGTGAACGGCAGTACCTGCCTTGATAGCTCCTTGAAGGGACGTTTCGTCGATGCGAACCCGAGCAGGCGCAAGTCCACGATCGCGATGGTGCCAAGCACGAGCGAAACTGCGAAGACGTGAACCACCTCGACGGTCGTGAAGGCCCATGGCTTTTTGTGAATGAATACGGCCCATTCCCAAGCTTGCAGCGTTTCCAAGAATGTGGTGATGGATTGCAAGTTCACCTCCCCCGGATTGATGCTCTTTACTTGCCTTTGCTCTCGTTTGGCCCGATGTTACCGTCTGTTCATCCGTTCTTCAAATGCTCCCGCCGGGAACGGCGACAAACTGACGCGTCTTCACTTGGATAATACTCGCCGCCGTGGAGCGACGCGTAGATCGGGGACCTAGTGCACTGCCGGCGATGTGCCTAGGTGAAAACACCTAGGTTGTCACCGCGTAGAAGTCGCACGATAATCGCTCACCAGCTTGGTGTCCTCGCCGGAGCCAAGGGAAGCGGAAGAAACGCCATGAACATAATATTCAGCGTGATAAGAGAAGATACGTTCTGGAAAATCCTGCTCTTCGTTCACTTCCTGCTCGCGGTCGGCCTGCTTGCCGCGGTCACGCTTCAAGCGGTGGCCGTTCTGATGCCGGCGCGACAGGTGGCGGGCGGATTCATTGACCGCAGTCCTGTGCCGGCGGCGTCCTACGCTGCCCTGGTCGCCATCGTCTACGTGCTCCAGGCGCTCATGGGCGCGTGGATTTATATCAAGTACCGCACTTACGTCAGAATTCCGATGGAGCAACTCCGCCACTTCTGGACTGTTGGCTCCTTCGAACTCAAAGAGCATGTGGTAACGATGGGAATGGGCCTCCTTCCGGCCTATTGGTATTTTTGGCGCCAGCCCCTGTCCGCAGAACATGAGAACATACGCAGGTGGGTCACCGTTTTCCTGGCCTTGAGCGTGTGGTATTCTTTTGTTGTGGGCCACGTCGCCAACGATTTTCGCGGGGTTGGATCATGACGCAGACCTTGGATGTAGGCGAGGGATTCCCCCAACTCGACAGTTCGACCGCAAAGGGCGCGCCGACGTCGACGACGCACACGGATGCAAAGTCCGCGACGTTCACCATCACATTCGGAATTGCATTCGCACTCTTGTACACAGTCTACGAACGGCTCAACTGGCCGCTTTTCACTTATCATCCGGTACGCGGCATCTTGGATTTCGGGAGAGAGCCAGCAGGGGTCGGGCCGCCCATGTTCTGGTACGGCTGGATCGTGCTCGCTGCCATCAGCGCATTAGTTGTGGCCTGCGTTGCTACAATTATTCCCGCGCGATGGCTGCGCCAGGCGACCGTTTTCTGTTGTGCCCTCGCCGCGCTTTGGCCCACCGCCCTCGCTGGGCTGAGGATTTTCATCGTCAACTGGGCGACCTTTGACGCCGACTTCCTGAACTCAGCATGGGTCGCTGCAACTCCAGGGTTCATAGCGGCAGCAGTCGTCACCTATTATTTCCCCGCCCGATTGGCTGAACGCCTATGGACAAGCTGGCTGCTGATCGTGCCAATCGTCGGACTTGTCGTCCTCGGCTCCTCGCTGCTCCAGCCGTGGTTTCTACGGTAGTAGATCCCGACGACTGCGATGGGATCTGTTCAAAAACTGCCCGCCGGCCGCAAGGGCGGCGGGGCGGGCGTGACGGTACGTCGCGGTGTTCATCCCGGGAATGTGATGCAACACGTCCCCCGGAGCGCAGCCTCCGCTTCGGTCTACTTTGGGTATGCCATCTCCTTACTGTACAAAGTAGAGTTTTCGCGCAATTGCGTCTGCGGTGCGTCGCCGACGAGGTGATGACACAGCAGTGCCCAAATTCGCGGTTCAGCTAGCGACCATGGTGGCGTTGGGGTCGCCCACGCGTGTCACAGAATTACCATCCTGAACTGTTTCCTCCGCGGTTGTCAGCACTGCGCTTGCGAAGCACAACCACCACAACGGGCAGCAGCTGGTCGGAAATCGGCTGAACGCGAACGGGAAGCACGAAATCCACAAAGTTGGCGAGCATGCCGTCTCGGTTCATATCGAAAATAAAAAGGTCGCCGGTGTATCGGTAACGCATCGCACCAAAGGCAACGTGGCGGTAAAGAAGTACAAGACAACAAGGAAGATGGCTCGGGGCAATGAGATCGATGCCCCGGCGGAAATGAACGGCAGTTTGGTCCAGCCTGCCGGCTATCAAGTCGCCCAAGGAGGGATCGTCTATATCGGCTATTCCTTCTCCGACGGTGTCGATGAATATGTCTACTGGTTCCCGGCGGAAATGGTCGTGGATCCCTTTACTGGCGCGGTCGATTACATCCCACTCACGTGAGATGTGATCAAACAGCCGCAAAATACGTCGTCCATCTCCCCCTCCCTACCCTCCCCTCAGGCTGGGAGGGTAGGGAGGAGGGTTTGCCAGAATCAGAGCAGTCTGATTGAATCAGAGCAGGGGCTCAGCGACCACCAGAGGGCTCGAAATGAAACAGTTTCTTGCGGCTGCAGTTATGGCGGTATGTTTGGCGCCCTCTGGGGCATTCGCTCAAGAGCGCGTCGGAGATGCGGCACTGGGCGGATTGTCGGGCGCGCTCGTCTTGGGCCCCGTGGGTGCAGTCGCCGGCATCGTTGTGGGCTACACGGCGGGTCCGGCGATCAGTCGCTCGTGGGGACTAAGGCGATCGGACTCCCGCTACCGGGACAGGACGGCGCAGCGTTCGGCGGCGGCGCGCTCCAATAACTCCGAGTTGAAGGAGGCAAGCGCGCAGAGCGTTTCGGCAGCTCCGCCCAAGCCCGCCTCGGAAACGAAGCGCCCCTGGGACTCGCCGCCCGTTCTGGGATTGGAGTGAACAGCCGTAGCCCGCGAAATTAGCGGCCGGCCAGATCCCCCTTCTCGCTGCTGCAATTCCGCAGATATCGCGATGATTCAACCGGTTGTGACGCACTGCCGCGAGGCCGCAAAGGTTCAATGTTGTTTCTTCTCAGGAGCGGTTTTATACGATAGACTGTTTGCCCAAGAAGGATTTTGGCACACCAACGGGCCGATAGGCGGGCGGAAACCATGAGAAAATCGCAACGTGCATCTCTCCTGTTAGGACTGGCGCTGGCTCTCCCTCTGGCGTTTTCCGGAATGGCATGGGCCGGAGGCGCCTCGCTGGACGAGGACGAGGAAGATCAGTCGAACGCAGGCGTTTCGTTTTTCGGCTTTGCCAAGGACCTGGATCGCGGCGGCGGCGTCGCGGACGCCAAGGTGAGCGCCGAAATCAAGAACCGCAATGCCAGCCTCGTGACTCGCACCGACGATCAAGGCCATTTCAAATTTTCTGGTTTCAGCAAGGACATCGACCCGAAGGACGTCGAGATCTCCTGCACCAAGGAAGGCCTCAAGCTGCAGCGAACCGTGCGGCGGCAACCGCCGGGTGGCGGTGAGGTGACCTCGATCGAAGTCGATTGCCTGATGGTCAAGCCGTAACCACTGGTGGGCATGGCGCTCCCATGACTATCGGCGGTGATGCGCGTAGCGCTTTAGCGGGATTTCTATTCGGCGTGCTGTTCAGCGCGCTGCCCCCGGCGAACGGGGCTCTCGCCGAGCTGTTGTTTGACACGCCCGATTTGGCTCTGACCGGCCGCGTGACGTCCTCTCAGGAGGGCGCCATGGAAGGCGTACTGGTCAGTGCGCAGCGGACCGGCTCTCCTATCAGCGTAACCGTCGTAACCAACCAGGCTGGTCGCTACAGCTTCCCGGTCAGTCGCCTGACGCCTGGGAACTATGCGTTGCGCATTCGGGCGATCGGCTACGAGCTTGATGGGCCGGCCGCTGTCGACGTCGCTGCCAAGGGAACCGTGATGGCAGACCTCGCGCTGCGGAAGGTCGACGACATCGCCTCCCAGCTGACCTCGACCGAATGGCTGATCAGCATGCCGGGTACGTCTGAGCAAAAGCGCCCGCTGATCGAATGCATGAGCTGCCATACGCTGGACCGCGTCGTGCGTTCGAAATTCACGGCCGACGAGTTCGTCGGCGTGCTCAAGCGCATGGCAAACTACGCCAACAATTCCACCATGCAGAAGGTCCAGGCGCGGGTCGCGGAGCGCGAAGTGCCCGACGATCGGGCGCGACGGGTCGGCGAATATCTCGCGACGGTCAATTTGAGCAAGCGCGACCGCTGGGACTACGAGCTCAAGACGCTGCCGCGCCCGACTGGCGCGGCGACGCGCATCATCATCACCGAGTACGATATGCCCCGCAGCACGATCGCGCCTCACGACGTGCGCACCGATGCCGAGGGTTTCATCTGGTATTCGAATTTTGTCGAGCCCTATCTCGGTCGGCTTGATCCGCGTACCGGGGCCCATGCCGAATTTGCGTACAAGTTGGCAAAACCCAATTTTCCTGCCGGCGCACTTTCGCTCGAGCCTGACCGCGACGGCAACTGGTGGCTTGCCCTGATGTTCCAGGGCGGGGTCATGAAGTTCGATACCCGCGCCAAGGCGTTTCGCCATTATCCGCTGCCCGCCGAACTCGATTCCGATACCGCCCAACAATCCCATGTGATGCCGCGTCAGTCCCATGTGGACGGCAAGGTGTGGACGAACGACGTCAACAGCCATTCGATTCTGCGGCTTGATCTGGCGACCGGCGCCTATGAGCGCGTCGATCCGTTCCAGGGCATGCCGATCGGCGCCAATCGTCAGCATTCGCCATATGGAATGGCAGCCGACAAGGACAACAATCTCTATTTCATGGATTTCGGCGACGAGAGCGTCGGGCGCGTCGATGCCAAGACCTTCCGCGGCACCATTTACCCCACGCCGACAGCCCACTCGCGCCCGCGTCGCACCATGCTGGACGACAAGGGGCGCCTGTGGTTTGCGGAGTTCGCTGCCAACAAGCTCGGCATGTTCGACCTCGATCGCGAAAGCATCAAGGAATGGAACGTACCGACGCCGCATACTTATCCGTATGACGTCTATCTTGACCGGAGCGGCGAATTGTGGAGCGGCTCGATGTCGAACGACCGTGTCTTGCGGTTCGATCCGCAAACCGGGAAGTCGGTCGAATATCTATTGCCGCGCCAGACCAATATTCGCCGCATTTTCATCGACAACACCACCACGCCGGTGACCTTCTGGGCCGGCAACAACCACCACGCCGCCATTCTCAAGATCGAACCGCTTGATTAGCGGCCATGCCAGGCATCAATTATTGGGCGGTCGTCGTCGCCGGCATTGTTGGATATGCGGCAGGAGCATTATGGTATTGGGGTTGGTCGAAACCGTGGATGGAGGCGCAAGGCTTCACTCCGGAATCCATGAGAGCCAATCAATCCCCGGTCCCTTACCTGGTCGCCTTTGCGGCGAACGTGGTAATGGCCGTGATGCTGGCAGGCATCATGGGTCACATCGGCGTCGCAGGGGTGACGATGCGCACCGGCATCATTTCAGCAGCGGCGGTATGGCTCGGTTTTGTTGCGACGACACAGGCCGTGAACTATAGTTTCGGCAAGCGCCCATTCAAGCTGCTGCTGATCGACAGCGGCCATTGGTTGGTCGTACTGCTGCTGCAGGGAGTAATCATCGGTTTCATGGGCGTGGGCTAGCCTTGCGCTGATCTCCGTGCGCTGCGACAGCCTAGAGGTCATGCCCCTTCTTTCGCAGCTCTTCGATCATGCGGTTTTGCACCTCCGCACCGATCCGCTGCCCCCAGGCCTGCCCGGCCCTCATGCTTTCCTGCGTGACGGTCGGCAACTTCTCCAGAAGTTTCTGACCCACGGGGGTGCGATAGAATCTCGTCATCTCGCGCATCTCTTCAGGCGTGAAGTTGCGCGCATAGATCAGGACGATCTGCTCCGCGAGCTCGGTCATCCGCGAATTCATGTTGTCAAGAAGCACCGGCACGAATGCATCGAAATCCCTTTCGACTTGAGGCCGACCCTGGACAACGGCCGGCTTCAAGGCCTGAACGAGTGAGGGCAATAGCTGCTTGACCTGATCGGCTGCGCGCGCGACCTGGACCAATTCGCGGGCGGCCGCCAGCGCGTCCTGCGCGGGTGCGGCCGCGGGCTGGGCGGCCGCTGGGCCGCCACCCATCACGCACAAAGCGATGAAGCCCGCCATCATAAACCGAGTGCGCATTTCGCACCTCCCCGTCTGCAGCTGTACAGCCGCACGCGTGAGCGGCGGATGCAGCCTACATCATGACCGGCCTGATTTCCATTAATCCGTCCTCGACCAAAGTGTGACATTCGATGCCTTGTGGCGCCCGGAATGCCCGGCGCATAATGGTATTAAGAATATGTTCGAAACGGCGCGGCGCACCAAATCGCGCACCGTCGAGGAGAGGAAGCATGAGCGAGCAGGTCTACGAAGTTCCCGCCGAATGGAGCAAGCGCGCCTACATCGATGACGCCAAATATGCCGCCATGTACGAGCGATCGATCAAGGATCCGGCCGGCTTCTGGGCCGCCGAAGGAAAGCGCATCGACTGGTTCCAGCCATTCACCAAGGTCAAGAACACGTCGTTTGATCTGCATCATGTATCGATCAAATGGTTCGAGGACGGCGTCACCAACGTGGCGCACAACTGCGTTGATCGCCATCTCGCCAACCGCGGCGATCAGGTCGCCATCATCTGGGAGGGCGACAATCCGAAGGATGAACGCAAGATCACCTACCGCGAGCTTCACGCCGAGGTCAGCCGGTTTGCCAACGTGCTCAAGGCGCGCGGCGCCAAGAAGGGTGACCGGATCACGATCTATCTGCCCATGATCCCCGAAACTGCCTACGCCATGCTGGCCTGTGCCCGCATCGGCGCCATCCATTCGGTCGTATTCGGCGGATTTTCGCCGGACTCGCTCGCCGGACGCATTGAGGACGCAAAATCTACGATCGTAATCACCGCCGACGAAGGTGTACGCGGCGGACGCAAGATTCCGCTCAAGGCAAATGCCGACCAGGCGGCCGACCGTGCCGGCGGCGTTGCCACCATAATCGTGGTGCGCCGCACCGGCGTCGCCGTGAACATGAAATCCGGTCGCGATAGCTACTACGATGAACTCGCCAGGGAGGTGGCGGCTGACTGTCCCTGCGAGCCGATGAATGCCGAGGATCCGCTTTTCATCCTCTACACGTCGGGTTCCACCGGAAAACCCAAGGGCGTGCTGCATACCACGGGCGGCTATCTGGTGTTCGCCGCGATGACGCATCAATACGTCTTCGATTATCACGACGGCGATATCTACTGGTGCACCGCCGACGTCGGCTGGGTGACGGGACACAGCTATATCGTCTACGGTCCTCTGGCGAACGGCGCCACCACGCTGATGTTCGAGGGCGTGCCGAATTATCCGACGACTTCGCGATTCTGGGAGGTCGTCGACAAGCACAAAGTCAATACCTTCTACACGGCGCCGACCGCGATCCGGGCGCTCATGCAGGGCGGCGACGCACCGGTAAAGAAGACTTCGCGCGCGAGCCTGCGGTTGCTCGGGACGGTTGGCGAGCCGATCAATCCGGAGGCGTGGGAGTGGTATCACCGCGTGGTCGGGGATCGCCGCTGCCCCATCGTCGATACCTGGTGGCAGACCGAGACCGGCGGCATCCTGATCACGCCGCTGCCGGGCGCCACGAGGCTCAAGCCCGGCTCGGCAACGCGGCCATTCTTCGGCGTTCAGCCGGAGATCGTCGACGCCGAGGGCAAGGTGCAGCAGGGAGCGACCGCGGGAAATCTGTGCATCGCCGACTCCTGGCCCGGACAGATGCGCACGGTCTACGGCGACCACGAGCGCTTCGTGCAGACCTACTTCACCGCGTATCCGGGCAGATATTTCACCGGCGACGGCTGCCGGCGCGATGCCGACGGCTATTACTGGATTACGGGCCGCGTTGATGACGTGATCAACGTGGCCGGCCATCGGCTCGGGACGGCGGAAGTCGAATCTGCCCTCGTTGCCCACCCGAAGGTTTCCGAGGCCGCCGTCGTCGGCTATCCGCACGATATCAAGGGCCAGGGCATTTATGCCTACGTGACCCTGATGGCCGGCGAGCAGCCCTCGGAAGAGCTGCGGGGAGATTTGATCGCCTGGGTGCGCAAGGAGATCGGCCCGATCGCTTCGCCCGACCTGATCCAGTTCTCGCCCGGCCTGCCGAAGACGAGGTCAGGCAAGATCATGCGCCGCATTCTGCGCAAAATCGCGGAGGACCAATTCGACAATCTTGGTGACACCTCGACGCTGGCCGAGCCCGCCGTCGTCGACGACCTCGTCCACAATCGGCAGAACCGTAGGGGAGCGGCACCTTAGGACTTCCGGGATGGGTATACCCCATGCCGCTCTGTACCCGACGATTTCACGCTGTTCAACCCACGATAGTCGACGTGAAAGATGCGCGCTAAATACAGCAAAGACAACACGGTAACGGGAGGTGGATTGCGTTTGCAACCATCGGGCGGCAGAGTAGACGGCGTTCGACAATCGGAGGGGGAAACGATGAAATACCTAGCCATCGTGTGCCTGTCGCTTGGATTGGCCGGCTGTTTCGAATCTGGCCCGTTTGGCAGCATCGCCGGAAGCGGTCGCGTGACCGATCTTGGCGCCTGTGCCCATTCCCCAATACTGACGGGGCATGAAGATAAGCTGTGCAACCGGCAGGACGGCAATCCGAATTGATCGCTGCCGAGGGCCGCGCGTAAGCCTATCGAGCGGACCTTCGCGCCTCTGGATCAATCCGCTTGGTGTCGCGCGCCATGGCTTGTCTGATTTGCCGAGCGACCTAGCGGATCCTTCGCTCCAAGGCCGTTTGGCTCCGCGACGTCGAAGCCACGAGCGAGACCGGAGGCAATCGCCAAAGGAGCGGAGGAATTCAAGCAACCGAACTGTCACAGCCCCGATCGGACTTACTTCCCAGTCTGACTTGATCGGGGCTTCTTTGTGTTCTGCCCGCTCAATCGCGTCGACTAGCGTGGGCTTGGGGTGGTGCTTGCTGAGCCGCCACGTAACCGTTCCTGGCCATACAAGCTCAGGTGATAGTTTGGTCTTGGGCCGCCCGCGCCATTAGGTTACCGGCCAAGCCAACCCAGCCTCCGCCTCCAACGTAGAAGCTCTGGGGGACAGCGGCTCCTTCTCCTTGGCACTGAGCCAGCATAAGCCGCAGATGGTCCGGATTAGTTCGTCCGTGAACCCGCACATAGCCTTGGTCATTTGTCACGCATGAGTCAAGCAGCACTGCTCCGACTAACGCCAAATAACGCATGAGAAGCCCCCTCCTCAGTGGCAGTATGCCAGCCGTTACATGCGAAAGTGGTGTCGCGCAAGCCGATCAGGGGTGTGTACACCACCTAATTTGCCGAGTGTTGCCTTGATGTCGCACTGAAACGGCCTCCCACATCACTCTCATGACATACCCGTGACAAGTTCATGACGCCTTCGGCACGCTTCCTCTGCCTCCCCCGCTTGCCTGGGGAAGGCTCACCATCCACTAGGCCTTCGTGCGGGCCTTCTTTTTTTGGGCTAGCATCGAACCTTTGGCCGGTAGCGCAGCACTAACGCCGGTAGCGCAGCACTAACAATGTGCTCCCCCGCCGGAGCGGCATTGTTTACGAGTTGATTGTGCCGGCGGGGTAGGCATTCCTAATCCACTCACTTAGGCCCTGGCCTGCGGCGGGGCCTTTTTGCCACATTGAAGTGGCCCCGTTATCGCCCCGATTTGCGAGGATCAATTCTGGCAGGGGCCAAGGTGGCGGAAAGCCACCCTCCCATGGCTCCCCTTTGACTTGCCCCGGCCCCAGAGCCCCCATCAATGGGCCGGGGCCTTCGTTTCGGGGTGGCGCACTGTAATGGTGAAGCCCGCCTGCGATGCTATATTCTTTTAGGCTTGGTGTTACCTCCGCCCCCAGCGATGGGGGTCCTCTTTTTCTTCGGGCATGTGGCTGGGGATGTGGCGGCCACACCCGACGAGAGGGGAGCGCCATCCAATTAGGTGTGAGCCGCCGGCTTGGCCCGCAGGAACCAAGCCCGGCCATTCTATGGGGCCTCGATCTGGCGGAGCATTGTGACAAATCACAGTGGACCCCGCGTCCCCGGTGCAGGACTAACAGGCAAGCCTTTCCCCACCCGGTTTCCTCCCAAGGGAAGGCGTTCCCATCCACTTAAGAGGCCCCCTGGCTTTGGGGCCGTTTTTCTTTTGACTGGGGGCTGGCTTCGAACCTCCCACGCCCCTTCCCAACGCTCTGAGTCAATTTGACTCACTTCACTCAGTTGCACCGCACCGCCATTCGCCCCACTGAAAAGGCGTGCCGGCAAAGCGGTTTGGAGGAATCGACCGGTTCGCGAGATGCTTGCTCTCCACAGTCACTCCTCCTTATATCCGTACTGCGGAACGTTGCCGCTGGCGCCGTAGTATTTATACGGCAGGAACTTGCCCGTCATGGTGATCTTCACGCGGTCGCCGCGCGGATCTGGTTGGCGTTCCATCTCCAGGTCGAAATCGATCGCCGACATGATACCGTCGCCGAATTCCTCCTCGATCAGGGCCTTCCAGGCCGGGCCGTTCACCATCACAAGCTCGTAGAAGCGATAGATCAGCGGGTCGGTCGGCGGCATCGGCGTGCCGCGATGCGGCACCTCGTTGAGCATCGCCTGCTCGGCGTTGCTCAGTCCGAACAGTTCGGCGGCCTTGGCGGCTTGCGGCTTGGTCAATTTCATCTGTCCCAGCAGCGCACCGGTGATCAGCATCGGCGACATGCCGCCGATCTGTTCGCAGATGTACTTCCAGGTCCACCCCTTCTCGCGTTTGATGTCGAGGATTCTTTCGGTGAGATCGGCACGGTTCACGGCGAGGCTCCTTGGCGTTCGGTCGGCAGTTTCACCGGACATGCAATTCATGTACCGGCGATGCTTACGTTAGAACCGGCGCAACTGTACTCACCAGCATTCGGAGATGAAAAGCCGCATCCGAGATCAGCGTTTGCAGACCTCATGCCAGCCGACGACCGCATCAGGGACCGAGTCGGTCGATGCAAAATACGGCTTGATGTCGATAAGCGGCGTGCCGTCGAGACAGTCGAGGCCCACGACAGAGAGCCGGTTATCGGAAATCTGCAGCAGCGTCACCACGCTCGCCGCTATCGGGTTCGGACGCGCCGGCGAGCGTAGCGCAAACGTACCGCGCGGTTCGCCATAATGACGCGGCACTTGCAGCACGAGGTCGCGCCGGGACTTGTCCATCCAGTAGAGCACGAGCAGATGGGAGCAGCTCTCGACTCCCCTGAGCGCCGCCGCATAGCGCGGATCGACTTCGACGGTGCAGACCGCATCGGATTCACCGGCGTTCTTGGGGCATTCCTCCCGACGGGTCCAAGGCGTACGAATCCGGCCAACGAAATACACGCCAGCGTCGATCTTCTCGGGCAGCGGGATGGCGACCTCCCCGGGCCTGATGCCGAACTCTTCATCCGCCATGTGGTTCTCCGTTCGGGTGGGCCGCGGTAGCAAGCGGGCTCTATCCCACAGCGCATGGGCGTAGGAATTAGTTGCATAAAGATATCTTTATGTCTATCTACTGTTGACTGGGCTGCCATCTTGGCCCAACCGATTGGGAAGGGTCCCACCGTGATCGCGCGGATCGCCTTCGATGATTTGAACGCCACCCTCAAGGCAACCGGGGAGGAAACCCGTTTGCGCATTCTCTGCCTCCTGGCCGAAGCGGAACTCACCGTGTCGGAGCTCACCGAAATCCTGCGCCAGTCGCAGCCGCGCATATCGCGCCATCTCAAGTTGCTGGCGGAGGCGCAGCTGGTGGAGCGTTTCCGCGAAGGTTCCTGGGCATTTTTCCGCCGCGCCGAGCACGGGCCGGCGGCTGCCGTCGCGGAATATCTCGTCGGCGCCCTCGATCCTGCCGATCCGATCGTCGCGCGCGACCGCGAGCGGCTCACCGGCGTGCGGGCCGCGCGGGTCCAGGCGGCGCAGGACTATTTCCGCCGCCACGCGGCGGAGTGGGATCGCATCCGCCGGCTTCACGCCGCCGATGACGCGGTCGAGGCGGAAATCCGCGCCTTGCTGCTGGACCGCCCGTTTCGCTCCCTGCTCGATCTCGGGACCGGGACCGGCCGCATTCTTGAATTGTTCGGTTCCGAGATCGAGCGCGGTCTCGGGATCGATCTCAGCCGCGAGATGCTGGCTGTCGCCCGCA
>WNGJ01004083.1_pt1 | contig 15164 bp, 9 predicted proteins | sample 5400611 | NCBI WGS metagenome assembly WNGJ01 (sample SAMN13153375, study PRJNA577476) | soil metagenome | isolation source: 40 cm soil or saprolite under Garry oak tree replicate 1 | place: USA:California | collected 2016-06-15
GTCGCACGGATGTCTGCGGCTAGGGTAAAGTAGGGCTGCGAAAATAGACCGCCATCGCAGAGCGCACTCGTCCCAGCAGATCACAAGCAACGAAAATGGCTGCCCGAAGGCTCTCCCGCCAAAGTTCCGAGACTGTTGAGGCGCATCCTGTCGCGTTGACAGAACCGGACTGGAGGGGTATAAGTTGCGACAAGGTACGAGGTGTCGGGGGCTATGACGGTGCGAAGTGCGGTGCTTTCTCTCCTGTTTAGCGTGTCCGTGTGGGCAATATGCTCTCCGGTTGCGCAGGCGCAAGCGCCCGCGCAGACACGCATCGTTGCAAACGTTGATCTCGTACAAGTACCGGTAATCATCTTCGACGATAAAGGCGCGGTGGCCACTAGCCTCAAGAAGAGCGATTTTCGGTTGGTCGACGATGGAGTTGAACAGAGAATCCTTTATTTCGAAAGGGAGCGCCTACCCGTTTCATTCGTGGTTCTTGCGGATTTGAGTTCGAGCATGACAAAAAAGATCCCCTTCGTTCAGGAAGCGGCCGTTTCGCTCCTTGACCCTCTGGAAGAACCTCAACAGGACAGCGATGAATACTCGGTATTGAGCATCGGCAAACGATGCAGCCAGCTCTTGTCCTTCTCCCGTGACCAGCAGGATCTTGAGCACAAACTACCGCTACTGCTGACCGCTACCAATGAGAGCACGGCTTTATTTGATGGCATCTGGCTGGGAGTGAGTACGGCGCGAAAGGAGGCCGTCAATCAACATCGCGCCATGATTATCATCACGGACGGCGGCGACAATCACAGCCGTTACAACCTTACAGAAACAAAAGGGCTGTTGGAGGAAGCTGACGTCCCGGCTTTTGCTGTCATGGCAGGACCATCCTTCGAGTTGCCCACCATCTTTCTTCCACACGAGAAGAAACGAAACCGATCCCAGACGGGAGCGGGATCGCACCCGCAGCTTCCCGACTTTCTAGCCTCTCGGGAGGACGACTACATTGGCCCCGCCGAACGGCGCGGCCCCCATAATATGAAGGTTCTGAAGGAAGCGACGGGGGGTGGTGTCTTTACCGCCCGGGATGAAGAAGACCTGCCGCGCATCGTTCGGACGATCGGGCTGGCCGTGCGCTACCGGTACGTCCTCACTTACGAACCAATTCGTGAATCCATATCCAGGGACAATCGAAAGGGCGTCCCAGGAGATCACAGGTCGCACAAGATTCACCTTGAACTTTGCCCTAAAGGAAAATTTGCGGGATATAGCACCCCCTATTACAAACGCAGCTATCATAGCGTCGAGTAAACGGGCAAATTTTGACTTGCGCCATCGCTTTTTGAAGATGGCGGCGGCTTCGCAAAGACGTTTTGAACTGCCCGCTAGGAGCTGGGCCCTGCCCAGTCCGGATCCTTCAAGTTCCACCCGCCCCCAAGGGCCTTATAAAGTTGCACGACGACTGTACGCCGGTTGAGTTCGGTAAACGCGAGAGCATTCTCTGCTGGGTACAGCTGCAACTGAGCGTCGAGAACCTCAAAGTAGTTGGCCTTTCCGGCGATGTAGCGCTGAATGGAAACCTTGACGGACTCCTGGTAGGCTTGCACGGCGCGGGCTTGTTCCGCGCGAATTGCCTCGTATTTCATCCGCGAGACCAGGGCGTTTGAGACATCCTGAAAAGCCAGCTGGGCCGTTTGCGCGTATTGCAGCTTGGATTGTTCCCATAGGGCGACGGCTTGCTGCTTTTGTGCTTTGAGAGCGCCGCCCTGGAAAATGGGGCCGGCAATGTTTCCGGCGACGCTCCAGACAGTGGCCTGACCGGAAGACAAAGAATCGAGCGGGGAACTCGCGCGGCCAAACAGAGCAGTCAGACCAATCCGCGGGAAGAAGTTGGCTGTGGCAACACCAATCTGAGCGTTGGCGGACCGTAATTGCTCCTCGGCTGCCAGGATATCTGGACGACGCTCGAGCAAAGCGGAAGGCAAGCCGCTGGGAATGTCCGGCGGCACAACCTGATCGAGAAGTATGGCACTATGTGGAATTGGACTAGGATTATTGCCCAGCAGAACGCTGATCTGGTTCTCCTTGAGGGCGATCTGCCGTTCTAATTCGGGGATGCTTGCGGCTGCCGTAGCATGAGCCGCTTCGGCGCGAGACGTATCCAGCTTGGAGGCCACTCCTCCTTCGAGGCGGTGCGCAAAGAGACTCACCGTTTGCGAGAATGATTCCGTAGTCTGCTTGGCGATATCGAGCTGAAGATCCAGGTCAAGAAGCTCAAAGTAGGCCTGAGCGACGTCGCTGACGAGAGACAGCATAACCGCACGCCGGGCTTGCTCTGTTGCGAGATACTGAGCGCGTGCCGCTTCATTTTCGCGGCGTAAGCGGCCCCAGAGATCCGCTTCCCATGCGACGCTTGCGGCGGCAGCAAAGGCTCCACGCGTTTGCCCTCCGTTGGGAACCATACCCCCGACAAATTCGTTCTTGCCGTCGCTGGCGGTCACTCCATAATTGAGAAATGGAAAATATTGAGCGCGCACCTGTGCCGCGATTTGGCGCGATTGCTCGATGCGTGTCACGGCGATCCGCAGGTCGTAGTTATTGGCCAAGGCAGTTTGGACCAATTCTCTTAGGCGTGAATCCTTAAAGACTTCCCACCACGGAAGGTCAGCAATCGATGCCTGCTGAGCTGCTGCTTCACCGTTGCGATATTCCGTCGGGGTGCTAACCCTCGGACGCTGGTAATTTGGGCCGACCGCGCAACCGAGCGGCAGCAGTAAGAGTGCAGCAGCCACGAGAAGGGTATGAGGAGAGGAGGCCTGCAGGTATTGACCGGCGCTTTTGTTGGTTGTCGTGGTTTCGTTCATAGCATCTAAGGCCTACAACCTCAAGTCTTTCGAAAACTAGTCATCACCGGCAGCGTGCCCTGGTTCTGGAGTGGCACTGATAGTCAGTCTGGCTTCATGCTTCGCCCCGCCGAGTTTTTCAACCAAGTAGAACAGTGCAGGGATAATGAAAATTGCGATCGCACTCGCAGCCGTCATTCCTCCGACAACTGCGGTGCCCATGACCTGACGAGATACTGATCCTGAACCGCTTGCCCTCCACAGCGGGACGCAACCCAGAATGAAAGCAAAAGAAGTCATTAGAATGGGACGCAATCGAAGCTTTGCGCCTTCGAGTGCCGCATCGAGAAGCGACTTACCATGCTCATGCCCAGCTTTGGCAAACTCCACGATGAGGATGGCGTTCTTAGCGGCAAGGCCGATCAGCATGATCAGTCCGATCTGCGCATAAACGTTGTTCTCGAAAGAGAAACTGCTGAAACGGCGAAGATAGAGAGTGGCAAATGCTCCAAAAACAGCGATGGGTACACTCAGGAGCACGCTAAACGGAAGAGTCCAGCTTTCATAGAGCGCTGCGAGAATCAAGAAACAAAAAAGAAACGAGAAGCCGAAGATCACGGCAGGCGGCACGCCTTGCTGAGCCTTCTTCTCTTGGTAAGACATGCCGAGGTAATCAAATCCCATATCTGGTGGCATGGTCTGGGCAAAGACTTCCTCCATTGCTGTCATGGCCTGGGCAGAGCTGTAACCAGTAGTGGCACTGGCATTGATTTGCGCGCATCGAAACAGGTTGTAACGCAACGTGAATTCAGGGCCCACTCGGTAATCCAGGGAAATCAGAGCGGAAAGTGGCACCATGCTGCCGGCGCTATTGCGAACGTAAAACTGGCCCAAATTCTCGGCCCGGGTTCGATAGTCACCTTCGGCTTGAATGTAAACTTGCCACTGCCGGCCAAAACGATTGAAGTAATTGATGAACGCTCCTCCCATAAAGGCTTGAAGAGTTTTGTACACGTCACTCAGATTGACACCTTGCGCCAGAACTTTATCCCGCTCAACGTTGACAAAGACCTGGGGAACCGAAGGCAACATGGTAGTAAATACCGAGGCCAACTCAGGACGTTTGCGGGCAGCCTGCATGAACGTATCCACATTTTTGGCGAGGAACCCAACATCATGACCCGCACGATCCTCTAGCATGAAGGTCACGCCCCCTGAAGTTCCAACGCCGGGGATTGCCGGAGGGGAGAACGCGATAGACAGGCCCGCCGGGAGTTGCCGCAGATCTCTATTAAGGCTAGCTCTGACCGCATCATACTGCTCTTCCGGTGTTTTGCGCTCACCCCATTCCTTGAGCGTGACCCAAAAGAAAGAACTGAACGTATTCTGCGCCCCGCTGATCATGTTATAGCCGACGACACTGGTCACGTGATCGATGCCCGCCGTCTGCAGCAATATGTCTTCGACTTTTTTAGCAGTCAGACTCGTGCGTTGAAGCGAAGAGGCATCGGGCAGCTGCAGCGCCACAAAGACATAGCCCTGGTCCTCGTCAGGGAGAAAGCTGGTGGGTAGCTTCATGCCAAACCACCCGGCCAGGACGGTGAAACCCAGGAGTATGATCAGGCTGAATCCCATTTTGTGGATTAACACTCCGCACCAGCGTACGTAGCCATCCGTGGCGCGACCAAATACTCGATTGAACCATCCAAAAAACTTTCCTAGAGGGCCTCGTGCCGTTTTCTTCGGTCGAAGTAAGAGGGCGGAAAGAGCCGGGCTAAGGGTCAGAGCATTAAACGCGGAAAGCAACACGGAAACGGCAATGGTTACAGCGAACTGCTGATAGAGCCGTCCGGTAATCCCTGGGATGAAAGCGGTGGGGATGAATACAGCGGACAGAATGACAGCAATGCCGATCACCGGACTGGAGACCTCTTCCATCGCTTTGAAGGAAGCCTCTTTCGGCGAAAGCCCGTGCTCGATGTGATGCTCAACCGCCTCTACGACAACGATGGCATCGTCCACAACCAAGCCGATGGCAAGCACCAAGCCGAAGAGTGAAAGTGTGTTGATGGAAAAGCCCAAAAGCGGAAAAAGAGCAAAGGTACCAATCAGCGACACTGGCACAGCCAACAAGGGAATCAAAGTAGCCCGCCAACCTTGCAGAAACAGGTAGACCACCAGAATTACAAGCACAAGCGCTTCCACCAACGTGTGCTCGATCTCTACAATTCCTTCGGTAACAGGGAGAGTGGTGTCGAGCGCAACGGCGTAGTCGAGGCCTGGTGGAAAGCGTTTTTTCGCCTCTACCATCAGCGCTTTGGCACCTTTAGCGGCAGCAATGGCGTTAGATCCGGGAAGCTGGTAAATGGCAACTACGGCCGCTGGCTTGCCATCCAATCTTCCCTGCAGGTTATAGACTTGGGCGCCCAGCTGTGCGCGGGCTACATCCTTCAAACGTACCATGGAACCGTCAGTCTTGGCGCGAATCACGATTTTGCCGAACTCTTCTTCCGTGGTAAGGCGGCCCTGCGAACGAACGGTGTAGGTATATTCTTGGCCCACCGGAACAGGTTCGCTGCCGATTTGTCCTGCAGGATTGACATTGTTTTGCGTCTGAATCGCGTTGATGATTTCAGGGACCGTGATCTGCAGCTTAGCCAGTTGATCGGGCTTGACCCAAAAACGCATCGCATATTGGCCTGCGCCAAAAACGGATACACTGGCGATCCCGGGCACTCGAGTAAGTTGGTCGTTTAGATTAATGTAGGCATAATTCGCCAAGAATTCGGAGTCATAACTGCCGTTCGGGGAGTAGAGGTCGAATAACATGAGAGGAGCGGCAGTGGATTTCTGAACAGTCACACCGTAGTTGTTTACCTCAACCGGGAGTTGCGAGGCCGCCTGGTTCTGACGCATTTGAGCGAGAATCTGATCCGTATTTGGATCGGTTTTCACGTCGAAGTTCACAGTGAGCGTTAGCTGGCCATTGTTGGCGTTGTTGGAATACATGTAGTTCATGTTATCCACACCGCTCATCTGCTGCTCGATAGGTGTAGCGACGGATTGCTCCACGGTTTGGGCATCAGCACCCACATACGTGGCCTTCACTTGAACCTCTGGAGGCGTAATGTTTGGAAACTGTGCGGTAGGCAGGCCCAACATGGCAACGATGCCGACAATAACCATGATGATCGAAATCACCATTGAAACGATGGGCCGGTTTATGAAGAATTTGTACACGATCTAGCTCTTAAGGCGTTTTGCTCGCGATTTTTGGGCGCTCTGCTCCTGATCCCTGCTGGAATGGCTTCGGTTGAACTTCCATCCCTTCGCGCACTTTTTGCACGCCTTCGGCCACGATTCGGTCTCCCGGCTTTAGACCTTCATCCACAATCCACATCGCGTCGACCCTGGGCCCCACCTTAATCGGGCGAATGCTCACTTTGTTGTCGTTGCCGATCACCGCAACGAGATATCCGCCTTGTAGTTCGTTGACGGCTCGCTGCGGAATAAGCAACGCGTTTTTCTGTACCCTAACCACGGTGCTGATACTCCCGAAGCCGCCCGGGCGAAGCATATTTCCAGGATTGGGGAACTCAACTTTTACGAGAATTGCTCCCGTTCTCACGTCTACTTGGCGATCAAGAGCATTAAAGTGACCTTTGTGCGGATAGATAGATCCGTCTGATAGGTGCAGTTGCCATTCGAGTTTGCTCAAGATCGCGTGCTCGTCACCGCCCAAGGCAGCGGCCTGCTTCATCGCGTTCAGGTACTCTTGTTCGCTCGCCGTGAAATTCACCAGAATCGGATTGATCGTCGATACCGCCGTCAGGGGCTCTCCGGTGGAGCTCACGAAGTCACCGATCTGGGCCGTGGCGATGGCGGCAACGCCGTCAATGGGAGAAACAATCTTTGTGAAGCTGAGATCCAATTTGGCAGACTCCTCTGCGGCGCGGGCTGACGCGATGGCAGCCTTTGCCTGTTCCACCTGGGCTTTTGCCCCAAGGTGGGCCTGGACGGCATCGTCCAGTTCCTGCTGACTGATGGCGCTCTCCCTGGCGAGAGGCGTATAGCGGGTAACGTCCAACTCTGTCTTACCGAACTGTGCCTCCGCTCGCTGAAGGTTTGCCTTAGCTTGTTCCAGGTTCGCGCTGGCCTGGTCAAGTGCTGCCTGAAAGGGCCTCGGATCTATCTCGAAGAGAGCAGAGTCCTTGCTAACGAATGCGCCATTCTTATAGCTTTGCCTAACGAGAAGACCCTTTACCTGTGCGCGAATCTGAGCATTGACAAAGCCATCCAGAGTGGCCACCCATTGTTTGCTGACAGGCACATCTTTTTGGGTGACTTCGATGAATTCTACGGGCTGGGGGCCCGGTGCAGCTTGCTGTTTTGTCTCGCATCCAGACAACCATGCCGTCTGGGCCAAAAGGGTCAGAGCGAATCGCAATGGCTTCGCTTTCATATCGCACGCTCCGCAAAACCGCAGTGTTCGGCCCCAAGTTTTCGTGGTCGCGGATTCGGAGACCCGAGGTGTGGTGCCGCACGCGCGTGGGCGCCACAAACGATTTACAGGCGCTCACTGGGCGACGATACTAGCCTCGCCTCAGCTGCTGGAACTGTCAAAACTAGCAGGTACTAAGAGTTTCGCTTCTCGTCGAGGATTAAAGAGAAAATGGTTCGCGGGTTCACCAGCAAAGTGAGTGTATCTTCCTGAAAATAACTGCCTTGGTTCTGTAGCCGATTCAATGACGCCGTGGCGGAGAGGACGAGTCTGATTACAGCAGCTGCCAAGGATCACGAATGTTTCGACGAGACATCGAAGCTATGTTCCGATCTTTACCCCTATCACTTCGCCTGACACCACAATTTCCACTCGGCGATTTTTTTGTCTGTTTGCGGGAGTCGAATTATCGACAACCGGCGTGGACTTGCCGAAGCCTTGTGCCTTCACGTTCGGCTGTGCCAGTCCCTGCTCAATAAGATAGCTGCGCACCGATTCCGCGCGCTGCTCGGAAAGCTTTTGGTTAACCTCATCGCTGCCGACATTGTCAGTGTGCCCTTCGATGACGAGGTTCAAGCTGGGGTGCGCCAGGATGATGCCCGACAGTTTAGCCAACTTTTCCCTAGCTTCGGGACGCAAGTCATACTTGCCGAAATCGAAGAGCACGTCCCCCATGTTGACAACGAGCCCGCGCGGCGTGTCACGGGTTTCCAGAATGCGGTTGAATTGCTCGAGCAGTTGAGTGCGTAATGCGGCCGCCGCTTGCCGGGTACGTTCGGCCTCCGCTCGAGCTGCTTCTGCTTTTGCCTTCAGAGCATCCTCTTGCGCCTTGGCTTTGGCGGCCGCTGCGTCCGCTTCCGCCTTCATCTGTGCGTGCTTTGCGGCGGCCTCTTCGTCGGCCTTGCGTTTGGCTTCCGCGGCTTCCTCCGCTGCCTTGGCTTCCGCCTCCGCTTTGGCCTTGGCGGCGGCCGCTTCTCTTTCCGCAGCAATACGTGCTTCTTCCTGGCGTTGTGCAGCGAGCGCGCGCGCGTCTTCGGCAAATTGTATCGTTTGCCGAGCTGCGGAAACGATCTGCTTCTTGTCCGTCTTACCGGTTAGGGCATTTTCCGTCATTTGCAAACTGGCTGCGGCCTTGGTAAAGATTTCAGGAGCATCCTTCTCGGCTCCACGCGACTTCGCAATATCCACGGCGTTGCGTGCTTCGTAGACTTGCAGCGGAACATGCTCGAGATCAGGAGTCATTGCCAGCGGGTTTCCTAACTTTTCATACTGGCCGCGCTTCATTAGCCTGAAATCATTGACTGGGAAGATCTGCCCCTTTGTGCTTTTCCTAGTGTCGTTTTCCAAAATCACCATCTCGCTGGGCATCCGCACGGCAAAATATGGTTCGGCCGTAATGATCATGGCGAACGTCTGCGCCGGCGTGGTTACATTGAGCTTCGCTTCCCCGTTTTTGTTGATGACGAGCTCGCCGGTGTTACCGGTACGTCCGTCGGGTGTAACTGCCCAGACCACGTACGTCAGGAACTCAGCGCCCAGCTTCGACGGTTCCGTCATGTTTTTCAGTGAGATCTCGATACTCGTTGCGCCTGTCTTTGCCTTGACTCTGGCCTCGCCAATGGCTTGAGCCATCAAGTCTGTGCCCTTTAGATCGACTTTGGTACTGCCACCGCCGACCTTATAGCCGATTGCTTTGACGGAGTTGCTGACCGAGCTGGAGTCCGGCACCTTCTCTTGCGACTGCGCTGCACTTGTGCCGGCCGTTAGAGACAGAACTAAAAAGAAAAAAAGATTTTTCTTACGGTACATAGGAGTCTCGCTTGCGACCCTCAAATGGCTGGGCACACGAAAATATCGGCCGAATAAGGGCCAACGACTACCGTCAAAATTGACAGTAGTCGAGGAGCCACAGGATCGAGTGCCACGCACTCCTGGCCCTGTTTTGAAAGTCTCGGAGGTCAGGCGTGGGTCACATGAGGAATGCGTACATAAAGTGCTAGAATGCCTCGCCGACGCCGATGCTCCAAGTATGACTTTCCCTACCTTGAGCGAAGTCAACGCGAAGATTCACATGATAATTCTTGCTCAATTCAAACCTAACACCACCACCGCCGCTTGGCAGGAAGTTCTTGGTCCTAAACGGTTGATTGCCGCCGGGAACTACCTCTCCCAATCCTCCAAACCCCACTATTCCGAACCTCTTGGGTAAGGCCAGGCGATATTCCAACTGCGTGGCAACCATGTAACGGTCGAGATAGCGTCCTGCGACATAACCCCGCAATTCACTGTTTGTTCCGTAGATACAGTTCCCGTAGAACGGAGGCTGTCCTCCCGTGAGGCAAGCGAACCCGTTGTAGGCAAGAACTTGCTGCTTCGCGACGCTCCAGTATTTGTTAAAGGTGAATTTGTAACTCTGAAATGAGTATTTGCTACCCAAACCTTGAGAAAAGAAGTCCGAGGTAAGGTCCAGCAGACTTCCGGTAGTCGGATAAAATCGGTTAGGGCGGGTGTCTCGCTGCAGTCGGAAGCCTACTGCTGTTAAAGCTGTATGCAGTCCAACGTCGGGTGGCAATGGAACGGTTCCGAGATTTGCAGGTCGGAGGGTGATGAGCGAGTTGCCCCAGAGAAACCGTGGACCCAGGAAGAACTTCCATCCAATACGACGAAGGAACTCCGCGAACAATACCTGACCGGTCTGGTTAAGAGGTAACTTTGGCTGTGACGCGCCGGCGCCTAGGCCGTAAAGATTGTAGTTTAGATTTCCTCGAGCGAAGGCAGCAGTCATCCGATAAGTATTGTCCATAAAGTAGAATTCACCAGCTGCAACGAAACCCCGGGTCCCGTTGTCCGTAACCAGCCCAGCCGCCCCAACCAGCGAGGGGGGAGAAGTCTTGTCACTCCTTACGAGCGGGAAAATGTATGCAAGAACGGGAACGATTCCCGAACCTAGAGCCGGACTGGAAATGGGAAGAGGAGCAATGATGAATGACCCGCCGTCTTGCTTGTTCTCCGGAGATGCGTTTTGCTGGGGGGACGCGTTTGGGTCCTGATGGTCATCTTCGGTTATGTGTGATCGAGAGGATGTGCTCTCGCTGACCACGGCCTCTTGTGCCGCCAACTCCGCTGCTGCCAGCGTTCCATACAATCCGCTAGCCAGGAGGAATAACAGCGCCCTCCAAAGTTGCTGCGAATCAAAAAACGAAGCGATCACGGGGAACCTCGAACTAATCTTCAAGAGCACGGCCCGCCCTGGGTTTGGCAGAGCGGGCCGCGTTGGGGGGGGCACTTAGGAACTCAGGAACGGTGCTTTTTGAAACTGCTATTTTTCACGTTCGACCACACTGCGTGCTGGCTTTGGTCTTTGCCAAAGGATTTCTGAATCCGCAGCTTGGTTAGGATAAAAACGAACGGATTCAGCATTTGTTGGAAGCAAAACGATATCCACGCGGCGATTGTAAGCGAGCCAAGTTGCGCGGAAGTTGCGTATGCGGGTTTCTTGTGGCTGATTCGGATTCTGTCTCTGCAAGTCAATGACCGTAGCCTTGTCGAGCGCATTCTCCTCACCATTGGCTGACGTGGAGATCTTATCTGCGGCGATTCCTTGTGAAACCAGGAACTCCTTGACGCGGCTGGCGCGCAATTCGGACAGCCCTTGATTATATTCTTCTTCACCGCGTTCATCCGCGTGCGCGCCCAGCGACAGTTTGGCTTCGGGGTCATACTCCAGATACTGCGTGAATCCAGCAGCAAGGCTGGTCAATGCTTCTTGCTGGCTGCGAACGAGTCCAAGCTCTGGATATTTCTTTGTAGGATAATCGGTTGGGAAGAAGACGCTGCGAAGCAGCACTGTAGGAATCGGCTCTATGGAGCCTTTCAAATGCACTGCGACCGTCTTGGTGTCGGAGCCGCCGCACACATTTGTCGCAGTCAATATGTACTTGAATTCCTCGTCGACGGGGCCATTGGCAGTCTGAGTTGGGCTGAGGGTTAGGGACTTGGTGCCGCTAGCATCTACTGATCCGAGCGTGCCGAGAGAGGCTGCGTCCGCGTTGGATAATGACCAGTTCAGCGTGGTGTTCCCCTGTTCGACGACCTTGTCACCGATGCGCCGGTATCGGATCTCCGTGGGTGATGCGGTAAGGGAGGATTGCACAACAGGATTCACTTCGACGGTGGCGCTCGGCTTGGTAACACCGCCAGGGCCCGTAGCCGTGAGTTCATACGCAGTCGTTTGCCGAGGTGAGATCGTCCTCTCGCCTGTGGTGGGAACCGGGCTCATTCCACTCATATCAGCGTCAATGGTCTCGTTGGATGTCCAAGCCAACAGAGTATTTTGGTTGCAATCAATTTTGGCGGGGTTGGCTGAGACCGTTCCGCTCACGGGGGCTACAGCAACTGTGGCACTTGCAATGCCCGCGTGAAACCTTGGGACGGCTTCGCCCAGCTGACTGGAGCCACGCGGCCAAGCCTTGGTTACTTGCTTTCCATTCGAAATATCCAAAATTACGCGCTGGTCGGCCGCGACCGTGACTGAACCGGACCAGAGTTCGTTGCCATATCTCGTGATCGTTACTTCATGGGTGCCGGGCGGAACGAGGAGTTCTTGGTGTGAGCCGATTTCATTATTGAACTCATCTACATGTCCGACAAAGTACTGGGGCTTCTTACCGTTTAACAAAACGGCAGCATTACCTGCGCGCCTCATGCCCACTTCGATCTGGATGCGTCCGCGCGGGCCCGCTATGTCTCCGGCAACATGATCAAGATTTATTTCCAATGGTACGGTCTGATTCGAATCGATCGAGACGTCCTGCTCTACAAATTTGAAACCATAGTTAGCTACAACGAGATGGTGCGTTCCCACTTCGAGCTTAATCGTTCGATTGCCAGGGCCAATCGCCTTGCCGTCGACGAATGTGTACGCTTGTTTGGGAGAAACCGAGATCTTCAGTTTTCCCCCTTTAGGTTCTTGAGCAACTGCGGCCGAACTGAGCAAAACTATTGCTCCCAAGACTCCGCAAAATATTTTGACTTTTTGATAGCTCTCTTTTTGATGTCTCATAAGTCTGCCTCCCAATGCAGCCATTCCCTTGCCCAGATGCATCCAAACGTTAGTTCCACGGCCCGACCTGCGATACTGTCAGTAGTGACAGCGCCAACGGCGTCGGCCTGCCCACTGTATCGGCCGAGGCCGGGAAGCTTCTAGTTGGGGCTCCGATTCCGGGGCGATTTTGCGCATCTTTGGGATCTCAACGTTTCCAGGGGGCTGGATGAACCGGCTTATTCAATTGAAAAGGGTCCGGTCAAGATGGAAGGAGCACTTGAAGCATCTCTGCCTCGCCTCATAAGGAGGAGGTATCTCGGACCGGACCCTTCTCTGGGGATCCAGGGAATAAACAGACGATAACTTTCCCGCGATCTTTGCGGAAACTGTCAAAAATATCAGCGAGTAGAACCTACTCTATTAGTCTATGGCCGGGAAAACTCTCATCCAGTTCGACCTAATGCCCTTCAGAAGGAAAAGAAGACTGCGGACCGACGCTTCGTAGCGTTCCTTCCGCAGTCCCCTGCAGCTGGTTGAATGGATTTTGGCTTTTGTTCTTGGGTTAGAACCGGAATACGATGCCGGCGTTGTAGCGGAAGTTGCTCTGGTTGTTGTTGCCCTTGGTAAAGCTATTGCCAAACCGCGTCAGCACAAAATCAAACTGTGCCGGCCGGATGGCGATGGATTTTGTCACGGGAATGTCGACCCCTCCACCTATGACGAAATCGAACGCATTGTTGCTGGGGTTTGCAGTCGTGGTGCAAGTGGTCTGACAAGCCTTTAATAGATTTTGGTAAGTATTAGAATGGGCGCCGCCAAACAGCGCCTCTACGAAGGGCTCGAAATGTTCAGAGCGGTATTTCAAAACGGGGCCTGCGTTATAGGTGAAGAGATTACCGTCCGCCTTCACAGTGCACCCCGCTGGGCATGGGCTATTCGCAGTCGCAGGGAAAATAAAGGTTCTCGAGAGGCTGCCGTAGCCATTGAATTCCGCGGTGATCCCAAACATATGGTTAACGAATACAGTAACGCCGCCGCCGCCGCCGTTCAGTGAAAGGCCGCTGACGATGTTGCTGTTCTCCGGGTTGAATCGCATGTAGGAATAGCCCAAAGGAACTTCCACCTTGGCATAATCCTGAGCAAGGGCAGCCGTTCCAAACAGCAGAAGAATCCCTAGCATGAATGCACTTCTCGTTCTCATTTTTTTCTCCTCATCCCGAGATTGTGTTTCTCAGGTAATCCCAGGTTTAATGTGCCTCGACGAGCGCTAAGTTAGCTCGCTCATTCCCTCCCAGAAACTGTCAAAAATGACAGAGCGCACGAGGGAATCGCGGTAAGACAAGTCTGTTAGAATCTGTTCAGAAGCCATCCGCGCTAGAACTATCCAACCAGCTGGTCAGAGAAAAGCGCATCCAGGACTCAAGATACGAGGATCCGTGATTTGATTGCGAATTGAATCAAATCGGCGGTCGTCTTGAGGTTAAGTTCCTCCATGACGCGGTATTTGTGAAACGCGACAGTCCGCGGCGTCACGTGTAGCACACTGGCGACTTCCTTCATGGATTTCCCTTCGGCTAATAACTGCACGACTTCCCGCTGTCGAGGTGTCAGAGTTTTGGTACGTGCTTTGGGTCGAGGGTCATTGATAAACGCCTTTTGCATTCCCCGCGCTATTTGTGGCGTAACGTACGTTTTCCCTTTCAGGGCCATCTGGATTGCTTGGATTAACTCCGAGGCTGCGGAACTCTTCAACAGATAACCGGATGCTCCGCAGCGCATCGCTTCCATGGCAAGGTCCGAATCCTCATTCATCGTTAAGAAAATAAGCTTCGTTGTCGGCATCAGCTCTTTCAATCGCAACCCAGCTTCTAGGCCGTTCATCAGCGGCATAGCGATGTCTACAATAATTACGTCAGGTTTGAGCTGCGGCGCGGTCTCCAATAGCACACGGCCATCGGATGCTGTGCCCACGACCTCCCACTGAGATTCCAGGAGTTTGCGGAATGCCTCGACAAGCATCGTGTGGTCATCGGCTAGCATGATGCGTGGAAGTGCCATGAATGCTTCACCCTCAATCGAAAGGCTAGGGGAAATGAGATCGTTGTTGCCACTGTCATTTTTGACAGGGAGGCTCAACGTTAAGGATGAAGCTTCCTGAATTTACTGACCGAAAAAGCGGCGGGTTAGGCTGCCAGTATTGACAGTCTTACGCCCAGCGCTCGCGTGTAAGCCTTCTCTTGGTTTCCGTTCCTTGGTGTTCGTCTCGATATGGGGACGAGTGAATCGAGCAACGATTTATGCGTTTTGCCAGTGCGGCATTTCCGGTGATTGTGCTGTTCACCGGCTGCAATCTGGCTTTCGGCCAGGCCCCGCGCAACGGGCCTGGGATATTCTCGAGAAAGGACACGACAGTCACAGCACGAAGGAACGGCTTAACGCTGTTCGTGCACTCGTTTTATTGCCGCGCAATACCCACGCTCTTGAGCTCGCGGAACAGGCAATCTTCGACAAGAAACCCGACGTACGCGCGGAAGCGGCACTGACTTTGGGACCGCTTGACTCTCCTCATTCCATACCGTTGCTAAAAGAGGTACTGAAAGACAAGAACGTTAGAGTAGCTTTTGCTGCTTCTAGTTGACTGTAACAGCCATTCATAGACTATAATCGCGTCCATGAGAGACGCCATCAGGTTGTCGAATTCGGAGCTTATGGAACTGACGCGACGAGCCAATAGCCGAACGGATCGGGCGGAAGATGCCCGACGGGCGCGGCTGATCTTGCTGCTGGC
>WNGJ01006665.1_pt1 | contig 15163 bp, 15 predicted proteins | sample 5400611 | NCBI WGS metagenome assembly WNGJ01 (sample SAMN13153375, study PRJNA577476) | soil metagenome | isolation source: 40 cm soil or saprolite under Garry oak tree replicate 1 | place: USA:California | collected 2016-06-15
ACCGGGCACTTCCTGGTGGCGCGCGAGGGCATGCGGGTGCTGAAGGCCCAGGGGCTGGGCGGCGCGTTCGTGTTCGTGGCCACCAAGAACGTGATGTCGCCCGGCAAGGACTTCTCCGCCTACTCGGCCTCGAAGGCGGCGGAGGCCCAGCTCGCGAAGGTCCTGGCCCTCGAGGGCGGCCCCCACGGCATCCGCTCGAACATCGTGAACCCCGACGCGGTCTTCCGGGACTCGAAGCTCTGGTCCGAGGACGTGCGCCGCGAGCGCGCGCGGGCCCAGGGCATCGCGGTGGACGAGTTGGAGGACTTCTACCGCAGGCGCAACATCCTGGCCCGGCCCATCCTGCCGGAGGACGTGGCGGAGGCGGTGCTGTTCCTCGCCTCCGACCGGTCGGCCAAGACCACCGGGTGCACCATCACGGTGGACGGGGGCGTCAAGGACGCCTTCCCGCGGTAGGCTCGCTCATGGATCCGCAAGCCAGGTTCGGCGCGTTCCTGTCCATGCACCCGCCCGAGGAGCAGTTCGCCCTGGCGCGGCGCTGTGAGGCGCTCGGGCTCGACTCCCTGTGGACCGGGGACCACGTGTCGTTCCACAACCCGCTCTACGAGTCGCTGACCCTGCTGGCGTCCTACGCTTCGATCACGAGCCGCATCAAGCTCGGCAGCGGCGTCTACCTGCTGGCCTTGCGCCGCCCCACCGTGGTGGCCAAGATCACCTCCACCCTCGACGCGCTCTGCGGAGGTCGGCTCATCTTCGGGGTCGGGGTGGGCGGCGAGAACCCGAAGGAGTTCGAGGCCTGCGGGGTGCCCCACAAGGAGCGTGGCGCCCGCGTGACCGAGGGCATCGACGTGGTGCGGACCCTCTGGCGCGACGCCCCCGCGTCCTTCAAGGGCCGCTTCACCCAGTTCGAGGGCGTGAGCATCGATCCCAAGCCGGGGCAGCGGCCCGGCCCGCCGATCTGGATCGGCGGGCGCTCCGACGCGGCGCTGGCCCGGGCCGGCCGTCAGGGCGACGGGTGGATCTCCTACGTGGTGCAGCCCGAGCGCTACGCCCAGAGCCTGACCAAGATCCGGCGGGCCGCGGAGGAAGCGGGGCGGAGCCTGGACCGCTTCGTGGCCGGGCACCTCACCTTCGTCACGGTCGGGCGCGACTACGAGAGCGCGGAGCGCGCCTGGGTGCGCATCCTTTCCAATCGCTACGCGCAGGACTTCGGCCCGCTCGCGCGCAAGTACGGCGTGATCGGCACCCCGGAGCAGTGCGCCGAGCAGATCGATCGCTTCATGCAGGCGGGCTGCCGCTACTTCGTCATGAACCCGATCGGCAATCTCGCGGACGAGGCGGCGCAGCTCGAGACGATCGCGCGCGAGATCATCCCGCGATTCCAGAAGCGATGAAGCCGCGGGAGTGCCGGGCGAGCGTGACCGCGCTGCGGGCGCTCACCCCCGAGATCATCGAGGTCGATCTCGAGGTGATCGAGCCCGCCGACTGGAGCTTCGAGGCCGGGCAGTGGATCTCGGTGCCGTTCGGCCCCAAGAACGTGCGGGCCTGGAGCATGGTCTCGTCGCCCACCCGGAAGGGCGTGCTGAGCCTGTCGATTGACGTGGCCCCGGGCGGGATCGGCTCGCAGTGGGTGCGGGGTCTCCAGCCGGGTGATGCGGTGCGGTTCAAGGGGCCGACCGGCGGCTTCGTCTTCAATCGCGCCGACACCCGCCGGGCCGTCTTCGTGGCCGAGGAGATCGGGATCGTGCCGGTGCGCTCGATCCTGAGCCATCTCTACGAGACCGGCTACGGCCGGCCCACCGCACTCATCTACTGGGCCCGCAATCCGGGCTGGCTCGTCTACGATGCCGATTTCCGCTCGCTCGCCCGGCGCTACCCGGGCTTCTCCTACCTGCCCGTCCTGCGCGAGCCGCCCGCGACCTGGCGCGGCGAGAAAGGAGAGCCCGCGGAGGCGGTGGAGCGCCTCGTCTACGGGATCGACCGGTTGATCGTCTACGTTTGCGGGGGCGGGGAGACGATCAACCGGGTGCGGGACGTGCTCGTGACGAAGGGCATGGACCGCAAGAGCGTGAAGTGGGAGAAGTTCTGGTGAGGGCCCAGGTCTATCACTTCCAGATCAACGTCCGTGATGCCGGCCGCTCGCTGCCCTTCTACAAGGCCCTCCTGGGTTACCTCGAGTACCGCACCGTCTACGAGAGCGACTCGGTGGCCGGCTTCTCGGGCCGCGGGGCCGACATCTGGGTGATCGCGGCTGCGCCGGCCCACGCCGGCCACGGGTTCCACCGCAAGCGGCCGGGCCTCAATCACGTGGCCTTCCGGGTGGAGCGCCGGGAAGAGGTGGATCGCTTCCGCGACGAGTTCATGGGGGCACACCGGCTCACGCCGCTCTACGAGACGCCGCGCGAGTTCCCGGAGTACCGTCCGGGCTACTACGCGGTCTTCTTCGAGGATCCCGACCGGGTGAAACTCGAGGTGGTGCACTTCCCGAGTCGACCAAGCGGCTAGCGTGGCGGACCTCAACGGGGGGCACCTGGTCGCGCGCACGCTCCGGCAGGCGGGCGTGGGGCACGTGTTCACCCTCTGCGGCGGCCACATCCTGCCGATCTACGACGGCTGCCTCACCGAGGGCGTGCCGGTGGTGGACATGCGCCACGAGCAGGCCTGTGCGCACGCCGCCGACGCCTACGCGCGCCTCACCCGCAGCATCGGCGTGGCCCTGGTCACCGCGGGGCCCGGGGTCACCGACGCGGTGACCGGCATCGCCAACGCCTACTCGGCCCGCAGCCCGGTGCTCCTCATCGGGGGCGCAGCGCCGCTCGGGCTACGCGGCCTCGGCTCGCTCCAGGAGGTCGAGCAGGTCGACCTGCTGCGGCCGATCACCAAGGGCTCGTGGACGGTCTCCGAGGCGCGCCAGATCCCCGAGGTGCTCACCACCGCCATCCGGCACGCGCTCACCGGCCGGCCGGGGCCGGTCTTCGTCGAGATCCCGGTCGATCTGCTCATGACCACGGTCGAGGATCGGATGGCGCCGATCCCGACCGCCTATACCCACCGGCGACCCACCGCCCCCGATGACGCGTCGGTCCTGGAGCTGGCCGCGCTGCTGGCCGGCGCGGAGCGACCGGTGATCATGGCGGGGAGCGGCGTCTACTGGGACGACGCGGCCACCGAGCTGCGGGCGCTGGCCGAGCGCGCCGGGGTGCCCGTGTTCACGAACGGCGCGGGGCGGGGCTGCCTCCCGCACGATCACCCCCAGGCATTCGCCCAGGCCCGCGGGTTCGCGCTGGGCCAGGCCGACGTGGTGCTGGTGCTGGGCACCCCGCTCGACTTCCGCCTGGGCTACGGCCGGGCGCCGTCGTTCGCCGAGAACGTCCAGGTGGCAATGGTGGACTGCGATCCGGTGGAGCTGGGGCGCAACCGCCCGCTGGCGATCGGCCTGATCAGCCACATCGGCCTCACGCTCCGGGCGCTCGCCGACGTGCTGCCGCGCGACCTGGCCGCGCGCTTCGACCGCTGGCGGGACGCGGTGCGGAAGAAGGAGGCCGACGCGCGGGCGGCCCTCATGGCGGAGCGGCTTTCCGACGACGTGCCGATCAGCCACTATCGCCTCGGCCACGAGATCGCGGCGGTGGTCGACGCCGACACCACGGTGGTCGGCGACGGCGGCGACGTGGTCGGGTGCGCGTCGAAGATCGTGGCCCTCTCCCGGCCCGGCCAGTGGCTCGACCCGGGGCCCTTCGGCTGCCTCGGGGTGGGCCCGTCGTTCGCCATCGCGGCCAAGCTGCTGCGCCCCGCGGAGCGCGTCCTCCTGATCGCGGGCGACGGGGCCTTCGGGCTCAACGGCATGGAGGTGGAGACCGCGGTGCGGTTCAAGCTGCCGATGACGATCGTCGTCGGCAACGACGGCGGCTGGGGGCAGATCCGCAATCCGCAGCTGTCGTTCTTCGGGGCCGAGCGCTCGGTGGCGACCTCGCTGCCGTTCACCCGCTACGACCGGATGGTGGAGGCCCTCGGCGGGAAGGGGATGCACGTGACCGAGCCCGGCCAGCTCCGGCCCGCGCTCGAGCGGGCCCTCGGCTCGGGTGAGGTCTACTGCATCAACGTGGTGCTGGACCCGGCCGCCTATCGCCGCACCGGGCAGGTGTCGATGGCCATATGAAGCCATGAAGATCACGTTCCTCTGCCCGCACCTGCGCATCGCGGGCGGGGTGCGCGCGATCCTTATCCACGCCGACCGCCTCGCCCGCCGGGGCCACGAGGTGACGCTGCTCGTGCCGGTGAAGCGCACGCTCGCCGCGTGGTGGCGCAACCGGGTGCGGAGCGGCCCCGACTGGATGCCGGGCCTCGAGGCGCGCGTACGGTGGGTGCCCGAGTGGAGCGCGGCCCGCGTGCCCGATGGTGACGTGGTGATCGCCACCGCCTGGCAGTCGGTTGAGACGGTGGCGGCGGCCCCGCCGCGCTGCGGGCGGAAGTTCTACTTCATCCAGCACTACGAGAGCCTCTACCACGGCGACGCGGCCCGGGTGGACGCCACCTACCGCGTGCCCCTGCGGAAGATCGTGATCTCGACCTGGCTCGCCGATGTGATGGCGGAGCGGTTCGAGACCCCGGCCGCGGTCGTGGTCACCCCGGTGGAGTCGGGTCTCTTCCATCCGGTCCCCGCCGAGGCGGACGGCAAGCTCCGGGTGCTGATGCTCTTCCACGAGTATCCCTGGAAGGGGGTGGCCGACGGGCTCGAGGCCTTCGGGCGTGTGCGGGCGCGCCATCCCGATCTGCGGCTGGTGGGCTTCGGGGTCAAGTCGCCGCCGCGCAAGCTCCCCTTCGCCGAGTTCCACGAGAACCTGCCCCAGGAGCGTCTGGCCTGGCTCTACAGCCGCTGCCCGATCTATCTCTGCCCGTCCTGGGACGAGGGGCTCGGCATGCCGGCCATGGAGGCCATGGCCTGCGGCGCGACGCTCTGCACCTACGACAACGGGGGCTGTCGCGACTACGCCATCGACGGGCGCACCGCGGTGGTGGCCCCTCGACGGGACGTGGACGCGCTGGCGTGGGGGCTATCGAGGTTGGTGGAGGATGCTGACTTGCGGCGGCGGCTGGCCCGGAGCGGGCAGGACTTCGTGAGGACCCAGTTCGACTGGGAGCGCGCTACCGCGCGGCTCGAGGTGTTGCTGGCCGCGCGGTAGCGCTCGAAACGAAACGGACTAGGCGGAAGCTCCGACGGGCTCGAGCTCGGCGTGAGCCAGGATCGGCCGGCGGCTGCGGATCGTGCGGTTGGTCCACCGCGCCACCACGTGCCCCAGCGTCTGCTCCTGGATCAGACCTTCCGACTTCAGCTGCTTGAACACCTGCGTCCAGCCCGAGCTGTGCTGGCCCATGAACAGGATCTCGTCGAAGCTCTTCCGCGACGGCACGCTCGGAGCGCTCTGCGCGTCGAAGAGGGCGTGGGCGATCTGCGAGTCCGAGGGCATGGCGCTGCTCTCTCGCCGGCAACCTGACCCGGAGAGCAGCCGAAGCGTCGTGTTGCCGCTGGTGCGCTCTGTGAGCATCATGGTCCGTTCCTCCCCTGTGGCGATTCCGGCCGGATCGGTTGCACTCATCGACCTAGGCCTCGCGGATGATGCGGGAGGCGATGAGCCCGCGCGAGTTGACCGGGATACTCGTGCGGTCGGGACTCCAGGGCGTGACGCTGCCGGAAGTCCCCGCGAGGCGCGTGAAGTCCCGCGAGACGATGGCCGCGATGCCCCAAGCTCGGCTTGATTTCGCCGGGCCGGCTGCCGCCGGTCTTCGCACCCTTTACGCTCCTGCCGTCCGTGTAGTCCGCCATGGCTATGTGCCGAGCCTCTCTAGGGCAAACTCGGTGCCAGTTTTCGGAGGGGGTGAATGGTCAGGCGTGTCGAACAGTTACGAGAGGTGGGTCGGACCGAGCTCCAATGCCCGGTGACGAGGAGCGCCAGACAGTGTACCCATTTCGGACGCTCCGGTCCGACCCCGCAGGACCTGCGCTACAGTGAACCGCCGCTCAGCGCGGCAACCAGTCGCGCAACGGCTTCACCGTGGCGCCGGCCTTGACCAGGCCCTCGCGCACCGCGGCCACGATCTTGTCCGAGCCCGGGCTATCGCCGTGAATGCAGATGGTCTCGACGCGCGCGTCGATCACCTTGCCGGTGATCGTGCGGACCTTGCCCTCCATCGCCATGCGCACCGCCTGCTCGGCGGCCTTTGCCGGGTCGGTGATCAGCGCGTCCTTGCCGAGCTTGCGCGTCACCAGCTGGCCGTCGTCGGCGTAGACCCGGTCCGCGAAGCCCTCGGCCGCGATGCGCAGGCCCTTCACCTTGCGGGCCTCGGCGTCGTACTTGGTCATGGCCATGGTCATCAGGATCATCTCGGGATCCAGCTCGAGCACCTGCTCGGCGATCGCGCGCGCGAGCGGGAGGCTCTCCTCGAACATGTGGTACTGAATGCCGTGCGGCTTGACGTGCTGCACGCGAGTGCCGGCGGCCTGGGCGAAGGCGGACAGCGCGCCGACCTGGTACCGGTGGTAGTCCTGGAGCTCGGCGGGGGAGACGTCCATGCGCCGCCGCCCGAAGCCCATCAGATCGGGCAGGCCGGGGTGGGCGCCCACCGCGACCCCGTGCTGGAGGGCCAGCGCCACGGTGCGGCGCATCACGTGCGGGTCGCCCCCGTGGAAGCCGCAGGCGATGTTGGCCGAGGTGATGTTGGGCATGACCTCCTCGTCGTGTCCCAGGGTCCAGCGGCCGTAGCTCTCTCCCATGTCGCAGTTGATGTCGATGTAGACGGGCTGGCTCATAGTTTGGGCAAGACCTCCTTGGCGATGCGCTCGACCTGCTCCGGCTGATAGCGGTAGGGGATCAGGATAATCCGGTGCACGCCCGTCCGCACGTGGGCGCGCAGCTGCTCGATGCAATCGGCGGCCGAGCCGTGCACGGCGTGGTCGATGGTCGACTCGCTCCAGGCCGCGGTGTCCCACTCGGTGGAGAGCCACTGGCGCATGTCGGCGGTGGTCTCTTCCCGGGATCGGCCCACGTACACCGCGAGCTGGTTGGTGGCGGTGAGCCGGGCCGGGTCGCGGCCCGCCTCGCGGGCGAAGGCCTTCACCTTCTCCCAGGACTTGGTGAAGCTCTCCGGCGTGTAGAAGTAGGTGAGCCAGCCGTCGGCCACCGTGCCGGCCCGCCTGAGCACGGCGTCCACGTAACCCCCGATGAGGATCGGTGGCCGGGGACGCTGCGCGGTGCGCGGCACCATCACCGCCTCGCGCAGGTTGAACTCGTCCACCTTGAGCGTCACCCGCTCCTCGGTCCACAGGCGCATGAGGATGTCGAGGTTGCGCTCGAAGTGGCGGCCCCGCTGCTTGAAGGGCACGCCCACCGCGTCGAACTCGCGGGCGTACCAGCCCGCCGCCACTCCCAGGACGAGCCGGCCGCCCGAGATGACGTCGAGGCTGCCGAGGGCCTTGGCCGCCACCACCGGGTTGCGCAGCGGCAGCACCAGGACTCCGGTGCCGAGCTTGATCGTGCGGGTCCGAGCCGCCACCGCGCCCAGCATGGTGATGGAGTCCACGATGGGGAAAGACGGCTCCACGCCCAGGAGCACGTGATCCCAGGCCCAGAGCGACTCGAAGCCGAGGGCCTCGGCGCGCTCCGAGTACGCGTACAGGCCCTGGATGTCCGGCACCTCGCCGGGGCCCACGAAGTTGCGTATCGCCAAGCCGAAGTCGGTCACTAGCTGTTCCCCCGTTGCTCCGTTTTACCGATTACTTCCTTAAGTCTCTTCAGCTGCGGGGGCCCAGAAATGGCCCCCGCACTCCCCCGGTGGCGGACAATCGTCTTGAAGCTTCATCTGATGAATTGGCGCTTGGGGTCTAGCATGCGCAGGATCGCTAGCTCGTCTTCCGTTGGTGGCTTGGTGGTCGTGAGGGTGGGACTCACCAGGACCTCGAAGCCGGTGTTCTCGCGGACCTGGCCCACGGTGGCGCCCGGGTGGAGGGCCAGGAGCTGCATGCGGCGGCTCTCCGCCTCGAAGCCGAAGATGCCCAGCGTGGTGACCACCCGCGAGACGCCGCCGAACAGCAAGCCGTGGCGCCGGCGGGAGTCGCCGCCGTCCAGGTAGCCGGGACTCGTCACGAAGTCGACCCGCTCGGTGAAGCGGCGCTTCTCGTGGACGGTGAGGATCAGCACCTCCCGGCAGAGCGAGATGATGTCGTTGGCGCCGCCGCTGCCGGGCAGCCGCACCTTGGGCCGGGCGTAGCCGCCGATGGCGCTGGTGTTGAGGTTGCCGTGTCGGTCGATCTGGGCGCCCCCGATGAAGCCCACGTCGAAGAAGCCGCGCTGGGCGAGCAGGAAGGCGTCGGTGATCCCGGGCAGCATCTGGGCCCGGTAGGCGGCGCGCATCTCGTTGGTGGAGATTGGCAGCTCGCCCGGCTTCCACATCGGCCCGATGACACCGCCCTCGACCATCATGGTGAGCCGCGGGGCGTGGGTCCGCTGGGCCAGCACCGAGGCCATCATGGGGGCGCCGACTCCGGTGAAGACGGTGGTGTTGTCGCGCAGCTCCCGTGCGCCCATCACGGCCAGCAGCTCGTTGGCGGTGACGCTCACGTGGTGAGCATCCGCGCGCGGGCGGCCGCGTCGGCCCGCCGCCCCTCGCCGAAGAGGGCCAGGTAGTTGGCGTGGGCCGCCGGGGCGTAGACGTAGCGCTCCAGGTAGTCGGCCACCGCGGCGGTGCCGCGCGCCAGGATCCCGTCCACGTACGTCGTGAAGTGCTCGGGCTCGGCGTCGTAGGCGCCGTAACACTCGTGCGGGTAGGATCCGTACGGCACGAGGGCGAGCGCGTCCACCATGAACCCGGGGATCAGGGTGCGGTCACCCTGCAGACGGATCTCATCCTCGGAGACGATCTGCTCGGCGGTCACCAGCACGGTGGCGGCGGCGCGGGCGATGTCGGCGTCCATGTGCGGGTAGCCGTCGATCTGGCAGTTGCCGAGCCGGTCGGCCTTCTGCACGTGGATGAGGGCCACGTCGGGGAAGAGGGCGGGCACCGCGTGGAGGGTCTGCCCGGTGTACGGGCACGCGACCGTCTTCGACCCGCCCACGTCCATCAGCCCCGAGCCCAGCATGGTGAGGGAGGGGAGGAACGGCACCCCCATCGCGGCGGCGCGGTAGCGGAGGCCCAGGCCGAGGTGGCTCCACTCCTCGAACTCCACGCGGCCGGACTCCACGAACTCGCGCTGGATGCGCGAGAGGCCCCACGGCAGGCCGATGCCCATCCAGGAGGTGACGAGCTTGTCCACCGCGCCCGCCACCATGCCCCACTCGCCCTCGTAGCACATGAGGTTGCGCGAGAACGTGAGCCGCCGCGGCCGCCGACGCAACAGGGCCCACACCAGGGCCAGGGGCGTGCGCGAGTAGAGGCAGCCGCCCAGGGCCACGTGGTCACCGTCCTTCACGAGCGCTGCCGCCTCCTCGAGCGAGCGGAGCTTCGGGCCGGCCGACTTGGGCTTCGCCTCGAGCCGCCGCCGGGCCGCCTCGAAGTCGTACTCGCGCGCGGCGATGGTCACGCGAGGACCTCCCAGGTCTTCTGGTAGCGGTCGAGCTGCTCCACGGTGTAGGTGTCGAGCGGATGCTCGCGCTCGGGAATGTCGACGTGCTTGGCCTCGCCACAGAGCGGGGTGGTGAAGTAGCGCTGGCCGGTGTCGTTGATGATCGTCACCACCGACGGCAGCTCGGGGTGGCGGCGGGCCAGCTTGAGCGCGGCGGCCACGTTGCAGCCGCTCGAGATGCCGCAGAAGATGCCCTCCTCGCGAGCGAGCCGCCGGGCGATGTCCACGCTCTCCTCGGTGGTGGTGGTGATCACGCCGGTGAGCAGCGAGACGTCCAGGTTGCGCGGCACGAAGCCGTCGCCGATGCCCTCGATGCCGTGGTGGCCCCAGGCCCGGCGTGAGAGCAGCGCGCACTCGGCCGGCTCGACCGCGTAGAGCCTCACCTGGGGGTCACGGGTCCGGAGATAGCGGCCCACCCCGGTGAGGAGGCCGCCCGAGCCCTGCGAGTCCACGAAGGCCCCGATGCGGCCACCCGCCTGCTCCCACAGCTCGGGGCCGGTGGTGAGGATGTGGGCCTCCACGTTGTCGGGGTTGTCGAACTGGCCGGGCACCCAGTAGCGGCCGGGGGCCGCGTCGCGGATCTGGCCGAGGCGCTCGAGCGAGAGATCCACGTCGCTCTCGCCTCCCGGGGTGAAGATCAGCTCGGCCCCGTACGCGCGCATGATCTTCTTTCGCTCCTCGCTCATGCCCTCCGGCATCACGATGGTGCAGGGGTAGCCCTTGACCGCCGACACCCAGGCGCAGGCGATCCCCGCGTTACCGGTCGAGCATTCGAGCACCTGCGTGCCGGGCTTCAGGTCGCCGCGCGCCTCGGCTCGCTCGAACATGTGCAGATAGATGCGGTCCTTGAGGCTCCCGGTGGCCCCGTACCACTCGACCTTCACGTAGAGGGCGGGCTTCGCGTCGCGGGTGATGCGGTTCAGGCGGACGAGCGGCGTGCGGCCCACCGCGGCGGCGATGGACGGCAGCGCGCCCGCGTAACGGTCCCACTGGGTCCCGGATTCTGCGCTCATGATGTCAGCCTCGCGGGCCCGGCGCGACCGCGCCGACGCCCCGCAGGAACTTGGTGAGCCGGTGCTGGCCGGAGGTGACCGCCTCGTAGCGCGGGGGGTTGTCCGGGCCGCAGCAGGTGGGCAGGCACTCGATCAGCGCGTCGTAGTTGGGCTGGTGGAAGAAGGGGATCGAGAGCCGGCGGTTGCCGGCCGCCGCCTCGCGGGGCGGATTCACCACCCGGTGCATGGTCGAGATCCACCGGTCGTTGGTCCAGTGCTGCATGAGGTCGCCGATATTGCAGACGAAGGTGGACGGCGGCGCGCTCACGTCGACCCAGGCGCCCGCGCGGTCCAGCACCTCGAGCCCGGGTACGTTCTCGGGCAGAAGGATGGTGACCGCTCCGTAGTCGGTGTGCGCTCCCGCCCGGATCTGGCCCGGGGCGGGCGGCTCGACCTGCTCGGGGTAGTGGTTGGCGCGGATGCCGCTGATGTGGCGGTCGGTCTTGTCGCGGAAGAAGTCGTCCGACAGCCCCAGCGCCAGAGCGAAGATCCGCATGAGGCGGGCGGCGAGCCCCTCCAGGGTGTGGTAGTACTCGGTCCACACCGAGCGCAGCGCGGCGGGACGCTCGGGCCAGAGGTTCGGCGCGAACGACGGGTAGGCCTCGGGCCGCCGGTAGTAGGGCTCGTCCGGCACGTCCACCGGCCCGATCGCGAAGAACTCCTTGAGATCGGTGGTGGAGGCGTCGCCCCGGCTGTAGGAGAGGTTCTCGGCGCCGAGCGCGAGGTAGCCGCGGCTCTGCTCGGGCTGCGGCCGGGCCACGCGCCGCTTCTCGGCCGCGGGCAGGTCGAAGAAGGCACGCGAGGTTTCGAGCATGCGGTCGATCAGCGCGGCGGGGACGCCGTGGCCGGCGATCGTGAAGAAGCCGATCTCGGTGCAGGCCGCGTCGACCGCGCGCACCACCGCGTCGCGCTCGATCGGCCGGGCGCGATCACCGCTCGGACCGAAGGGCGCGATGTCGATGACCGGGACGGTCGTGGGCACGGCAGCGCCTCCGGCCTAGACCAGCCCGAGGCCGGCCGCGCCGCTGGTGACGACGATCGCGCTGCCCGCGAGCCGCCCGGTCACCGATCCCGCTCGGCCCGGCGCGTGAACTCGAGCGCGTCCTGCAGCACGTGGTCGGCGTGAGCGCGCGCCAGGCGCTCGCCGCGCTCGGCGTCGCCCGCCACCACCGCCTCGAAGAGCTCGCGGTGCTCGGCCACGCTCGACTCGACCCGTTCCGGCAGGTAGAGCGACCGGAGGCGTAGGACCAGGATCTGCGCGTACACGTTCTCGAGCAGGCGGCTCAGCACCTGGTTCCGCGCCGCGGCCAGCATCCGGTCGTGGAAGTCGATCGCCGCGCGCGAGTACTGCTCGATCACGCCGGCCGCCGCCGCCTGCTCCATCTCCTTCATGGAGGCCTCGAGGTCCGCCTGGTGGTCGGGCTCGAGGTGACCAGCGGCCTGTCGCACCGCCAGCGCCTCCAGCGCCCCGCGCACCGCGAAGAGGTCGCGGATCTGGTCGGCGCCGTAGTTGAGCACGAAGACACCGTGGCGGGGGACCGTGTTGACCAGGCCCTCGCTCTCGAGGCGGCGCATGGTGTCCGGGCCCTTTCCGTTGCGCTGGCCATCGTGTTCGCCGCTGGCGCTCCGAGCGCGCAGGCGCAGGACGCCGTGAAGGTAGGCGTGATCCAGCCCCTGTCGGGCCCGGTGGCCGCCTCCGGCAACTACGTGCGGATGGGCGCCGAGATCGCCCGCGACTGGACGAACGCCAAGGGCGGCGTGCTCGGCCGCAAGGTCGAGCTGCTGATCGAGGACAACAAGTCCGACCCGAAGGAAGCCGCCACCGCGACCGAGAAGCTGATCGTGCGCGACAAGGTGCCGGTCATCGTCGGGGCCTGGGGCAGCTCGATGACCCTGGCCGCGATGCCGAAGCTCGAGGAGTACGGGGTGCCGATGGTGGTGGAGACCTCCAGCGCGGCTATCATCACCAAGCGTGGCAACCCGTGGATCTTCCGGATCAGCCCGCCGAGCGAGATGGAGGCCCTCGGCCTCGAGAAGTACCTCAAGGAGTTCGGCATCAAGCAGGCCGACTTCCTCGCGGTCAACACCGACTGGGGCCGGGGCTCGGTCACCGCCTTCGGCGACATCCTGAAGAAGTCCGGTGCCACCGTCGGGGCGGTGGAGTTCATGGAGCAGTCCGCCACCGACATGAACGCCCAGATCACCAAGGTCAAGGCGGGCTCGGCCGACACGTTGTTCCTCACCACGAGCGTCGAGCAGATCACGCTCGTGCTCAAGCAGGCCCAGGAGCAGCGGCTCACCCGCAAAGTCATCACCACCGGCGGCAGCTCCTCGCCGAGCCAGCTCATCAAGCAGGCGGGCACGGCCGCCGAGGGCTCGTACCACATCCTGTTCTTCCTCCCCTGGTTCCCCGAGGCGATGCCGGACGGCAAGCTCGCGAAGGCCTTCGTGGACGAGTGGGCCAAGCGGGGCCATCCCTTCGAGGGCCTGACCGAGGGCTTCCGCGGCCACGACGGCGTGCTCACCGCGGTGGAGGCCATCCGGGTGGCGGGCAAGGCGGAGCCCAAGGCGGTGCAGGCCGCGCTCTGGCAGGTGAGCGTGATGGGGCTCAACGGGCCCATCAAGTTCGAGAAGGACGGTCCGGCCGGCAAGGAGAGCGGGCAGTCCAAGCCCAGCATCTTCATCGTCCAGGTGAAGGACGGCAAGATCGCCCTGCCCGCGTTCGCGGCCAAGAAGTAGCGCGGGAGGCGGCCGCGGGCGCTTGGACCAGCTTCTCCAGCACCTCCTGAACGGATTGCTGCTGGGGGCCACCTACAGCCTGCTCGGAATCGGCCTCACCCTGGTCTTCGGGCTGATGAGCGTGGTGAACTTCGCCCACGGCGAGTTCTACACGCTCGGGGCCTACGCCGCGTTCGCAGCGCTGACCCTCGGGTCGGTGCACTTCTTCCTCGCCATCCCCCTCGCCATCGCCGCCGGCGCGGTGGCGGGCGCCATCTGCGAGCGTGTCCTGCTGCGCCCCCTGCGCGGCCAGTCCATCGACACCGTGATGCTGGTGATGATCGGCGTCTGGATCGCCATGCAGAACGCGGAGCTGCTCGGCTGGGGCGGGGTCGCCAAGAGCGTGCCGACGCCGTTTCCGACCCAGCCGCTGGTGCTGGGCCCGGTCTCGGTGGCCCCGCTGCGCGTGTTCGTCTTCGTGGTCTCGGGCGGTCTGATCCTCGGCGCGCATCTGCTCCTCGCGCGGACCAAGCTGGGCCGGGCCATGCGGGCGACCTTTCAGGATCGCGAGACCGCCGCCCTCATGGGGGTGAGCATCGAGCGCATCCACACCATCACCTTCGCGTTCGGGGCCGGGCTGGCCGCGGCGGCGGGCGCCCTGCTGGGCCCGGTATTCCTCCTTTATCCCTCGATGGGCGACCTGGCTTCGCTCAAGGCCTTCTCGGTCGTGATCCTGGGCGGGCTCGGCAACTTCGCGGGCGCCGCGCTCGGCGGCATCGTCCTGGGCGTGGCGGAGGAGCTCGGCGCGGGCTACGTCTCCTCCGGCTACCGCGACGCGGTGGGCTTCCTCATGATCGTGGCGGTGCTGCTGCTGCGTCCCTCCGGGCTCTTCGCCCGCGCCGAGCGGGTGGGATGAGCCGGCTCGCGATCTTGCTCGGGCTGGCGGTGGTGGCGACCGCGCCGGCGTGGGTCTGGAATCCGTACCACCTGCACACTCTCATCATGGCCGGCATCTTCGCGGTGCTCGCGCTCAGCCTGAACCTCCTGCTGGGCTACACCGGGCAGCTCTCCCTCGGCCACGCCGCGTTCTTCGGCATCGGCGCCTACGCCACCGGGCTCCTCACCGTGAAGCTCGAGTGGTCGCCGTGGATCGGTCTGCTCGCCGCGATCGTGCTGCCGGCGGTGGCGGGCTACGTGATCGGCCGGCTCGCCCTCAAGCTGCGCGGCGCCTACTTCGTGCTCCTGACCATCTCCTTCGCCGAGTGCGTCTCGCTGGTGAGCGTGAACTGGATGGACCTCACCAACGGTCCGCTCGGCCTGCCCGGCGTGCCGCCGCTCGAGATCGCCCTGCCCGGCCTGCCCGCGCTCTCGCTGCGTACCAAGACCGCCTTCTACTACGTGGTGCTGGCCGCGGTCGCACTGTCGTACCTGGTGTGCCTGGCCTTGGTCCGCTCCCGGGTGGGGCGGGCGCTGGTCGCGCTCCGGGAGAACGAGACGCTCGCCGCCTCGGTGGGCATCGACGGCACGCACTACCTGGTGCTGGCCGCGGTGGTGAGCGCGGCCATGGCCGGCTTCGGCGGCGGTCTCTACGCCCACTACACGCGCTTCGTGAGCCCGGAGGTCTTCCTCTTCACCTACACCGTCACCATGGTGATCATGGTGGTGGCGGGCGGGAAGGGCACGCTGGCCGGCCCCGTCGTGGGCGCGGTGCTCTTCACGGTGCTGCCGGAGGCGCTGCGGGCCGCCACCTCCTGGCAGTGGCAGATGCTGCTCTACG
>WNGJ01024406.1_pt1 | contig 15162 bp, 15 predicted proteins | sample 5400611 | NCBI WGS metagenome assembly WNGJ01 (sample SAMN13153375, study PRJNA577476) | soil metagenome | isolation source: 40 cm soil or saprolite under Garry oak tree replicate 1 | place: USA:California | collected 2016-06-15
ACAACATCCGGCTCCTGGACCGCCGCCTCGGCGCCCCGGCCGTCGCGGGCAAGCTGGAAGCCCACATCGGCCAGATCGAGACCAGCCTGCGGTACTCCCTGCGCCCCGGGAACCGCCAGCAGCTCGCCCGGGCCCTGGCCGACGCCTCCGCGCTAGCCGGATGGCAGGCCATCGACATGAGCCGCCTGCCCCGCGCCTGGGCCCACTTCGAGCGCGCCACCGCCGCCGCCCGCGAAGCCGCAGACCCCTGCCTGCTCGCCTTCGCCGCCGGAGAACAGGCTTACGTCCTGCTCGACCTGCACCGCCCGGCCGAGGCCCTGGCCATGGTCCGGGCCGCCTACGCCGAGACCCACGCGGCGATCCCGCACCAGGTCCGCAGCTGGCTACGCGCTGCCGAAGCGGAGATGGCCGCAGCAGCGGGGGAGGAATCGGCCTGCCGCCACGCCCTCGACGGGGCCGCCCGCGAGATCGGCTACGGCGCCGCCAGCCAGGAACTGCCTTACCTCGCCCTGAACGAGACCCACTTGGCCCGTTGGCGCGGCAACTGCCTGATAGCCTTCGGCGACCCGGAGACCGCCGATGGCCTGGCTGCCGCCCTAGCTGCGATGGATGAGAGCTTCACTCGCGCCGAGGCTGGCTTGCGCTGTGACCTGGCCGCCGCCCTGCGCGTCCGCGGCGAGCAAGACGAAGCCATACGCCACCTGAAGAAAGCCCGGGAACTCGCCCAGCTCACCGGCTCCGCCCGCCAGCGCCGCCGCATCCGCGACCTGTCCAAGCGGATCGCCAAAGCCGCCTAACCCTGGGGCATTAGCAGCCGCAGCAACGCGACCAGCGTCCCGGAGTTCCAGATCTCCCCGGCAGCGATCAGCCCGGGGACCGATGCCAGCGGTACCCACTCCATCCGTTCCACCTCGGTCGTCTCGGTCGGTTCCCCGAGCTTCTCCGGGTCCCGGCCGGTGAACACCACGTGCTCGGAATCGACCATGCCGACCATCGGCTGGAACGTGATCAGGTGCTCGACCCGGCTAGCCCGGTACCCCGTCTCCTCCTCCAGCTCCCGCGCCGCCGTCTCCGCTGGCTCCTCGCCCTCATCGATCAGCCCGCCCGGCAGCTCCCACCCCCACCGGTCCTGCACGAACCGATGGCGCCACAACAGCAGCACCCGGTCTTGCTCGTCCACTAGGACCATCATCGCTGCCCGGTGCAGCCGCACCACGTGATGCCAGAACCTTTCCCCGTCCGGTAGTTCGACGTCCACCTGGCCCAGCCACACCCACGGGTTGTCATAGATCACCCGCTTGCCGAACGTCTTCCACCGGCTCGCCCCGCCGTCCGTCGCATCCGTCACAACCCGACGCTAACGCGTCCAAGGTATGAGCCTGCGCCATGAGCCGGGTTGTTACAACTTTCTTTGCGGTTTCAAGGGCGCACCTTCGGCGCGCCGGACCTGACGGCCCCAGCCGTGAACAGCGAGGACGGGCGCGAGCAGCCGAGAGGGAGAGAGCGGCCAGGGTGACCCGCCGTCGGCGGCCGGGGTTCACCCGGGGGTCTCGCCATTGCGGGGCGGCAGCTTCGCCGCGTCCTTCGGACGCGAGCCCTACGGCGCGGCGGCTGCCGCGCACAGCATCCCCGGTGACCGGCCGCCTGCGGTCCCCGCCGTATCCCGCTGCCGCGCCCGCCAGCACCACGGCCAGACCGTCGTCCTCGTGCCAGGCGCGCCAGAAGCCGTGAAGTTGTCACAGCGACAGGGGCGGAGCGCCGCGCATTGTCCGGGCTGGCCCCTCCAGCCTCAACGGTGCTTCGCATCCCGCTGCGCGGGACGCGCCTGCGGCGCGCCGTTGACCCTGGAGACCTCTGCCAGCCCAGCGGGCCTGACCGCGAGGGCCAGGCCAGAGGCCAGGCCCGAAACGCGCGCGGCGAGACCTCGGCAGCTAACGAAAGGACGGGAGAAGAGATCGCTACATCATCGACGATCTGCTATCGACCTTATTGTTCCTCTGGTACGACAATCTTCGCTTTTGGCCGCCTAAGGCATTCGACGTAATGGGTAAACGCCGCGTTCATCAGCCTATTTCGTTGAGGTGTACCTGGCTCTGTGGTTTCGAGCGCGGCATCGACAGCCTCATCATAAGCGTGGCGGCACCCCGCGAAGGAGCTTGCGGCACCGCCTCCCAGCCGGATCAAGTCCTTTATATAGTCTTTTACGAAATCTTGGCGCTCTTCGTCGAGCTTCTGTTTGTTACCCGGATCTTCTTGCGGCGCGTTGCTCAAGCCTCCCGCTCCAAGAGCAATGCCTGCCGCCAACTGAATTGCGGTGGCCGCCTCCGATATGATGACGGCGTCTTCGTGCAGGAGGTCGGCAAACCTCAAAAACCCTACAGCCGTCGCTGGCCGGAGTACCGGCTCAAGAGGTTCAGGTGCCGTATCCGTCATCGCAGCTTTCCCTTCAACGACGCGATCTTGAGCCCAAGCATCATCCTCCTCTCGGGATGAAGCTGACACAAGGGCAAGCCGACAAGTTCATCCCGCAGCAGCTAGGATCACAACTACTAGCCAGTAACCGTGAGCGAGCGAGGCCAGCACGGCCAGGACGGCAACTGCTGATCACCGGGAGAATGGCCACCACGACATACGACTCCAGCGAATGAAGCGAGTGACACAGGAAGCGAAATTCCCAGGTGAACGACAGCAACCGCCACCGTGCCGGTAGCTTACAAGCGAGTGGTCACCAGTCCTCAGGCAGCATGCCCCGTGCCAGCCGCGTGCCAGAACAGGACAAAACCCAGAGACATCGAGCTGTAGCCAGACGATGAGCGAACCGGCTCCGATCAGGGAGGTAGCAGGCTGACCCGCTGCGTGAAACGACCTTCTAAGCAGCAGGTCACGAGCTGAGTTGATGTCAACGCAGTCTTGACAGTTATCTCGCTGGCGCGAGTCATCCGGTACAGCAGCGAGGTACAGCAACCCATGCAGGCTATGGCCATCCTGGACAAGTATCAGCACACGCGCCAAGCTGCACCGTTCGGCCGCGAGTAGGGCCGCGCCTGTAGTTTGCATCCAGAGGGCTTCTCGTCGTGGACCAGACATGGACCAAGCATCAGATCCGGTCCCGATCTCCGCAGCTGAGTGCACTGCGGAGCTACCGCCTCCGGAGCCGTGCGCTGGCCTCTGTCGCGGATGTCCAGCATCGTGCCACATACGCGCCATGACCTAGGGAGAACTGCCAGCCGGTAGCTAAAAGGCCTAGTGGTCACCGGTAATCCGGTGGTGTACCGTTACCCAGCCCTGCGACCGGCGCTGCCGTAGCATATTCCGGACATCGGCAACGGTCGACAGGACAGCCCCAGCCCCTGTACTGACGATTATGCCCAATGGTCCAGCGATTGGAGACGTAGCGACCCCGATGGCGCCGCCGATGACAATCCCAACCGCAGTCCTTCGCGTGACTGATCCGACGCCTTCTAGTTTGCCCGTGGCCTTCGCCAGGTGCCGTTCATAGGCGTGGTGCGCGGCAGCTTCGATATCTCCTCGCGCAACTTCCACAGCCGCTTCTGCCTCGACCTCGCGCAGGACCGCCCGGAACCCGGCAATGTTTCGGTCGCTGCGCAGATCCGCGATGGCCTCCCACGGCATGTCGCCGACCGCTGGAAAGAGAACGGGTACGGAGTAGCCACGCAATCCCCAGCCGTGCGTATCCTTGAATCGCTGTGTCACGACTTGCATGTGCAACGGATCAACCGTCACAGCGCATCCCGCCGCCGCGGCGAGGACGAGATCGCGATTGGCGCTGTTGATGACAACCTGCCGGGCGAACCGAACCGGTATGGCGCGCTCAAGGGCGGGATTCCGTTCGTCGGCGCGGGTCCACTGCTGTGCTATCCGCGCGACCTCATCTGCCGGGTCAGCGGACTTGACGAAGTCCACCCAGTCCGTGTCTGGCGGTAGTTCGTCCTCGAAGGGATGAAGCGTGGCGGTCCAGCAGATGGAAGCCACGGATGAGACTGCGGTGCGAGGTGTCGCATCTGGCCTTCCGTCGGGGGTGATCATGACTGCGAACGTAACGCCAGTTCCCGCATGCCTTTCCGCCGGAGTTTGCCAGTGTGGAGGATCCTGTTCGGTGGGCGGCACGATGAAGCTCGAGGATCCGGTTGGACCAGCGTTGACCCTGAAGATGCCCGTTTCCAGGAACAACCGGTCGTAGAACAGGCTCGCGAACTTCAGCCGTCTCCGCATAGCTACGATGGGTTTCCCGGTCAGGAGCGTGTAGGCGTTGGACCGGAGCGGGACAACCAGGATTGACTCGCTGTCTGGCACGTCTCAGAGCGTAGGGCATTGGTACCGTTCCAAGTGGGCACGCTGGACCCCCCGTAGTTCGGGACGAAGAGGCCTCAGGCCCAACAGGGCACATCGAGGGCACATGAGCGCCGAATACTACATGAAGCGACGAGAACTGCCGAGAGCCAGACACGCAGGTCATAAGCAGTTTGGTGGTTAAGCTGCAGCTAGCCGTGACCAGCGCATGCAGTTCGTCAACAACCGCTGGCCACGGACCAGGCATGGACTTGCGGCATGGTGGGCGCAGCTAGACAGCATGGTGACCAACCGCCTCCGGAGCCATGAGACCGTCAGGCCGGGATGCCGCGCTTTGTCTGGGTCTGACGACGAGGGCCAGGCCGAAGGCCAGGCCCGATAGGCGCGCGGCGAACCTCTGCGGATTGGTGATGCCTGACTCTGGACCTTGACCTTGTGGTTCAGGGCGGGTACCCACACGTTCATACCTGTGGCGTGGCGGTACGGCGCTTGTGATACCGATGTGTGAGATCCTATGGCTCATGGACATTGCTGACTCGTCGGCTTCGGCAATCGCGCTCGCGCTCCCCAATATAGTGGCATTTTTGTCTGCCGTTGTTGCAGCAACAGCCGTATATGTCAATCGCAAGATGGCCCGAGATACATTGAAGCAGCAACTTCTCCTCACTCACGATGAGCGCATATGGCAGCAACGGTCTGAAGCCTACCTGCAGCTCTTCATGCTGATGGATGAGTTGGATTCCAAGTTGGGCTTCATCACATCGGACAGTTCGACCCTTCATCTCCTGAGCGAGACATCCGAATCCAGTCAGCGAACTGAAGCAGCAATAAGGGCATTTGGCTCCATAGATGTCGCGAAACTATTTACGCTATGGCGTTCAGCTAATGGTGAGTTCGCATCCATACTGAATGAGATATTCGCTATGCGCGATAAAGTTATGGAACTCAACCTCGATGCAGATTCGACAGCATCTCTATTGCAAAAGAAAGTGAGCGAGCTATATGACCCTCTCAATTCGGTTCACGAAAAACTGTCTCTTCTCGGCGATGATATTAAGTCGCAGGTAAGGTACGAGCTTCAAATTTTGCACTCTGCTGAATCGGGTACGCCTCCCGAACTAGCTAGTTTGAAGCGAGGCTGGGACCCCGATAAATGGGCCATGGATAAGCTTGCCGCTCTTGGAAAAAACGAGCGAGCTTCGGCCGTGCCGTCGTCCAGCACATAGGCCCGCGAGCAACCGAGTAACCAAGTGAGTAACAATCGCCACCGACAGCGGTGGACGCCAGCGAACGCTGACGGACGGTCGTGCCCAGGTCAGGAGCGTCTTAGCGCTGGCAGTCCACACGGCGAGTTGGCTTCGGGACGAAGAGGCCAGCGGTCCGCCTCGTGCAGTTCGTCACAGCACGGTCCTCGCTTGTCCGTTTGTCGGCGCGTCGGCGCGTCGGCGTTTGTCGGCGTTGCGTTGCCGAATTGAGCCGTACTAGATCAAGGCGGCTCCGCTGCGCTCCGCCGCGGCCCGGCGTCAGCGCCGGGCTCTGCCTTGGGAGGCCCGCCCGGCGCACGCCGGGCCACGCACGGGCTGGCCGCGCTGATAAAGATTGCTCAAACGGGCAGCGGCTACAGACCTTTAATTCACGATGTCCGTCGAGTCTGGCTCCATGCTCAGCCCGGTTCCGATGAGGCAGCCCTCGATGAGCAGGGGCTGGTACTGGATCTTCTTCAGGCCGTGCCGGATGACCTGGATCAGGTGGGCGAAGCTGGCCACGGCGAGGTTTGCCAGGACGCCGCGCTTGAGCACGGACCAGATGCCCTCCACCGGGTTCAGGTCCGGGGCGTAGGAAGGGAGCTGGAACACGCGCAGCCAGGGCTGGGCGCTGGTGAAGGCGCGCAGCTCCGCGCGCAGGTGCACGTTGAGGTTATCCCAGATCAGCACGATGATCCCGCCGGGCAGCTGGCGGTGCGCGGCGATCAGCAGGTCCCGGTACTCGATCCAGGTGAACGCCTTGGTCTCGCCCTTGCGGCCCCGGTACAGGTGCAGCCGGTAGATCAGCCGGCTGCGGTCGCCGGGCCGGTAGCAGGCCAGCCCGGCCACCGAGACGTGCCCGGTCCCGCCGCCGCGGACGCGGATGACCGGGGTGATCCCGCGCCGCGCCCAGGTCCTGGACCGCGGCGGCCTCAGCGACTGGCCGGACTCGTCCTCGAAGACGACCTCGAAGACGATCCAGCCGCCGAGAGCCGCCGCCGTCCTTTTATCTGGCCCCAGGTCTGGGTCTTCCACACCTCGATGGCGCCGTCGTCGCGCTCGATGGCGCGGCGCGCGCCGGCCTGGCAAGTCCAGCCGCGGCGGCGCAGCAGGTACCAGATCCCGGGGATGGTGTACTGCACCTTGAACTTGCGGGCGACCAGGTCGCGGATGCGGGCCAGCGTCCACCGCTGGTCCTGATACCCCGCAGCCAGCGGCCCGGCATCTAGCACCGCATCCAGCGCCGCCAGCTGCTGCTCATCCAGCCGGCACCGGGCGGCCTGGCCCCTGGACGCCACCCCGGCCGTGCCCTCAGCCAGCCAGGCCTGCCGCCACCGCCGCACCGACCGCTCACTGACCCGCAGCTCAGCAGCGACCACCGCAGACGGCGCCCGCTGCCCGAATCTCTTCACGGCCTCCAGCCGGACCTGCTCCCGGCGCCTTCGGCCCTCGGCGGTTAACCCGCCACCTTGCCCATACCGCATACACCCTGCATACCGCCAGGGGCAGCAGCTGTCACTACACCGGACATCACTAATTAAAGATCTGTAGGTACGCGAGCTCCATCTTCCTCGCTCCCATTGTCCACCTAGCGGCCACTGCGCTAGGGCAGCCCTACGTGCCCGTTTCACATGATGCGCTACGCCGAGCCCGGCCACCACTGGTCCGGGTGTCGGCACATGCGACGAAGACGGAGGAAGGGCGCCAAATCACAGGCCCTTTCCTCCATCCGGTAGAGCCTCCTTGCTAACGGATCGGCCGCACTTACTGGCAAACCGGTCACAACATAAGTTCGATTGCGGTACCCTGCTAGATGTCATTACCTCAATAATGCATACCGATTGCTCTGATGGATAAATCGTGAATCTCAGTGACTCTATTGCCGTGATCGGCGTCGTAATAGGCGTTATTGCCCTTATAGTAGGCGTAGTATACGCTAAAGCTCATGGAAAGCCCGTCTATCGGCAAGCAGGAAATAGGGTAGTCGCCGCGTCTCCTGAAGATCGTATTACGGTTCAGCATGACGGAGTAGACGTGCCTTACGTGACCCGCACCAAAATAGCATTCTGGAACGCAGGAAGTAAGACTCTTGACCATTCAGAGGTCACCGAAAATCATCCAATTCAATTCCGATTCTCCGGCGAGGGGGCGAAAATCCTAAGCATAAACACCCGTAACTGGTCAGGTCATTTCGGCAGGGTTGTCACTGGCGGGTGAGCCGGCGCGCTGATGTGGGGAAAGTGCGGGCGGTAAGGGTTTGTGGCTCGTAGGGTCCTGGTGTGCCTGCTGAGGAGGGACCGCCGTCGTATGAGGTGCTGGCCGCGCTGGTGGCGTCCCTGCGCCGGGAGCTGGCGGACGCCCTGGCCGTGGTCGAGGAGACGCGGGCGGAGCTGAGCGGGGCACGGGAGCGGATCGCTGAGCTTGAGGCGCGGCTGAGGCAGAACCCGCGGAACTCGTCAAAGCCGCCGTCCAGCGAGGGGCTGGGCAAGTCGGCGCCGCGGTCGCTGCGGAAGAAGAGCGGGCGCAAGCCTGGCGGGCAGGACGGGCACAAGGGCACGACGCTGATGCAGGTGGCGCTTCCGGACCGGGAGATCCGGCATGAGCCGGGAGCGTGCCGGGGGTGCGGGGCGGACCTGGCGGGACGGCCGGTCACCGGAGTGGAGCGCCGCCAGGTCTTTGACCTGCCGCCGATCAGGGTCGAGGTGACCGAGCACCAGCTGATCGAGCGGGAATGCGGCTGCGGGCAGCGCACCAGGGCGGCGGCCCCCGAAGGCGCGGATGCCCCGGCCTGCTACGGGCCGCGGATCGCCGCGATCATGATCTACCTGTACTTCGGGCAGTTCCTGTCGAAGCAGCGGACTGCGCAGGCGCTGGCCGAGTTGTTCGGCACTCCGCTGTCATCCGGCACGGTCGCCGCGCTGACTGCCCGCGCCGCCGGCCGGCTTGGCGGCTTCCTGGAACGGGCGCGGGAGGAGATCGCCGCCAGCCCGGTGGCGGGGTTCGATGAGACCGGCTTCCGCGTCGAGAGCCGGCTGCACTGGGTGCATTGCGCTCGCACCGGCAAGTACACCCTGCTCATGGTCCATCCCCGGCGCGGGAAGCAGGCGATCGACGCGATGGGCGTACTTGCCTCGTTCACCGGGATCGCCGTCCACGACGCCTGGGCGCCGTATGACACTTACACGACCCCTGACCACCAGCTTTGCTGTGCCCACGTCCTGCGCGAGCTGCAAGCGGTCACCGATGCCGCGTCCGGGGGCGAATGGTGCTGGGCCACCCAGGCCGCCGAAGCGCTCACCCAGATACAGCATCTGGTGAGCGAGGCGGCCAGCCAGGGACGGGACGCCGTGGACCCGGCCGCGCTGGCCGCCCGGGTCCATAGCCTCCGCTCCGCCGCCCTGATCGGGGCCAGCCAGACCGCGGCCCGCTCCGGGGCGCTGATGAAAAAGCACAACGCGCTAGCCCGCCGCCTGCTCGACCGCCAGGACGACTACCTGCGGTTCACTACGGATTTCCGCGCGCCACCTGACAACAACGGAACCGAGCGCGACATCCGGATGGCCAAGCTGAAGCAGAAAATATCCGGCTGCCTGCGCACCACCGCGGGCGCCAGCCAGTTCTGCGCCATCCGCAGCTACCTATCCACCGCCGCCAAACACGGCCTCAGCTTCTTCGACGCCCTCGTCATGCTCACCAAAGGCGAGCCCTGGATGCCCGCCGCCTAATCAGACCCGAATCCGCGAGTAGGTCGGTGACACGGCGGCGCAAATGCCGATAGGTGCCCCTTTGACCTGGGATGATGATTGCTGCGAAGTAATGATCAGCTCAGGCGGAGAGGCACCTACCTGGTGAAAAGGATACGCAGCGGGGCGGGCAGATCGCGGCAGCAGCCGCGGATCGGCGCGCCGGATCCGGCGCTGACGCCGAACGCGGGCCTGGCGGCTGTCACCGAGCTGTGTGACCAGCTCGGCGTGATCGGTGCGCTGGATGCGGCGGTCGGCCCGATCAAGCAGCGCGAACGCGGGTTCGGGGCCGGGGAGCTGCTGGCGGGGCTGGCCGCGGCGCAGCTGGCCGGAGAGGACTTCCTGACCGGGCTGGACCGCCAGCGCGCCGATGCGGCCGGGCAGCAGATCACGCCGGTGCCGGGGCTGAGCTCCACCACCGCCGCGGGCCTGGCCCGCCGGATCACCCCCGGGCAGTGGCAGGCAGTGGAGACCGGCCTGGCGGCGGTGACCGGGCGGATGCTGGCGCTGCTGCCCGCGCCGCGGGCTGCGGCGCTGGCCGGCGGGCCGGTAACGATCGACCTGGACACCACGGACGTGGAGGTCTACGGCCGTAAGAAGCGCGGCGTGGCCTATAACCACCAGGGCCAGCGGGTCGGGCGGCCGCACGTGGCCAGCTGGGCCGAGACCGAGATCGTGCTGGCCGCAGACCTGGGCGACGGCACCGATGACCCGCGCGCGACCGCGCCGGACCTGCTGCGCCGCGCCCTGGCCGCCCTGCCGCAGCGGGCGCGCCAGCCAGGCCGGGTGGCGATGCGCGCCGACGCCGGGTACTTCGCCGGGCAGCTGGCCCGCGCCGCTCACGACGAGCACATCGCCTTCGCGATCGGCGCCAGGCGGATCGCCCCGCTATGGCGGCTGCTGGCCGGCATCGCTGAGCATGACTGGCACGACGCGATCGACATGGACAGTGCGCAGGTCGCGGTCGCTGAGTACTGCCCGGACTGGTGGCCGGCGAACACCCGGCTGCTGATCCGCCGGGTCCTGCTGGACCCGGCCCAGGTCTCCGCCGACCCTCGGTCACGGCGCCGCCGCACCCTGCACCCGGACCAGCGAGCCCTGCCGTTCCCCGAACTGGCCGGCGCCGGGGCGATCTACGCCTACTCGTTCATCGTGACCAGCCTGGACGTGTCCAGCCCGGACAAGGCCGCCGCCGTGGAGCACTGGTACCGGCACCGCACCACGGTGGAGAACCTCTTCCGCGACAGCAAGCTCGGCGCCGCCCTCCGGCACCTCCCATCCGGATACCCCCAGGTCAACCTGGCCTGGATGTGGGGCGCGCTGCTCGCCGCGACCATGGCCGCCTGGCTGCACCAGCTCACCGCCACCACCGCCGGGCAGGACATCCTGGCCGGGCACGGCGTGCGCGGCGGCAAGGCCATGATCGCCACCCTGCGCTGGCGGCTGATCGCGGTCCCTGGCCGGCTGATCCGCCACGCCCGCCACCTGACCCTGCGGCTGCCGCCTGGCCACGGCCTGCTTTCCGAGGTCCTGGCCCGGCTGCGGGACCTGCCCGCACCCGCCTGACCTGCGCACCTTGAGCCCCGGCTCCCTGTCCTCGTCCACGGCCCGCCAGCCCCGGCCCGCAGAAAGGCTCCGCAAACCGCGAACCCGGCGCCGGCTCCCGGGCCGCCAGCATGCCCGCTACCAGGAATCCTGGCGCACCAAGATCACTTATGCAGGCGACAGTAAGCTCATCGCGCTATTCGCGGAATCGGGTCAGACCACAACGATTTCAGCTACCTGACCAGTTACCAGTTACAAACACCCTACGTTTCTCAGATGACGCAAACGCTTTCCAAGCAAAGAAGGATAATTCTGGTTTTAGGGTTCAAATATCATTTGAATATCTTGAGCCGCGCCAAGGAGCGGTAATAGAAATTCTTCATACTAGCGCCGAATGGAATGCTGAAGTACTCGGTAAGATCAAGGGCGTTCCCAAAGGCGTACGGGAGGTACCCTCCGAATCAACACTAAACTCAACGCGATACGCAATCGTCGGCGTGATAGGTGTCACTCTTGCACTCATACTGTTTGCTGCTATTGGTGCCATAATATGGGCAGTTGGTGGACCCATACCGATCAGAATAACGCTAACCGCGATAGTCATGTTCTTGACTGGTTGGGCGGGCGTCGTTGGATGGCGCCGTGTAAATGAGCCAAGAAAATTGTCGCTAAAAAAGTGAATTATGCGTGACGATGAGGGCTTGTGAAATCCGTGAGCCGGGAACGGCAGCCTGGGCATCGCGGCGATGAGGACCGCAGCGCGGGCTGGAGTGAAGAATTGGCCCAGCGTGTCCTGCGTCGTCGCATCCAGGCTGAGCAGAGCCGCGATCCGACTCTGCTCAGCCTGGGCAAGAAGATCGACTGCCACAACGGTTAGGTTAGCGATACCGAGTGACAAACGAGCGCGGGAACGCGCCGACACTCTGGCACGGAAGCGCGCCCGTGCCCGCCGGGACTCGCCTGGCATCGGCCACCAGGTCGCGGATGAACCGCGGAAGGTGCAAAGGCCCCCCACCAGACTGCCGCCGGATGGTGATACGCCTCCGCTGCGGCATCAAGGATCGATGTGACCGCAGGACCACCAGCACAGGTGAAAATGCCTGGTTAACGTACACGCGAATCGATCCTTGACACCTTCGCTCCGGCGAATAGGGCGGCAGCAGTCAGTCCGATGGGGGGAAGGGGCGGCGGACAAGGACCGCGGCCGGGCTGGACGGTGCCGTTCCGCAGCGACTGCTGCCAATACTGCTGCCAAGCCGGTAGACAACGCCCGTCCCGTGCGGACAGCTGTGGAATGTCGGCCCAGCGCACGGACCGCAACAGACGGTCCTGGACGATGTGCCCACTCCCACGGATCAGATGGTCCCCGAGGCAAGCGCGTGCCCGTTGCGTGCCCGATCGGCCGGTCAACGGCGGGTACTTGCGGTCACTCCCGGACAGCCCGATACACCGGCCCACCTGCGTACAGGCAGGCCGACCCGCTGCGCAAACCGACCTTCTAAGCAGTGGGTCGGGGTACAAGACGGGCAACCTCTAGCTACCGTGTACGGATTTCATCTATTGCATGCTGAAAGCCTGCCCGCTCAACAATTCGGCGCTCGACCTCTGAGGCAGTAAGGCCGAGGTCAATCAGCATCCTTGCCCGAACAATCCACCGAAGAATGTCTCCATACCAATACCGACCCACCGCATCCAGAGCATGTTGCGCGCCGCCATGGGACACCCCAGTGCGCGCCCCAGCAGCAATTTGCCCAAACGTCGGAGACGCCGTTAGCACAGTCTTACCGACATCGCCAGTTGATTTGACCAGATCCTGAATCTGGTCAGCGAGCGGCTTATCATTTCTTGATCGAAGTATACGTTCAGCCCATGCAATGACATCTTCATCAATATTCGCCGCCCGCGATGCGGAGATGATTGCAGCTACACGCTCCCTATGAGCTTCTCGCGACTTCTCCCGACCCGAGAAGCCGCGCGCATGGGCCAGCGCTTCAGCGCTCTGAAATATCGACGAGTAGCTATGCTCGCTGAACATGAACGGTGCATAGTAAGGCGCATGCATAAGAGTCAACACCTCGTGCAGTTCTGACCTTAGCGCGAACCAGTTCGGCAGCAGGGCATGGAACGGCAAAGGGCTATCGCGGAACGTCAGGATCGTCGGAGCAGTGTAATTCATTATTGAGGACCGCTGCGGAAGCGGACCGGGAGCTGGCTGAATAGCTTCAAAATACGTCTTCACAAGCCCTTCGCGAGGTGCAGAATCTTTAGGTCGAAGGTGAAGGTCAGTTAGCCGAACTGGTCGGCCTAGCGCAAATATAAGCAGATCCTGAAGCGGGCGTACCCATTCATTAACAATACTGCGGGAGGGTGCTGCGGAAATGCTTATTGAAAATGCCACATTCTGTTCAAGGTCAATTCTGTCATCCGCAACCTTGCCCTCGGCCCCAGCAACAAGGCGTATCCGTGCCGTGCCGATCGCCGCTTCACCAAGGTCAACATTCCCAGAGCGCAGGCTCAGGTTACTCGATCCAGGAATTCTATCCGTGAGCGACGGAGGTTCCGCCCAAGCATTGAGGTAATCAAATTTGCACAAAGCCTCGATGAATTGATCAGATTCAATATGCGAGCCCATGAGGGCCATTCGAACTCGATAACTGCTCTGAGTGACGCGCGGCCCGATGAGATTGGCGCCCCCTGCGTCAAGAAGCGTCCAGTTCTGTCCTTCGTGTGTCCGCCCAAGAATGACGGGCGTCGTCTCCCAGTCATGGGCCTCCTGGACAAACACCTCACCTTGGGCGGCCACAGTCGGCACCAGCGAGCCATATACGACAAGAGCCAACCCGTCCGCGTCGAAGGTCAAGGTACCTGGCGCTCGCTGATGTGGGCTCCCCGGCAGCCACCAAACCCCATCGACAGTGATGTACTCCATTCCATCAGCGTCGGGATTCGGTCGATGCACGGCAAGCACCCCGGCCGCAGCACTCGCTCGCTGAGCGGAGGAACGTGACTGACGGGCGGCCCACGCCGCGACTCCCGCGGCTGCCACGATCGCTAGGGCGCCGACAGCCCACCAGATGACTCCTGCATCCACGCGGAGAACGTAACGCCTCCTGCTGACATCCGCACGGCAAGAGTCACAGCACAGAGCGCGGCCCGTGCCCGCTACGTGCCCGATCGGGTGAGTCCTGGCGGCGACTCACGGTCACTCGTGGCCAGACGAGCCAAGATGCCGCAGATCAGCGTTTGGGCACGTAGGCCGTGGGTCGCGGATGAGACTTCCCAAGCTGATAGTGCGGGATCGTGAGATTCGGCTTCTGGCCGCTGGCAGGCGGGTGGAAATGGGGGTGGCCTCCCCCCAACCCGCCGTAGGAGTATCTGGGACTCCCGGAACCTGTCAAGGCCGTCTGTGACCGTAGGGCAACCGCTACCGGTCAAGGGCGCATGGCTCATGTACACGCGAAGACGGCCTTGACGAACCCGTCCGTCCCGGGGTTTGGCAGCAGTCGGGTTGGGGGAGGAGTGGGCGAGTCCATCCTGATAGTGGCCAGGCGGAAGAGGCACCCGGCAAGACCCGGAACGGTGAGCAGCACCAGGACGCTGAGGTGATAGCCGCCGCGCGGACCGGACGCGACCGGTAGCTATCAGGCCAAGATCGCCAGGCCATTAGCGGGCCATTAACCATGGTGAGCAGCGGGTAACCACGGCTACTGACGAGCATCAAAGTCTCCAGCTCAACGGCCCTGACGGCCGTGCGCCATACACCTTCCAAGCTGGTGATCCTGTCACCAACGCTGTTGACCAGGTAGACCAGCGACCGGTTGACGATGACCACCTGCTGGAGTCTTGATAGAATTGTGGAAGTGAGCGACGTGAGATTCATGAAGACACCCTGATAGCCTTCGGCGGCCGATATGACCAACACCGACAAAGACAAGTTCACCACCATCGCCCACGACGACGACTTTCGTAACAACTACGCCTTCCGCACGACCTGGGCCGAGATCCTCAAACCGCATGGCTGGGTATTCCTGCGCAGCGACACACGCGGCGAGCACTGGGAACCACCGGGCCGTACTGGCGGCCACACTCGCGGCGCCGCCCTCACGCGCGAGCACGGTCTCCTAACCGTGTTTACGACCTCAACCAAGTTCGAGGCTAGGACACCGTACAGCAAGTTCGACGTAAGTATTCGGAAATCGCGTGGTGAGGCGGTTCGGCGGCGGGTGTCTGCAGACGGGTGAGACACGCGGCGCGTGGTGCGTGATGTGCCGCTTCTGATGGTGTTTGCTGTGCTGCGTGGCGGTTGCGGCGGAGGTTGT
>WNGJ01004085.1_pt1 | contig 15161 bp, 13 predicted proteins | sample 5400611 | NCBI WGS metagenome assembly WNGJ01 (sample SAMN13153375, study PRJNA577476) | soil metagenome | isolation source: 40 cm soil or saprolite under Garry oak tree replicate 1 | place: USA:California | collected 2016-06-15
CGCGGCAGTCAGGTCGCCGGTGAAGACGAAACAGTTTTCCTTGGTCAAGTTGGTATTGGAATAGGTGAACGACAGGCTGAACGGTTCGTAGTCGAAGGAAATGCCAAGCGACCAGTTGGTGTAATCGGGCAGCGGAAACCCGCCGAGGCTCGCCGACTGAGTGCCGAACCAGGAGCGGCCCACGCTGCCGGAAATTGACCAGTCGATGTCCTTCGGAAGCAGTTTGGGAAAGATCTTCGCCATGTGAAACGTCTAATCCGCCTTCGACATAGTGCTCCCAGGCGCCGGTGTTGGAATAATTCGGCGAGTAGGCGTAGGTGCCCGTGACGGTGAAGAACTCGCTAGGATGGTCGTAGGAGACCGTCGCGTGCGCCTCGGCGTAGCTGGTCGAAACAACCGGGCCGACCGGAACTTCACCCGCGTAGTAGAGATACGCGAGGCCGATATCGAGCTTGATGTTTTTGACCACCTCCCTGCACCAGCCGCCGGCAAAGCCGAGCTCGGCCGAGGGATTGGTGGGAAGCTTCACGCTGTGCGGCTCGAATTTGAAATAGAACGGGCCGCGGTCGAGCTCGATGCTAGCGCCCACGGCGGGCTGGTGCGCCGATAACGTTACGCCGCGATAGATATAGTCCGTGGCGATTTCGGTGCTGAGATGCACGTCGAACGGTTTGTTCGCGGGTGGGTCCTTGGCGTCGCAGGCTTCGGGCAGGTCGCCCGCGAGCGCGGGATTGGCCCAGGCCGCGAGCAGCAGCGCCCCGGTCGCCGCCCGCGATCGGCGTCGGTGTCGCCGCGTCCATCCGCTACGAAACGCGCAACCGCCAGCCGATCGATCCGCCATGGCCGCCCCATCGCCGAATCAGTTTCGTGCGCGTGACATTCTTTTCCCAAAACGAATCGTATGGCAACCCTGACGTGAATCCGGCCGCGCGGCCGTGCTGGTCGCCATACCCCTGACCGGCAGACCTGCAATTGCAAGGAGTCGCGTTACCATCGCATCGATTGCGTTCTTGCCGGAACCAATGTTTGGCTGTAGTCTTGCATGAAAAGATATTAACGACGATTGCAAGGAGGGGATTATGACTTGCATTGGGGTACGGGAAGTTCTTCTCCAAGAAGCCAAGGCAATTCATCCCGATAAAAAGCCCATTAGCGGCTCATATGAGGAGCTTCTTCGGCTTGAGTCGACGGCCCTGTGCATCTCGGGAGGCGGTATTCGCAGCGCTTCGTTTTCCCAAGGCGTGATCGAAGCCCTGGCGTGCCATCCCCGCCCTGCGGACGGCAAGATCGTCCCATCGGCGGAAAAATCGCTGCTCGCCCAGTTCAATTATCTTTCGACCGTCTCCGGCGGCGGCTACGTCGGAAGCTGGCTCTCGGCGTGGCTGGCACGCGCCCATAAGGGTGGGGTCAATGGCTGGCCGGGCGTGTGGAAGAGCCTTAGCGGACAACGTGGCGACAACCCGGACAAAGAACCGGCCCAGATTACGTGGCTGCGCACCTACTGCAACTATCTCACGCCCAAGCTGGGTCTCACGTCAGCAGATACCTGGGCTGCCATCGCAATTTTTCTGCGCAATCTCATTTTGAACTGGCTGGTGCTGCTGCCGGTCCTGGCCGCCATCCTGCTGGTGCTCAAGCTCGTGGCAATCGCGCTCTCGTGGACATCGGCGCTCCCTGCCAATGTCGATCTGAGCGAGTGGGACTCGGACCTTCTGCATTGGCTTTTCTGGACTTTTGTCGTCCTCGGCTTATTGAGCCTGTTGACCGCGCTATACTTCTCCAATCGACACCGGCCGACGCACGGCCGGATTGATGCAACGCAAACGGACTTCCTCAAATTCGATCTGCTGCCGGGGTATCTGGCCGCGCTTCTGCTGACCTTCGCGATGGCCGTGCCGGGGGTAGAAGACCTCGCACAGGACTACCTCATCAAGTCCGGTCGGCCGTCCATCTCGGGGATTGTTGCGCTGGCGGTGATCGGCGCAATCCTCTGTGCGCTGAGCTGGATCCTGGCTTGGCCGCGGGACGCGGGCAAGCTCGTTTGGGACTTCGTGAGCTGGGTCGTTGCCGGCCTCGTCTTCGGCACGTTGGTCGCTATCGGCGTCTATTTGTACTTCTCGTCGCCGCCCGCAGGATTCTGGCCTTTCAAGACCAAGGAAATTCTGCTGCTCACGGTCGGTGTCCCCTGGGGTATCCTGTCGGGCCTCGTCGCCGAGATGATCTTCGTCGGCCTTACCAAGGACGTTCCCGGCTCGGATTCGGATAGGGAATGGCTCGGGCGCGCAGCCGGCTGGGACCTGCTCATCGCCCTCGCTTGGCCGGTGGCGATGACCCTCGTTTTCGTGGGGTCGATTGTCGCAGAATCACTTTACGGCGAATTAAGCACATGGATCGCGGCCGGCGGCACCGGCGCGATCACCGCGCTGCTCGGCAAGAGCAGCGCCACCCCGGCAAAAAACGAAACGGCCGGTTGGAAGATGCTGTCGCTCAACGTGATACTCGCGCTCGCCGCGATCGTGTTCGCCGTCGCCTTGGTAGTCGGACTCTCCGCGCTCCTTGATCACATCCTGTTCGGAGAGCCGCTCGTGAAGGCGCTTCCGCAGGAGGTCGAGGAAGCCGGTCTTCCTGACTGGCCGGGTAGCTGGTGGGTCCTGGCCGCGCTCGTGCTCGTGTTGATCGTCGGCGCGGTGGCCTCCTGGCGCGTGAACATCAACCGCTTTTCGCTGCATGCCCTCTATCGCAATCGGATCATCCGCGGGTTTCTCGGTGCGTCGAATCCCGACCGCCACTCGAATCCATTCACCGGTTTCGACGAGACCGACAATCTGCGTGTTTGGGACCTGTGGCCGCGCGCGGCAGCACCGGCGCAAAAGGTGGGCCCAAACAATTGGCGGCCTTTCCACGTGGTCAACATGGCGCTTAATCTCGCGAAAAGCAAAAATCTCGCCTGGCAGGAACGCAAGGCCGAATCGTTCACGGCGAGCCCTCTCCATTCGGGAAGCGGCGAACTCGGATACCGCGACAGCAAGACCTACGGCGATGGGCAGGGTATTTCGCTCGGCACCGCCGTCGCGATTTCCGGCGCCGCGGCGAGCCCGAACATGGGCTACCATTCCTCCCCGCCGCTCGCGCTCCTGCTGACGTTGTTCAACGTCCGACTCGGGTGGTGGCTCGGCAATCCGGGAAACGCGGGCGAGAAGACGTATACCAGGAGCGGCCCTCCATTCGCCGTCAAGCCGTTGCTGTTCGAATTGCTGGGGCAGACGACGGACGATGCGGACTATGTCTACCTGTCCGACGGCGGCCACTTCGAAAATCTCGCGCTCTACGAAATGGTGCGGCGGCGCTGCCGCTACATCGTCGTGATTGACGCCGGTTGCGACAAGGAGTTCGCGTTCGGGGACCTCGGCAATGCGGTGCGCAAGATCTGGATCGATTTCGGGATAGCGATCACCTTCGCAAACCTGAAGGCGCTAAAGTTCCGCGAAGAGCAGGGTATCGAGTACAAAACAAACGAGCCGCCGTTCTACGCCGTCGGGATCATCCATTATCCCGAATGGAGCGACGGCGAGCGCCACGGCGTCATCCTCTACATCAAGCCGTCCTTCCTCGGGGGGCGAATAACGAACGCGGGCGTGCGGAACTACGCCACGTCCAATGTCGATTTCCCGCATCAAAGCACGGGAAACCAGTGGTTCAGCGAATCCCAGCTCGAGAGCTATCGCGCGCTCGGCTTCGAGATGATGGACTCGGTGCTCAACGAGATCGCTGGCCATCCAAGTTGCCCGCAAAATCCGAAGCTGTCCGATATCTTCACAACGCTTGCCTCGATGTCCGCTGGCGCTCGTGCGCTACCTGCGGCAGGAGGCGGACAGGCGCCCTGACAACCAAATGCCGCGGCTTCCACGGTAACTAACAATTAGGCGGCCGCCGTGCGCTCGCGGCCGCCGAGCACACCAAATCCCGACCGCCATCGCATCACTGCGCCGCGACGAAGAAAAAATCCTCGCCCGGCAGCGACCCGTAGACGAACGGTTCCTGCTTGCGATCGGTGGCGGCCATCACGTCGTTGCGTACTAGTCGAAACAGCTTGTTGATTTCGATCCCAGGCGTCGGCAGACGCTTCACCAGCGCCCTCACAAAGGGCTATTCGTCCCTTCCCCGTCGAGCGCGACCTCCCCGTGTTTCGCCGCATAGGCAACCAGCGTCCCGCCTTCCGGCTCGACCCGCCCAAGTCCACGGCCGATCGAGCGCGACGCGACGGTGCGGCGCATTTGCCGCGCAAACGGGTTGTCGCGGCAGGCATCGAGGATGACGAGCCGGAGTTTGCGCGCGGCCTCGACCGAACCCAGCACCTGATCGAGCGGCACCGCGTCGTACCGCAGGTCGCCGGAGTGAAGTGAGGACGCGCCGGCGTAGGGCTACTCTTCGCCCTCTTCCAGCTCGCCGATGTGATGCTGGGCGTAGAGCTCGAGGCCGAGCTTGGCGACTAAGTCGAGTTGGGTCTCGAGGAAGTCGATGTGGTGTTCCTCGTCCGCCATCAATTTCTCGAACAGGTCGCGCGTGACGTAATCCTTCATGGCGTGGCAATGGCCGGCCGCTTCCTGGTAGAGCGCCCGTGCGGACAGCTCCGCCGCGAGATCGCAGTCGAGCACTTCCTTCACGGTTTGCCCGATGTGCAGCGGGTCGAGCACCTGCATGTTCGGAAAGCCCTCGAGGAAGATGATGCGCTCGACGAGCTTGTCGGCGTGCTGCATCTCCTCGATCGATTCCTTGCGCCACTGCTTGGCGAGCGCCTTGTAGCCCCAGTTGTCGAGCAGGCGGTAATGCAGCCAGTACTGGTTGACCGCGGTCAACTCGTGCCGCAGCGCCCTGTTGAGAAACTCGATGACTCCCGGATCGCCTCGCATGCTTTGCTCCGTATGCCGAGGCATTCTCCCCCCGTGCCGGCGCTGCGGCAAGGGCTCCGCGACCTATGCTGAAATCGGGGGGTAGCTATGCTCCGCCGCGTTCACGGCAACCCGCCGCGCACGCGCCGAGCGCCTCGTCCATGATCCGCCGGATGGTGGCGGCGCAGCGCCCGCACTGTGGGCTGCAGCCGAGGCAACCGTAGACCTGACCCGCGGTGCGCGGGGCGGCAACGCCCGAAACCGCGGTGCGCACCGCGTGGTCACTGAGCACGTTACACGAGCAGATGATCATTGCAGCAGGCGGTGGAGACCCGGACCAGACAGATCGAGGATCGATAAGGCACTCGCGCGTCAAAAGCAAAGGGAAAAACTCACTTTACAGCGTTTCTAATCTGCTGCGGGCCGCGCCTCTTACCTTTTGTCTAATGGTTCTAATCTGTTTGCCGTATGGACAGGCGGCGTCCGCCATCCCTTCAACGGACCTTGCCCCAAGGGTCGAATTTCTGATCCGGTGTCCGGTCGAGGGCGGACTTGTAGCCTTTCTCGTCCACCTTTTTCTTCGGCTGCGCGGTCTCCTGATGCCCCTTCTTGCCGCCCTTCATCTGCGCCGCGGCGGGCGCGGCCATCGCCAGCACGGCCACGATGCCCAGGATCGACAGGAGCGTCTTCATGCAGCGCCTCCGCTTTCGTGGCGCCCCGCGACAGTTTCGGTCCGGCCGGGAGTCGGCCGAGCTACTCGCTGTTCGCCTTCTCAGCCGTCGTGGCCGAGCCCACCTTCGCCGGCGCCGACGAGGTGCGAATGAAATCGGTGCGGGCGCGGCGGGTGAAGCTGCAATAGGCAAAGCTCAGGCCGGTCACGTTGCCGCGGAAACTGTATTCGTCGACCTTTACCAGGTTGAAACACGGCTCGAACGAAATCCCTTTCAGCGAGGCGCACCAGTACTGGCCCTTCACCCGCAGGGTCCCGGCCGGCAGGTTGACGTAGCGAACCGCGCCGGCGCCGCCGAAGCGAACGACGCCGACGACCGACCCGTCGTGCTGGATGCGGCCGGCCCCGGCCGTGCCCTCGAAGCAGCGGAACGAGTAGAGCTTGCCGGCGATGAAGCGCTTGGCCTCATCGGTGCGCATTTCCCCGGCCCCGGCCGGCCAAGCGGCAAGGACCCCGGCCGCCGAAGCGGCAAGCATCGTGGCGAAGCGCATGAGCCTCACGTTTCAACCCCCTGTTAACCATAGCGCCGGCCGAGCTTGCCTGACGATCGTGGAGAAATCCTGAACGCGTTTACCCGATCTTGACCACGATTCGGCCGCGCACCCGCCCCTCGAGGATGGCCGAGCCGAAGTCAGGCGCCTGCCCCAGGCCGACTTCGTTGGTCATCGCCGCCAGTTTGCCGCGATCGAGGTCGGAAGCCAAGCGATTCCAGGCCTCTCGGCGCCGTTTTAGCGGACACATGACGGAATCGATGCCCAAAAGCGACACCCCGCGCAGGATGAAGGGCGCCACGCTGGTCGGCAGGTCCATCCCGCCGGCAAGCCCGCAGGCAGCCACGGCGCCGCCATAGGCCGTCATGGAGAGCACATTGGCGAGGGTCGCCGAGCCGACCGTGTCGATTCCCGCGGCCCAGCGTTCCTTGCCCAGCGCGCGGGGTTGGCCGGTCAATTCGCTGCGCTCGATTACCTCGGCGGCCCCGAGGTCCCGCAGGTAAGCCGCCTCCTGGGGCCGGCCCGTCGAGGCGATGATCCGGTAGCCGAGCTTGGCGAGGACGGCGATGGCGACCGAGCCGACCCCGCCGGCAGCCCCGGTCACCACGACCGGGCCGCGGTCGGCCGTGAGCCCGTGGTGCTCGAGCGCCATGACGGAAAGCATCGCCGTATAGCCCGCCGTCCCGATCGCCATGGCTTCGCGTCCGCTCATGCCGGGGGGCAGCGGCACCAGCCATTCGCCCTTGACGCGCGCTTTTTCGGCGTAGGCCCCCAGGTGGGTCTCGCCCAGGCCGAAGCCGTCGAGGATGACCTGATCGCCCGGCTTCCACGCAGGACTGCTCGAGGCTTCCACCGTACCGGCAAGGTCGATGCCGGGGATCATGGGGAACCGACGCACCACCGGCGCCTTGCCGGTGAGCGCGAGGCCGTCCTTGTAGTTGATGGTCGACCACTCGACCTTCACCGTGACGTCGCCGTCCATCAGGTCCTTCTCGTCGAAGTCGACCAGCCCGACGGTTTGGCCTTTCTCGGCCTTGTCGATCCGGATCGCTTTGAACGTTGCCATGCTCGCCTCCTGACGCAACGGCGCGGCGGATTAGTGGCGCGCAGACGTAGCAGGTGCAAGCCTCGCTTCCGTCGACGTGCTATGCATGCCAACTTCGAGACACACGAGCCGAAAGTGGGAGGAAGAACCAATGGGAGCGAGGATTGCGATCGTCGGTACGGGCGCGGTCGGCGGCTACGCGGGTGCCCACATGGCCAAGGCCGGCGAAGACGTGACCTTCATCGACTTCTGGCCGGAGAACGTCGAGGCGATGCGCACGAAAGGCCTGCGCATCAGCCACTTGCGCGACGTTCCCGAGTTCACGGCGCTGGCGCGCGCGCTGCACGTGACCGAGCTGCAGACGCTCGCCAAGGAAAAGCCGATCGACATCGCCTTCGTGTGCACCAAGTCCTACGACACCGGCTGGGCGACCATGATGATCCGCCAGTACCTCGCGCCGGGCGGCTTCGTCGTCTCGCTGCAGAACTGCATGAACGAGGAGACGATCGCAGGCATCGTCGGCTGGGGCAAGACGCTCGGTTCGATCGCGAGCTCGATCACCGTCGAACTGTGCGAACCGGGTCACGTGCGCCGGGCCGGCGGCAAGCACGGCAACGCGCACACCGTGTTCCGCGTCGGCGAGGTGCACGGCATTGCCACCGACCGCGCCCGGGACGTGTGCCGCCTGCTTGCCCTTGCGGACTCGGCCAAAGTGACCGACAACCTGTGGGGCGAGCGCTGGTCGAAGCTCGTCATCAACGCCATGGGCAACGGCGTGTCGGCCTCGACCGGCCTCATCAGCCGCGACATCCTTCTTGATGACGGGCTGCGCCATTTCACCGCGCGGCTCGGCAGCGAAGCGATCCGCGTGGGGCAGGCGCTCGGCTACACGCTCGAGGAGATCTTCCACCTCGACCCGGAAATCATCGCCCGCGCCGGCGAAGGCGACATCGCTGCCAAGCGCGCCTACGACGACCACCGCCTCGCTGAGACGAAGAAGCCCGGCGGCGGCGCGCACCGGCCGTCCATGGGCCAGGACATGGTCAAGGGCCGGCGCACCGAAATCGAGTTCCTCAACGGCCTCGTGGTCGACAAGGGCGGAGAACTCGGCTTGTCGACGCCGGCAAACGCGGTGCTCACCGACATCGTCAAGCGGGTCGAGAAGGGCGAGCTCAAGCCCGACAAGCGCCACATCCTCGAGCTGCGGCTGAATTGATTTTTGATTTGCCGCGAGCGTATAGCCGACGCTTCGCGTCGGCGTTCTTCAATACTAAGAACGGCGGCCGAAGGCCGCCTATGCCGCTTGGTTCTGTAATGCGCGGACGCACGCGGCGTATGTGGCCCGATCGGACTAACTACGCGGTCACCGTGGCCGGGCGGGCGACCGGCTTTTCCACGATCGGCAGGTTGATCACCGCCGAGAGCAGGTCGAACAGGACGGAGAGCCACCAGACGGAATTGTAGGAGCCGGTGTTCTCGAACGCGAGGCCGCCGAGCCACACACCGAGGAAGCCGCCGACCTGGTGGCTGAAGAAGGCAAAGCCGAACAGCGTGGTGAGCCAGCGGGTGCCGAACATCAGCGCGACCAGCGCGGACGTCGGGGGCACGGTGGAAAGCCACAACAGGCCGGTCACGGCCCCAAACGCATAGGTCGCGAGCGGCGACGCCGGCAAGCTGATGAAGGCAACGATCGCGAGCGCGCGGCCGAAGTAGATCGCGGAGAGGATGTAGCGCTTGGGCATTCGGTTGCCGAGCCAGCCGGCCGAGAGCGAGCCGATGATGTTGAAAATGCCGATGATGGCGAGCGTCCAGCCGCCAACCTGGTTGGAAAGGCCGCGATCCATCAGATAAGACGGCAGGTGCACGGTGACGAAGGCGAGCTGGAAGCCGCAGGTGAAGAATCCAAGCACGAGCAGCACGTAGCTGCGGTGGCCGAATGCTTCGACGAGCGCCTGGCGCAGCGACTGCGCGGGTCGGGCGGCGACCGGCACCATCGGCCCTGCACTGCCCCCGGTCGCGAGCGCCAGCGAGAGCGGCAGCACGATAAGCAGGCTGAGCCCGAAGATCACGAGCGTCTCCTGCCAGCCGACGACGCCCATGAGCATGACCGCAACCGGCGAGTACAGAAACTGGCCGAAGGATCCGGCAGCGGTGCCCGCCCCGAAGGCGACCGAGCGCCAGTGCTCCGGCAGCAGCTTTCCGAATGCGCCGAGCACGACCGTGAACGCGCAGCCGGACAGACCGAAGCCGATCAGAAGCCCGGCGGAAAGTTCGAGCACGGCGGCGTTGGTCGCGTAGGCCATCATGACGAGGCCGGCCGCGTAGAGCAGCGCGCCGACGCTGAGCACGCGGTTGGCGCCGTAGCGGTCGGCAATGGCGCCCGCGAGCGGCTGGCCGAGCCCCCACAGCAGGTTCTGCACCGCGAGCGCGAGCGCGAACACATCGCGGCCCCAGCCATGCGCCTGGGAGAGCGGCGTGAGGAAGAAGCCCAGGGTCGAGCGCGGACCGAAGGTCATCATGCCGATGAGGCAACCGCATACGGCGATGACCGCGGGCGTCCGCCACGTCATCGTGCGTTGCGCCAAGGCCGGGGGCATGAGCATGGCGGTGCGCTTTCTCTGCGATGAATTGGTCAGCTTCGCTGACGTTATCGAAAGCGGCCGTCCGGCGAAAATGAAACGTTCTGATGCTTGCGATGAGCGCCACGCATCGGTGGGCCGGATCTGCACTGGGCTCAGCGAAGCCATGCTTTTTGGGGCTGGTGTCCTTCGCCGAAAGCTGTTATATAAGATTTGCTCGAAGTGAGGATAACTGCTGCCGGCTGAGGCCGGTTCTTTTGGTACCATGATATGCTCAAGTTGAGCATATAGGAGAAACCGAGCATGCCCATCGTGGAAGCCTTGGGGCCCTCCCCCCGGCGCAGCCCGCCGCCTGTTCCCGCCGCGGGCGGCTCCGCCGCCGCACGCCGGCTGGGCGTCCTGCCCATGCCCTCGCTCGAATGGAACGAGACGGTCGCGCGCGAGACCGCGCACCTCTACGAGCGCATCAAGGCGGTGGTGCCGGCGGTCGAATGGCCGTTCTTCGCGCCCTACGTGAAGGCGATCAACGCGCTCAAGCGCGAGCGCAACGCGGTCATCCTGGCGCATAATTATCAGACGCCGGAAATCTACAATTGCGTCGCCGACGTGGTCGGGGATTCGCTCCAGCTCGCCCGCGAGGCGACCAAGACGAACGCGGACGTCATCGTCCAGTGCGGCGTGCACTTCATGGCGGAGACCGCGAAAGTCCTCAATCCCGACAAGGTGGTGCTGATCCCCGACGTGAAGGCGGGCTGCTCGCTCGCCGAGGCGATCACCGCCGCCGACGTGCGGCTGTTGCGCGCGCGCTTTCCCCGCGTGCCGGTCGTCACCTACGTGAACACGTCGGCCGAGGTGAAGGCGGAAAGCGACATCTGCTGCACCTCCTCGAACGCCGTCGAGGTGGTGGAGAGCCTGGGCGCCGAGCGGGTGATTTTCCTGCCCGACGAATATCTCGCCAAATACGTCGCCTCCCAGACCGACGTGAAGATCATCGCCTGGAAGGGCCACTGCGAGGTGCACGAGCGCTTCACCGCCGACGAATTGCGCGGCTACCGCGAGAACGATCCCGGCCTGATGATCATCGCCCACCCGGAATGTCCGCCCGACGTGCTTGACGAGGCGGATTTCACCGGCTCGACCGCCAAGATGATCGACTGGGTGCGAGAGCAAAAACCCAAGCGCGTCGTGATGGTCACCGAATGCTCGATGGCCGACAACGTGCAGGCGGAATTGCCCGACGTGGAGTTCGTCAAGCCGTGCAATCTGTGTCCACACATGAAGCGGATCACGCTGCCGAAGATTCTCGACAGCCTGGTTTATCTCAAGGAAGAGGTCACGGTCGATCCGGCGGTTGCTGCCAAGGCCCGCCGCGCGGTCGAGCGCATGGTGCACCTCAAATGCTGACCAAACGCGAGCGCGGGCCAGCCTCAGGAACGAAGCTCGCGCGCGCCGCGCGTGCTCCCTCTCCCCGCTTGCGGGGAGAGGGTCGGGGTGAGGGCGACTCTCAGCAGCCGGAGCTTGCGGAGAGGCCCCCTCACCCGCCCGCCTTCGCTTCGCTACAGCGGGCGGCCCCCCCCCCCAAGCGGGGAGAGGTGAAGAGCCTCCTCGCCCCCGACGCCTTCCTCTCGCCGCTCGAGATCGACGCCGCGGTCGAGCGCGCGCTCGCCGAGGACCTCGGTCGCGCCGGCGATGTAACCTCGGTCGCGACCGTACCGGCCGAGGCCAGAGCCCGCGCGGTGGTCGTCGCGCGTGTGGCCGGCACCATCGCGGGGCTGCCGCTCGTCGCCGCGGCCATCCGGCGGCTGGCGCCCGACGCTGAGATCGCGCCTGAGGTCGGCGACGGCGCCGCCGTCGGTGCGCGAACGCCGCTCATGCGTGTCGCAGGCCCGGCGCGCGCAATCCTCGCCGCCGAGCGGACCGCGCTCAATTTCCTCGGCCATCTCTCCGGCATCGCCACGGCGACCGCCGTTTTCGTCCAGGCGGTCGCGCACACCAAGGCGCGCATCTGCTGCACCCGCAAGACCACGCCGGGCCTGCGCGCGCTCGCGAAATACGCGGTGCGCTGCGGCGGCGGCTTCAATCACCGCTTCGGTCTCGACGACGCGATCCTGATCAAGGACAACCACATCGCGGTCGCCGGCGGCATTGCGGCCGTGCTCGAACGCGCCAAGGCGGTCGTCGGCCATCTGGTGAAGATCGAAATCGAGGTCGACACCCTCGCACAGCTTTCCGAGGTGCTCGTCGCCGGCGGCGCCGACGCGGTGCTGCTCGACAACATGGAGCCACCGACCATGCGCCGGGCGGTGGAGATGGTGGCCGGCCGGCTCGTCACCGAAGCCTCCGGCGGCATCACGCGCGCAACCGTCGCGGCCATTGCCGAGACCGGCGTCGACTATATTTCCTCGGGCGCGCTCACCCACTCCGCGCCCAATCTCGATGTGGCGATCGACATCGAAATGTGAATCGTAGAACGGGTTAGCCTTACTGAGTCAGTTAGCGGCGCAGCCGCGTAACCCGCCAAAATTTTTACATCTTCGCCGCCGCTTCCGCCGTCGCCTGTGAGGTACCCCAGCTCGGCGCGTCCGCGCCGTCGCCCCAGCGCCGCGGCCGGTAGAACGTGTGCACGCCGATGCGGGAGAGCTTGTGCATGGTGCGTACCCAGCGTGGATGCACCCAGTGCGCATGGTAGTGGGTGGCCTTGCCGATTTCCGGCAGCCACACGGCGCCGTCGAGGGTCGCGGCGGAAATGCGCTTGGCGCGCGCCCAGGCGTCAGGTTCGGTGATGCGGTCGGGAATGCCGTCGCACGCGAAGGTGAACTGACAGGCAAGATGCCGGTGCGCATTCTGATAAACGACGCCACACACGTCGTTCGGATAATAGCCCGAGAACACCCGGTTCATGACCACCTGCGCGACGGCGATCTGGCCGCGGACGGGTTCGCCGCGCGCTTCGAAATAGACGGCGTTGGCGAGGCATTGTTCGGCTTTCGCGCGCGCCCTGCCCTGGACGCCGAGCCGCTCGGCTGGGCTCTTGGGTCGGCGGCCGTCGCCCGTGACCTCGCCCTTGCCGGCGACCGTGACCCCCTCGCGCGGCCCGGGCTCGCCCGCGCGCGGATCGCGCGCCGAGCGCTTGATGTCGAGGTCGGCTGGTACCTGCGGCACGATCAGCACCGGCGCCTCGCCCCGTGACCAAGGCGTCATGAGCGGCGGCAATACCCCGATCGGCGCGCGGTCGAAGAACAGGCGCGCGGTGCGTTCCGTCGGGTCGGGATCGGCCGCCTCGTCGAGGATCGAGAGGTCCGGCTGGTCGGCGCCGGCGACTTCCACCGGCGGTTCGTCGCGCGGAATCTGGGGATGCAGGTCGAGCGAGAGCGACACGTCGTATTCCGGGAACGGGACGAAGCGCATCGCCGCCTCGATCTCGTCGATCGCGGGCGCGGCGGGCTTGCCCGCGCGTTCGCGTGCGATCGCATCGAGGATATCCCGCTGCAGATCGCGCGGGGCATCGTCCGGGGCAGATGCATCCGCCACCGGGGCCACGGCGGCCGGTTGCCGCGTCGACCGGGGCTGAAAGCGGTCGCCCTTGCCGGCGCGGTTGACCGACGGGAACACCAGCGGCTCGGCGTCGACGGGCTCGGCGCGCGTGAGATTGGCGCGGATGGCGCCGACGATGTCGGGATCGCCGCGTTCGAAGCTTGCGAGGGTCAGCCCGGCCGGGCCGGGAAATGCCGTGCCGACCGGCTGCGGCAGCGCGAATATGCCGGCGCGCACGGTCTCGATCGGGGACGTGAGCAAATGCTGGTGCCAGCGGGCCGCGACCTGCGGCTGGCGCGCGATCAGCGCCCCGAGGTCGTCGTAGCCGGCGCTGGTCGACGTGAAGGCGTAAAGGAGCCCTGCCAGCCCGAACGACGCCGCGACCGGGGCCCACTCGCTACGCCCGAAGAACATACGCCCGTCCGACCCAACGCAACGCGACACGCACTCATCGGCCCCACAGTCCTTTCTGCCGGATTAACGTTGCCAGGGCGTTAATGGAGGATTTGTAGCCCGCATGAGCGCGCAAGCGCGAAATGCATGGGCAGTTCCCGCATGTCGCCGCGCGCGCGGCTCATGCGGGCTACAGATCACGCTTGGCTCTCGGCATCCTTCCCGAGCGCGGCCTGGGCGGCGGCAAGCCGCGCGATCGGCACGCGGAACGGCGAGCACGAGACGTAATCGAGTCCGATCTCGTGACAGAAGGCGACCGAGGCAGGGTCGCCGCCATGCTCGCCGCAAATGCCGAGTTTGATGTTGGGGCGCGCTTTGCGCCCGCGCTCGACCGCGATGCGCACCAATTCGCCCACCCCGTCGCGATCGAGCGTGATGAACGGATCGATCGAGAGGATGCCCTTGCTCGTGTAGGCGCCGAGGAAGCTCGCCGCGTCGTCGCGCGAGATGCCGAACGTCGTCTGGGTGAGATCGTTGGTGCCGAACGAGAAGAACTCGGCGCTCTCGGCAATCTCGTCCGCCTTGAGGCACGCGCGCGGTAGCTCGATCATGGTGCCGATCTGATAGTCGACTTTGGTCCCGGTTTCGGCCGTGATCGCGCGCGCGGCCGCGTCGATCGCGGTCTTGACCAGGTCGAACTCGGCGCGCGTCGCGATCAGCGGCACCATTACTTCGGGCACCACCGGTTTGCCCGTGCGCTTGCCGGCCTCGACCGCCGCCTCGAAGATGGCGCGCGCCTGCATCTCGGCGATCTCGGGAAACGCGATCGCGAGCCGGCAGCCGCGAAAGCCCAGCATGGGATTGAACTCGTGCAGCTCGCGCGCGCGGTCGGCGAGTTTCTTCGGGTCGGCCCCCATGGCCTTGGCGACCTCGGCGATCTCGCGTTCGCTGTGCGGCAGGAACTCGTGCAGCGGCGGGTCGAGCAGCCGGATCGTCACCGGCAGGCCGCGCATGATCGTAAACAGCTCGACGAAATCGCCGCGCTGCATCGGCAGCAGCTTGGCGAGCGCGGCGCGCCGCCCCTTCTCGTCGTCGGCGAGAATCATCTCGCGCACGGCGACGATCCGATCCGCCTCGAAGAACATGTGCTCGGTGCGGCATAGGCCGATGCCTTCGGTGCCGAACTTCATCGCCGCGCGCGCGTCGCTCGGCGTGTCGGCGTTGGCGCGCACCTTGAGCCGGCGCACCTTGTCCGCCCAGCCCATCAAGGTCGCGAACTCGCCCGAGAGTTCCGGCTCCTGCATCGGCACCTTGCCGGCGAGCACCTGGCCGGTCGAGCCGTCGATGGTGAGCGTGTCGCCTTTTTTCAGCGTCACGCCCGACGCCGTCATCGTCTGCGCCGCGTAGTCGACCCGGATGGCGCCCGCGCCGGACACGCACGGCTTGCCCATGCCGCGCGCCACGACGGCGGCGTGGGAGGTCATCCCGCCGCGCGTAGTG
>WNGJ01004090.1_pt1 | contig 15159 bp, 17 predicted proteins | sample 5400611 | NCBI WGS metagenome assembly WNGJ01 (sample SAMN13153375, study PRJNA577476) | soil metagenome | isolation source: 40 cm soil or saprolite under Garry oak tree replicate 1 | place: USA:California | collected 2016-06-15
GCAACCTCGACAAGCTGGGCCTCACCGGCGCGCGGGTCGTGCGCCACGACGCCGTCACAGGGCTCGGTCAGGAAACGGGGGCGGGCAGAAAGTACGATCTCGTGCTCGCAGACCCGCCCTACGACATGACCGACTACCACTCCCTTTCTCGTTACCTGCCCGGCGTGCTCGCCGACGCCGGCCTGCTCGTGCTCGAGACCGCGGCAAAGACCGAGCCTGACGTTCCCGGCCTCGCGGTTCGCACATCGCGCAGGTACGGCTCGACGCGGGTCACGGTGTTCGAACACCGATGATCACCGCGATTGCACCCGGCTCGTACGATCCCGTCACGAACGGACACATCGACGTGATCGGGCGCGCCGCCGGAATCTTCGACCGCGTGGTGATCGGAGTCGTCGGGAACCCGACGCACAAGACGCCGATGTTCACGCTCGACGAGCGGGTCGCCTTTCTCCGCGACGCTCTGACGGACCTGCCGAACGTCGAGGTCGACGTCTTCTCCGAGCTCGTCGTCGACTTCGCCCGCAGGTGGAACGCCAAGGTGATCGTCAAAGGGCTCCGGGTGATCTCGGACTTCGAGTGGGAGTTCCAGATGAACCAGCTGAACCGCACTCTCGCGCCCGACGTCGAGACGGTCTACGTGATGGCCAGCCCGGCCGTGAGCTTCGTCTCGTCGAGCGGCGTGAAGGAGATCGCGGCCTTCGGCGGGAAAGTGGACGAGCTCGTGCCCGAAGCCGTTGCCCGCCGTTTCCAGGAGCTTTTCCCCGATGGTCGCCCCGGCACTCCCGAGAATCCGCAAGAATAAATCGGAGGAAGTGCTCCGCACTTTTCTCGGAGGGAGGGTTCGTGACTTCGCTGCGCTCGTCAAACTTGAAAACACCACCGGTCGGCCTCCCGGGGTCCCGCCGATAGACTCGGGAGGCTGAATGGACGTCCTGGTACTCATCGACAAGCTCGACGACCTCGTTCACAACGCGAAGGCCGTCCCCCTGACCGATCAGGTCCGGATCGATCGCGAGGAGATCTACGACATCCTCGACCAGATGCGGGCCACGATCCCCGAGGAGATCAAGCAGGCTCGCTGGATCGTGAAGGAGCGGCAGGAGATGCTCGCCGAGGCCAAGCGCGAGACCGACCGGCTCCTGGGCGAAGCGCGCGAGCAGGCGGTGCGCGAGGCGTCGCAGACGGAGATCGTCAAGATCGCCGAGCGGCAGGCGCAGGACATCGTCGACGAGGCGCGCAGGCAGGCGAGGGAGACCAGGCTCGAGATGGAGGACTGGGCCGACTCGATCCTGTCGACACTCGAGGTCAACCTCGAGAAGTTCTTGAGCGCGGTCAAGCGCGGACGCGAACGGCTGCACGAGCGTTCGCAGGAGAGCGTCGTCGCCGGCGTCGCGGCCGGCAGCGTCGACGACTCTCAGTCCTACAGCTAGAGACTTGATTTGAAATTCGGCCGTCGTCGGGGGCGCTCCAGACCAAGCCGGGCAGTGCGGTCGTTCGCGGTGCGTAGCGGCGCTACGTGCCGCGGGCGAACGTGCTGATCCGGCGCCGTGTCTGGAGCGTCATCCGGCCCGGCGGAATTTCACATTAAGTCTCTTAACTAGGTCAAGGCCGGTTCGAGCTCCAGCTCGACGCAGACCGCCTGGGCGGTGTCGACGAACGCGCGCGCAGCAGCAGTCCGGTAGCGGTCCCGGTGCCAGGCGAAGGAGATGAGCCGCGGCTGGACTTTCGGCAGCTCGATCAACTCAGTGGTCTCGTCATCGGGGTCCATCGTGAGACGCGGGACGAGCGCGCTGCCGACTCCGGATGCCACGAGCGCCTGCACCGTCTGGTTGTGATCGGAGCGGAACACGAAGCGCAACCGGCGCCGTCCATCGCTCTCCAGTTGCGCCAGCGACCTGCAGTACTTGTGTCCGATCAGGTCGAGCTCGGCCATCTCTCTCCACGTTGGCGCGGTCTCACGCTGCGCGAGCGGTGAGCCGGCCGGCACGACGAGCACGTATGGGTCGCGCAGGAGCTCCACCGACTCGAACGGGCCGTCAGTGAGCGGCAGATCGGCGAACGTCAGGTCGAGGTCTCCGCGTTCGACGAGGCCGAGCAGCTCGAGGTCGTCAGCGGACTCGGTCAGCGTGACGGTCACCTGCGGCCAGGCCGCGACGAAACGGCGCATCACTTCCGGGAGGATCCGCTGCCCCACGCTCTGGAAGACGCCGACGCGAAGGGTTCCCGCCTGACCCTCCGCGAGCGCGGTCAGATCGGCCTGGGCGGCGGCGATGCGGGCTGAAATGGCGCCGGCGTGGGTGAGAAGGAGATCGCCTGCCTCGGTGAGGGAGACCGGCTTCGGGCCGCCGGGCCGCTCGATCAGGCGGTGGCCGACGATCCGCTCGAGCGTGGCGATCTGCTGGCTGACTGCCGACTGCGTATAGCCCAGAGCGGTCGCGGCCTTCCCGAACGAGCCCTCACGCGCGACCGCTTCCAGTGCCAGGAAGTGACGCAGCTCGACGCCCAGCCAGCTATCAGCTCCCATAATCGAAGCCGATTGTAACTGGATTTGTCCTTATGGTAGTCCGATGCCGATCATGGAAGGGATGACGGGCATCCTCCTGCTGGTGTTCCTGGTCGCGATCGGCCCCCTCGCCGTGTTCTTCGGCGTGGACTCGAGCAATCCCGAAGACCGCCGCTCCATCTAGCCCCTCGTGACTGCAGCGTTCGCCCGCCGCTCACCAGCCGCAGTGGCCCTCGCCCTGGGCACCATCTACCTCGTCTGGGGCTCCACGTACCTGGCGATCCGGGTCACCGACCGGACGATGCCGCCACTCCTCATGTCCTCGGTCCGATTCCTGATTGCCGGTACGGCGCTCTACGCCTTCGCCTCGCGGGGTCGCCCGCGTCCGACGCTCCGTCAGTGGGGAGCCGCGGCGATCGTGGGCGCGGCCCTACTTGCGATCGGAAACGGTGGCGTCGCCTGGGCCGAGACGCGGCTCGAGTCCGGCCTGGCCGCGCTGATGGTGGCGATCATCCCGCTCTGGTTCGCGCTGATGGATCGCGCGTTCTTCGGCCGTCGGCTGTCGTCGACGGCGATTGCAGGCCTCGTCGTCGGCTTTGCCGGCGTGGCGCTGCTCGTGCGTCCCGGGGGCGGCGGCGACATCCTCGCGATGCTCGCACTCGTCGGCACGACTGCGGCGTGGGCGGGCGGTTCGCTGTACGCCCGGGGTGCGGCGCTTCCGGAGAGCCCGCTGCTGTCGGCTTCGATGCAGATGCTGGCCGCAAGCGCCTTTCTCGGCATCGCAGGGCTCGCCAGGGGCGAGACCCGGGGCATCCACGCCGACTCGTTCTCGACGAAGCCGGTGATCGCGTTCGTCTACCTCGTGCTCGTCGGCTCGCTCATCGCGTTCTCCGCCTACGCGTGGCTGTTGAAGAACGTCCGCATCTCGGTCGTCTCGACCTACGCGTTCGTCAACCCGGTCGTTGCGGTTGCGCTCGGAACGGTGTTCCTCAACGAGAAGATCAGCTGGTCGACGATCGCCGCAGGTGCGGCGATCGTCGTCGCGGTCGTGCTGATCGTGACCGCGCGCACGCCGAAGAAACAGGAGGTTGTGCAGGTTTCCGAGCCGCTCAAAGCGGCGGCCTAGGCGCCGCTCGCGGCGCCGCTCAAAGGACGCGTGGGCTTCGCCCGCGCGTCCGTCTTGATCTTGATGCCAGTCTTCTGCATCACCGCGCTCGGCGTGCCCGAAACGGCGTAGGGGAGCGGTACCCTGGGACTCCATGAGGAGTCTCAATTTGCGACAGATCAAGCTCCGTTCGGGCGAGGAGTATCGAGACGAGATCGAGCTCGAGCTGGAGCCGTTCGAGCTCGGAGGCGAGCGCTACCTCCCCGTGCCCGACAAGGTGCCCGCCGAGCTCACGATCACGAAGGCGAGCACCGGCACGGTCCTCGAGCTCGGGTTCACCGCACGCCTGCACGGTCCTTGCTACCGGTGCCTGGGCGACGCGGTGCTGGAGGTGCCGATCTCGGCGCGCGAGTACCAGGCGAACAATCCCGAGGGCGAGGAGGAGCTTCGCACGCCCTACCTGACGGACGACAGCCTCGACCTCACGGCATGGTCCCGCGACACGGTCGCCCTTGCTCTGCCGGACAAGATCCTGTGCCGCGCGGAGTGCGCAGGTCTCTGCCCGACGTGCGGAAAGAACCGGAACGACGAGCCCCACGAGCATGAGGACCAGCAGTCCGACTCACGCTGGTCCGCGCTCGAGGCGTTGCGCGAGAAGCTTTAACGCCGGGTCAGCGGCCGATCGACGACATGTCCGCGTAGCGGTCGCCCGCGGCTGCTCCTGGAGGGAAGGCCTCGTCCAGCCGCTCGAGCTCGGCGTTCGTCAGCTCGAGGTCCGAAGCTGCGGCGTTCTGCTCCAGGTAGGTGCGTCTCTTCGTCCCGGGAATCGGCACGACGTCGTCGCCGCGGGAAAGGACCCACGCGAGCGCGAGCTGCGCCGGAGTACAGGCTTTCTCGGCCGCCAACTCCTGGACCCGTTCAGCCAGCTGCCGGTTCCGCTCGAAGTTCTCCCCTTGCATTCGGGGGTGGTTTCGCCTGAAGTCGTCCTCCGTCAACTCGTCGGGAGATGAGAAGCGTCCGGCGAGAAAGCCGCGGCCGAGCGGGCTGTAGGCGACGAAGCCGATCCCGAGCTCGCGCACCGTCGGCAGCACGGCGGACTCCGGGTCCCGCGTCCAGAGGGACCATTCCGATTGCAACGCGGTGATCGGGTGGACCGCGTGCGCGCGCCGAATTGTCTCGGGCCCGGCCTCCGACAGCCCGATGTGCTTGACCTTGCCTGCGTGCACGAGCTCGGCGAGCGCGCCCACCGTCTCTTCGATCGGCGTGTCGGCGTCGACCCGGTGTTGGTAGTAGAGGTCGACGTAGTCCACGTTCAGCCGGCGGAGCGAGGCGTCGATCGCCTCCCGAACGTAATCGGGCGAGCCGTCGATCGTTCGCCTGCCGTCGTCGAACCACCTGTTGCCGAACTTCGTTGCGAGGACCACCTCGTCGCGCCTGCCGGCGATCGCCCGGCCGACCAGCTCCTCGTTCGCGCCCTGTCCGTAGACGTCCGCCGTGTCGAGAAACGAGATCCCGAGCTCGAGGGCCCGGTGAATGGTCGCGATCGATTCCGCTTCGTCGGTCGGCCCGTACCAGGCCGACATCCCCATGCAACCGAGGCCTTGCTCCGAGACCTCGAGACCTTCGCTGCCGAGGGTTCTGCTCTTCACCTGATCCTCCCGCGTCGTTCGTCCACCCCTTCCCGAGCCTAGCGGCCCACCGGTACGCGACAGTGCCAGCTAGACTGCGCCGTCCCATGGCCGTCCCCAAGAAAAAAACCTCCAAGGCCCGCCGCGACAAGCGCCGCGCGCAGCACAAGATCGAGTCGCCGCGGCTGAACATCTGCCCGCAGTGCGGCCGGCCCAAGCGACCGCACCGGGTCTGCCCGACGTGCCACACCTATCGCGGCCGCGACGTCGAGCCGCTTCGCAACCCAGCGCCGTAGGCCCATGATCCGCGTGGCGGTGGACGCCATGGGGGGCGACCGCGGGTCCGACGAGATCGTTGCGGGCGCCGTAGACGCCGCCTCCGACACGCTCCAGCCCGTCATCGTCGGTCCGGAAGGTCTCGACACTCGCGGCCTCGAGCTGATCGAGGCGCCGGACGTGATCGCGATGGACGAGAAGCCCACCGATGCCGTCCGCGGGAAGCCGAACAGCTCTCTCGTCATCGCGTGCCGCGCCGTCCGGGAGGGGAAGGCCGGTGCTGTCGTCTCGGCAGGCAACACGGGTGCGATGCTCGCCGCCTGCCTGCTGGAGATCCGTCGGATCCCGGGCGTTCGCAGGCCCGCCATCGCCGTGACGATTCCGGCCCGCCGCGGGCCCTCGGTCCTCCTCGACTCCGGCGCCAATGCCGAGGCGCGGCCCGAGGACCTCGTCCAGTTCGCACACATGGGCACCGTCTTTGCGGAGGAGATCCTCGGCGTCGCCAATCCCGAGATCCGCTTGCTCTCGATCGGCGAGGAGCCGGAGAAGGGGAACCAGCTCACGCTCGAGGCGCACCAGCTGCTCGCCGGCTCCACCGATCTCAACTTCGCCGGCAACGCCGAGGGACGCGACCTGCTCAGCGGTGCGGCCGACGTCGTCGTCAGCGACGGGTTCACCGGAAACGTCGCTCTCAAGGTGACCGAGGGCACGATCAGAGAGCTGCTCGAGGCCCTCCGCGGGGAGATCGCGGCAACCGTGGCCGGGAAGCTCGGCGGCCTCCTGATCAGGCCGGCCGCACGACGGCTGCGCAACCGGCTCGACCCGGACACCTACGGCGGGGCGTACCTGCTCGGCCTCCGGGGCCTGGCCGTCATCGCACACGGGAACTCCTCCCGGCGCGCCATCGCGAACGCGATCCGCCTCGCCGCCCGGGGCGTCGAGAAGGATGTCGTCGGCAGGCTGACGCAGAATCTGGGCGAGAGCGTGTTAGCATCTCGCCCCTCAACGACCCCGACCCCCAACGTGAGGTGACATGGCAGCGTCGCGCGAGGAAGTCTTCGAGCGAGTCAAGGAAGTTCTGACCGAGCAACTCGGCGTCGAGGAAGGCGATATCACCGAAGAGGCCTCCTTCCAGGAGGATCTCGACGCGGACTCGCTTGACCTCGTGGAGCTGATCATGGAGCTCGAGGATCAGTTCGGAATCAAGATCTCCGACGAGGACGCCCAGAAGATCCAGACCGTGGGCCAGGCCGTCGACTACGTCTCGTCGCACCAGTAGCACCGCGACGGGGGACGTTGCCCCGCTCCGAAAGCTGATCGAAGGGCTGCCGGCGGCTCGAGCCGAGCAGGTCTACACGCACGCGTCGTGGGCGAACGAGCGCGCCGACTCCTACGAGCGTCTCGAGTTCCTCGGCGACAGCGTCCTGGAGCTCGCGATGGCGCGCGAGCTCTACGAGCGCTATCCCGACTTCTCGGAGGGCCGGCTCGCGAAGATCCGCTCGCACGTCGTGTCGAGGGCGAGCTGCGCCGTCGTCTCCCGTCAGCTCGAGCTGGGAAAGGAGCTGGCCGAACGCGGCGTCGACATTCCCGCAGACGAGCTCGGCCGTCTGTCGCGGAACCGCAACGTCCTTGCTGCCCTGCTCGAAGCAGCGTTGGCCGCGCTGTTTCTCGAACATGGCTTCGAGAAGATCGAGCAGCCGATCGTCCAGGCCTTCTCGAGCCGCATCGACTACGCGTTGAACAGCCACGTCGACTACAAGACCGAGCTCCAGGAGACACTGGCGCGACGGGGCCAGTCGGTGAACTACTCCGTGCTCGAGGTCGAGGGGCCGCCGCACGACAGGCGCTTCACCTCTGCAGCGGTCATCGATGGGGAGCAGTTCGGAGTCGGCAACGGCGAGTCGAAGAAGGCCGCGGAGCAAGAGGCTGCCAAAGAGGCCCTGGCGAAGCTCGGCGTCGAGGTGTCGGCCGCGTAAACTTTCGCGCGACCGAAGGGAGGATCATGGCTAAAGCAGTTGACTGCCCCTGCGGCGTGACGGTGCGCGGGGAGACCGACGACGAGCTCGTCATGAACGTCGAAGCGCACATCCAGAGTGATCACCCGGACATGGTCGGGACGATGACTCGCGACAAGATCATGGAGATGGCCCACGACGCCTGATCCGGAATGACCCTGCCCGGCGGCGTCCGCGCCGCCGGGTAGTTTTCCCTCCTGCGTGAACCTACGCGCCATCAAGCTGCGCGGCTTCAAGTCGTTCCCTGAACCGGTCGAGATTCGACTCGAGCCGGGCGTCGCCGTGGTCGTCGGGCCGAACGGCTCTGGGAAGTCGAACGTCTCCGACGCGATCGTCTGGGCGGCCGGGTCGATGGCTCCGTCGGAGCTTCGGGCCGAGAAGCCGGACGACGTTCTCTTTGCGGGCGGCGGCGGCCGTTCGCCCGAGGACTTCTGCGAGGTCGAGCTGCTCTTCGACAATCCCGACGGCGACGGGCCGCTGCCGTACTCCGAGCTGTCGGTCGCGCGACGGCTGCACCGCGGCGGCGAGGGGCAGTATCTGCTCAACCGCACGGCAGTGCGGCGCATCGATCTCGTCGAGCTGCTCGCCGACCTCGGGCTCGGCGGCGGCATGCACTCGATCATTGGCCAGGGCCGAGTGGAGGAGATCCTCGGCTCGAAGCCCGAGGAGCGGCGCGAACTGCTGGAGGAAGCCGCCGGGCTCGGCCGCTTCAAACGCCGCAAGCATCGAGCCGAGCTCAAGCTCGCGCGCGTTGCGATCCAGGTCGAGCGCGCGCGTGACGTCGAGGCTGAGGTCAAGAAGCGGTTGCGCCCCCTGGCGCTCCAGGCCACCGCCGCCGAGCGGGCTCAGAAGCTCCTCGGCGAGCTCGCGTCGCTGCGGGCGCGCGTCGCAGAGCTCGACCTGGCCGCTTTGCAGGAGCGGCTCGAGGACGGCGAGGGGCGGCGCACCGCGGCCGTGCTTGCCCGCAAGCATGCCGACGAGCGGCTCGACTCGCTGCTCGAGGAACGCCGCCGCGCGGAAGAGGAACTTGCAGACGCAGCTGGCCGGCGCGAGGAGGCGACGGCGACGCTCTACCGCCTGCGCAGCGCGCGCGAACGACTCGAGCTTCGGCGTGAGAGTGCGGAGTCGCTGCTCGAACGGTTGCGTGCCGAGCTCTCGCAGCCACGGCGCGTCCTCGACAGCCGCGTCCGCGCGGAGCGCGAAACGCTCAAGGAGCACGCAAGGCTCGCACGCGAACGTCTGCAGACACTCGAGCGCGCCCTCGCCGAACGGGAAGGCCTGCCGCCTGCAGCACGTGCGCTTGCGGAGCAGGGCCAGCGCCTTGCGCTCTCGCTCCTCGACGTTGCGCCGGGACGCGAGCGGGCGGTCGCAGCGGCGCTCGGTCATCGCGCACCTGCGCTCATGGCTGCCGACGCACGGGCTGCGCTCGCGCTGGCAGAGCGCGCAAGGGCCGGCGGGCTCGGCAGCGTCGTCGTTCTCACACGCGACCCGCGCGAGCTGGTCCGCGAGTTGCCAGTCGTGGCGAAGGAGGAGCTACTCCACTCAAAGGTTCCGGCCGTCACTCCCGAAGGTTTCGGCTACGACCCGGACCGCGGCGAGATCTGGTTCGCCGGCGAGACGGCCGAAGCCGTCTGGCTCGAGCTCGAGGCTCGCCGGCGTGCGCTCGCCGCCGAGGTGGACGAGCTCGAGGCGCGAGTCGCCACTCCGATTCCAGCGGATGCGTACTCGGCGAGGCGCGATCCACTGACCGTGACGCTGGCGCGACTCGCGGCGCAACTCGTGGAGACGCTCGACGGAATCGGCGACGATCGCCTCGAAGCCCCACTACGGGCTCGCGCCGACGCCGGCGCTTCCCGTACGGGGGCGCTTGCTGCAGAGCTGCGCCGGCTGGGCGCCGAAGAAGTGGATGCACGCCGTGCCTCGGCCGAGGCAGGCGAGCGGCTGAGCGCAGTCGATGTCGAGCGTGCCCGAATCGAAGCCGAGGCCGACGAGGCGCACCGCCGGCTCGAGGCCGCCGATGCTGAGCCCGCCGAAGGAGCTGACCGCGACGAGCTCGCCGAACGCATCGAGCGGCTCGAGCGGCGTCGTGAGTCGCTCGGCCAGGTGAACCCCCTCGCGAAGGAGGAGTACGACCAGGAGAAGGAGCGTCTCGTCGAGCTGTCGACGCAGCGCGCCGATCTGGAGGAGAGCCTGAAGGAGCTCGAGACGCTGCGCGACGATCTCACTCGGACCGTAGAGCAACGCTTTTCAGAGACGTTCGCGTCCGTGCAGGAGAACTTCGCCGAAGTCGCTGCGACGCTTTTTCCCGGCGGCGAAGGGCGCCTGCGCCTCACCGAGCCCGACGACGAAGACGAGCACCCAGGCATCGAGGTCGAGCTGCGGCCGGCCGGCAAGAAGGTGACGCGCCTGTCGCTGCTCTCGGGCGGCGAGAAGGCTCTCGGTGCGATCTCGTTCCTGTTCGCGCTCTTCCTCGCCCGTCCGTGTCCCTTCTACCTGCTCGACGAGGTCGAGGCCGCGCTCGACGACACGAACATCGGACGCTTCGTCGAATTGCTGCGCCGCTACTCCGATCGCGCGCAGTTCATCGTCATCACGCACCAGAAGAGGACGATGGAGGCCGCGGATATCCTCTACGGCGTGACGATGGGCGCCGACGGTGTCTCGCAGATCGTTTCCCGGCGCCTGCCACGCGAGCAGGCCGCCGCGATTGCCTCGTAGCTGGGCCGAGCTACTCGGAGAGGACAACGCGCAGCCTGAGCCCGCGGCTGAGCGTGCAGGACTGTTCTCTCGTCTACGCGACTCGCTCTCGAAGAGCCGCACGGCGCTCACCGCAGAGCTCGCGTCGGCGGCGTTCGATCCAGGTGACGCTGCGGCGTGGGAGCGACTCGAGGAAGCGCTGATCCGCGCCGACGTCGGCGTGCCCGCGACGGCCGAGCTCGTCCGGCGGCTCGAAGCTCGTCCGGATCTGGCCGATCTCAACGCCGCGCTGGCGGAAGAGATCTCGACGCTCCTGGGCGATCCGCCGATTCTCAACGTGCGGGCCAACCCGAGCGTTCTGCTCGTCGTCGGCGTCAACGGCACCGGCAAGACGACGACGATCGGCAAGCTGGCCGAGCGGCTGCGGCAGCACGGGCATGCCGTCGTGCTCGGTGCGGCCGACACGTTTCGTGCCGCGGCCGAGGAACAGCTCGAGATCTGGGCCCACCGGGCGAACGCGGAGTTCGTCGGGGCCGAGCGCGGAGCCGATCCGGCGTCGGTCGCCTACGAGGCCATCGAGGCGGCGACGCGCGACGGCCGCGACGTCGTGATCGTCGACACCGCCGGTCGTCTACACACGCAGTCGAACCTGATGCAGGAGCTCGCCAAGGTGCGGCGCGTCATCGAGGGCAAGCTGGAAGGAGCGCCGCACGAGACGCTGCTCGTCGTCGACGCGACGACAGGACAGAACGGACTGCAGCAGGCGCGGCTCTTCGGAGAAGCGGTCGGAGTCACGGGCGTCGCGCTGACGAAGCTCGACGGCAGCGCAAAGGGCGGCATCGCCGTCGCAATCGCACACGAGCTCGGTTTGCCGGTCAAGCTGATCGGCGTGGGCGAGACCCTTGAAGATCTCAGACCGTTCGATGCTGATGATTTTGCGCGGGCCCTCGTCTCCGGTTAGCGCTTGAATCCGGGGAGGGGCGAGATACTCCCGCCCCTCCGCGCGACTACCGCTCCAACGCGAACGCGACGTCCACAGTGGTTCGGTACTCGGTGATGCGGTCGCTTTCGACCTTTGCACTCATCGAAACCACGTGGGCTCCGGTGATGCCGCGCAGGGTCTTCGCAGCTTCCTGCACGGCGGCATCGGCTGCTTTGGCAAAGCTCTCCGGCGAAGAGCCGATGAGCGTGATGACCTTGACGACGTCCGCCACAAAACCCCCTAGAGTTGGTCGCTGAGAATGACTCGATAACCGCTGATCGGGTTCGTGCCCTTGACGTGGACCTTGTCTATGCGGAAGACCTGCTCGCCCCCGCCCTTCTTCACCTTCTTGTCCCACGCCTTATCGCATGCGTCCTTGAAGGTGTCGCCCCAATCATCGTCTTCCCCGCCGCCGCCCTGATTCGGATTCGGCGTCTCGCTCATTCCGCCCTCCTTTCTGGTTCGGTCGAGCCTAACGCGCTCGGGCCCCCGCGGATAGCCGTTCCGCGGCGGCGATGTTTCCCTTCCGTTCGTAGATCACGCGGGCTTGCTCGGCGAGCGCTGTCGATTCTTCGGTCCGTCCGCCGGAAGCGAGGACACCTGCGAGACCGATCAGCGTCCCGGCCTGGAGATCGACGAAATCCGTTCCGTTCGCGAGCGTGACGGCCTCCCGCGCGAGGCGCTCCCCCTCGGAAAGGTCGCCGGTTTCCGCGAGCGCAGCTCCGCGGGCGCTTCTCCAAACCGCCTGTGTGACGACGTCTGCCTCCGTGGCCATCTCCTGGCTGATGTTCGAGAACTCGATTGCATCGTCGTAACGACCGTCCGCGACCAGGGCTTGTGCAAGGAAGGCAGCAAGAGTGGACCGGGTTCCCCGCTCGCCCATCTTCTCGAGCTCGTCATAACCCCAGCGCAATTCCCGCACTGCCGCTGCCGGGTCGCCGGCCAGCAGCTCGACCGAGCCGGATGCGATGGAGCGGGCGGCGCGCATGTAGCGGAGTCCGAGCTCTTCGTAGACCACACGCCCCTCCTCGGCAAGTACGCGCGCCTCGTCGAAGTTGCCCTGCATCGCCTGTAGCCCGGCGAGCGTGCTGGCGATCGCGGCTCGTACCTCCGCGTCTTCCCGCACGCTGGCGCGCAACTCCTCGCAGCGCCGAATCGCTTCTGGCACCGGCGTCGGTCCGTACTCGAGCGCCTGTGCGAGCAGCGCAATGATCGTGGAGATCTCTCGAGCGTCGGAGGCACGCTTTGCGTGTTCGAGTGCACGCTCGAGCGCCTCGGCACGCGCGGCCCACCTGCCGGCGATCACATCCGCCTCGCTGCGGAGCCACCAGGCCTTCGCGAGCCCAAGCTCATCATGGAGCTCTTCCAGCAAAGGGATAGCCATCTCGGCGATCCGGACGATCTCCTCGGTCGAGCTCTCCGGGTTGGTGAAGGTCCGGAAGAACTCCCGCTCGATGAGCGTGCGGAGCTCGAGCTTCTTGTCCCCTGCAGCTGCGGCTCCTGCGAGCGCCTCGCCGAGCACCTTGTCTGCGCGCGTGAAATCGCCTGTCTTCATAAGCGCGCTTCCGAGCTGCGGCAATGCTTGCAGTCGAATTGCGCTCTCGTCGCGGAGCAACGTAATCGCACGGGCCAAGAGGTTGACGGCGGCGGGCATGTCGTGCCGTGTGAAGGCGCGCTCACCTGCCTGGCCGAGCAATTCGCCTGAACGGTCCGCAAGCTTTCGTGCGCGTTCGTCGAGCGGGCCGAGCTCTTCTCGATAGCGGAAGGCCTGTTCGTAGTGGTAGCCGACGATCTCGTCAAGCTCACCCGCCCGGCCTGCCGTGGTCCGCATGGCCCAATCGGCAAAACCCTCATGGAGTTGGGCTCTGAGCTCCTTGGGGATGCCTGCATACGCCGCATCGCGAATCAGGGCGTGGCGGAACCGGTAGGCATCTTCGCGGCCGGGGTTCGCGGCGAGCAGGTCCTTGCGGGCGAGGCTGAGTAGTCGGGCATCCACGTCCTCGCGTTCGATGTCGTCGGACAGCCGCAGCACCGCGCTGCGCACGAACTCTTTCCCCGCAACGGCGGCACGCTCGAGCACGGCGCGCTCGTCGGCTGGCAGGCGATCGAGGCGCGCAGCGAGCAACGCATGAATCGAGGGTGGAATCGAGTCTGCGGGCCCGCCCTCCGCGAGCATCGCCGCCATCTGCTCGACATAGAGCGGGTTGCCTTCTGCCGCCTCCTTGATGCGCGCGCGAGCCTCGGCATCGAGCGGCCATTCCTGGCCGATCTCGTCGAGCAAAGCATCTGCCTCTTCATCGGTGAGCGGCGCAAGCACGATTCCGGTGATGTTCGGCGTCGTCAGCCAGCCCTGCCGTTCCTCGAGTAGGTCGGGGCGGGAAAGGCAGAGCAGCAGGACCGCTGCGTCGTGCGTCCAGCCTGCTAGATACTCGAGCAGGTCAAGCAACGTCGGCGCGGCCCAATGGATGTCTTCGACCACGACGACGAGCGGCTGCTCACGGGCAACCTCTTCGAGCAGGCGGCGGACGGCCCAAAACAGCTCGCCGCTCGGACCGGCGGTCTGTGTCGGCCCGACTGCGCCAAGAACACGTTCTGCGACGAGCTCTCCATCGTCGGTGTCGGCGAGTAACTCGCGGATGCCGGTGTCGCTGCCGAGTGCGCCGACGATCTGCACCAACGGCCAGAACGTGATCCCTTCGCCGTAGGGGAGGCACCGGCCGCTGACCGTGCGCGCCCGCCCGCGCACACTATGGACGAGCTCCGTCGCGAGTCGCGACTTGCCGATGCCCGCGGGACCGACGACTGTTACGAGCCGACACGTTCGTTCGGCTACAGCCTCCGCGAAGGCTTCGTAGAGCACAAGCAGCTCGTCGGCGCGGCCGACGAGTGGCGCATCGAGGCGTCGCGCGTACGCCGGTGCCCCTTCGATTACGCCGAGAAGGTTCCACGCGAGGACCGGGCCGCTTTTCCCCTTTACGGTCAACTCGTCGCGTGGCTCGAGCAGCGCGGCGTTCTCGACGAGCCGGCGAGTGCCCTCGCCCAGGAGGATCTCGCCGGTGCGCGCTGCTTCCTCGAGTCGCTTCGCAACGTTGACCGGATCGCCGGTGACGAGCATCTGGCCGCCGGTCCCGTCTCCGGCGACCACCTCGCCGCTATTGACGCCGACACGGATGCCGATGTGTACGTCGAGCTCCCGCGCCAGCTCGTCGTTGAGCCCCGCGAGCGCACCCCGCAATTCCGCTGCGGCGCGCACCGCGCGCAGCGCATCGTCTTCGTGCAGATCCGGGATGCCGAAGACGGCCATCACGGCGTCGCCGATGAACTTCTCCACGGTGCCGCCGTGGCGTTCGAGCACCTCCGACATCCTGTCGAACCACCGGGACATGACTTGTCGGAGCGTCTCCGGGTCGAGCCGCTCTCCGAGCGGCGTCGAATCGGCCACATCGGCGAAGAGGACGGTGACCGTTCTTCGGCTTACGGCCATGTCCTGAGTGTAGGACTCGCCTTACGAAGCGCCTAGCCGAGCGCGGCGCCGTCCAGTCGCACCGCGGCTCCCGGAAGCAAGAACCAGGTCTGCCGTGAGTGCCGTTCGACGGCGAACAGGACCGTCGCGAGCTTGCGCTCGGAATGGTCGGGCACGCCCCGAGTCTGGCCTAGAAACACCCGCAAGTACACTTCCCGGCCGTGTTCGACACCCTCTCAGACAGGCTCCAGGGCGCTCTCGGCGACCTACGCGGGCGTGGAAAGCTCGACGAGGAAGCGATCTCGCGTGCGATGCGCGAGATCCGGCTCGCCCTGCTCGAGGCGGACGTCAACTTCGAGGTCGTCAAGCAGTTCGTCGCCCAGGTGCGCGAGCGCGCGCTCGGCCAGGAGGTCTTGAAGAGCCTGCAGCCCGGACAGCAAGTCGTGAAGGCAGTCCACGACGAGCTGACCGCCCTGATGGGCTCGGG
>WNGJ01004093.1_pt1 | contig 15154 bp, 13 predicted proteins | sample 5400611 | NCBI WGS metagenome assembly WNGJ01 (sample SAMN13153375, study PRJNA577476) | soil metagenome | isolation source: 40 cm soil or saprolite under Garry oak tree replicate 1 | place: USA:California | collected 2016-06-15
CGACGAGGCGCCCTTGCTCGTCGAGCACGTCGGCCTCACTGAACAGGAGTGTCTGCCGCATGTCGATCACCCGGCCGACGGCGCGCAGCCGCCCTTCGATGGCCGGCCGCAGGAAGTTGATCTTGAGCTCGATCGTCGTGTTCCACATGCCCTCCTCCTGCAGCGTGGCCAGAGACATGCCCATCGCGGCGTCGGCGATCTGGGTGATCACCCCTCCCTGAACAACGCCGCCGCCGTGCCGATGCTGCGGGCCGGCGATGAGCTCCACGACCACCCGCCCAGGCTCGGCCTCGCTGATGCGGGCGCCCAGGGTCTCCATCCAGCCGGCCGGCTCTGCGGCCAGCAGCTGCCTCGCACGCCGGACATTTTGAACACGTTCGTTTTGTCTTGACTTGGGCGCAAGATTCATCTAGGCTCAGAGTTGAACATGTTCAAATCCATATCTGAACTGGGGTGATAAACATGAACCTGCAGCTGATCGACTACTTCATCTACATCTGCGCCAGCGTGCTTCTGACCGTCTGGGTCGGCGACACGCTGCATCGCAACGGACGGCCCTTCCTCGTCTCTGTGTTCAAAGAGGATGGCCTGGCCGATTCCGTGAACCGTCTCCTGGTCATCGGCTTCTACCTCGTCAACTTCGGTGCGGCCGCGATCCTGATCAACACCGGGGGCGCCCCCGCGACGGTCGCCGATATGCTGAAGCAGACGGTGACGCGAGTCGGCGTCGTCCTTCTCGTGCTTGGCTTCATGCACTTCAACAACCTGCTCGTCCTGCACATCATCCGAAGGCCGCTTCGCCAGAAGCCCCTTCCGCCCATCAACTACAACCCCTACCAGCCGGCGCCCGGAGCCTAGGTCGTCCGATTGGCCATCGCCCCCCCCAAAACCCGTCGTGGAGAGACCTCGAGGGCGGTCATCCTGAGCGCCGCCCTCGACCTCTTCCAGGAGCGTGGCTACGATGCCACGACGATGCGAGCGATCGCCGACCGCGCGGGCGTGTCGCTCGGCAGCTCCTATCACTACTTCCCCTCCAAGGAGCACCTGGTCCTCGAGTTCTACCGCCACACCCACGAGCTCCATGCCGCGGCGATCGCGCCTTTGCTGAGCAGGGAGAAGGACCTCGCGACGCGCCTGCGCGGAACCATCCGTGCTGTCGTTGTCACATGCGAGCCCTTTCACACGGTGGCCGGCTCGATATTCAGCACCGTCGCGAATCCTGCCAGCCCGCTCAACCCGTTCGGCGGCGCCGCGAGGCCGCTGCGCGACGAGGTGGTCGAGCTCTACTCCGAGGTGGTCCGCGGTTCGGACGCGCGGATTCCGGCCGACATCGCGGAGATGCTGCCGCTCACGCTCTGGCTCTACCAGATGGGCATCCTGTACTTCTGGATCTTCGATAAATCGCCAGGACGGCTCCGCACTCTCGAGGTGATCGACGAGACGACCGACCTGATCGTGCGGCTGATCAGCCTGGCCAATCTTCCAGTCCTCCGCGGCTCGCGCCGCCGCATCCTCTCCCTCATGAGGGGCATCGTCGAAGGCTAAGGACCGCGCCGTCAAACCTTTCGGGGTCCCCGTCGCTGAAAGCGATGGGAGCCGGCCATGGTCTTCGCTTTCGGTGCGGCGGCGATGGCCAGCGCCACATCACTATCGTCCTCTTTCGCGAGGTCTTCACCCGACAGGCGCCGCCGCAGCGCGATGATGCGGTCGCGCACCCGCGCCGCGTCCTCAAACTGCAGCTCCTTGGAGAGCCGGCGCATCTCCTTCTCGAGGTCACGCACGATCGCCAGCAGGTCTTCGCGTGGCACGCCCGCGCCGGCCATGATCTCGATGGCGTCGGCCTGGATGTCGTTCTCGTTGATCTCGAGCGCGTAGATCGCCTTCTTGACGGTCTCCGGCGTGATTCCGTGTTCCGCGTTGTACGCGATCTGCTTGTTGCGCCGGCGTTCGGTCTCGTCGAGCGCCTGGCGCATCGAGTCGGTGATCGAGTCGGCGTACATCACAACGTGTCCCTCGACGTTGCGCGCCGCCCGGCCGATGATCTGGATGAAGGACCGGAACGCGCGCAGGTAGCCTTCCTTGTCCGCATCCAGGATTCCGATGAACGCCACCTCCGGAAGGTCGAGGCCTTCCCGCAGGAGGTTGATGCCGACCACCACGTCCACCTCGCCGGTGCGCAACGCCGTCAGCACCTCGATGCGCTGCATCGCGTCGAGCTCCGAGTGCAGGTAGCGAACCTTGACTCCGTACTCACGAAGGTAGTCGGCCAGGTCTTCGGCGAAGCGCTTGGTCAGCGTGGTGACCAGCGACCTGTGACCCATTTCCGTCCGCTTCTTGACCTCTGCGAGCAGGTCGTCGATCTGGCCCTCGGTGCGCCGGACCTCGACCGTCGGGTCGACGAGGCCGGTGGGCCGCACGACCATCTCCGCCGTCCGCTGCGAGCGCCGCATCTCGTAGGGCCCCGGGGTCGCCGAGACATAGATGATGTTGCCGGCGCGCTCCTCCCACTCCTCGAAGCTCAGCGGTCGGTTGTCGAATGCGCTCGGCAGCCGGAAACCGTACTCGACGAGCGCGGCCTTGCGCGAACGGTCGCCGCCCAGCATCCCGCCGATCTGCGGCACGGCCACGTGCGATTCGTCGACGAAGATGAGCGTGTCTTGCGGTAGGAAGTCCATCAGTGTGTACGGCGCCTCTCCGGGTTGCCGGCGGGTGAGGTGGCGCGAGTAGTTCTCGATCCCCGCACACGTTCCGGTCTCGCGCAGCATCTCGAGGTCGAAGTTCGTGCGCTGCCGCAGGCGCTGCGCCTCGAGCAACCGCCCGTGGTCTTCGAACCACTTGCACCGCTCTTCGAGCTCGGCCTCGATGTCGGTCATCGCCAGGCGCAGCTTGTCGGCCGGCGTGACGTAGTGGGAGGCGGGAAACACCGTGAACTCGTCTTTGGCGCCGAGGATCTCGCCGGTGATCGCGTCGAGCTCCTGGATCCGCTCTACCTCATCGCCGAAGAACTCGACGCGATAGACCTTCTCCTCGTTTGCGGGCACGAGGTCGACGACATCACCGCGGACGCGGAAACGCAGACGCGAGAGGTCGTAGTCGTTGCGCTCGTACAGCATCTCCGTGAGCTTGCGTAGGAAGACTTCGCGCCGGATCGACTGGCCCTTCTCGATGTGCAGCGACTCGCCCAGGTAGTCCTCGACCGAGCCGACGCCGTAGATGCAGCTGACGCTCGCCACCACAAGCACATCGCGCCGGGTGAGCAGGTTCTGGGTTGTGGAGTGCCGCATGCGATCGATGTCGTCGTTGCGGCTGGAGTCCTTCTCGATGTATGTGTCGGTGCGCGCGATGTAGGCCTCAGGTTGGTAGTAGTCGTAGTAGCTGACGAAGTACTCGACGGCGTTACTCGGAAGGAGCCGCCGAAACTCCGCGCACAGCTGCGCCGCCAGCGTCTTGTTCGGGCTCAGCACAAGCACGGGCCGCTGGAGCTCCTCCACGGCCCACGCCATGACGTTGGTCTTGCCGCTCCCGGTGACGCCCAGGAGGACCTGTTGAGTCAGGCCTGACTGCACCCCCTCGACGAGCTGCGCGATCGCCTGGGGCTGGTCGCCGGCGGGTTTGAAGGGTGCGTCGACACGAAATCGGTTGGACATTGGTGCGGGTTAATTCTAAGGCGCACAAACGTTCGGGATGGACAACTCTTCCCCATTTATGGGGAAGTACCGGCGAAGCCGGGGATGGGGCGGCCCGAAGTGCTAGGGAAGCTCCAGGATCATCGCCTCGACGATCGACCCCGACTTGAGGCCCTGATCGCCGGCGGGGACCCTGATCAGCGCGTGGGCGCCAGCCAGCGACAACAACCGCGAAGATGCCTGAGAGCCAGTCGTCTCGGCGATCAGCTCTCGGCCTTCGCGGCGCAATGTGACCCGCTGATACTCGGTGCGGTCGGGCGTCGACCTCGCGTCGTAGCCCAGGCGTACGGGGAGCGTCGGACGGTGCAGCTGCGCGAACCCCTGCATCTTGCGGAGCGCGGGCCGCACGAAGACCTCGAACGTCACCAAGGACGAGACAGGAAACCCGGGAAGGCCGAAGGCAACCTTCGTGTCCCCATCCGGCCGGCCACCGCCCCTCAGGCCCTGCGGGCCACCTCCCCATGAATCTGGAGGAGTTGGGCCACCTTCCCCGGCGAGCGGGGACGGCAAAGTCGCGAACGTGAATGGTTTGCCCGGCTTGAGCTTGACCCGCCCGACATGCACCGTTCCCAATGATTCCAGCAGCGGTTTGACAAGATCGTGAGTGCCGACGGAGACGCCGCCGGACGTGACCAGGGCGTCAGCTCGCTCTAGCGCCTCGACGACGACGCGTCGCAGGGGCTCCGCCTCGTCGGGCGCGATGCCAAGCAGCGAGACGTCCGCGCCCGCCTCGCGAAGCGACGCGAGCAGCGCCCAACGATTGGAGTCGGGGATCTGGCCGTGTCGCGGTGTCTTGCCGACCTCGACGAGCTCGTCGCCGGTCGACATGAGGGCGACACGCGGGCGCTTGCGAACCGGCACCTGGGCATGACCGGTCGCCGCCGCGATGCCGATCTCTGCGGCGCCTAGCTTCGAGCCGGCGGACAGTATCCGATCGCCCGCCTGCACGTCGTCGCCGACCTTGTGAAAGTTGTTCCCGGCGACGAGGGACGGCGGAACCGTCACCTCCTCCCCGCTCACACGGACGTGCTCCACCATCACAACGCAGTCGGCGCCATCGGGCACCACGCCGCCGGTCAGGATTCGAGCCGCGGTGCCCGCGGTCACCGTTCCGTCGAACGGACGGCCCGCAGACGACTCTCCCAGCACGCGAAGCGTTTTGCCGGCGTCGGCGGCGCGCACCGCGTAGCCGTCGACCGCGCTCGAGGGAAAGGCCGGCAGTGGGCCGGAGGCCACCAGGTCCTCGGCGAGCACCCGACCGATCGCGTCGGCGAGCTGGACGCGCTCTATGCCAAGCACGGGCGTGTGCTCAAGGACGAGCAACGCGGCCTCGTCGACGTCGATCAGCGGATAGGCCGAAACCCTCACCTTCCCCACCCGCCGGGGAAGGAGGCCCCGCTTCCCTTCCCCGCTCGCCGGGGAAGGTGGCCCTGCGCGCAGCGCCGGGCCGGATGGGGGCAAGGAGCTGGCTTACTCGTATCGCAAGGCACGCGAGGGGTCCTGTAGCGCGGCGCGCAGAGCGGGCAGCAGGCCGCTGACGGCGCTCAGCAAGGCGGCGAGGAGGATCGCGACGAGGACGACTGGCACGTCGGTGCGAAAGACGTCAAACCCGGTGCCCGTGACCGACTGGGTCAAGCGATCCACGGCCTCGTTGCCGAGGCGACCCAGACCGACGGCGACCAGCGCGCCGACGATGCCGCCCGCCAATCCAAGAACCACAGCCTCCGCAATGAAAAGCAAAAGCACATCACGTGATCGCGCCCCCAACGCCTTGAGCACGCCGATCTCTTTGGTGCGCTCGAGCACCGCCGTGTACATCGTGTTCGCGATCCCCAGACACGCGAGCAACAGCGCGACCAGCGCGAGGCCGAGCAGGGCGACGCGCAGCTTGCCGAGCAGATCCTCAAAGTTGCGGAACTGGTCGCCGAACGTCTGCGACTGGAAGCCCAGCGCCTCGACGCGCTGCCGGAGACCCTCGACAGACAGGCCCGAGTCCGCCAGCAATGTGATGCTCGTGAACTCGGCGCCCTTCCAGTTGTTCAGCCCAGCGAGCGTGCTCCAGTAAGTGCGCATCAGCCCGTATGGGGCGAGCGCACCGGGTGCCCCGGCCGGCATGTAGTTGCCCGACACGACGCCGACGACGAGGGCGTTGATGACGATCGGCTTGGAGACCTGGTTGCGCACCAGGGTCGGCACGATGCTGCCGTAGGCTGCGCTGAATTTCACCCGCTTGCCGACGGCCCCGGCGGGCGACTTGTAGCCCAGGGCCGCGGCCTCGCTGTCGGTGAGCAGGATCTCCGAGGATGCGTCTGAGCTGGGCATCCTGCCGGCAGACAGCGACGGACGCACGCTGGAGCTCGCGAGCGGCGGCAGGGAGACCAGCTCGCCCGGAGGCGTGGCCGCCGGCGTTGAGCCGCCAGGGCCCGGTCCCGACGCAAACGTCCCGGACATGCCGATCTGGCCCCACGCCGCGCGGACGTGTGGTACGCGCGAGAGCGTGGCCAGGGTCTCGGCGTCAAAGGCCGGCGTCGCCGCGTCGGCGACCGGGTAGACCGCGACCTGGTGCACCTGGCTCGTGACCAGGGCGGGAGCGGCAAGCGCGTCCTGCAGGCCCCCGGCCAGCGCAACGATCAGGCTCAGCGCGGCGATGCCGATGGCGACGCCGGTGGTGGTGAGCGCCGTCCGGAGAGGGCGCCTGCCGGCGCTGCCGAGGCCGACCTTGAGGGTGTCCCGCCACTGCATGCGGGCCGGTGGATCGACCGGCTCCTGGCTGCGCACGGTCGGTTTTCCCGCCTCCAGCTCGATCGCCCGACCGTCGATCATGCGGACCACGCGCCTTGCGTGGCGGGCGACCTCCGGGTCATGAGTGACGAGCACGACGGTGGCGCCGCGGCGGTTCAGATCCTGGAGCAGGCTGAGCACACTCTCGCCCGCCGTCGAGTCCAGGCTCCCCGTCGGCTCGTCGGCAAGGAGCAGGCCGGGGCGATTCGCCAGCGCACGCGCGACCGCGACCTTTTGCTGCTCGCCGCCAGAGAGCCGACCGGCTCGCGTCCGGCGGCGTTCTTCAAGGCCGACGAGCGCCAGCAGGTGGCGGGCGCGCTTGCGGCGCTCCTCGATCTCGACCCCGGCGAGGGTCAGGGGCAATGCGACGTTGTCCTCGACCGTCATCGAGGGGATGAGGTTGAAGGTCTGGAAGATCGTGCTCACGCGCTGCAGGCGGTAGTCCGAGATGTCGCGATCGGAAAGCTCGCCGAGGGGCAGACCGGCGCCGTATACATGGCCGGAGGTCGGTCGGTCGAGACCTCCCATGAGCGAGAGCAGGGTGCTCTTCCCACAGCCGGACGGGCCCACGATCGCGACGAACTCGCCCGGACCGACGTCGATCGTGACGGTCCGCAGCGCTGTCACATGCATCTCGTCGCGCCCGCCGAACTCACGCGAGACCGCGTCCAGGCGAAGACCGACAGCCTGGCCGAGAAGATCGCGGAACTCGTCGGGCTGCGGGGGCGCAGGCGGACCCTGCTGGGGCGGCGGCGGCTCAGTCTCGACGGCGGGCGTGGGGGCCTCGGCGACGGCTACAACGGCGGTTGCGGCCTGGTGCGAAGCGCCGTTCTCCTCTTCCGAGTTGCCGTTGTTGCCGTTGCGGGTGTGGGCGGCAGCATACAGGCGTTCCCGCGCGCGGCGGCGGCGGCGCCTGGAGCCGCCCGACTCACCGGGACCGGTAACGACAGTGGCCACCCCGGCCCTCCTTTTTCCCCGCAGTCTAAGTGTTGACGCCCGGCTTACTTAACGGTCAGTGGCCGGGTTTTGCTACTTGCCTCTCGAGCCAGTTCAGGTAAGCCGACGACCCTCCCTCGATCGGGATCTGCAGGATCTCCGGGAGCACGTACTCGTGGTGGGTTCTGACGTATTCCTGCACGGCGGCCGCACTCGACTCCAGGGTCTTGACCAGCAGGAGCGCTTCGTGCTCCCGCTGCAGCTGATCGTCCTCGTAATAGAAGGAGCGGACCGTCGGCACGACCGAGCAGCAGGCTGCGAGATGCTCGACGACGAGCGCCTCGCCCAGCCGCTCCGCATCGTCGCGTGCGCCGGTGGTGACCATGATCAGGACGGCTTTCTCCCCCATCCCGTCAATTGTCAGCTTTCCGCGGCCGGTCAAGCCAGACGGTGCCCGCCACCAACGCGATCGCACCCAGGATCAAACCGCCGACGACGTCGGATTCCCAATGCACGTCCAGGTAGAGGCGATCGGTCGAGACGAGCGCGATCACCGCGACTGCTAGCGCAGCAGCGAGCGCGCGGGTGCGCTGCGACACCGCGAGGCGACGGATCACGAAGGCGAGCAGTCCATAGACGATCACCGCCCGGAGCACGTGGCCGCTGGGAAAGCTGTTGCCGGCACCTGTGCCCGAAAAGAGCATCGAGATGCTCGGACCATCAGACTCCGCCAGCGATCGCGGTGGTTGCGGGTGATAAAGGTTCCACTTGTAATACAGCTCGAACGCCTGGGCGGCGACGAAGACAATGAAGACGAGGGCGTCAGACCCGAAGCCGCTGCGCCAGAGATAGATCGTCAACCCGAGCATCAATACCGTGGTCACCTCGATGCTGCCCAGCTCGGCGATCGCCTGGAAGAGAAGATGCAACGACGGCTGCCGCGCGTCGTGCATCCCCTGCGCGACCTGCATGTCGAGGCTCGTGAACGCACCCGCGGCGATCGCGATGGTCAGCGCGATGAAGCCGGCGCCGAGGATCGCGATGGCGACGAGGCGTGGGACTAGCGCTGGCAACGCCGGCAGAAAACTGTCGTCCGGCCGGCGATCCGGATCACGCTCAGCGGCCGCCCGCACGTGAAGCACGGTTCGCCCGCGCGACCATAGACGAGCAGCTTCTCCTGTTGCGCGCCGGCCTCGCCCCACGCGTCGCGAAATGTGTCCACCGAGCTGCCGCGATTGGCGATCGCGAGCTCGAGCGACTCGCGCAGGGATTCGTGAAGCCTGCGGGCGGATCGCTTGCTGACCGTGTTGGCGATCCGGCTTGGGCGGAGTCGCGCGCGGTAGAGCGACTCGTCCGCGTAGATGTTGCCCACACCGGCGATCGCGCCCTGGTCGAGGAGCACTGCTTTGAGCGCGCTTCTGCGCTTGCGCAGGCGGCGGTACAGCTCGTCGGCAGCGAAGTCCGGATCGATCGGCTCTGGACCGAGCACCGGCATCTTCTTCGAGGAGAGCAATGCTTCTTCGGTGCCCAGCAGCAGGCGGCCGAAGCGGCGCGGGTCGCGATAACGAAGCTGGCGCCCGTCGTCGAGGAAGAACACCGCATGTGTGTGTTTCTCGAGCGGCGTCACCGCATCGATGAGGCGGAGCTGGCCCGTCATGCCGAGATGCACGACGAGGAATGGGTGAGCTCCTCCCCATTCATGGGGAGGTGGCAACTCTTCCCTACTCCTTTTGGGGCCCCCTGGGGGGCGCCCGGACCCGGCCGACGGGGCAGACGGAGGGGCCAGTCCTAGGAGGATGAATTTCCCGCGCCGGCGCACCGACTCGATGCCTGCGCCCGCGACCGCGTCCACGAACTGCTCCGGCTCCGGATGGCGAACGATGGTCGGAAAGCTCAGCTCGCAGCGTTCGATCGTGCGGCCGACGAGGTGCGGCCTGAGGTCGGCGACGATGGTCTCGACCTCTGGCAGCTCAGGCACGGACGACCGCGAGCTTCTTCATATCGGCCCAGTTGGGGCCGACCTTCGTCTCGACCTCGATGCCCGTCTCGAGCTCGTACGCGCCCGTCATGATGCGTGGCACCTTCTCGGCGAACTGGTCGAGCTCCGAGCGCGGCACCTCGAATAGAAGCTCGTCGTGGACCTGCAGCAGCATGCGTCCCTCGATCTCGTCGGCGTCGATCTCCCGGTGCAGCCGCACCATCGCGATCTTGATGATGTCGGCCGCGAGCGACTGCATCGGAAAGTTGATCGCCATGCGCTCGGCTGCGCCGCGCAGCTGAAAGTTCGGCGAGCGCAAGTCGGGGATGGAGCGGCGGCGACCGGTGGCGCTGACCACCAGCCCTTCCTCGCGTGCCTTGCGCCTGACGTCGTCGAGGTACTCGCGAAGCCGGGCGTAGGTCGACCAGTACTGGCCGAGAAACTCGCGCGCCACGTCGCCCGTGATCCCCAGCTGCTGCGACAGGCCGTACTCGCCCTGGCCGTAGATGGAGCCGAAGTTCGCAACCTTGGCGAGGCGGCGCTGGTCCGGAGTCACCTCCTCGAGCGAGATCTTGAACACCGCCGCCGCCGTCGCGGTGTGGATGTCCTGACCTGCCGCGAAAGCGCCCAGGAGCTTCGGGTCGCCGCTCAGGTGCGCAGCGATCCGCAGCTCGATCTGCGAGTAGTCGGCCGAGACCATCACGTGGTCCGGCCGTCCAGCCTTGAACGCGCGCCGGATTCGCTGTCCGAGCTCGGTGCGGATCGGGATGTTCATGAGGTTCGGGTTCGACGAGGACAGCCGGCCGGTAGCGGTGCTCGCCTGGCCGAACGACGTATGGACGCGTCCGCTCATCGGATCGACGAGCTGGGGCAGCGCGTCGACGTACGTCGACTTGAGCTTGGACAGCTGGCGATGCTCGAGGATCAGTCCGACGATGGGATGCTTCTCACGCAGAGTTTCCAGCGTGTCCGCGTCAGTCGAGTAACCGGTCTTCGTGCGCTTGCCGACCGGCAGCCGCAGGTCCTCGAAGAGAACCTTCGCGAGCTGCTGCGGCGCGTTCAGGTTGAACTTCTGCCCCGCGACATCTTCGACTTCCTTCTCGATCGCTGCGAGCTGCGCACCAAGCTCGTCCTGCATCTGCTTGAGGTAGGGCACGTCGATGGCGACGCCCTCACTCTCCATATCGGCGAGCACGCCGGCGAGCGGAAGCTCGATCTCGTGGAAGAGATAGTCGACTCCAAGGTTGCGCATCTCAGCCTCGAGTCGCGGACGCAGGTTGAGAATCGATTCCGCGCGCCGCGCCGCAAATTCAGCGGCCTCGTTCTCCGCGATCGCCGATGGCTTGCGCGCCGCGCGACCGGTGCCCAGGAGCTGCTCGGTGCTCACCAGCTCCACGCTGAGGAACTCGCGCGCCAGGTCTTCGAGCCGCGGATCCCGCGAACCGGCGCCGAGCAAATAGGCGGCGAGAAACGTGCTGAATGCCCAGTCACGCTTGCCACCGCCGAGTGAACGCAAGGCCAGCTCCGTCTCTTTGGCGTCGTGGCCGGAGATCGGGCGTCCAGACAGCGTGGCGGCGACCGCGTCCATCGCTTCGGGTCGCGCCACATAAAAGGTATTGACGCCGGTCGACACACCCACGCCGCAGATCCGGGTCGCACGGCCGGTCCCTTCGGTGAAGGTGAAGACGGCTACGTCGCCGGGTCCGTCGAGCAGGCTGGCGGCCTCCGTCGGGTCTTCCACGATCCTGAGGCCCGCGGCTTGAGGGGCAGGCTCGAAGGTGAGGCTGGGCTGGACCGGCACCTGGTCGGGCGGCGGGAAGCGGGTAAGCAGCTGGCGAAACTCGAGATGGTCGAAGACGCGGCGCGCCTTGTCGTAGTCGTAGCGGGTCCAGCGCGCCCTCTCGAGCTCCAGCTCGATCGGCACGTCGCGGACGATCGTGACCATCCGCTTGCCGAGCCGGATCTTGTCGGCATGGGCTTGGAGCGCGGTTTTGAGCCGGCCCTCGGGCAGCTCGTCGACTCGCTCGAGGAGGGCCTCGACGCTGACGAAGTCCTGGACCAGCTTGGCCGCCGTCTTGTCCCCCACGCCCGGCACGCCGGGGATGTTGTCCGACGTATCCCCGCGCAGGGCCTTGAAGTCAACCAGCTGCGGGGGCTCGAAGCCGTAGCGCTGCCGGACCTGCTCGGGGCCGTAGACGAAGGTGTCCGTGATGCCGCGCCGTGGCACGAGCGCTTCCACCGACTCGGAGACGAGCTGGAGGCAGTCGAGGTCGCCCGAGACGATGGTCACGGCGTGGCCGCGCTCCTCAGCGATGCGCGCCAGGGTGCCGATGACGTCGTCCGCCTCGAAGCCCTCGACTCCGTAGATCGGGATGGAAAACGCTTCCAGCACCTCGCGGACCATGTCCATCTGCGGCCGCAGGTCGTCCGGCATGGCGCGGCGCCCTGCCTTGTACTCCTCGTATTCCAGGGACCGGAATGTGGGTTTCCCAAGATCGAAGGCGGCGATCGCGTACTCCGGCCGCGAGGCGAGGACGATGGCCAGCATCGAAGTGAAGCCGTAGACGGCGTTGGTCACCCGGCCGTCCGACGTGCTCATCGGGGGCAGCGCGAAAAACGCGCGGTAGATGAGGCTGTGGGCATCGATCAGAATCAGCCGGCCCCGTCTCCCCTTCGCCACGTTCGAATCTTACGTAGCCGCGGGTGACACCCCAGAGGGGCCGTGCGCGTTCAATAGGAGGGATGTGGAGGACCGCAGACTAGAATGGATGCGAGGATGAAAAACCTCATCGAGGTGTCCGTGGACAGCATTCGCATCCACATGCCGACCGCTCAGCACCTCGTGATCCTCAAAGAGAAGGAAGCGGACCGCTACCTGCCGATCTGGATCGGCTCCTTCGAGGCGCAGGCCATCGCGACCAAGATCTCGGGCAACACGCTTGGCCGTCCGCTGACGCACGACCTGATGGCCACCGCGTTCGGCGACCTCGGGATCAGCATCAAGCGCATCGTGGTCACACGGCTTGCCGACCAGGTCTTCTACGCGCGGCTTTACGTGAAGCAGAACGGGCGTGATCTCGACTTCGACGCGCGGCCGTCAGACGCCATCGCGCTCGCGGTCCGCGTCGAGTGTCCGATTTTCGTCGCGACCGAGGTCATGGACACGGCTGGCATCATCCCCGAGGCAGACGAGATCGACGGCGACAAGGAAAAGGGCGAGACCACCGTCGTCGACGAAGAGCGTCTCGCAGTCTTCCGCGACTTCGTGAACAGTCTGGACCTCCCGGAGCTTCCCGATGAGCCCGGTGCCAAGGACGAACCCGGCGCTCAGGACAGACCCGGGGGAAGACCCGGCCGGGGCTAGAGCACGCCCCTCTCCGGCGGGGTAAACGGCGAGCTCGACCTCGCTTTCCGTGTTTTCGTCGCCCTCCTGATCGGCCTCGCGATCGGGACCGAGCGCGAGCTTCGCGGGCACGCGGCAGGGATGAGGACGATGGCCCTGATCGCGGCGGGCTCGTGCATGTTCACAGGCCTCGGCTTGATCCCGTTCTTCGGCAAGACGGTCGACCCGACGCGAATCGCCGCGCAGATCGTGACAGGCGTCGGCTTTCTCGGTGCGGGCAGCATCCTCCGCCTCGGCGAGGACGTCAGGGGCCTGACCACAGCAGCGATGATCTGGGTCGTCGCCTCGCTGGGCATGGCGGTCGGCTTCGGCTTCTACGCGGTCGCGATCTTCTCCGGTGTCCTGGTCATCCTGACACTCATCTCCATCAAGCCCGTCGAAGAGCGCTTCATCCGCAACCGCAGAAACAGGCGGATCACCGACCCGCATCCGACCGACGTCTCGGAATGAGCGGTCGCAAGGTCGCGATCGTCACCGACTCGACCGCGGACCTACCGCCGCAGCTCGTCAAGGCCCGAGCGATCACCGTCGTGCCGCTGACGTTGCATTTCGAGGGCCGTTCCCTGCTCGATGGCGTCGACATCAGGCCGTCTGAGTTCTACCGCAAGCTCCCCAACGTCACCACTCACCCGACCACCTCGCAGCCAGCGCCGGGCAAATTTGCGGAAGCCTACGGGCAGCTCTTGACTGATCACGAAGAGGTCGTTTCCATCCACATCTCGGAAAAGTTGAGCGGCACGTATGCGTCTGCTCTGCAGGGCGCGGAGATGACGGACGCCAAGCGCGTGCGCGTGATCGACTCCCAGCTCGCCTCGATGTCGCTTGGGCTGCTGACCCTCGCTGCGACGGAGATGGCTGCGCAGGGTTCGGACGCGGAGTCCGTCGCGCAGCGAATCACCGCGATGCGCGAGCAGGTGCAGACATATTTCTCCGTGGCGACCCTCGAATTCCTGCGCCGCGGGGGGCGCATCGGGCGAGCCTCCGCTCTGCTTGGCTCGGTCCTCCAGGTGAAGCCCGTTCTTTGCATTCGCGACGGACTCGTCACGCCGCTCGAGCGCGTGCGGACCTTCGACCGGGCTTTGAACCGAATCGTCGAGCTGACACGCGAGGTGGATCGCGGCCATGGCGTCTGCGTGATCGTCGGCCACGCAGACGCGGAGGCCGACGCTGAACGCGTCGCGCGAGAGCTCGAGCCCATCGCGGAGACGCTGATGATCCAACCGCTAGGCCCAGTCGTCGGCGCGCACGCGGGACCGGGCGTGGTCGGGGTCGGATGCTACCCGGCGGACATCCTTCCTCTGAAGATCAAGCCGGCTGCCAGCGCACGGACGCGGGCGTGACCGATTTGATCACGCGCCCTTCGACGGCAAGCGCCTGCAGGTGCGCCAGCCCTTCCTGTAAGGCAAGCCGCTTCTCGTAGAGGTTGTCGCGCGGCCCCCAGAGGTCGAGCGCCACCTGCCACCCGGTCTTTTCTTCATTTCGGACGAGGATCTCCACGATCTGATCCAGCCGGCGCTGGTGATGTGAAACAAGCGCATCGACGCGGCTTGGCGCATCGGAGAACGGACGTCCGTGTGCGGGAAGCACGACCTTGGGTTGATGGGCGGCCATGCGCATCAGCCCGTCGAGATAGTCATGGAGCGGATCAGGCGTGCTCTGCGGGTGCAATCCGATGTTGGGCGAGAGCTCGGGGAGGATGTGATCGCCGGCGAAGAGCAGTCCTTCGGTTGCCGAATAGAGGCAGATGTGGCCGGGCGAGTGGCCCGGCGTCCACTCCACCCGCAACGAGTGTCGACCCATCTCGATGTGCTCGGCGCCGTCAAGCTGGACCGACGGCTCCGCGGTCTTGACAACCTCGCTCAAGGCGCGCTGCGAGTTGCTGAGCAAGTCGGCCTCCTCCGCGGGCACACCGTTGACGAGCAGGTAGTTGCGAACCTCTTCCACCAGGTGCTCCAGCTCCACGTAGCGGGGATGGACGAGCGGGACCTCGAGGCGATGGATGTACAGATCCGCCAGTCCGGGGCCGGCGAAGATGCCCGCCGCTCCGTAGTGGTCCGGGTGGATGTGGGTGACCACAAGACGGCGCAGCCGTCGCGATCCGAGGTGCTCCAGCGCTCGCTTGATCGCGGCGAGGGATTCATCGGCGTTCATCCCGCAGTCCAGCAGGTCGGTGTGCTTGCCGTCGGTGAAGAGGAAGACGTTGACGAGGCCGTCTTCGAAAGGGATCGGCAGCCGCAGCTCGAACACGCCCGCCGCCATCTCGGTCAAGGCGAGCTCAGTCGCCACCCCGGAATTCTCGCTGAGCCGTCTAAGATGAGTAGCGGACCGTACTCGAACGTACTAAAAACGAACCGATTGCTTCATGGGAGG
>WNGJ01006162.1_pt1 | contig 15151 bp, 35 predicted proteins | sample 5400611 | NCBI WGS metagenome assembly WNGJ01 (sample SAMN13153375, study PRJNA577476) | soil metagenome | isolation source: 40 cm soil or saprolite under Garry oak tree replicate 1 | place: USA:California | collected 2016-06-15
GGTTAGAACATTTGTTAGAGCCACAATTTGTGGGTCGATTGTAGTTACGAGATACACCCACAATATGTGGCTCTGCACATTTGTTCTAACTTTCTCTCACCATCTCACCAGCACCAGCTACCCGCCCGATGTCAAGGGCAAACTAGGCCAACCGTTGGCGTAAAATCGTTCCATCGGGCCGCAAAAGTGATATTGCTATTGTGCTGATTGCGTTACGGTATTTACTTGCTATTTGACACCCCCTTTACTTCTGTGGTACACTATCCGATGAAAGATGTTAGTAGCCTCTCACCTGCTAGCTCTCTTGGGATTGTGAGAGATTCCATGGGAGTTACGGGGAGGGGCTACTGCTCTATTCACCCCCATTATTCCCACCTGAAATTATCCCTGGCACTAGCCAGGCTTTCACCTAACGAGGTAATTACAAGATGTTGTCAAGTCAAAAGGTTAACCAGCAAACTACTGATACACTCGTTCAGCTTAACTACTTCAAGCAGCAATGCCGTGACTACCACGATTTACTTACGAACCCCACGATGGATGGTGAACAGATAAAGGCGTTCTATGCCCTGAAGGTAGGGTTACGCCAGTTGCGTAAGAAGGATGAATCCCTTACCCGCCCTGATGGAATGACGCTAACCCGGCTTAACTACCTTGTCACCATAGCCGGTACCTTTACAAATGATACGTTGGGCAAGCGATTGAGAGAGCTAGCAGAGTTTGGTAACGGCTTCGTTCAACGTCACCTGGTACCCGTTCCAGGTAGGAAAAATGGTGATTTGTACTTCGATATTGACGAGCGTATGCACCCCGCGCAATTTGTCTACAGCCCTGAGAAGGAAGATGGGCGGGACTACCAACAGCGTAAGCCGAAGAAGTATGAACACTGTAGCACCCCTGGTTGCCCATGTAGCGCGGTTGAGGAAACGAAGTCAAGAACACTCGTATGTGTGGATTGTAGCGTTGAGATCAAGCGCAAGGTAAAGAAAACTATCATCAGGAACCCCATACCATACCCCGATGAAATTGACGATCAGGAACCCGCCATTGAAGATCAAGTAACCGAACCCCTGCCTGTAGTCACCTTACCTATCCGCGTGATACCGATTGCTTGCAGAGTTCAATTTATGCACCGTGAACAGTGGGTACAAACGTTAAGCGGGGTTCACTGCCCAACGTGTGAACCCGCGTTCGCAATATAGAAAGATGCAAGAATATGATATCAACTGCAACTAAAACATACTTGCGCGGACGTGCTGCAAGAGTCAAGTCAAGCCAGGAACGTCAAAGGGAAGCTGAAGAACGGATAGAAGCATTGAGAATACGAGTAGCACTACTGGCGTTCAGCGAAAGGTTACAAGCCTATGCTGCAACGCCTGAAGGCCGGGCAGCTATTGAAGCATCAAGGGATAAAGAATATGACGAACAATGGCGGGCGTACAGGGCGATACAAGCGGGCTGGGAGGATATGATATGAACACTCTACACGCGGTTCTCTACCGCCAGGACGGTGTTACCCGCCTAACCTATGCCCAACATCGGGCATGGTGGGAACAAGAACAACCAGTAGCTGCCAGTTCGCTGAATGATCTGGCAGCGATCGCCTATCCACAGCATGTATCCCATCTATGGGTTATGCCTGACTGTGGGGAGTTTGAACCACAGGGCGATAGTGCAGACTGGCGGTTCTCACCTTACATTAACCGTCGAAAAAAGATGATGGGTGCTGCTGTTCGTAAGCGTGGGCATCAGGCGATAGATGTAAATATTATCTTCCCTGAGCAGAGTTCCTGGTGGGGGAATACAAAGAGTCCTGGATGGATAGCCCAAGCAGCGCCGCGTGAAGTGATAGGAACCCTGTACTACTTAGAACAGGCACTAGGTATCACTGTAACGGGTTCACCAGGGCGTACAGGCTGGCACTATCTGAAGAAGATACATCCTGAATGGATAGAAGATATCCCGGGGCTGGACTTGCGCGCCAGTCAGTTTACTAGCACCCCGGATATCATATGGAAGCGCCCACTACTCTCGATTGAGCGTAAGCATAAATATATCCACAAGTTCGATAAGAGTGCTGCATATCCCTACGCTGGCACACAAACCGATATCGGAACTGGAACCCCGGTACACTTGGAAGGTGAAGCTGCTGCTGAAGCTGCCAAGCATGAGAAGGGACACCCCCAAGATGTAGGCATATGGCACTGTATCATCACTCATGTTCCCTTGTTCCCTGCTATGCCGCCGCCATGGGATGGAAAAGCTGACGCCTGGATACCTGGGCCGCTTATTCGATTGATGCGTAAGACAGGGTATGAGCTTACCATACAGGAAGGATGGGTATTTCCAGAACGCCATGATGTCCTGGTGAAGTGGGGGCTAGACCTATGGAAGATACGAAACGGCTTTCTAGATACCTGTAAGTGGACTAATCGCGCTATTGCCCTGCTCGCTCAGAAGGCTACCAAGCAAATTATGAACGCTACTGTAGGTATGACCGCCTTTAGTGGGTTCGATGTGGGTGAAGAGATGAAACGCCAGGATATCCGTCTACAGGTGATTGCGCGCCATAGAGAACTCACCTGGCATAACATTGAAAAGGTTAGGGTGATGTATGGTGTAACCCCGGTACTCGTCTACATGGACGCGGTGTACTACATCAGCGATGAACCGGACGGGCGTAAGGTTCTGCCTGAACTGGTGAAGAGAGAAGGGCAATTCGGCGGCTATAGGTGGGAAGGCCGGGTAGCCCTTGATGAAACCTTTACCTATGTGTACAAAGGCAAAAATGCACCCCCACCATGGAAGGGAACCGGCATGGAGCTATTCAGCAGCAGCATGTATAACGAAGCGAACATATTAGAAGCGTTGAACGCTAAAGGATGGATACAGTGAGCATTTTAGATGAAGTGCGTGCATATGGCAGGACACGCGAAACCCCTGACGAGGTGTTTGACTATTATAAGAAGGAATATCCAGGCAGTAAGACGCTAAAAAATGGGAAGGTTCAGTATGCCTGGCAAGGGAAGCTTGCTGACGATTTATCTCAGGTGCTAGGTATTGAGCGTAAAAGCGTTATGCGCCGGTTCCAGGGTGTACGAGCTGGCAAAGTCAGTAAAAGCCAGGAAGATGAATATCAGGCGTTAGGCCAGTCTCTACCGCTTATACCGCCAGAAGGCCGGGGACATATCACAGGAACCATATGGGTAAAGTATTCTGAAGATTGCGAGGACAGAGAGGTTGATATAGACCTTTCACACGCTGATGTGGTCAGGCTGTTTGAAATGGCGGTAGATGAGATGATACAGGCAGTAGCGAACGGCTACCAGTCTAATCAACCGGGCGATGTTGATATAGACTTCAAAGGTCCTGACTGGTGTGCAGAACCCGATTTACAATTTGAGATGATAGAGGAGTAACCCCGATGGATGAATATGTTTGCAAAAATTGCACTCAGTGGTTTGAACAATGGGGCGGTATCTACTTCCCTACTTGTCCTTATTGCCATAGCCGCCATGTTGTGAGAATGACGCGCCATGTCAGGCTGTCAGAGTATAAGGAACATGAGTATATGCGTATCCGCTTAAGGCGATGGGATGTTAGGGTGCAACGTCTGTATGATGGTGGCTACCTGCCACAAGCGGTTTATGACCGTTACCATGAACTGATGAGCATCGAATTTTTTGACTGGTATCATATCCAGCTACCTGCCAGGGCCGCCAGTCTATACCCTAAGCAAGTGAACCCGCCCTTTACTTCTGTCGAACCGCCGCGCAACGTTCCGCGCCAGTATGACCGCTACACACTGGTTTGTCTGAAGTTTGAACCCAACACACCAGGCGAATAACGCAAGACACCCTAGCAGCTTTATAGAGGCATTTTAGCCCGCCTGCCGGGGTGTCTTTGTGCGTATCAAACACCCCTATTATATCCCCTAAGTAAATCAGGACACAATACGCCCTGTTAAGTTTGACAAACTAACCATCATAAGATATACTTACTGGTAGTATAGTAACTTCAGATTGTGAAGTATTAGCTTACGAGGTGTGTTTAATGGCAGCTATCACCTTAGAGACAATCAATTCCGAATACGAGCGGCTACAACGTGAACTAGAGATACTCAAGCGCGATATTTCTAGCTATGATGAAAATGTAGAGCGTGATAGAGCGATGGTAGACTTGCGCCATGCGGTGCAAGTTGCACACATCACACTAGACAACCTAAAAGAGCGCTATGGGCCGCGCTAAGGAGGTACATCTATGGCTACTCAGAAGGAACTTGAAGCGAGAATAGCGCAACTGGAAGCGCAACTTGCAGACAAAGGTATTTCAGCGCCAGCGCCAGCGAAGGCCGCGCGCGCCGTTAAAGATGGTACGTTGCTGGAAGAAGTGCATATACCCATCTATGCCCATGAGGTTGAACCGCCTGACCTTGCGCCAGTGGCAGACGAGCAGGAACCGCCTGACCTTGCGCCAGTGGCAGACATGCCAGCGCCAGGGCCGGAACTTGCGCCGGTTCAGATAGGAACCCGCCGGGCCTTGCGCGTGATGCAATAGCAGGGGTGATACATGGAACCGAACGATTTGCCGCCACATAACGAACTACCGCCGCCAGAACTACCGCCAGGGGGGGACAATGAACCGCCAGCGCCAGAACCGCAAGAAGGGGATTCAGATAGTGAACTCAGCGAACTCTACGAACTCATCGACGCCAGAGACGCAGAAATCTCAGCACTCAGGACAGAACTCGAAGCTGCCGTTACCAGAATTGGACAGCTTGAAACTGGACACGCTGAACACGCCAGCGCCTTCGATGCCTACCGCGCCCACACCCATCAAGAGTACATCCCGCCAGAAGAACGCAACTTCTGGTTCAAACATGCCTGGGGGAACCCGCGATAAGTACAAAAAGCTGAATGACCTTATCGTCAGTCAAATCGGCGGTATGGGCCTTAGCATGATGTCCACGCCCTTTTTCCGTAAAGATGGGGTAGTCCTGTTTGCCCATACTCAAAAACTGTCTGATAGCATGGTAGATTGTGCCCGCGTCAATGAGACGATGTATAAGACGCTGGTAACTATCTTTTCTGGCGCTGTATGGACAGTGCTTGTACTGGAGGTAGCATCGATTAGTGCGGCTATCATGTCGAACCATAACGTACAGTTGCCCTTACCTGCTGGCATCAAGAACGCCCTTTCCGCACCTGACACATCGGGCTACAGCTTCAATGATGCGCTGAAGGATTCCGTTAAGCTGGCTACCCTGCTCAACATGCAGCAGCAGGCAACGCCTGAAGTGAGCGCCAGCATGATAACCGCTATGCTAAGTGGACAGATGCCTATAGAAGCTGCATAGGTGAGCCATGGCGGTAGAATACTGGACCTATGAACAGTTCCTTGCCTACATGAAGGGTGAATGGAAGCAAGGCGAGCACATAGGCGTCATAGGGCCAACAGGGGCGGGTAAAACCTGGATAGTCAGGGACTTACTTTTACTTAGGCGTTACAGCGTGGTGATAGCCACTAAGGAAAAGGATAAAACCCTGGTGAGGTATGAGAAGGAGGACGGGTTCGTACTTTACCAGGAGTGGCCACCGTTCTACCAGGATACGCGGGTACTGCTATGGAAGAAACCGAAGGAGCTGGGCAACTTCTATGACCAGGCGGTACTTGTCTATCAGGTGATGAGTGATATTTACAAGCGTGGTGGCTGGACAGTCAGTTTCGATGACATCTACTACGTTTCTAACACGCTACGTCTCAAGGGTGCAGTACAGATGTTTTACACCCAAGTACGTAGCAATAACGTTTCGATCTTAGGCAACATGCAGCGCCCATCATGGGTACCGCTTGAAGCCGTTAGCCAGGTGAGTTACATCATAATGTTCATCACAAGGGACAAACGGGACTTAGCCCGCATAGCTGAAGGCGCTGGCTTAGACCTTGACGAAGTAAAAGCCGCTAACGGTGAGTTGCTGAAGCATGAATTTTTGCTCTTGCAGACGGGAAAAAACCCGATACGAGTGCAGAAAAGTGAGAGAAAGTAAAGGAGTGGACAATGCAAGGTATGCATATCCACATATCCGTGATAGGGGCGATTAGCGCCTTTATCGGGGTGATCGTTATCGGGTTTTTCTGGCGCGTCGTAGCTATGCTCAACCATGAAACCGTGTGGGGGCAAGCTATGGCGTTCGTCTACTAGCCCGTCTTTATAAGGAGTTACTACTATGCCTTCAGCACTTGGATATCCCCAAGTCCAAATGACAGATAACCAGGCAACCGCGCAACCTGCTAAGCTGGCGCCATTCATCCGAGGTGCTAAAAGACACGCGGAACAGGGCCAAACTCAGACACTCGGCGCGCCATGGGCCGCCGGCAACCAAACGTTCCAGGTTCCCATCTTCGGCTTTCTTAGCGCCGTTTACATGACAGTCCAGGCAACAGGCGGTTCCGGTTCCGCCGTTACTGCTGGCGCCGATGCGCCGTGGAACGTCCTGTCAAACATCAACCTACAGGATACGAACGGTACACCATTCTGGAACCTTTCAGGCTACAGCAGCTACCTAGCCCGTAAATGGGGCGGGTATCGCCTGGCACGTCCTGACCAGTCAACCTTCGGTTTTTCTGGCGTCTCTTCTGCTGGACTCTTCAAGGAAAAGTTCGCCTTGTTCCAAGAGTTCGGTGTAGGCGGGCGTGGGTGCCTTCCTAACTTCGATGCCAGCGCCGCGTACAAGGCTATTCTTACCTACAATTCACCTGCCACAGGTACAACCCCGAACAACGTGTACACTGCCCTTACAGGCGGTGCGCCAGGGCTTACTACTACCCTTGAAGCGTTGATGAGAAGCGAACCAAATGCAGCAGACCAGTTCGGGAATCCGCAAGAGGTAAAGCCGCCCGCCGCCGGTTCCATTAGCTACTGGACATCGCAGACTTTCAACGTTGCGAACGGTTCTAACACCCTGCAACTGAACCGGGTAGGGAACCTTATCCGTAACCATATCCTAGTATTCCGCGATGCGAACGGTTCACGTTCGGTAGCTGATTCGGGCGGAACCACGCCCGCTACCCTTGAATTTCAATGGGATGGAACCCAGCGTTACATCCTGAACGTTGATACCCTTCGTGAGATTGCATACGAATTGCAAGGCTATGATGCTGACGCCGGGGTTATCCCCCTTCAGTACACCATCGACAATGATGGTATCCCCATGAACGAATACGGGAATGACTGGATGCAGACCACAGGCGCTACTAAGCTGGCGCTTCGGTTCACGACTACCGCCGCCGGAACGCTTGAGGTTATCACGAACGATATCGTAGCCGTATCGCCTGACATCTTTGTGAGTCAGACCTAAAGGAGCAAGCTATGGACCAGAACGGGCAATTGTCAGTTCCCATAGCAGCAGCCGCCCTAGTCTTAGGCGGGCTAGGGCTGCTAGTCCTGCTATCGGTACTTTTTCGCGGGAATGTGCATTTTTAATAGTTAGCCCTTGATGGGCGAAAGGATAAGACAGTGAAGTTTGACAGTGTACACCTGGTGACGCTTGGCGTCGGAATCGCTATCGGCTTTTTCATCCTTCCAATGGTTATTGGCTGGGTGTCTGCTGCTGGCAATAAGTAAGGGCTAGCCCATGACCTTTGTAACGCTGGTTTTTGTGTTAAGCGGGCTACTGCTGCTGTTCTCAGCAATCGAGGATAAGCCGATAGTGGACTATGCCAAGTCTGTCATATCGACAGGGAAGGTACCGACAGCATGAACCCTACCCAAGTTATTCTAACCGGCAGCGTCATTATCATCACCGTAGGGATAGTGAACGCGCTACAAAAGAATAAGCCGTTAACGCCTGTTTTTGCTGGCGGGGTAGGTGTCCTACTTGTGGCAAGTCTGATTCAGGCGTTCGGCGGGCAAGCTGAAAAGTTAGCTGAAGGGTTCGTAGGGTTAGCAGCTACCGCCGTGATACTAACAGACGGGCCAGCGTTGTTTACTGCACTCAGCAAAGTGCAAGGGGTGTAACATGCAATTCGGTAGAATTTTCGATATCGGCATGGCGCTAGTGGTAGTTGCCGGGGTGACAGTAGTAGTCAGCAATCCGAACAGCCAGGGCATTATCAAGGCGTTCGGTAGTTCGTTTTCAGGTTCGCTTAAAGCTGCTGAAGGCCGATGAACTGACTGAGTACAGCAGGGGGTACCTATGCCAAATATAAAATACTCACCTGGCATTGTTCCAGGGGGATACGACGCACCCATTGACACCTACAAGCAGGCTAGGGACGTTCCGCGCTATGCGGTGTATGGGGTGAACTGGTATGGTTCCGAGTGGCAGGTACAAAACGCCATTGCGCCAGCTACCCATAACCGGAGCATCAACTACGATTTTACCGCCGTAGCCCGCCAGTACAGTTTGTACGCTAACCGCAAGGCGCAAATAGCACCGCCGCTATTAGCTGAGTACATACCCGCGTATGCCCTGCCTAACGTGGCATTGATGCAAGGAAACTATCAACCGACCGCGCCTAACAAGACGCTGGTTGAGAAAGGGCTAACTGTCCTGTACAGGAAGGTGAAATAATGGCCTTGCCTGAAATACTCACTAAGACTACAGCAGGGCTACCTAACTGGGCTTGGGGAATAGCTATCATAGGAGGTGTAGGTGTAGGTGTCCTGTTTAATAAACAGGCGTCAACGCCAGCGTTACCCGTAGATACGAGCACATCTACGGACACGACGAGCACACCTACACCGCCCGCTAGCCCGCCCGGAACCATGCCACCAGTCACCCCGCCAGCGTCAGGGCATACTGCCTATGTGGTGCAACATGGTGACACGGTGAATAGCGTTGCTGCAAAGGTAGGGGTGACGCCTGACCACTTATGGCAAGATAACAGGTATGAAATTTGCCAGTGTGTGAAGAAGGCGAAAATACCTTGCAGCTACCGCCGTGGGCCGCTAGCGCCAGAAATAGCGAACGCGCCATTATGCAAGGGCATGACCTTGTTCTATTAAGGCGGTGAACAGTGGGTACAATACTCGACAAAAAGGTATGGGCTGAAGAGTTCTTGAAGCAAGGGCTAGGCAACCTGAACCCTACGTCTAATACCATTCACTTTGTGCAAGCATGGGAAATACATGAAAGCGGCGCTGGCGCTGTAGTAGGATGTGACCATAACCCGCTTAATTGTGGATGGAATTGGCCGGGTGCTACTCAGTGTAACGCCATTGTGAAGAAGTATGCCGCTTACCTTGACGGTATACGGGCTACAGCAGCTAATCTACATAATGGACTCTACCCTAGCTTGACACATGCCCTTGCTACAAATGATGAAAACAACCTAGGGTTCAATGGGCATAAAATGGCGGCTAACATAGCTGGCGATCTGGAAGTATGGGTAAGTGGGAACCGGGAAGGACACCTTGACTATGTGAACGCTATTCTAGCATTAGCCGGACAACCTAGCTTACCATCAGGAGGTGACGTGGGACAAGTAACGCCCGCCGGGGTACCCGATACAAACCCGCTAGGTTCAGCAGGTTCACTACTGGATACACTGAACAGTCTGATAAGCAATCCTACCCGCCTGGCTAAAGGGCTAATAGGCATCGTCCTACTACTGGTAGGGCTGGCGCTGATGATAAAGCAATTAGTACCGCCTGGCGTTCAGAAGGCCGCGCTAGCTGCTGTAGGGGCTTAAAAAGGGGGTGTCTATGCAGCAAGTAGATAACTTGATGGATATCACGATACGATGGGTAGACAATGGGCCTATCCGTTCCCTGGTGCTGAACGCCATTAGTATCCATGAACCAACACCCAATAATGGAGCATATACCCATACCCTACATTATGCCTTCCCACATATGGACGCTACCGATATCCCTAAGCCCTATGATATGTTCCTGACATTGAAGCATAGCCAGGTTATGCAGTTGCAAAACACTGGCGGGTATGAAGCGGTAGTAGCCCTGCTGGACACCTGGATAAAGGGGTGATACCATGCCCATTTACATTGACGGGCCAGCGATCTCTACCCCCTTAACCGCATTTCAATACAATCTCTATGGTGCTATTCCTGCTGACCACGCCTTCCAAGATGTTATTGGTATCATGTGGCACAATGACACGCCATGGGAACTCTACATAACTGGTTACAGTCAGTCTCTCTTGAGATTGCGCCCGAACGCTGAAGTATACATCCCTAACTTCAGTAGCATACAACTACCCAACGTTATCAATATCACCCCTAAGAATAGCGCCGTGTTCGGCGTAGGGGGATATAAGCTATCTACCGCCCATCTGAATTTTACGCTGTTCTTCCAGGGTGAAGATGAACCGCCGCTTGGATACATAACTGACTTTGCGGCTAACCTGTCAGCAGCAGCAGGGCCTACCCCGCTAATAGAAGTGACGTTCCTGGCAGGTTTGGCTAATACATCTTCAACAACAGCGCATACAGTAGTATTGCAAGCGTTCTTTCCTGATTTGACATCCCCCTTATCCGCGCTATTTTTGACACACCTTAGTTACTTTTTTGGAGTGCCAACAGTGAAAGCAGGGGGTGACTGTACAATAACTGACAATGGGGGGAATCAATGGCTAGATGTCCATCTTGACCTAGGCGTTGCACCTACACCAGGATATCAAAGCATCTTCCAATTTACGAACCCGCCTAAGACATTCCCTAACCTGGGAAACGGCATAGCTAGCTGGACCTGGACTCAACCGGCTATGACAAATGGGCCAGGGTATAGCATCAACATGATGGCGTATTCGAGGTAACGTTATGGCTAAATGTGGAACCGCTAATAACTACCCTACCGACCAGTGTACCTACTGGGCTGATAAACGATATCATCAGTTAGCAGGGTGCTATGTACCATGGAGTGGTGATGCGCATAGCTGGCGCGCACTGGCGGCTATTTTTAGCTGGCAAGTCAGCAGTAAGCCGATAGTACCGTCTATCATGTGCTTACAGGGCGGTGTACAGGGTGCAAGCTTACTAGGGCATGTTGGGGTAGTCGAGTCGATTGCAAGCGATGGAAGTTTCATCACCAGTAATCTGAATTGGGGACCGAACTTTAAGGCAATAACCAACGTCAAGCATACGCCTGGTGGGGGTGTTAGTTTTCTATCGGTTCCCGGTAAGACTCTACCGCCTGAACCGCCTAAGCCGCCAGCAGGAACTACACCGCCAGCGCCGTCTAGCGATACTACAGCAGGGCTAGGGGCTGGCCTAACAGTAGGATTACTAGGGCTAGCGGCGCTGGCCGTGGTAGGGGTAGCCGTGTACTTCATCTTCACCGCATAGGAGTAGCAATGTGGATAGATATTAGTGCTTACACGACGCCAGCAGCAGTAACGGTACTAGGTTCCATCTGTTTGTACCTGCTGCATAGTTGGGGTAAGGAACTGAAGAAGATGGAAGGCGGGCGGTTCAGTAACCCGATATTGCGCCCATTAAGGGGATACCATGACAAGAGAAGAGAGACTACTAGCCATAAAAGAACGGCTAAGGGCAAGGGCAAAGAAGCTACATCCTGACGACTCAGAAGCGCAAAACCGCTACGTCTTCGGAACCTTGCATAACATCAAAGAAAGGATGAAGCGGGCATGAAAAGCACTTGTAGGGGCTGTAACAAAGTGTTCGGAGGTGTTGAAGCCTTCGATATGCATAGAACAGACCCGTATATGCCGCGTGGTAGCCGTAGATGCATGACTGATGAAGAGATGCTATCTAAGGGCCTTCATCAGAGTAAGAAGGGCTGGTGGGTTCGCACGTACCGTAAAAAGGCCATTGTAGCATGGGGAGGTAAAGCAGCATGAAAATACCTATGACGCCATGGGTAAAAGCTGCTGCTGATACCCTGGTAAAGTGGGGTGAACCCGTAGTTACCATGATAGGAATCGCCCTAGGGGTAGCTACCCTGGCATTTATGATATTCGGTAGTTTCTGGACAAAGGCGGTAGCTGTAGCTTACCTGCTGACGCCATAAAGGAGTATTGCTATGAATAGAGTGTATAAGTTCAAACATCCAGCAGGGCCTAAGCATCAAGGCGTTGGGCCGGAACTTGAAGAACATGTAGCTATGACCGACCTGGATACGAAACACGTTGAAGTAGCCCATGAAGAGGAACCCGTTATCATCCATATACACGGCATTGACGCGGTGATAGCGGAGCTGGGAATTGTTGCTGAACGCCTGAAGTTCCTGCTTGACGACTTGTACAAGTCGAGAGTCTTTAAGGATGACTACCCGATGATATCGGCTAATGTAGGCTACGAAGTGGACTACAAAGACCATAAGTTCTTGTTCCTGCTTTGTAAGTCAGCACAAACCCTGGTGATAACATCGGGCGGCACCCTGCCAGTAGTTGCTAATGTATGGTTGAACATCTGTTTTACCAGGGGCGAAAAACTGTACTTGCAAGGCGTCTCTGATTCCGCGCCGGTAATGGTTCAGATACGCGCCATGGATGATAGGATGGTGTAACCATGGGTAGACTAGTCTCTGACCACGCTGTAGCCGGGCAACCGCTAGTATTGACATATACGCCCGCCAGTGGGCTTACAGCCGTTCTAAAAGCAGCGCAAGTCAGTACAAAGGTGTCTGTACCTGCTGTAAGTGGTGAAATGACGATAGACGGGCTACAGGGCGGGCCACTTCAGTGAACCATGGACCTAAAAACTGAAGTTCCCATACCCGATGACCGCGCCGTAAATCAGGATTTACGCATCGGGCTAGCTGAAGATAGGTTGAATGACCTTGATGCCCGGTTTCAATTGTTACTGGACAAGCTGACCGCCCGGTTACAAAAACTTGTCACGTTCCTGTATGGTGTCCTATGTGGGCTATTGTTAGGCTATGCGATCTTGGGGTGAACCATGCCAGAAACCTTACAGGACGGGCAACAGACCGCGCCAGGTTCGACGCCCGATATTCCTACTACAATGTCTATGTTCAACGCCAGTCTAGTGCCTTTACCTGATGGTAGGGGGGCTATTGCAACCTTCAACATCATGAACGGGTTCATAGTGTCTATCCCCTTCCCTGAACAGGTGATAGACAACTTTTTCGCGCAATGGATAGCCATAAAGCAAGAGATGCAATCAATAGCCCGCCTGGTGAACAAGGTAAATAGATCGAAGCAATGAACTTCACAGAGTTTGTACAATCGTCAGCACTCACTAAGACATGCGCTAACCTGTTCTTGTGGGTAGCATTGACCGCCGTTCTGTTTGTAGTAGTGCTACAGGTAGCGCAAGGGCAACAACCTAGCGCGGTACTCTTGCCCATTATCGGCTATGGGCTAGGCAAGGCCGCCAGTATCCTAGGGGTGAATATAGGACAAGCCATAGTGCAGCAAGCGGAAAATGCTACTATCGACAAGCTAGCGCCATTGTTACCTATGCCAGATACACAGGCGAATACAGCAGCTACCAGGGCAAACACCGCCGCGCTACAAGCACACACGCCATAAAAAAGACGCCTGGCAACGTCACCAGGCGTCAATGTGGGCGGGCTAATACTTCATCGGTAAGCTCAGCTACCTTACCGCGCAACTGTTCGGTAACATCGTCTCTGAACGGGTTAGGCGGTTCACGCTGAAACATGTAGGTTTGCAAGTTCGGATGTTCCGCGCCGTACCACTTTTTCGAGTTCACCCGGTTCTCTTGGATATCTTGCAAGGTACATTCTACAGTTTCTAAAATGCGATAGATACCCCAGCCATTAGGGTTAGGTACCCACTCGCAAACTACGTAGTAAATCGGTTGCATCGGAATTTAATTCCCTTCCTGGCTTGTAGCTTGCAACGCCCGGTTGATATCGTCAACTACGCGCTGTAAGCACTCTCTACAAAGTACAACTTTCATGCCCGCTACGGGTTCAACTTCCAAGTTCGGATAGTTCAACCGCCCGCCACACTCTTCACACGGCGCAAGTACCCGCCGCGCCGGGATGTGTAACCTGTTTTCCCAGTCCATCATGGCATAAACCCCCTTTTGCGGTTCCTGTAACGTTGCTGGCGTACTGCTGCTGCTGAACGCATAGGCGTTACGTTACTAGCGTTATGTTGCGTTACGCTTGTGTGTTGCGCTAATTGCGCTGGCGCGTTATGCGTTACACCTGTTATGGCTGGCATAACGGGGTTCGTTGCTGTTTTTCGCCTGACATAGTGCTGATGGGCAAGTTTTGCCTTCGCCCTTGCGCTTTCTTCCCTATAAAGGAAGGCTGTAAGAATGAGGATGTTATAGACGAGCGCAACAATGGACACCCCATAGCCGATGTTGAGCATGTCAACGCTGATGGACAGGTGAAAGCGGAAAAACCCTTGTATCACCAGGTACAAGATACTGGCAACCAGTGAAAGAATGAAAGTAACTATCCATCCCCATCGAACAATGGTACGGGCCGCGTAGTCAGTGAAGCGGTAGGTTAAATCTGTTAACCCCCATACGAGCGCCATGACATCGAAGCATATAAAGGTGAGAATACGAAAGATCAACTCATCGTCAGGGAATAGCCAGTTAACGAATTCCCACGTTTGCCAGGCGAACAGTAGCAGCATGGCACCATAGGCACCCCATACTACAATGCGTAGCGATGAAGTGGAAGCATGATACTGCTGACGGCGTGTCATTCAACCCCCTTCTCTTGTCTCTCTCTGAACGCTTCATACGAGCTAAAACCATTCATACAGCTACGCATCGGTTCTAAAATCTTGTAGTCAATGCTGGCATCAACCCTACGCATTATCTTGTCAGTTAACGCTTGCATCAACTTCTCTACAAGGGCATCGGCAAAAGTGTTGATAACGTGTTGCGTGTACCAGGCAATAAGGGATAGCCCTAACAGGAACCCGATAGCCAAGCCAAGCAATAACGAAGCAAGCTGAATAGCCACGTTAACCCCCTACCTTCAATCCGTCAATATCCCCAACGTTAACCCTTGCAGCAGGGCCGCGAGCTTCGCTGATAGCTGCTGCAATACTCTGAGCTACCCGCGCCGTGACTTGTTCACCCCTAACCGCCCGATGCGCTGTAGCCGGGGTGATGTTAGCCCGCCTGGATAAATCGGCTACTGTCCATCCCAAGTGATCTAGATGTTCCTGGAGGTTCATAATTTCCTTCCTTTAACGAATAAACATCAATACAA
>WNGJ01009551.1_pt1 | contig 15149 bp, 13 predicted proteins | sample 5400611 | NCBI WGS metagenome assembly WNGJ01 (sample SAMN13153375, study PRJNA577476) | soil metagenome | isolation source: 40 cm soil or saprolite under Garry oak tree replicate 1 | place: USA:California | collected 2016-06-15
CGAACGGCACGGATCACTTTTCCAGCTTGAACGCGAGGGTTGCTAGCGGCGGCAAGTGAACAAGGATGGAGTGTTCGCGGCCCATCCATTCTTGAGCTTCGCTTTGGACGCCTCCCAAATTTCCTATGTTGCTCCCGCCGTAGGTTTCACCGTCGGTGTTGATGATCTCGCGATAGAAGCCGGATTCGGGGACGCCTAGCCTGTAGTTGTAACGGACCACGGGCGTCGCGTTCACCACGAACGCGACGATGTCGCCTTCTTGCGATTTTCGCAGAAACGAGACCACGCTGTTTTCAGCATCATGAAAATCGATCCAATCGAATCCGTCGTAAGTGTCATCCAGCTGCCACAACGCCGGCTCATTTTTGTAAGTATAGTTCAAATGTTGAACCAAGCGGTGCAGACCGTCGTGACGCGGCAGTTCAAGGAGTTGCCAGTCAAGCTGCGTGTCGTGGTTCCATTCGTTCGATTGGCCAAATTCGCCACCCATGAAAAGCAACTTTTTGCCGGGGTGTCCGTACATCCATGCCAGAAACATCCGGAGATTGGCAAACTTCCGCCATTCGTCGCCTGGCATTTTGGATAACAACGAGCGCTTGCCGTACACCACTTCGTCGTGGCTGAGAACGAGAATGAAATTTTCCTGGAACGCGTAGAGCAGCGAGAACGTGATGTTGCCGTGGTGATAGCGCCGGTAAATCGGGTCGATGCTCATGTAGTGCAGGAAATCGTGCATCCAGCCCATGTTCCATTTGAATCCGAACCCCAGTCCGCCGAGATACGTCGGCCGCGTCACGCCAGGCCACGCCGTTGATTCCTCAGCGATAGTGATGATGCCGGGGAAACGTTCGTAACAAACTTCGTTGAACCGCTTGAGAAAATGGATCGCGTCAAGATTCTCGCGGCCGCCGTAAACGTTCGGTACCCATTGCCCCGGCTTACGCGAGTAATCGAGGTAAAGCATCGAGGCCACGGCGTCCACGCGCAGACCGTCGATGTGATATTTGTCGAGCCAGAAAAGCGCGTTCCCGATTAGAAAATTGCGCACCTCGTTGCGTCCATAATTAAAAATGAGCGTGCCCCAATCCTGGTGCTCGCCCTGACGCGGATCCATGTGCTCGTAGAGATCGGTGCCATCGAACTCGGCCAGTGCGTGTGCGTCCTTCGGAAAATGCGCCGGCACCCAATCCATGATCACGCCGATGCCGGCCTGATGACATTTGTCGATGAAATGACGGAAATCATCGGGCGGCCCGAATCGGCTGGTGGGAGCGTAATAATTTGTGACTTGATAACCCCACGAGCCCTCGAAGGGATGCTCGGCCACGGGTAATAGTTCGATGTGTGTGTAACCCATCTCCACTACGTACTGCAGCAGCGTGTCCGCAAGTTCGAGATAAGTGAGCTGACAATTTCCTTCTTTGCGACGCCATGATCCGAGGTGGACCTCGTAAATGCTAATGGGACTTTGCGGCCAATTCTTCTGCCGGCGCGCTTCTATCCAGTCGGCATCGTTCCAGGTATAACGTTCCAAATCGTACACCAGCGATGCTGTGGATTTGCCGTGCTGATTAAAGAACGCGAACGGATCGCTCTTTAGCAGCACCGCGCCGGTCTGGGTGCGGATTTCAAATTTGTAGTGCGTCCCTTGCTTGATCCCGGGCAAAAACAATTCCCAGACGCCTGCGCCTAACAACTTCCTCATCGGATTCACGCGGCCATCCCAATGGTTAAAGTCGCCAACCACACTGACGCGTTGCGCGTTCGGCGCCCAAACGGCGAAATAAACGCCAGTCGCATCGCCGATCGCCTGCAAATGCGCGCCAAGTTTTTCATAGATTTTCCAGTGTTGTCCCTCGGAGAACAGATGCAGATCGATATCGCCCATGATCGGACCGTACTGATACGCATCCCGCGTGAACTCTTCTGAGCCGTCCGGCTTTACGATGCGGAGATGGTACGGAATGTCGCTCCCCGCGCCGGGGACGGTGACGCAAAAGAAACCTTCCTTATCGATCCGTTCCGCAGCGATTGGATTATCCGGCTCTCGATCGAGCACGACCTCGATCGCGCGCGCGTCCGGGCGAAAGACCCGGACCTCCACACCATCACCGATCTTATGCGGGCCTAACACGCCGAAGGGATCGGAATGAAGACCTTTGACAAATCTGCTGATCTCGTCGCGGGGGACGCCGGCAATTTCGAAAGCTTTCATGACCTGTCGAACATCCTCATTTCATCATAAACGTACGCCAATAAACCTAGCGCCGACTTGTTGCGCAGCCAAACATCCAACATCGGAATCTCACAAATGGCCATGCGGACTCAGCACCAGCCCTCCTTGAGCACACCGACTAATCGTGCGAGTTACCAACATGAGAACAGTTTGCGCCGCGACCTGCCTTTTCGGCATTTGCTCCGCGCTTGCTGCTTCGCTGGTTCCGACGGTGCCGGGAACGAGCTGGCGATACAACATGACTGAAGAAGTTGGTAGAGGATTCAATGTTTCCGGTGTGAAAGCGGACGCCGACGGCAAGATTCGCCTGCCGGTCTTATACCGTCTCGAGGGAACAGAGAATGTTGACGGTAAAGATCTTCTCAAATTTGAAATGCACCGGGCGGGCATTATCACCAACACCGACTTGTTGAGCGTGGACGACCACGGAATTTTTTGCTGGGCGCGAATCAATCTCGACGGCGAGCTGATCAAGTTTAATCCGCCGCAGACGATGATCGCCGCTCCACTCAAAAAAGGCGCAGCCTGGGACTTCAACGGACAGGCCGGCGATCTGAAAGTGCAACAGCATTATGATGTGGTCGGCGAAGAAAACATCGGCGTGCCCGCGGGGAAATTTCAAGCGTTCCGAATTCATGGCGAGCAAACAGCGCCGAACCGAATGACAATTGATCGCTGGTTCGCGCCGGGTGTCGGAATCGTCAAAGATGTGACGGCGATGCAGGACGCAAAAGGCGATTTGCTCCAGCGCATTTCGCTTGAGCTGGTAGAAAATCCGAAAATTGTTGAGCGACCCGAAGTGAAATCGGACGCCACACCGAAGCAGCTTGCGGTGAGTCTTGCTAAAGACCGCTTCGGCAAGCCGACGACGACACTTTCGTCGAATACACCGGAAATCTATGCGCGCTGGCAGGGACAGCGCTTGCGACAAGGTGCCAGCGTCAAGGCTGTGTGGATCGCACAAAACATTAGCGAGGATCTTCCTCAAGATTACAAAGTGGACGAGGCTTCCGTTGTCGCTGAGGCCCCGACTGCACGCGGTGCGTTCACCCTGGCCCGACCCCAAGATGGCTGGATGCCTGGCGATTACCGCGTGGAATTTTATGTCGATAACGTTCTCGTTGACACGCTGAAGATGAAAATCGTGCAATGACCGCAAGGAGCGGCCGTCTCCCTCCGTTGCAATAGCCCCGCGAAGCGACTAGTCCCGCTGCGCGCCCTGGAGTTCCCCCTGAATTTTTGTTGAATCCAAACGGATCTGTCGGCGCATCGTAATAATAGAAATGAGATTCTGTATAAAACGCATCGCGATCGTTGTACTCGCTGGGTGTGTCGGTTTAGTTGTGGGCTGCCATTTGCCTGGGATCCGCGGCAATGGCCACATCAAAACGGAGGACCGACAAGGCGGCGGTTTCGCGAACATCGACGCCGGTGGCGCATTTGAGATCGAATGGGAAAATGGCTCGCCGACTCTCCGGGTCACGACCGACGAAAATCTGCTGCCGTACATCGAGAATAATATTTCTGACGATACGCTTCATCTTCGCATGCGTGAGCGCGTTTGGCCTACGCACGGAATTAAGATCGTTATCTCCAGCCCAACCAGGACAGGCGCCAGGCTCAGGGGCGCCGTGAAGCTGACTGCGAAGCAATTGAGTGGTCCCTCGTTTGCCTTGGAGTCAAAAGGCGCGTCCGAGGTTTCTCTTGAAGGAAAGGTCGACCGACTTTTGGCTGATATGACCGGCGCAAGCCAGTTGGCAGCGGATAGATTGCAAACCAAAACCGCCGAAATCTCCACCACCGGCGCCGGTGACGCGGAGGTCGCGGTCACGGACACGCTAAAGGTGATAATCACCGGTGCGGGGAAAGTGGCCTACTCCGGTAATCCGCCGACCGTTGAAAAACATGTCACCGGCGCCGGTTCGATTCGGCGTAAAGACTAGCGGGTTGACTATGGATCCGCTGCTGTCAAAGGCCTGACGATTACGTGCTCGCTGCGGCGAGCACCTCTACATTCAACGGCGCGCTAACGTTCCGGACTCCAAGTTGGACACATCAAATGAAGCAACCGTTCGGTATTCGAGTGTTGACGTGGTTTGTAGGACTGGCATCCGCGGGAATGTTTGTGTCGATCCTACTCGCGATTCTCGATGTTGGTCCACACTTCATGGGCGGTGAAAGAGTTACTCGCTCAGAATGGTTGCATATCGCGGCGCCGCTCGTCGCGGTGATTGGCTGCCTGATGGCTTCGGTTGCTTACGCGTTTGCCGCTGGCAAACCCTACTCGCGTCATCTTGTGATGGCGATCTTCATTTTGATCATTGTGTACGCATCCGCTCTCGGCGCACTGGACGTGCTTCGGCACACCATCATGTGGCGCGCGATTGTTGACGCATCCCTCTTCGGTTGCGTTGCCGCCTGGTATTTCTACTTCAAACCAAACCTGGCTGCGTATTTTCGCGAACTCGCGGCGCGATAGGGATTTCGCGCGGATTTTCCATTGCACTGCCGACACTGCAGTGCGACATGCAGCACTGGCAAACACATGATCCACAGACTCTCCTTTATTTTTGCATTCCTGGTTCTGGTGAGTTCAGTGCACGCACGGGATGAAAGATCAGTCAAGGACCTGAGCAAGGCCCTGGCGGCGCTCGCACCCGATGTCGATCCAGCGGAAGCCGAGCTATTGTCGGAGACCGCGCACATGAAGGCGCGCAGCCTCGCAAAAGAATATCGCGTCGTTCTAAATCCCGAGTTCACGGTGTTCCTGGTCAACATTGGGAAGCGCAAGCGCGGCTGGTGCGGTCACTGGGCGCAGGACCTCGGCGCGCGTCTGAAGGAACTCAAGCTCAAGACGCTGGTGCTGCATTGGGGCGAGGCCTATCCGAACACTTCGAGCGAAAACAACGCGCTCGTGGTGACTGCCCGCAATCAGCGCTTCGAGGATGGAATCCTTTTCGATGCCTGGCGCAGGGCGGGACGATTGTTCTGGTGCCCGGTGAAAAAAGACGACGAATACGAAGTAGAACAACACTACGGCCATTCAGGAATCACGATGTGGAGAGAGAACACGAAGTGGAGCGCATGGCTGCAGGAGTACCAAACAGCCCAGCAAACGCCGCAAACAGCCAACGCGCTCGCGCCGCGCTGATTTCAACGCACTTTCTTCCGACGCACGGCGCCGCCGCTGAACGATTGGTGTTTCGCGGAGACGCCATGCACATTGTTAAGTGCAGGACATGAATGTTCAGACCGAAAGAACTGAGGAGTACAAGGCACCGACTGAGGAGACCGCCTGGAGCCGGATAAGAAAGGCGCTGGGCCCAGTCGCCGTGGTCGGCATCGCGATCGCAAAATTTTTCGCGAAGCTCAAAGTCGTTCTCCTGCCGCTGCTCAAATTCCTGCCGGTCCTGTTAAAGTCCGGCGGCACCATGCTGCTGATGTTGTGGGTGTACATGCAGCTTTGGGGCTGGCAGTTCGCGCTCGGCTTTGTGTCGCTTTTGCTCGTCCATGAAACGGGCCATTTGATCGTTGCCAGAAAATTTGGACTCAAAGTCGGCGCGCCTGTGTTTATTCCGTTTATGGGCGCGTTCATCGCGCTCAAAGAAGCGCCGCGCAATGCGTGGATGGAAGCCTGCGTGGGTATTGGGGGACCGTTGTTGGGGAGCTTAGGTGCGCTGGTGTGCAATGTGTTGGGCCAATTGTTTGCCGCTCCGATTTTTATCGCACTGGCATGGTTCGGATATTTTCTAAACCTGTTCAATCTCACGCCGGTGGGAATGCTCGACGGCGGCCGCATCGTGACGGCGTTGTCGCGCTGGTTGTGGCTGCCGGGGTTTGCATTGCTCGTGTGGTTTGGTTGGAAATATCCAAACTTCATTATCTGGCTGATTGTTCTTCTCTCGCTGCCACGGATCTATTCGCTGTTCCGTAAGCGAACCGAGGAGGAGCAACGTTACTTCGAAGTCACACCATCTCAGCGGTGGATAATGTCTGTGCTCTATTTCGGTTTGATTGCGGTTTTGCTCTTCGGAATGCACGTGGCGCAACAGAATTTGCACGACTTAGGCGTGCGGGCGCACGGACATGGGCGGGACGTTATCGTGCAGTAGGACATGAAGAATGACAGCCTCCAGCCGTCACGTTGTGCTCAATGCCTGGGAAGCCGTCGTTCCCTGGGCATTGGCCGCGAAGACTTTTTCCGGCTCAAGACCGATTCTCTGGACGATAGAAACAAAACGTCTGTCCGACCGCAGCTGCTCGAATTCGGGAGCGATGCCGATAAAGTGCAATGATGACGAATGTTCGTCGTACGCACGCTGCAGTTCACGGATCGCTTCCTCGTTTTCTCCTAAAACCACGTGCACGTGCGCAGTTGCATCCCCCGGCGTGTAACTCCCGCGAGTCGCGCAAGCGGCCTTGAGAATCTCCCTAGCTTCCTCGCGGCGGTTCATCTTTGCGTAGGTGATCGCAAGACCAAAGGGCACTCGACCACTGATGTCCTGAGATTTCTTGTATAAGGCGATGGCGTCATCGAAGCGTCCCATTTCCCGGTACAGTGCCGCCAGGAGCGGTTCACTATAAACAAATGTCGGATCGAGCTGCAACGAACGCTCACCAGCGGCCATGGCTTCATCGATCAACCCGAAGTACCGGTAGATTTCACAGGCGAAATTGCTGACCCAGAGAGATGCAGGATCAATTTTCGCGGTGCGGCTCAAATGCCCAAGAGCTTTGTCACGCTCGCCGACCGCGGCATAAAATGCAGCAATGAAATAATTGGATGGCGTGGAATTAGAATCAATTTCAAATGCGCGGAGGTATTCCGCCTCGGCGCCTCTGAGGTCCCAATCGAGGATCCGTTTCGTTTCCGCTAGATAGACGTGGGCTTCAGCTTCGCCATCATCGATGTTAATCGCGTCCGTCGCGGCCTCACGCACCTTCGAATAGGCTTCGAGAGGCTTGACATAAGCGTCTGCCAACCACAGCCACGATTTCGCAATGCCTGTCCAGGCGCGTGCGAATCGAGGATCTTTCTCGAGCGCACGCTCGAAGAACTCCAGGCTCTTCCGCAGCGCGTCCTCGGTACTTTTGTCAGAATAAAACAGACCCCGCAAATAATCATCGTATGCCTCCGTGCTCCGAGGCAGAGAAGGCGCCGATATCGCCAATTTGAGTTTGAGAGTATCGACGATGGCCCGTGTGATCTCATCCTGCAGGGCGAAAATTCCATGCATTTCGCGCTCGTACGTCTCCGACCAGATGGTAAATCCCGCGCGTGCATCGATCAGACCTGCCGTGACACGGACTCGATTGCCGTCGCGTCGCACACTGCCCTCCAGCACATGCTCCACGTTTAATCGCGACGCAATTTCGGCGAGCTCAGCTTCCCTGTCCTTGAACGAAAACGACGAGCGCCGCGCGGCGACGCGCAAGCCGTCGACCTTGGCGAGTGCTCCCATAAGCTCCTCGGCAATGCCGTCGCTGAAATAGGTGTCGTCTTTTCCTGCGCTTAGATTGTTGAAAGGCAAAACGGCGATCGATTTCTCCGATGAAACGTTCGATGCGACAATTTCGATTCCGTTTGTCGGTATACGATCTGGAGTGCGCACGATTCCGTATCGGGTGAAATCGAAAAACCAGGATAGCGTGAGCGCTACGGGGAAACCGAGCACGATCAGCACCACGATTAGACGTACCACCCAATTTGGGACGTCGAATATTGGAAGAACCTGGGCGATGCCTTGAGCCAGCGCCCAACCGCCTACAACATAGGCGACTGCCACGCTGTAAACTCTCCTTCGCTTCAGCTCGGCAAAAAAGTCTGTCAGCTTCACGGGTTAATCTGGCCGAATTGAGCTTCAATGTGCTGCACGTATCGCAATCGAGAATATAAGTATACAGCTTGGCGCTTGAAAGCTCCTAGGGTGCGCTCTGCGTGATTAGTTTTTGAAAACGCGGATCGTTGCGGAGCGGGTCCCATTCCCAACGATATTTCAGATCATTGACCGTGATGCTGTAATCGGCGCTATCGACTGCCCCCGGTGTTTTGAGCAGACGCTCGATCAACGGAATGGCCAGATCCTTTTCGCCAACACGCGCGTAGATGAGCGCCAGATACCCACTCATCAGTGAACCGTCAACAGCATCTTTCGATTCCGGTTTGAGCTTAACGGCGCGTTGTCCCTCTGCGATGGCATCGTTCTTCCGCCCCATCAAAGCGTAAAGCCATCCAAGGCCAGCGTGTCGCTCGGCGCTTTCCGGTGCTTCTTTCACTGCTGCTTCAAAAGCGGGCCGTGCCTGTTCGAACGCCTTCTGGGCGCCTAAATTATCGCCTTCCGCGAGGTACGTGCAGCCTTCGAGGAAAATTTTCGGAGTCAACCCGGCAGTGGCATAAGAAAGATCGTTGACCGACGACGTTTCCAGAATTTTTTTGGCTGTGGCGTAATCGCGTTGCAGCATGGCCACGTCCCACCGGGCCGCGGTGACCGAGCCATCCGGATCAACACCAGCTGGCATTTGATCCAGCGTCGACTTCAGCAGGCGCGTATCGCCTTTCCACCAGAATTCGATGTACCCCCTTTGGCTTTTCGCCACGAACGACATCGGAGCCATAGCACGCATACGCTCGGCCCAGCTCGCTGCTTCCGGCCAGCGGCGCATCGAAGTGTTTGTATTTATCAGTTCACGGGCAGTGTTCGGATTTTGCGGATCAATCTTCGCAACTCTTTCGTACGCTTCGAGTGCTTGCTGCCATTTGCCCTGTCGGCGTTCAATTGCCGCGATCAACCGGCGAGTATCTGCGTTGCTCGGTGATAGACGAGCAGCAATCTTGAATTGCTCCAGAGCGCGGTCGTAATCCTGGTCCATCCAGTAAATGCACTGCCCAAGCGCAAAATGACCTTCTGCAAGATTTGGTTGCAGCCGAAGTGCAGTTTCCGCCTCGATCCGGGCTTTCGTTTTCCAAATCTCGGTCGGCTGGTAATAACGGTAGATCTCGGCACAAACAGATGCCAGCCGCGCGTGAGCGAGTGCAAAATTCGGATCAAGCTCGATTGCCTGAGTGTACAGCTGTTCGGCAGTCTCGTAATCCTCCAGCAGCGCATCAGGATTTTGGGAGATTTGGTTCGCGCGCAGATAAAACACGTATGCATCGGCGTTTTGCGTCGGTTTGCTAGTGGCCCGCGCTTTTTCATCTTCGCTGAGCGTTGCCCGAAGGGTTTCGGCAATTTCTCCGGCTAGTTCTCCCTGCAATCCCAGCGAATCAACCAGAGTGCGGTCGTAACGATTTGCCCAAATTTGCCGATTATTTTGAACATCGATTAATTGCACATTCAGCACGACGCGATCGCCTTCTTTTCGGACACTGCCCTCGAGAATGTTCGCCACGCCGAGCTTCCGGCCGATGTTGCGCAAATTCTGCGTTGCGGCTTCGCGAAACGCCATCACCGAGGAACGACTGATGACTGTGAGCTCTTTGATCTTTGCCAGACTCGTGAGGATATCGTCCTGAATTCCGTCTGCGAAAAATGCGTTATCCTTTTCCGGACTAAAATTCTCGAAGGGCAACACCGCAATGCTTTTCTCTTCAGACGGTGAGGCTGGCGTCTGCCTGGAATAAAACCAGATGCTTAGACTCGCGGCTGCGAGGAGAAAGATGGCGGCTGCGATCGCGATATACGCAGCTCGAAATCTCGGAGGAGCCCTGATAGCCGCAGTTTTGGCAGCTTCTTCCGCCTGCGCGTGCTGAATCACTTTCGGCGATTCGGGATTCCCAAAGTCGTCGCCATAAAAATTTACGAGAAAAATCGGGACGCCGTGCTTTACCGCGCATTCCCCCAAGTCATGCAAATATGGAGTCCAGCGTCGCGATTCCAAATCCTCCGCGACTCTCTTGGACAAGAGGATGTGACCGCCATCTCCGCAATCCATCACCCGGCGGGCCAGATTGATTCCAGCCCCTGCGACGTTTGTTCGATCGTTTACGTCGCGAACTTCGTTGATTGGCCCGCTGTGAATGCCCATCCGAAGCTTCAATTGAGGATATTCTTTTAGCCTTTTGCTAATCTCGATCGCGCACCGCACCGGCGTTTCGGGGCGCCTCTTTGGCGATACGGACCTGCTCTGTATCGCGGACAATTTCAGTCAGCTGTTCCTGAAACTGGCGCTGCTCATCTAGAAGCAGCATCGAGTAACCGACCAGGTCCATAAACAGAACGTGGCCAATCTGTAACTGGACCGAAGGCTGAGATTCAGCGGGCATACCTTTAACAGCAACAATATCTTGCGCGATTTTTCCGGCTTCCGAAATCCTATCTGCGTGAAAACATAGTCATCAAGCCTAACCAAAGATCAAAGGGACCCACACCGCAGCTGTCGATCTTGTGCTAAAGTTGGTCGAATGGCGTTTCATCTTGAGTCGAACTTCAAACCTCGTGGCGATCAGGGGCAGGCTATCGCAAAGCTGCTGAAATCTGTCGAGGCAGGAAATCGCCATCAAACGCTGCTCGGCGTGACTGGCTCGGGCAAGACCTTCACCGTTGCCAATGTTGTCCAGGAGCTGAATCGACCCACTCTGGTCATATCGCACAACAAAACCCTGGCTGCGCAACTTTACTCCGAGTTCAAGCAATTCTTCCCGCGTAACGCAGTCGAATATTTCGTCAGCTACTTCGATTATTATCAACCGGAGGCGTATATCCCGCGCTCTGATACGTACATCGAGAAGGATTCGTCAATCAACGAAGAGATCGAGCGGCTGCGACTCTCGACTGCCAGCGCGTTGTTGTCGCGACGCGATGTGATCGTCGTGGCCAGCGTCTCGTGCATCTACGGAGTCACCTCCCCCGAAGATTATGCACAGATGTTGCTGACGCTGAAACATGGGCAGCACGTCAGCCGCGAGGCGGTGCTCAGTCGTTTGATCGACATGCTTTACGAGCGAAACGATGTCAGTTTTGGGCGTGGCAGGTTCCGTGTACGCGGCGACGTGGTCGAGGTTTATCCCGCCAGCGCCGACGAGGAAGGAATCCGACTGGAGTTTTTCGGTGACGAAATCGATGCAATCCGGCGGTTCGACCCCCTAACGGGTCATACGCACGAATCGCTCAATATCATCACATTTTTTCCGGCGAAACAGTTCGTGACCCCGGCGGACAAGCTGAATCGCGCGCTGCGCACCATTCGTGAGGAGCTTGAGCAACGCATCATCGAACTCGAATCGCAAAACAAACTGCTGGAGGCGCAACGGCTGCGCATGCGCACGGAGTACGACTTGGAAATGTTGCAGGAAATGGGGTTCTGCAATGGGATTGAAAATTATTCGCGCCACCTGTCCGGGCGCGCACCCGGCTCGAGGCCCTACACAATAATCGATTTTTTTCCAGACGATTTCCTCACCGTCATCGATGAATCGCACGCCAGCATTCCACAGATCGGCGGGATGTACGAAGGCGATCGCTCCCGCAAGACCGTGCTCGTAAATTACGGCTTCCGTTTGCCGAGCGCGCTGGACAATCGCCCGCTCAATTTCGACGAGTTCATGAGGCTGACGAACCAGACTATTTACGTCAGTGCGACGCCGGCCGAGTTCGAAATCCAAAACAGCGCAGTCGGTAACAAAGGCTACATCCCGCATCGCCGACAGCGAATTGGAGAAGCGGAAGTGGTGCCTTTTGTTTTGCCAGGAGGAAAACGTCGAACACCCAACGCCCAACGCCCAACACCGAATTCAGCTGTGCCAATTTCGAGAACCGACGAACCACCGGAAAGATTTGATGTGCACACGCCGGGCGCGCCGCTCATCGTCGAGCAGATCATTCGACCGACCGGACTTCTCGATCCGAAAATCACTATGAAGCCGCTTAAGGATCAGATCGACGAAACTATTGAACTGTGTCGTCAGCGCGTTGAAAAAGGCGAACGCGTTTTGGTCACGACGCTCACCAAGCGAACGGCGGAAGATCTCGCTGATTATCTACGCGATGTCGGATTGAAGGTGCGTTATTTGCACAGCGACATCGACGCCATTGAGCGCGTGGAAATTTTGCGCGGATTACGCGCTGCAGATTTCGACATTCTCGTCGGAATCAATCTGCTCCGCGAAGGGCTTGATCTTCCCGAGGTTTCGCTCGTCTGCATTTTGGATGCGGACAAGGAAGGCTTCTTGCGAAGCCAGACTTCGCTGATCCAGACCGCAGGTCGGGCCGCGCGCCACATTAATGGAGAAGTCGTACTTTTCGCGGACACAATCACGCAAAGCATGGAGGCACTCATTTCGATTTCGGAATATCGGCGCGAAAAGCAGATGGATTACAATGAAAAACACCGAATCACCCCGCAAACCGTCCGGCGCGCCGTGCAGGAAAGTCTGCACACGATTTTTCGCGGACGCGAAGTCGAGTCCTCGGTTATCCGCGAAGCGGGCGGCGATTTCAATTTGACTGAGCTTCTGCGCGAACTGGAACAGGAAATGCAGGAGGCTTCCGCTAATCTCGAATTTGAGCGTGCCGCCCTTTTGCGCGATCAAATCATGGAAGTAAAGAGTGGCACAGGGCTGATAAAGATCGAACCCAGGCGGCGAGCAATAAAATATTCGCGCAACTCTGGTCGCCGCCGCTCACGCGTGTAGGTGGAAAGGTAGGGCACGTCAGTCCATGCGCGCCGCTCTGCGAACGGCGTGCAGAGGACTGCCCGCCCTACCAATTCGTCGGTTGCGGTCGCTGAAATCTTGTAATCGATTCAAGCCATGCGATGAAATCGCCAATACCGAAGGCCAAAACAAAAGCGGAAACCGCAAACATCCACGCCGTCATCGGATCGGACGAGGCTGAGGTCAAACGCGTGGCTGCAGAATTGGCGCAGAAATTAGCGCCTAAGGAAGCGGGTGATTTCGGCTTGGAAATGGTCGATGGCGCTGCGGATAATGCCGATCAAGCCGCTGCGCGAATTCGATCGGCGATCGAGGGGCTGCAAACGTTGCCCTTTTTCGGCAATACCAAACTTGTCTGGCTGAAAAACGTGAACTTTCTCGGCGACGATGTAAAGGCGCGCTCCGCCGAGGTACAAGCTGCGCTGGAAGAATTGTCGGCCCAGATCGACAGCGGTTTCGGTCTCGAGGTCACGCTTTTGATTAGCGCTACGGAAGTGGACAAGCGCAGGTCGTTCTACAAGACACTAATCAAACGCGCGGAGTTGCAGGTTTTCGATCGGCTCGATTCCGGACGTGCCGGATGGGAAGAAGCAGCAAGTGAAATCGTTCGGCGACACGCGAAAAAGCGAAAACTCGAATTCAACGATGACGCGCTTGAGCTTTTCGTTTTGCTGACTGGCGGCGACACGCGGCAGATCGATAATGAATTGGAAAAAATCGACACGTTTCTCGCGAAAGATCGTGCTGTGGCTGTTGAGCTTGTTCGCGAGCTCGTGCCACTTTCGCGAGCCGGAGTCATTTTTGAGTTAAGCAACGCACTGGCCGCGCGCGATCTCGAACTGGCTTTGACCCTCGTCCGACGTTTGCTGGAGCAAGGCGAAAAAGCCATCGGCATTTTGCTGGCGGCGATCGTGCCGACCATTCGCAATCTGTTGCTCGCGAAAGATCTCATGGAGCAGCATGGGATCCGGCAACCGCATTCGCCCTTTCAGTTCGTCGCTGCCATGAACCGGCTGCCGGCAAAAGCAACTGAGCATTTGCCCCGCAAGAAAGATGGGTCAATTAACGCCTATAGCCTGGCAATTGCCGCGCAGCATGCGTATCACTTCGAGACCGCGCAATTGGTTGAGGCGATGCGCGCTTGTCTCGACGCAAACGTAAAACTTGTGACCACGCAGCTCGATCACGAATTGATTCTGACCGAAGTGGTAGTGAAATTGCTCGGACAAAACAATGTGGGCGGGTCGTCAGAGCCCCGACAGTCGCGGCACTAAGCTCGCTGCCGTTTCAAGCTGCTCCAGCTTCCATCTGTTTCCGTGCAATCGGCCCCACGTAAGGGATCTCCCAGCGGACGCCGGTGAATGCCTTCACCACCGTGACCACAAACAGTACGAAGAGGGCGAGGTTGATCAGCCACCAAACCAAGCCCCACAGGGGTCCGAAGAACCATCCAATCCCGGGGATGTGCCAAAACAATCCAGAAACAATTGCACAGCCGATATGAATCAATATCCAGCCAACGCCAAAAATGATCGACTGCATAGAATAGAACCGAACAAAGCTGTCGTGTTTTTCCAAAATGTAAAAAACGACTCCACCCACAAGTGGGATGCACGCAATCGCGGCAGCCATGTTCGAGGGCAAACCCGTTGAGGTGGATTTCGGGCCCAGTTCAGGGCCGGGGCTTGGCGGAGGTGGAGGTGGAGGTGGAATAGGCTCTTGGTCGGGCATGATCTACATACACAAAATGGAAAATGCCTTGTCAAGCAATCTCGCCTTTTCAGCTCTTTTTGTCTTTTGCTCCCTGTCGAAGGGCAATATCATGGGCTCCTAATCCAAATCCATGGCCGAGAGTTCCCCTCCCCGCGCGTTTACGCTAATCGAGTTGCTCGTGGTAGTCGCGACAATCACTGTTCTAGTTGCAATCGCCCTTCCAGTTTTCAACGGTGTCTTGGATCGCGCGAAAGCGACGAAGGATCTCAGCAATCTCCGCCAGATCGGACTCTTGATGCAGACTTATTTAAATGACAAGGACCAGATTCTTCCCGCAACGGCGACCTGGCCCGGCACCAGCACGACGCCAGTGCTTTATCCGAAATACGTTGGTACGAAAAAGGTTTTTCAGTCGCCTTTCGACAAGCGGCCTCCCGCCGAAACCGATACAGCCCCCGTTAGCTACGGGATCAACCATAACATGTATGCGGTGGCTGCGGTAAGTGGAAACATGTTAAAGGTTGCCTCACCCGCCTCGACGTTTTTCAT
>WNGJ01004099.1_pt1 | contig 15130 bp, 17 predicted proteins | sample 5400611 | NCBI WGS metagenome assembly WNGJ01 (sample SAMN13153375, study PRJNA577476) | soil metagenome | isolation source: 40 cm soil or saprolite under Garry oak tree replicate 1 | place: USA:California | collected 2016-06-15
ACGGTGGCGATGACGAATCTTTATGGTGATGCCGACAGCAGGGCACAGCTCGGTATACAAATGTCTTCCCTGTTCTGCAAGGCGACCAATCTGAAAGCAACTACCGGCGGAAAGGAATCGCTCGTCGGCTCGCTCTTGCACGAAGCCGCTCATAACCTGGGCCCTGCGCACGAGTACAAAGTGAATGGAAAAGTCGATACAGTCGCATTCGGCGGTCCGCTGGCTTCGATGCTGGAAGAGCTCAAAGCCCAGACATCGTCGATGTTTCTCACCGATTGGCTGACGACGAAAGGCCTCTTTGCGCCGGAAGAAGTCGATCAGATCAACCTGCGCAACATCGCCTGGGCTTTTGGCCATATTTCACGCGGCATGTACACGGCTGAGGGTACCCCACGAACCTATAGCCAGCTTGCCGCCATTCAAGTCGGCTCGTTTATGAAATCCGGAGCCATTGTCTGGAAGAGCAACGAAGTGGCCGCGAATGGCAAAGATTCCGGTTGCCTGGAAATCGGCCTCGAGAACCTGCCGCCGGCCATCCGGACGTTGGAGACCACGGTGCTCAAGATCAAAGCCACCGGGGACCGGGCCGGAGCTGAAACCCTGAAGGCGGAGTTCGTCGACGCCGGTAATGATTTTGCCAAAATCAAGGGCGTAATCGCCGAACGCTGGCTCCGCGCGCCCAAAGCGACTTTCGTTTACAGCCTGAAGTTTTGACTTTGTTATTAAGGTGGGCGTCCCTTTCACGAAGACGATAACTTCCGGCTCGTCGGCAATCCTCGATGAATTCCACCCGATCATTTACAGCGCATCGAAGATAAAGTTTGTCAACGAGACGGTTTTTTCCACGAGGGAAACGATCTTCTCCGAAACGAAGGCGGTCTTCTTCGTGACGGAGAACTTTGCCTTCGAGACGAAGATGATCTTTTCCGGCGCGTCGAGGATGAAGTCCGGCTCCGTGAAGATCATCTTCGTTTCGGAAAAGATCATTTCCACGACGAAGAAGATCTTCCCCGTTTCGTATACGAGCCTCTTTGCGGCAGAAATGATTTTCTCTGACGTCGAGAAAACCGCCGGCGCTCTGCCGGCGGGTCTGTTTCTGACTTCGACCATCATACGTCCGGAGCAACGCACCGCGGTGGCGTCTGCCTGCACATCGACGTTAAGGCTGAATTGCGGCGGATTGGGCAGCCGGTTGCGACATGATCGTCAAAGATAAATGAGAAGTCAGCGAGGGCAAGCCGGCCAGGCGTGAGCAGCGTGAGGCCTGCCTGACAAAGACAGGCTGACCGTCTTTTTCAGGAGCGGCGAGTTCCGCCTGTTCCGGCCCAGCCGGCAAAGTGGATTCCTTGTTCCACTTGTAGACTGCGATGTAGACTATTTCCATGAAAGTCGTGGGTAAAGAATTTCGGCCGGTAGTCACCGCTGAAAATCCCTGGACGGCTGAGAGAGTGAAGCGGCTGCGGGGAAAGCGGACGCAGGAACAATTTGGAAAGCTCGTGGGAGTTCCAAAGAATACCGTTTGGCGGTGGGAGGCTGGTTATTCACGGCCCGATGCAAAGCGGTCTCGACGACTGGCTCGACTCGCGAAAATGGAGAGTTTTAAGCGAGGCTGGAAGCTCGAGGGTTCCGCGGCTCTGCTCGGTGACCTTGAAGAAGGTTCCAGGGAGATCGCCAAGCTTTTCAAGTTTTCGCCCATCCGGCTTGCCAGAACAAAAGTGTGAGCCGGTGGCCCTCTATGTTACCGATACCCACCCGTTGCTCTGGTACGCCGCGGAAACCTACCAAAAGCTTTCCCGAAGGGCGCTACGTGCATTCCAGCAGGCGAGTCGAGGCGAAGCGCTGATTTGGGTGCCGGCGATGGCAGTCTGGGAAGCGGGCATCCTCAATACGCACCAACTGATATGCACGTGTCTGTTCCTCCAAACAAGACGGAAGCGCGTTTGTCAGGAGTCAACGCTTGCGAAACGGATGCGGGACCGGCTTCATTTCGGCTCGGCAGAGGCTAGTCAGATGCATCAGAGCATCCTCAAAAATCCGCGGAATCTGAAAGATATCGACGTTCGGTTTACCGAAATTTATCGCCGCCTCGAATATCACGAGAGCATCTTCTGGTGGGGTTGATGAAACGCCGCTCCACCGGCGGATCGTTGCGCGTCTCGTAAACATAATAACGCGCATAAAACCTTGGCGTTCCAGCGTATGGTGCGTCGAAAAGGCGCCGAATTCCAAATCTGCGGCGGGAATTAAGTAGTGAGTAATTTCCCGGATGGGAGTAACGGCACCCTCAGAAGTTCCCTTCTTCAGGGTTTGCTTCTGTTCGGTCAGATTCAACATGCATGGATCCGCAAAGTTCAGCGAATACGTCCAAACGGCTTCTCCCGATTTCGAAGATTCGCTTGCGCCGGATTCAGTATTAACCAAATTCAAGACCTCTTGTGCGGTTTCATTGATCCCTGGGCAGCACGGTTGCTGGAACGCGCCAAGCGGATACGCACCAATTGCTATTGCACAAAAAGCAGCACAAAGCGCAGAAGCAATTTTCCTCTTGTCGACCATAAAATGCCTCACGCCCTTTCGTGCACGGTTCATTCCAAGTGTTTCCCGAATATCCGCCTCAGAAACCAGATGAGAGTGCTACGTGGTTTGGTCTACTGCGCCAGATTTCGGGCGCGGTTCTCGCTCACAATCCGGAATTATTGAACGTTCTCGATTTAGAAATAAACCGTCAGGTCAGTTTCCGAGATAGCGTTACTCGTCAAATGGAGTGACGGCGCCCTGGTAGGATTACTGAACGCTAAGAACTTATTGTGAGTAATCCAAGCCGGTGCGTTGTGCGACTGTGAGTCTTTTCGGCAAACAGTTGTAGTTCTTGGAAAGGCTTTCGGGAGTTTTGCGTATTCATCGATAGAAACGTGTGGGAGTGTCCCACTCGGAGACGTTGTCGAGTGCAGTTCACTCCCCACACAATGGTTAATCCGGCCTGGCTGACCCTTTATTCCGCAGGGCTCCAGGTCTTATCGGGGTTGTATTCCTTCATCGCCGCTGCGATTGCTTCCGTTCGTGTTCCCAAATCCTTTTGGTAAATGTTGCCGTCCTGATTGACGATGAACGTCATGACTCCGGAATTTCGATACGTCGCTGGATATGCCACGATGGCGAATCCACGAGTCATCATTCCGTTGGACATGTAGCTCATCGCACCGCCGGGCGCATCTTTCCCTTGACCTTCGAGTATTCGATAAATGTAACCATGAAATGGAGTCGGGCCTTCGTTCGCTTTTTTGTACCCTGCGGCACTCGCGGAAGCGACTAAAGGTCCGATCGGACTCTGCGGTTCTCCCTTGGCGGTTTTCCAATATAGCCCGTTGTGCTTGCCATCGTCGCTCAGCAGTTTCTGTGCGTACTGTTTCACTGACGAGCCATCGCGCGGAACGCTCGCATATTCCTTTTGTGCCTTTACCAGGTCGCCAAGCGTATCGATAGTGGCATGCTCATTTCGGCCAATCCGCCGGTAAAGAATTTCTTCCTTGCCGGCCTTTGTATCGAAAGACCAGGCGCCACCTTTGTTCACGAGAGGAATTGGAAAAGGCCAGTTTTCCGCTCCGAGGTAGAGCCTCACGGATTTATCCGGTTCGGTGACAAGCCGATGCATTTCGTCATACTTCTTTACAACTCGTTCGCGATCGGCCCTGTCCGCGACTGGATCGCCGGAAGACAACAGGTCTTTAGCTTGTGGTCCGAAAATCTGAGTCAACTCGGCACTGTTGTTTGTCTTCGCGGCTGTGTACAAAGCCTCGACGGCTTGCGCCGGCGACGTGAAAGTTTTCTGCGGTGTCGCCTGAGCTACAGCCGCAAGCATTGGCACCGCTACGAGTAGAGTGAGCAGAACGGCCAACGAAAGAATACGGATCGATCGCCAGCCAGCATAATCACTGCTTGTAAGTGTTCTCATGTCAATCCCTCCATTCTGCGTCTAACGACCCTGCGTTCTAACGACGGCCGCCGCCTCTGCCACCACCACCGCGGGATCCGCCACCGCCGCCGCGGAACCCACCGCCACCACCGCGGGATCCGCCGCCACCGAAGCTGGAGCGTCCTCGCGCACTGTCGAATCGGGCCGAACCGCCTTGTCTAAAGTCGCTAAACCCGCCGCTGCGCGATCCGATGGAAGAACGATCACCTCCGGAGAAGCCGCGACTCGTGGCCGCGCTTTGGCGTTCGCGATTGAATTGACCGGCGCCCCGGTCGAAGTTTTGAACGCCGGACGGTCGATTGAACGTGCCCGCCGAAGGCTTGTTCCGAATGCCCTGGTTTACGGCGTTCCGAGTGGCTGCATTCCGATTGATTGCGTTCCGATTCACATTAGCCCGGTTGAATTGGTTGAAGGAGGAGTTTCGATTTACAAAAGCATTGCTGCGCGAGACATATGCGTTTCGGTTGAAGGACACGTTTCCACCGTGCCAGTTTGCTCCCCAGTGACCCCATCCCCAGCCCCATCCTCCAGCTGCGGCGCCGACCAGCGTTCCAACACCAAAGGAGAGGGCTGAGGCCGCAGCGACATCCCAGCCGGAGTATCCCGGATAGGGTGCGATTGCTGTTCCGTAGACCACCGCCGGACTGTAGGACGGTACGTAAACAACCGTAGGATCAGCGGGTTCAATGATGATCGTCTGGCCTTCCGTGTTGACCGTTTGTTGTGAACTGCTCGTGAGATTACCGGCTTTCTCGGCGTCCCTCCTTAATGCCTGGATAGCGTTCATCACACTTTGGGGATCATTGAAATAGGCGTCGCCGAGGGCCGACGTCCATGTGATGTTCTTGCTCATGTTGTTGAGTACATCAGGAAACTGAGTCAGTCCCTTGATACTCGGGTCCCATGGCTGCTTGTCCACGGCACTGCCGAGCGCTTCGCCTTTCAGGCCTGGATTTTGTTGAAGCCAACGGTCGGCTTCAACAACTTGGGTTGGGTATGTGGATGCCGCAAGTACTTGGCCCACGAGCGCATCCGGATATAAGGCGATCGGTGCAACCAACTGCTGAAACTCGGAAGCACTTGGTGCGGAAGACGTGGTCGCCATGGTTTGCGATGTACCCTGCGCAAAAACTGGGACTGCCAAGGCGCAGGATACGAAAATAGATAGAATTTGTCTGGTTAGGACCATAATGTTCCTCGACAAGAAAGATCGAGGCGGGAAAGGCTGGGCTTTGCTGGTCCGCTGACGTTGCTGAAGGCATAGACACCGCAAAAAATTATGGGGACCCCAGTCTATCCCTCCATTAGATTTAGACTCACTTAGTAGCCCGATTGTGTCAACTTGACGCGAACAAGAATCTGGCGCATAGGAAAGTCCTGTGGACTCGGTCCATAGGACGGCCTACGGGCAGGGCAATCGCGCGAAAAAACCTGCGGGATCCGGTTGGTGGATGGCGAGCCTGGATCAAGATGAGTGCAAGGCTCGCACGGAAGAGGTTTTCGGTTGCAAATACGACGCCAGCGGGAAGAACACAAGTTGCGGAGTCGCAAGGCTGAATGAAAAGACCAATGATCTAATGATCATCGAAGCGACAACCACAAGCGTTCAGTAATCGCACTCAATATCAAGGGTCGAAATCGTAGTCGCGGGCTCTAAGCTCGCGACTACATATCGCTGCGGCGACTCGCCTGTCGGTGAGCGCAACAAGTTCTTCGTTGATGCCCGCTACGATCGCATATTTCGCTGCACGTCACCATCGAATTCCGAAGGTCAAAGGGACAACTGTCGTAGCTCCCTTTGATGTGAACATGTGGTGGTAACGAGTCTCGACAAAGAATTTGATGTGCGGGGTGAACGTCACTCCACCGCCAAAGTTATAGCCACCCTTGTAAATGCTGAAATCGCCGGTGATTGTTTCGCTCGATGTGCCAACACAAACGTTCCAGAATTGGTCGCACGCGACGGCCGGAATCACTCCGGGCGCGGCCAATAGCAGCTTGCGATTGTAAAGGCCGTAGCCTCCGGTCGCGTATGAGCTGAAGCGTTCTTGCTTGATGAACTCGTAAGAAGGGTTCAGCGTGAGACTCCACATTCGCACCATGGAGCCGAATGAGAGGTCGACGCCGGCTTCTGGGCTTTCGAGAAAATTTTTGACGTCCATGTAGTGCAGGCTGAAATCGAGCGTGAGGCTGAAGTGACGATTGAATCGCGGACCCCCCGATGCCACAAAGTTAAAGCCATTTTGCGTATGATCTGCGATTCTACCGGCCGGGAAAGTGAAGCCCGCGCCTACATCACCGGTGATGTGATTCAGAAAATCCTGTGCCCGCACGGGCGTCGTGAAGAGCAGGCAAACAACTGCCGAGAAAAAGATTCGTTGCATCCTCAGCTTCTACACCCTCCCCTGAGGATGAAATGCAAGCACAGGCGATTCAACCCGGTAAACTTCGGTAAAACTGTATAGAAATTCCGAATCGTTTCAGAAAACCTCGGCAGCGTCACTGGCGTGGTGCTCGGTATGGACATCCGCGTGCCCACTAGAGTCATCACCGGCCAATGGAACGGTCGAGGTTTGCCGTCGAGGCCATCGCAAGAACATTTTCATTCGCCGCGCGAACATCAATCTCGACAGAAACAGTTGGGCAAATTCAAATTGCAGTTCCGTTACGACGAGATTCCGCACGTTTAGCAACCGCCGATGTTCCCGTACAGATCACTCCTCCGGGCAACGGCTGATTTCGTCCGTCGATGTTTGACCTCGCGGAACAGGATGGGGGGCGGGATACGGAAATTTGCCAAGCGGGTAAGACTCGGGAAGCAGAAGGCAAAGACAAAGTGCTCTGGCAAATACCGCTTGGTGGGACGTACATCCCGTTCAGTGGGAATGACCGCTCTCCTGCATCCGCCTTTGCAGTCTTTTCGTCTGTCCTCCACGCGCAACCAATTCAGGTGCTAAATCTCACCCCATCACGGAGCGCAAGGTCCTGTGCTGCGATCTGTTGCAGGTGCGCTGAATCCGCAATTCTGAATTCACTGGGCCGACGTCCTTCCCGCTGGCCATTCGTTGTGTTCCTTAAATTGCATGGAGTGACCTGAAGTCCAGTGTGAAGGTGTGGTACATCAAGCATCTCGAATCATGAAACCACTTCTTCCTCAAGATTCGTAAAAGTTTGCGGTCTAGACTCTATGGAGGTTTTGTCGATACACATGAAAGTCACGCTATATGCCTGTCTTGTTCTGTTTAGTTTTGCCGTTGTACCGCTTTCCCTGTTTGGGCAGTCGGCCGAAATTGACCCGTATGCAGGTTTCTATTGGTCGGGTACCAACGCCAGCGGGCCCGGTCGATTCATGAACAATCAATTGCTCGGCGTCCGAGGCGGAGGGTACATCACCCATAACTTCGAACTCGGCGGAAACTACAGCTGGAGCAATCACTTCCAACCCAACAACTCGAATACAGGTGGAAACCTCGCGGGGTTGCTTGGATTCCCTCAAGGTGCTGTCCGGGCGAATTTGTGGGAAGTTGAATACACATACAACTTCGCAAAGCTATCGATGTGGGGTTCCACGTTTCGGCCGTATCTTGTCGGGGGCACTGGCGGGTTGACGACGAATGTCAAGAACGAGGATGCGTTTGTCCTAAATGTCGTCCCTGTCAGCACTCCGCTGGGTACAACCTTTGTTGCCAATGACGTTCTGGAGAGCGGAGACACTTTCTTCACATTCAGCTACGGCGGCGGCGTCAAGGCGATGCGCCTATGGGGTCCTGTGGGCTTCTTCGCCGACATCCGAGGGCGCACGCTCCCTAATTTTTTTGCATCTGCCACCACCAGGACTGAACTCAGCGCCGGCCTCAATTTCTCCTGGGGTGAGCGCTAGGCGATCTGTGTGTTGTTTCCTCCTTGCGTGTCTCAACAAAGGGCGGTTCATGTGCACACTCTCCAGCTGAGGTAACATGCAACGGACACGGTCTCTGGACCGCCCTCTTTGTATGATCGAGTTAGAGCACCCGAATGCCGGTAAACGAGAGAGGCGTCACAACCAATCTTGAAGTAAGCTCATCTTTTTGACCGCGACGAAATTATAATCCACGCATCTGATGCGAGTGAAGGCGACAGCCCTGATTCTGATTTTCTTCTTCTATGCGTCCGTCGCTATCGCACAGGTCGATGAAGCGCGCGAAGCGATCGATCGAGGTGAATATGTACGCGCGGTCAATATACTTGCAGCGTTGGTTGCCGAACGTCCAACGCCGGACGCCTACCTGTACTTGGGTATTGCGTATCGTCGCACGAAGGAGAATGAAAAGGCCGCCGAGGTATTAAAGGAAGGCAGTGAGCGATATCCTCAGGATCCGCGTTTTCACAATGAACTTGCCGGTCTGAATCTCGAAAACAACGATATTGAGGGCGCCAAGACCCAGTTGCGGCAAGCTCTGCGTTCAGATCCGGCTAATAGTTACGCGTCGGACATGCTTGCCACCATTGACATGTCGGCAGGCGACGTTCAATCTGCCCTCCGATCGTGGAATAAGACCGGAAGGCCCGTGATCGACGATATTCTTCACAATTACTATCTGAGTTTCGGGTCCTGGGTTGTGCGGGAGGCTGTCGCATTTCACCCAGCCGGCGTACTGCGCTACGAGGAGTGGAAAACGACGGAATCGAGGCTCTTTGCGACCGGCGACTTCGCGAATGTCGGCCTCGAGGTCGAACCGACCACGGTCCCGGACCATTACGATGCCGTCGTCCGCACGACCACCAAGAAAAACTCCTTTGGCAATTTTGCGGTCGATATTCTGAAGGGCCTGCCGTTCCAGTCCGTGTTTCCCGATCTTTGGAACATCGGCAACAGTGGCGTCAATTTCAACGGCTACTATCGCTGGCAGAGGGATCGGCGCCGGGTCAACGGATCACTGAAGATACCGCTTCCTCTGCCGGGAATCCTGAATCTGCAACTGGGAGACACCTGGCGCTCCGAGAGCTGGAACACCTCACCGACGATTCTGCCCCAATTTCTGCAGCAGGCACGTTTCGATTACAAGTCGAACGGCATCGGGATGCAATTGAACTATATACCGCATTACCGCGTGGAAATCGGCGGCGGCTTGCTGTATCGCAATCGGGCTGCGTCGGGCCAATTCCCGCAATTATTCGACAGCCTGAATACCGGAACATTCACGCTGAACACGAGCCTCCGCCTCGTTGACCGCCGATATCAAAACCGTCTTTATCTGGAGAGTTTCGCGGCCAGTCATTCCATCCTGGGCAATATCGGTTTCAACGGAGGCGTCGCGGAACTCAATAACCGTTTCACCCTGTCGAAGGATACGCGAACATACTTCGATTGGACTCTAAAGGGAGGCAGTAGCCGAGGTAATTTGCCTATCGACAATTATTTCGTGCTTGGTCTCGATACCATTAATCCGCCCAATCCGCTCCGCGGTCATTCGGCTGCGGCCCATGGACAATACGGAAATGGTCCCATGGGCACAGACTTCGTGCTTGTCAATCTCGATTTGGACCGTCGCCTGGCCACACTGCCTCTCTTCAATACACTCAACATTCCGTATTTGACCGTGAAATGGGAAGTGTTCCTCGACAGCGCCAAAACGTGGGACCGCAATCACATTTTCCAACAAGGAAAGCTCTGGATCGACACCGGCGCCGGCCTTCGCTTCGAAACTCCCACGCATTCATTCAACATCGTTTACGGACGTTCGTTACGCGACGGCACCGGAGTGTTTACTGCATATGTGGAACGGAGACTGTGGTAAAAGACCGGCGATCCAGTAGTCGCCGCAGCGATATGTAGTCGCGGGCTTAAATACCGTTATTTTAGGAGAGGACCCTGAATTTGTATCGTTTCCAGAGTCTGTGTTGTTTGACTCAGCTCCGACCCCAAAGCGGCCAGCCTTGTCCGGGCTTCCCCGAGATGCGCCAGAGCCTGATCCTTCGTCGTCTGATCGATGACGGGAGCAAAGATCTGGTTGTTCAGCTCGTTGATTTGAAGTTCCGTCGCTGTTTCCTCCAACTGGAGAGACTGAATTTTCGCACGAAGTTTTTGAATCTGCTCGTTCCATTCTTTAATCGGATCAACAGCGGGCGGCTGCGGTTTTACAGGTTCTTCTTCGGGCTTTCTCCTTTCCGCAGCCGGCCCCCCTGCCGTTGCAGGCGAGCCTTCTGCTTTAATCACTAGGGCAGGCTTCAGATGCGCCCGGCGCTCCCGCTCCTTTCGCGCTACATCAGCCAGGCTTTGGGCATGGACGCATACTGCCATTAATAGGATTACGATTAAAGCTCTCATGATCGGTTGCTATTCTTTCTGTCTGCATGAACGATTCCATCATGCAAGTTGCATGCAGTTGCAGGTATTCCCGAAGAATCCACAGTCCAGATTGGAGCAAGCTGCTTCGATCTCAGATGAAGCGGGCAGGAACTTGGCCTCTGTAGAGCCCGATATTCCCCACTAAGGCCGCCCCAGACTGTCATTACTCATCGTGATGCAGCATTTCTTTCTCTGGACCAGTGTCCTGTGGGTGTTGCTAGGTCTTGCTGTATGCATCGGATCATCAACGATCGGATCCGCATTCAGCTGGACCTCGCAGTTGGGAGAGGCTTACCACAACCAGAAATCTGAGGTCATGGCAGCCATCCTGGCCCTGCGTTCACAGGCCAACAGGAAAATGAAGGTGGAAGACTTCCTGCGGCCTTTCCCAGCCTGAAAGTTGAGAAGGAAACCTTCCTCCGTCAATCTCCCGTCCGGAATTTGACCTGGAAGGCTTCCTGCGGCATTTCGCGGGCTGGATTTTAAAATTGAAGGCTTCCTGTGGTTTTTTTCGTACTGCAATTCGAGATAGAAGGCTTCCTGCCGCTTTAGCAGTGCTGCAAGTCACTATGGAAGCCTTCTTCCGGCGTTTCCCGGGATGCAACCGCTGATGGAAGCCTTCCTGCGGCCTTTCCCAGGCGGGAACGTCAGGTGGAAGGCTTCCTCGGCCAATCTCCGGATTGCATTTCAGAATGGAACTCTTCCTCCGGCGATTGCCAGGCGGCAAGGGCAGATCCTACCTTGCGCGTTGGGTTGCAGGGCAATTTGGCTACGTCGGAGATACCAACGCGGCCACGCGCGGCGGGCGGATCGATCAACTCGAACACTACAAAACCGGACTTGCCGTTCGTGAAGTTGACCGCTCGTTTGTGAACATGCCGCCGGACTCGCACCTCGATGAATGCCACGCTCGGATTCGTCGAACTCAGCGACACCTGTATGCGGACGGGCCTCCCTTTCGTCGGCTCAACGGCGTACACCGCCGGCAGTCCTCCGGATTGACGCTGATGAAACGCCGCCACTCCGGGACCGCAATGAACTCCGCTGCGTTCTTGCGAATGTTCACCGCATCGTGAATCACACCGCCCGCGTCGTGATTGAACTTAATGGCTTCAATCGCGGTCACTGCTTGTATTGTTTCTCCTTTCCGGTCTCGTCATCATAGCACCGATCGCGACCTTGAATACGCTCGGCGCAAAACTGTGATGACAGGAGTTCCTCGGCCGGAAACGAAGATGGCGGATGATCAAAATCGTTACTTTTTAACGCGAAAGAACACTGTGTAGAGTACGGGTGGGGAGCTTCGTTGCATCCGCGCGATTTGGATCTCAAACCGCCAAGTGGCTCGGAGTTTCGGCCCCAGGGGAACGAAGAACGAGAAAGCCGGGTTTTGAACTCCAGAAGCTGTCCAGCAGGTGCCATTTTGAAGCGCGGTAGTGTATACAGAAACACAAAAGACACCGAGGATAAGCGCATCCTCAGTAGGCATGCACGCTGGTTTCCTCAGCACCGGACTTGTGCTGGAAGCGACATGGCTGGTAAACCCGCTTGAAGAGGCCCTCACCGCTGGTGGAGCACCTTCCGGTCACAGTTTAGGTTACAATCCTTCCCCTTATGCACGCGTACAAAGCACTCAATAGCCCGCCGAAGAATCCGTCCTGATGCAAATTGTGCGGCAATTCGTAGGTCCCACTGTTTTGCTGCTGGCATCGTGGGCTTCCGCTCGCGCTCAATTACCACCCTGCTACGCTGGATTTGAGATCTCGCAGGCCTGTATCACTGAGCGCTCGCTGGATCAGAAAGTGGCGGTGTATCAACGCAAGATCACTGAAGCGATGACAAGGTTGGGCGCAAGCTACAAGATCAGCCTTCGGCCCGTTAATAACCCGGTGGGAGCGGGGTACAACGCGGAGACGGTTGGTGATGTATTTACGGACGTAGTGCGCAACGACGAGATGCGGAATCAGTCATTCATCATTAACGTGACCGCAGACTTTCTGGAGAAACAGCCCGAAATTTTGTTTGAGGCGTCGTCGCTTCATGAAGTTTGCCATGTCATGAACGACGATCTGAGCGGATACCGCCGGAATGGCGCAAATATTGAAGCTGCCGAAGAACATTGCGTTCTTCAAGCGATCGGGGAGTCACGTTACAAAGAGTATTTGCGAGCCTATGCCGCGTACCAGCATTGGGACACGTTAACGTACGAGAGGGTTCTCCAAAAAGTGAAGGATGTGGCGCTCGTTCCAGCTCCAAGCGAGATAGACGAGGCCGACAGACTCGCTGCGGAATATTTCAGAACACATGCCGACGGAAAGGAACATCTCCTCGTCTATAACGGTGACTTACACGATGAGACTCTTTATTCCACGAAGGACGGAGTTTGGCACGATTCAGAAAAACTGAAGGCTGTCATCAAGGCCGGAAAACCGATGATCTTTTTTCACAACCACCCGGCAGAGGGCGGCAGGGCCGCCATGTTTCCAAGCTACGACGACTTTGGAGTTGCTGGGTTTCTTTCATTCATGGTGTATAGAGAAAATCCAAGCCTCGCGGTTGAATTCAGGGTCGTGCAACTCGGTAAAGAACGCACAATCGTGTCCTATGGGTTCAAGGGGACAGCCCTCAAGGACATCAAGAAAGTGGCCCTGGAGTACCGAAATGCGACTGCTCGTAAAGCGGACGTTTCCGAAATTGAAAAGAGGCAAAGCCTTCTCGATTACCATCTAGCTCAAGACAGTTTCAACGACTATCTGCAGCATGCGTGCCCCGTGGATCTTGCTCGCAACGAGGCGGAAGTATGCAGGACGCATCCGCAATACTTCATCTGGCCCAGCGATAGGTTTTTCATTCACTATCGCCCGCAATAATCCACATTGTGGAATCAAGCAGAAGACGATACGGGCGCCCTCGCAATGGGCGCCCGCTCCGTCACATCATGCTCGCGGCAAGATCCTACTCGCTCGGGTGGCCGGATCCCGCCTGCACTGCCTTGAGGATGCCCTCCAGGTTATAGGTCTCCGGCGCCTGCAACGGCGGGTACGTCTTGTACGACATCAACTCCTTCTCCCACAGCTGCTGGCCGATGGGCAGCATGTTCCAGTCGTATTGGAAGGCAGTCACCGGGCCACCAAGTGCGCCTCCAATGTTCATGGCCGTCTTCAATTCTATGCCGACCGCCTGCTCGAAGGGATCGCGCTTGATGTTTTGGACCAGGGTGAAGTGGAATTCAGTGAGTGGCATGAGCCAGCCGGCCGGCCCGGGCTGCGCCATGTTGTAGTACATTTTCCAGTTCTTGTAACGCACCGCGGACGGCGTCGCCCCCGAGTAATAGAAGAAGACATCGCGCGCCGACTTGTTCGACGTGCCTTCGAGGTAGGCGCGCTGGTCAAAGCCGTCGAGCGTGGTCCTAACGATGCCGGGATATTTACCGGCCTCGATCTCTTTCTTCAGCTCGTCGCCTTTTTTCCCGCCGGCAATATCTACGAATGTGGGCAGCCAGTCGAGCGCAGCGAATAACTGGTTCTTCACCGTGCCTGGCTGGATATGTCCCGGCCACCGGATAACCATTGGGGCGCGGTAGCCGCCTTCCCATGCCTCGCCTTTCTGACCCTTGAATGGCGTGACGCCGCCGTCAGGAAAGGTAATCGCCTCGGCGCCATTGTCCGTCGTGAAGACGACGATGGTGTTGTCGAGTTCCCCCATGTCTTGGAGCTTCTTGAGGACGTAGCCGATGTTGTCGTCCATCTGCTTCATGCCAGCTTCGTTGACGCCCCAATCCTTGCCGCCGTGCTCACCCACCATGGCCATGTACTTGTCCGAGAGTACGGTCGTGACGTGCATACGAGCCGGGTTGTACCAGACGAAGAACGGCTTGTTCGTCTTCTTGGGGTCGTTGCGATCGAGAAAGTCGATAACCTTGGCCGAGATCTCTTCGTCCACTGTCTTTGAGCGCTCCAGAGTCAGTGGACCTTCGTCCTTGCACGCCTGATTCTTCGCCTCGCCGTCGACAGACTTGCACCAGAGCAAAGGGCGTGGGGGCGTCAGACAGGTTGTCGTTTTGGGATCCACGGCGCCAGGAACCTCAGGGACGCCCGGGATCAGTGTGTTCTTGCACGGCGGAGCCACGCTCTGCGTGGTCGGGTTCTTGTTGATGTCGGGGAAGCTGACCTGTTGCATCGCATCCAGGTGATAGAGGTAGCCCCAATACTCCTGGAATCCGTGCGCTGTCGGGAGGGCCTCGGTATGGTCGCCGAGGTGGTTCTTGCCAAACTCGCCGGTGTTGTAGCCGAGATCCAGAAGGAATTTGGCTAGCGCCGGGGTTCCTGGTCTCAGGTACGCCGGGCTGCCCGGAAGCTCCGGCGGGATCAGACCTGTACGCAGTGGATACATACCGGTGAAGAAGGCATTGCGCCCGGACGTGCAGCTCTGCATGGCAACATAGTCCATGAAGATCGCGCCCTCTCGCCCGATCCGGTCAATATTGGGTGTCTCCCCAACCATCAGCCCGCGGTGATAGATGCTCGGCTGCATCCAGCCGATGTCATCACCCATGATGAAAAGGATGTTGGGTTTCTTTTCCCCTGCCTGGGCAGTTCTGCGTGCGCCAAGGAGGACCTCCGGCTTCGCATGGAAGAACACCCCCAGGCTGATAAATACCAGGAGCAGCAAAGACAGAATTCGTCGGTACCAAACGGGGGATATACGAGTCATCTTATAGATCTCCTCTTTCTTCGGGATTGACTTTGAAAACAGAATCTAGCTTTCGATGCTGCATGTTTCCTCAGCTCTGATTCATTAGCTGTCATATAGCAGGCTGCCTCGCTCGT
>WNGJ01004100.1_pt1 | contig 15129 bp, 10 predicted proteins | sample 5400611 | NCBI WGS metagenome assembly WNGJ01 (sample SAMN13153375, study PRJNA577476) | soil metagenome | isolation source: 40 cm soil or saprolite under Garry oak tree replicate 1 | place: USA:California | collected 2016-06-15
GGACCAGCACGAATACCACATTGAGCCAGTCACCGCCCCACCTGGCCTGCCCGCACGCATCGCCCCGTACGTCCCCCAGACGACCGGCAACCCCGAGAACGAGATCAAGAAGGCGTGTTAATTTTCTGCAAGCGCTTAGTACCGCTGCGCACGTCGGCCAGCAGCTAGATTTCAGCATCGTCAACGTCGCCGTGACGTCTATCCACGCCCAGCTGGACGTCGCTAGGGGGACGAATGGTCTCACCGGCAGGTCACGACTCGGACTGGTCGAGATCGATGAGCGCGATCCCGATATCGGGGTTCATCACCTTGCGCAACTCCGCGGGGGCCTCGCGGATGATTACCTCCAGCGTCGGGAACACCCGTCCCTCGAGGAGGTGACCTCCGCGCGTTGTCCCGTCCGACAGGCCGAGCACGACGTGTATGTGCACGCTGGGACCGTCCTGGCCCTCGGCGACGTCACCGATCAGCGACAGTACCTCGCACTGCTCGTCAACTGGGATGCGGCGATACTGCTTAGTCACGGGGTCGAACCAGCCGACGGTGGCGCGCTCGAAGGCGCCGACGCCAGTGATCTGTGAAGCTTCCAGGTCCTGGGCGCGCGCGAACTGCGTCAGCGTGTCGAACGCCTCATCGCCCGGGTCGCACACCACGACGTAGGTGACCTCGTCCGCGTCCTCGATAACTTTGGCCTTCATCTCAGCTCCTTACGCGGCGGTCCGCTCATCGGCGTTTCACAGTATGCCTACCATGGCGGCCGGATCGACGATGCGGTCAAGGTCAGCGGCATCGATGTAGCCGGTGGCCAGGGCGGCCTCGCGCAAGGTGATGCCCTCGTCGTTGGCGTTGTGGGCGATGGCGGAGGCCTTGGTAGTGCTCGCTGCAGTACCGGATTTTCCTGCTAGCCAGTAGCTGAGTTGGCGGCTCGCCGTAAAGACAGCGCAACGTTCGGGCGTGGATCGTGGACGGTGTGGCACAAGCGTGCGATCTGTGGTGCCGACCTAGGGCGATGGCGATGAATACCGCTAAGCAGGCAATAGAGAACATGGAATACGTGCGGAGGCTGCTCGGGCGGAAGCAGCCCGGATTCGCCGCGTCGCTTGAGCTGGCCGCGTCGCAGCTAGAAAGAAAACTCCGCGAGCCGGCCATGGCGCCGCAGAATGGCGCTCCACACGGCAAACGGCCGCTGACTCCTGCGATCACCGTGACTCCGGCATCATGCGCTGCGAGCGTGATCATGTCTTGTGCCTGGGGAGTCCGGTCTGGCCCGCGGCGCTAGCGACCGACGTTTCATGCCGACCGGCGCGGGCGGGCAGCGCCGGTCGGCCGAGTTACAGGAGGAAAGAACGATATGGCAAGCGAGCTGCTGGCCTACGGCTAGGTCATTGAGGGCAGTCTCGGGGCCAGGCTAGCGGGAGGCGACGCCGCCATTCGTGGCGGTGAGCGGGAACTCCGCCTGCAGGCTGGTCCCCGCCCCGTACCGGCTTTCGAGGAAGATGCGGCCGCCGAGCGCCTCCACACGGTCCTTTAGCCCGACCAGACCGGTGCCGCGGGCCAGGTCGGCGCCGCCGGTGCCGTCGTCGCTCACAGCGACGCGCAGGACTTCGCCGGCGACCTCGACTTCGACCTCGACGGCCGAGGCACGAGAGTGCTTGGCCGCGTTGGTCAGCGCCTCGGCGACGACGTAGTACGCGCTGACTTCGACCGGCTCCGGCAGCCGCTCATTCGCGTGCACCTGCAGGTCGACGGGGATCGGTGAGCGGCGGGCGAGCGTCTTCAGTGCCCGGGCAAGACCATACTCGGCCAAGATGGCCGGGTGGATGCCGCGGGCGATCTCACGCAGTTCGTCCAGCGCGCCGGTCGCCTCGGCGACGGCGTGGTCGAGCTGCGTGCCGAACTCGGGCGGCATCCCGGCCTGCGCCGCGCGCAGCTGCAGCGCCAGGGAGACCAGCCGCTGCTGGGCGCCGTCATGCAGATCCCGCTCGATCCGGCGGCGGGCCTGGTCCGCAGCAGCGACGATCCGTGCCCGCGACGCGGTCACCTCGGCCTGCGCCTCGGCATTCGCCACCGCAGTCGCGGCCAGCTCGGTGAACCCGGCCAACCGTTCCTCGGTATCGGCCGGCAGCGGCTCAGCCCGGCTGGCTACGATCACGACCCCCCACAGCTCGCCCGCGACGCTGATCGGCACGCCGACCGACGACCGGACGCCGAACTCACGGGCGATGTCGCCAACTGAGCCACTGGCGTCGGCGTAGCCGTCGATCCGGGCCGACCGGCCCGTCCGGAACACCAGCGACGACACGTTCCGCCCGCCGAGGGGGATCCGGGCGCCGACAACGACGGGCGAGGCGCCAGTTTCGCCGGACCATACGCCGACGACTTCCTCGGTGCCGTCTGTGTACCGGTTCAGGGTGGCGATGTCGGCCGTGAACAGGCGCCCGGCCTCCTCGGTTACCGCGGCGAATACCTCCTCCGGCGGCGCCGCCCGGGCCACCAGCGTCGCCGTCCGCCGCAGCGCGGCCTGCTCATCGCCGAAACCGCGCAACTCCGTCCGGGCCTGGGCGCTCGCGATCGCGGTCGCGACCAGCTCAGTGAACCCGGCCAGCCGTGCCTCGGTACCGGCTGGCAGCGGCTCCCTCGTGGATGCCACGACCATGACGCCCCATAGGCATCCCTCGACACTGATCGGCACGCCGACCGACGCTCGGACGCCGAACTCACGGGCGATGTCGCCGACTGGGCTACCGGTGTCGGGGTAGCTGGCGATCCGTGCCGACCGGCCCGTATCGAACACCAGCGACGTCACGTTGCGTCCCCCGATGGGCACCCGGGCGCCGACAGCGACGGGCGGGGTACCACTGCTGGCCCAAGCGCCGGCGATCTCCCCGTTTCCGTCGGGGGCGTACCGCGTCAGGATGCGGCATCTGCAGCTAGCAGGCGCCCGGCCTCCTTGGTGACTACCGCGAACATCTCGCCCGGCGGCGCCGCCTGGGCTACCAGCGTCGCCACCCGCCGCAAGGCGGCCTGCTCGCCGGCCATCTGGCGGAATTCCGCGTACAGCTGGGCGTTGTCGAGGGAAACGGCGAGCTGGCCGGCGATGAGCTTGACCGCGTCAAGCCGTCTGGCGGTGAACGCGCTGCGGAGCAGCCGGTTTTCCAGTAGCAGTACGGCCCGCAGCGTGCCGCGGCTGAGGATGGGCACGGCCAGCAGCGAGCAGCAGGTGGCGCCGGTGAAGTAGGGGTCGCGGGCGAACCGGTCGTCAGCGGCAGCGTCGCCGACGTTCAGCGGTTCACCCGTCCGCCGGACGTAGCGCAGCACCGACATCGGCGCCGCGCGGCCCTCGCCGGCCTCGCTGGCCGGCATGGTGTCGCCGCCGAGCGCGGGCAGCAGCCAGTCCTGCCGGTCGGCGTCCCACAGCAGCAGGTGGACGCCGGTGGCGCCGGTCATCGCGCTGAGTACCTGGACTACGCGGGCGTGCAGCCGGTCGATGCTGGTCTCCGAGCTCAGCGCCTGCGACGCCGAAAGGATCCCGAGCAGGTCGACCGTTCCGGCCGTGACGGCGGCACGACGATGGGGAAGATCGCCGGACTGCTCGTCAGCAGTGGCGGCAGCGTCGGAAGGTGGCCGCTGGACCGGGTAGGCCCAGTCCAGCTGGGCGACTTTGGCGGTCGCACCCCAGCTTAGGTACTCCTGGCGCGCCCCCGCGATCAGGTCGTGGCCGGCGTGTTCGAGGCCGTGGGCGAGGCAGAAGCGGGCCGCGTGTTCGGCGATCAGGGCCCGGTGCCAGGGACGCTGGCGCTGGGCGGCCTCACGCCGGGCAGCGTCGAAGGCCACGGTGGCAGCGCGGAAGTCGCCGGCCGCCCACGCCCGCTCGGCCTCGACCAGCCGCAGCAGGTGCAGGAAGTTGTCGGGAGCGTCCGCGGCGCGGACGGCCAGCCACCGGGTCACCTCGTCCAGCTCGGCGAGCAGGCCGCCGCGCTTGTCCGCGTCCGCGCTGCGGGCCTGCCCGGCCAGGGCCAGCCCGCGCAGCAGGCGGGCGACGGCGGTCGAGTAGAGGCCTGGGAGCAGCGGAACTAGTGGCATTGCGACCGCGGTGTGCCGCTCCAGGCCGGCCTGATCGCCGAAGATGGCGGCAGCGTTCGCACGGCTGAGATGAGCATGAAAAAGTACCAGCGGGTTGCCTGCGTACTTGTCGGCGGAAACCGCCTCGCCGGCCACGGCTGTGCTTTCGCCGAGCAGCACACCAGCCAGCCACCGGTAGGTGCCGAGCACCTGGCCCTCCTGCTCGCTGCCGGTACGGCGCACAAAGGCCAGCGCCGCTTCTGCCTCGGCAAGGTAGCGGTCCAGTGTTGGTGCGCAGTCCAGCAGGCCTGACACCGACGCGTAGTAGGCGTAGCCGGCGTTGGTCAGGTCGCCCCCCACGACCAGCTCCTCCCTTGCCCGCTGACCTGCATGAACACTGTTTTCAATCGGCTCGGCCCAGCAACTGAATGTGGAGAACATCGTGCGTGCCTGGGAGGTGCCTGGCTCGTAGCCGCGGGCTTCGCCCAGCGCCAGGATCCGCCGCGCCGCCCGGTACCCGGCGGGATAGTCGCCGCGTAGCACCACAGCACCGAACGCGACAAAGGCCGCTGGGGCGACTAGGGCAGGGGCTGGGCCGTGCTCGAGGTAGATCCGCAGTGCTTCCAGGCCTAGCCAGGTGACCGTGGCGGGGTCGCCTGCGAAGTAGGACGCCGTCAGGGTGGCGTTGATCAGGCCGGAAGCGGCGAGCAGCGCGGGGTCGGTGAGGTCCGGCCGGGCCAGATCGTCGGCGGCTTCGGCGTGGTCCAGCCACTCGTACAGATAGCCGAACCGGTGGTCAAGCTCGGCCGCGAGCTGGTCCGTGGCCGGAACGGTGACGCCGAGTTCACGCAGCGACTCCAGGCCAAGCCTGAGCGCCTCCGCAAATCGGGTCCGGTGGGTCACGCTGTGCACCTGGACCGCCGTCGCGTCCGCGCGGTCCACCACGGCAGGGCACAGCTGTTCGATCGTGCGGTACTCCTCGTCGGCCTCCTCCAGCCGTCCCAGGCCGTAAAGCGCGGCGTGACGGCCGGTGTGCACCTCGGCGAGCGTGACGGTCTCGCCCGGCTCGACCGCCGGAAGCGCGGCGGTCAGCAGCGCGTATACCAGCACGTAGTTCCCGGTCAGCGTGGCCTGGCCCGCGGCGCGGCGCAGCAGCCCCACCACCTGGCGCCGTTCCGCGGCATCAGCGACCGCATCGGCCACCGGCAGGTACTGCTCGGCCGCGACCGCGAACAACCCCGGCACCGCCGCCAGCCGCCGCGCCATGGCCAGCTGCAGGGCGCGCCGCCGCCGCGGCTCCAGCCTGCCGAGGACCGCCTCGCGGATCCGGTCGTGCCGGAACCGCACCGCCGGATGCGTCCCGGGCTCCGCCACCAGGAGGCCCTCATCGAGGGCGGGTGCCAGCGCCTGGTCCATCGCGTCGGCTGGCTCGCCGGTGGCGGCCTGCAGCAGGCTCAGCTCGGCGCGGCCGCCTAGGCACGCCATCGCCTGCGCCACCCGCCGGGACTCCTCCGGCAGGGCGGCAGCGCGCGCCGCCGGCAGGCCGGCGACCTCGGACCTGTCCAGGTGAGCGCGCACCGCCGCCTCATCCCACCGCCACCCAGCGGCCGTCGCGGTCAGCAGGCCGTCGCGGCGCAGCGCGTTCAGCAGTTCCACCGTCTCGTACGGGTTGCCGCGCGTATGCGGCTCGATCACGTCGGCCATGCCCGCCACGGTCATCATGTCCACGTGAAGCATGTCGGCGACCATGGCGGCCAGGCTCGGCTCCGGCAGGTTGCCCAGCCGCAGGTACCGCACCGTGAGCTGATCCCGCCACCGGGACAGCGGCGCGGCCAGCGGATGCGCCGCGTCCACGTCGCCTTCCCGGTACGCGCCGACCAGCAGCAGGCCGTCGACCGGCTCCTCGGTCAGCACCAGGTCGACGAAGCCGAGCGGGGTACGTCCCGCCCACTGCAGGTCATCGAGGAACAGCACGACCGGCCGTTTCCGGGAGGCGACCGCCCGCAACGCCGACGCGGCCGCCCGCTGCACCCGGGCTTGCGCGGTCAGCGGATCCCCCGCATCCGGTGGCACCCCCAGCAGCACCGCGAACTCCGGCACCACCGCGGTCAGCAGGCCCGCGTTCGGCCCCACCGCCGCCACGATCCGCTCCCGTAGCTGCGCCAGCTCATCCTCCGGCTCGGCCAGCAGCAGCCGGCCCAGCGCGCGGAAGGCCTGATATCCCGCGTCGAACTCCAGGTCCCGGCGGTACTGGTCGAACTTGCCCGTCACGAACCAGCCGTCACCGCCGGTCACCACCGGCCGCAGCTGATCGACCAGCGCCGTCTTGCCCACGCCGGGCGCCCCGGCCACCAGTACCCCGCGGCACTGGCCCGCCCGTGCCCCGGCGAACGCGGCTGCCAGCGCCGCCACTTCGTCATCGCGTCCGGCCAGCCGCGACGGCGGCAGCAGCCGCACCGGGAAATCATGCTCGCCAACCCCGAACACAGCCGCTGCCGGGTGTGCCTGCGCAGGGCGCAAGCGCTCCAGGTCATAGACAAGGCCGTCCGCGGTCTGGTACCGGTTGTCCGGTTCCTTCTGCAGCAGGTGCATGATGATCGCCGACAACGGTGCCGGCAGAGCCTGGTTCGCCTCGGCCGGAGGCACCGGGACCCGGGCCAGGTGATCGTGGATGAGCCGCAGCGGATCCCCGGTGCCGAAAGGGGGCTCGCCGGTGGCCAGCTCGTACAGCGTCGCGCCCAGCGCGTACAGATCGGCCCGCTGATCCACCGGCCGGCCGGTCCGCCCGGTAGCCTCCGGCGCCAGGTACGCCAGCGTCCCGGTGATCTCGGCATGGTGCGTGAACTCCGGGCGGATCTCGGCGAACGACGAAGCCAGCGCGAAGTCCACTAGGCACGGAATACCGTCATGGGGAACAACGATGTTCGCTGGGGTGATGTCACGGTGCATCACCCCCCGCCGGTGCATCCCCGCCACCGCCTGCGCCAGCCTCAGCCCGAGACCGACCAGCTCATCGGCCGGCAGCGGCTTGGTCGTGCCCGCGAGGCTCGCCTCACCGGCGTCCTCGAGCACGACCGACCCGGGGTACCGCGGCGCCTCCGCCAGCTGCGCCACCCCCGCGACGCCGGACAGGCGTTCCAGCATCGCGGCCTCATGCCGCACCCGGCGTTCCGCGTCCGGTCCCAGCGGCTCCTTGCGGATGACCGTGCGCCCGGGGAGGAACAGCCTGGTGATGCGGGTGCGCTCGCTGGAGTGTACGACTTCGGCCCGGAGGAACGGATCCGGGCCGGGCCGCGCTCCGCTTGCTTCCATCGGGCACCTCCGCGCATGGCCAGGCCTCCCCATATCTGCCTACACCCGGGCTGAGGCATGCACCACGGCCGTTCGGCATATAGATTCTTATTTTCCGAACGAGCCGTGGTTGCGAGGATCTCGATCTGGCTCTCTGGCTCCGCACACGTCAGCCGGTCCCCTGAGCCAGCTCGTAGTCGAGTGGAAGATCCACTGTGATATACGTCCCGGCCCCGGCAGCGCTATGGACGTGGATCGAGCCGCCCAGGGCCTCGACGCGGTCGGCGAGGCCGGCCAGGCCGGAACCACGCGCGGGATCGGCCCCGCCGAGTCCGTCGTCGCGGACCGACAGCAGCGGCCGGCCGGAATCAGCGGGCCGCGGCGGGCAGCCTGACGTCCACGCTGGTGCCGCGGCCGGGCGGGCTGGTCAGCTTCAGCGTGCCGCCGAGCGCTTCGGCCCGCTCCCGCAGGCCGGTCAGTCCCGAGCCGTCCGGGTCGGCGCCGCCAACTCCGTCGTCGCGGACCGACAGGCTCAGCACGCCCCGGCCAGCCTCGACGGAAACCATTACCGTCTCGGCGTTCGCGTGCTTGGCGACGTTCGCCAGCGCCTCCGAGACGATGTAGTACCCCCCGAGCTCGACACGGTCCGGCAGCCGACTCGCGACCTGCACAGTGAGGTCCACCGGCACGGGCGAGCGCCGGGCGAGGGCTTCCACGGCGGGCTCCAGGCCTCGCTCGGACAGGATCGCCGGGTGGATCCCGCGGGAGATCTCCCGCACGTCCCGCAGCATGTCCATCAGGCCATCGGCCACCCGCGCGAGCTCCCACTTCAGCTCCGCGGCGGCGGGCGGGACCGACACCTCGGCCGCGCGCACCTTCAGGCCGAGCGTCACCAGCCGCTGCTGCAGCCCGTCGTGCAGGTCGCGTTCGATCCGCCGCCTGGTGTCGTCGACAGCCGCCATGGTGCGGGCCCGGGCGGCGCCTTGCTCGATGACCCGGGCCAGCTCCACCTGGGACCGGACGCCCAGCTTGCGGAACACCCGCCGCAGATGCGAGCGGACCGTTGGCTGGGGCAGCCGCATGCGAGCCGCCACGACCGGGCTGCTGAGACCTTGCGCGGCCAGGTGAGCCACCGCCCGTTCGGTATCAGTCAGGCTCAGCCAGCTACGGGCGGGCAGGCGGCGCGGGTTCGTGCCCTCCCGGAGGCGGTGGCCGATCTCCCGGGCGGCGCGCTTGGCGAACGGGAGCAGCATCGGGTTGAAGTCCTCGGCGGCGCAGGTCAGGTCCACCACGCCGATCATCTCTCCCGCTCCGTCGAGGACCGGGGTGGCGGCGCACGCCATCGAACCCAGGGCATCGGCGAAGTGTTCGGTCCCGGTCACCACGGACGGCGCCTGCTGCGCAATCGCGGTGCCGATCGCGTTGGTCCCGGTCAGGTTCTCGCTGTAGAGGAAACCGGGCGCGAGCTCGATGCGATCGAGCCGGGTCAGGATGCCGGTGTCGGCGGCCCTCCGGTCGACGACCTGGCCGCGCGCGTCGGTGAGCAGCAGACCCACGCCGGTACCTTCGAGCTCATCGGCCACCTGGTCCAGGATCGGGGTCGCGGCCCAGCGCAGCGGGCCGTCCTCGTCGAAATCCGGCTGATAGGGCACCTCGAAGCGGTCGGGGCGGAGCCCGGCGGCCACGCACCGCTGCCATGACGTCAGGATGTCCTCGCGGAGTGGGACATTAAGAGTCATCATGTTTGCGGCGTGGAGACCCCGGCCTTCAGGCCGGGGAGGAAACGCCGCTCCCCCTTCCGCGTGTCTCGCTTATCTGTTCGGGTTGTGGCAGTTAAACTGGTCTGTTGTGAGGATGGCGTATAAATGCCGGGCGTATCCCGACGCTGAGCAGGTGAGCCTGCTCAACCGCACGTTCGGCTGTGTCCGGTACGTGTGGAACCGGACCCTCGCGTGGCGTCACGCCCGGTATCACGGCGAGCAGATCAAGACAAACTTCACCCAAGCCAACGCCTATCTGACCGCCATGAAGGCCACCGAAGACCTGGCCTGGCTGAACGAGGTATCGTCGGTCCCGCTCCAGCAGGCGATCCGGCATCAGCAAGTCGCGTACACCAACTTCTTCGCCAGGCGTGCCCGGTACCCACGGTTCAAGTCCCGGACCGGTCGGCAGTCCGCCGAGTACACCCGCTCCGGGTTCCGGTACCGCGACGGACAGTTGTTCCTGGCCAAAATGGATACGCCGCTGGTGTTCGTGTGGTCGTGGCCGGACATCGACCCGGCAGGTATCGACCCGTCCACGGTGACTGTCTCCCGGGACCCGTGCGAACGCTGGTACGTCTCCTTCGCCGTCGAGGTGGCCGACCCGAAGCAACTCCCCGCGGCGGGCCACACTGTCGGTGTGGACCTGGGGATCAAGGACTTCGCCGTGACCAGCGACGGGGAGAAGATCCCTAACCCGCACAGTCTGGCTCGCCGGGAACGGAACCTCGCCCGCTACCAGCGCAGGATGGCCCGCTGCCAGCGCGGGTCGGCGAACCGCGCCAAGGCCAAGGCGAAGGTCGCCCGCGCCCACCGGAAAGTCCGCGCCAGCCGTGCCGACTTCCTGCACCGCGCCTCTACCCGCCTGGTCCGCGACCACGACGTGATCGTGATCGAAGACCTGGCCGTCAAGAACATGGTCCGCAACCGGTCGCTGGCCAAGGCGATCTCCGACTGCGGGTGGGGCACCTTCCGCGCCATGGTCGAGTACAAGGCGGCCAGGGCCGGACGGCACGTGATCGTGATCGACCGCTGGTATCCCAGCTCCAAGACGTGCAGTTCGTGCGGGCACCTGCTCGCGGAGCTTTCGCTGAAGACCCGGACGTGGCAGTGTCCGTCCTGCGGCACCCGGCACGACCGGGACATCAACGCCGCTAAGAACATCCTGGCGGCAGGTCTTGCCGTAGCCGGGGAAAACCCTGGCGATGCCTGCGGAGCTGATGTAAGACCGCAAGGGACACCCCTTCGGCAATCGGCTGTGAAACAGGAACCCCAGCTTGTGAGGGCTGGAATCCCCGTCGTTCACGGCGGGGAGTAGTCAAGACACCGCCTGATTGCAGTACTCCGTCCGCACTTTAAGGCGTTCCTGGCGCAGTGCCGGCCCGGCAGGCGGCCAACTCCACTACCGGCTAGCAGGTATCCGGCGGACCCGGCTAGCGGGGGTACCCGGCCGGGTTCTCCCTACCGCCACCAGGGGAGGCGGCGCTGCTCGGCCATGTCCCAGGCCGGCCCGGTGATCGCCTGCGCATGCGAGCTGAGATGCTTCAGGCACTCTTCCACCCAGAGCAGGTGCGGAAGACGAGGAGCGGCGATGGCCCGGACGATGCCGCTGTGCCCGTTCAGGCCGACGAGCGCCGGGATACTGACCGGCCGCACCACCTCATGGGGAGCGGGCCGGCCCACGAGGGCCGTGAGACGCATGCGGTGTGCCGGGAAATCGGCCGGTCCGCGAGGAGGTGGGAGCCAGCGGCGGGCGAACCGGTTAGCGCTCGGTTAGCGCCGGTGAGATTACCCTCGCGTTCATAGTGCCGCACTAACCATTGCGCAATCCCATCGAGATAACCGTCAAGGAGCACAACATGCCCACCGTAGAAAACCCCGATTTGACACTGAAGACCGTCGACGACAAGGTCACCATCATCGTCGACTTCGACGGCCGGTTCAGCCCCTTCGAGCGGCAGCTCCACGCGCTCGGCCTGAACTACCACTCCCACGCCGACGTGGTCGGCATCGACAATGGCACGGACATCGGGCCGACCATCGTGAGCCTCGACCAGGACCCGTTCAACGAACTCAATACGGACAGCTCCGGCGATCAGGTCATCCACAAGACGCTGAAACTGAAGGTCGATCGGTCGACGCTGCAGGAGGATCCCGACCCGGCCAACGCGGACGAGCTCAAGGTGAAGATCCGCATCCACGCGCCGGAGGCACCGGTCGAATTCACCGACGACGTGTTCACCGACCAAGAGGTCCTGCTCGGCTAGCAATCCGGCCGCGGAACGCCTGATCTTGACGAACGGCATGCCGGGCTCCCGCCCGCCACGCGCTTTCGGGCAGCCGAGCTGTCGTTCGTCAAGGTCAGCCGGGTCCGATCGCCCGGCGTCGGGCAGCACACGCGGGCTTGCCCGGCCTCCCGGCCCGGGGCCGGGTGCTGGCGGGTCATATGCGTGCCTGCCCTCCTGACACCTGCCGGTTTGCTGCCGGTTCACGCTGTCACGTGCCTGGGTGTACCGCGCGGAGGTTCGCCGCGCAGCTGCCGGGCGTGGCCTTCGGCCTGGCCCGGCAGGCCACCTTGACGTCGGCCAGGGTCATCCAGGGTCCTTCTTTCTGCTCGCTGCCAACCGCCGAATTCACAAGGCTGGCCTGGACAGCACCCTGTTCGGACGTCCGGAACTACATTGCGAAGCTCACGTCAGCAGCCCCGCTCCTCCCAGCCTTCGGCCGGACAGGACACCAGGCGCTACCTGCACTAAGACGCGGGGCCGAGGATCCGGCCGATTCTCGACGCCGACAGCTCCGACTTCGCCAGGAATCCGACGGCCGGGCTTTCGGCGATCAGATCGGCATAGTCTGCTTCGGCCCCGGTGGAAATCAAGATCACGTCGGTGCCCTGGTCGTCGTGGGCCAGGAGCCGGGCCAGGGTAAAGCCGCTCTCGCTCCCGAGCCCGATGTCGACGAGGATGAGGTCCGGCCGCAGCCCGCGGGCCTGCCGGAGCGCCTCGGCGATGCTCGATGCCACGCCCACGACCGTCAAGCCCTCTCGCTCAAGGAGAAGGCTCGCCGTCTCAAGGAAGGCATAGTTGTCATCAACTAGTAGGCACCGTAGCGGCATGCGATCAGACTGCCCGTGATACGGCGCTGCCGCATTGCGGCTAGCAGGAAACTCTGTCATAGCCGAGGCCGGTCTTTCCCGGCCTGCCTGGCACCTATCGCTCTCGATCGCGTATCGGTGCGCCAGTGTCGTCATGGCTGGCACCCGGCCTTGGTACCCGCTAGCAGTGGCAGAGCCGCCGGTGCCAGCCGGTTCCACCGTGACTTGCGTGGCTGTGATGGTCGTGCTGTTGACTGTCCCGAGTACGAGGACGGATTCGCCTGTTGTGATGGCGCTCGCCGAGGCCGGCTCGTCCCCTTCTGGTCTGTCGTGGAGGACACCTCGTCGACGGTCACCTTCTGACCCGATGATGTCGTGATTGTGAAGCCCGAGGTGGACACGCCGCCGACCGTGCCGGATGATCCCCCTGGAGCCGGTCCAGATCGGGCGTTGGATCCCTCTCCGGGACAGCGCAATTGACGTACGCAGGGTCTGGAGTCGAAATACGTCATACGACGGAATCGGCGGTGGGGTTGCTGTTCCTAGCCTGGTGGCCATCAGCCCAACTGGGAGGGAAGGAACCACCATCATGAGTTCAGCAGGAAAGTCCGTGGTCCTTGTCCACGGCGGATTCGTCGACGGCGCCGGCTGGAAAGGCGTCTACGACATCCTCAAGAACGACGGCTATAGCGTCGCCGTCGTTCAGAACCCGACACTGTCGCTGGCTGGCGACAACGCTGCCACCCGACAGATCCTCGACGAGCAGACCGAACCGGTGATCCTTGTCGGGCACTCCTACGGCGGCGCGGTTATCAGCGAGGCGGGCACGCACGAGAAGGTCAATGCACTGGTGTACGTGACCGCTTTCGTCCCCGACGCGGGCGAGTCGGTGAACACGCTGATCAGCGGTTTCCCGGCTGATGGCCCCCAGCCGCCGATCCTGCCGCCGCGGAACGGCTTCCTGTTCCTGGACAAGGAACGGTTCCACGCGTCATTCGCCGGAGATGTGCCGGCTGACGAGGCGGCGTTCATGGCGGACTCGCAGGTGCCGTGGGGCCTGGACGCGCTGGGCGGGCCCGTGACGGAACCGGCGTGGCGGTCCAAGCCCAGCTGGTACCTCGTTGTGACGGACGACCGGATGATCCCCCCGGTCGCGCAGCGGTCGATGGCCGAGCGCGCCGGAGCGAAGGTGACCGAAGTTCCTGGCAGCCACGCGATCTACGTGTCGCGGCCTGAGGTCGTGGCCGAGATCATCAAGGACGCCGCCGCGGTGCTCTGACCCCGCGAGGGTGGGCAGGCAGCGGCGTTCCGCTCCCTGCCCACCCCCGACATCCCTATCTACGTCATCTGACGTATATGCCGAGGACCGCAAGGGCTAGCCTTGCGGTCATGAGGCAGGGCCTCGCTACAGGAGACGTGTCGATGCATCCAGCGCTGACACCGGGCGCTCATTCCATCACCGTGGACAGCATCGAGCAGCGCTACCACGTGCACGGCGCCGGCCCCGTCTGCGTCGTGCATCCTGGCGGCCCCGGCTTGAGCTGGGACCACATGCGGCTGCGTGGCCTTGAAAGCTCGAACACCATGGTCTACGTCGAACCAATCGGTACCGGCGAGTCCGGGCGGTTGCCGGAAACGGATTTTTACACGCTGGCCCGATACGCCAGCCACCTTCGAGCGATCGTCGAAGCGGTTGGCGGGCGAGACACGGCCCTTCTCGGGCACGCTCACGGTGGGTTGGTGCTGCAGCAGTACATCACCACGTATCCCGACAGCGTTCGCGCCCTCGTGCTGGTGTGCTCGACCCCCGCGGAGAACGAGGAGCTGATCCGCGATGCCGAAGACAGCCTCTCCCGGTTTGCCGAGCAGCACGCTCACTACAGTGAGGCCACCGACGTCGCGGCGGCGTTTCTGGATGCGCTTACAGCAACCGATGACCACACGCTGACGCAGGCCATGAGACGCCTCTTCCCCGCTTACTTCCGCGACTACTGGGACAGCAGCTCACACGCGAACTTCTTCAAGCTGCGGTCGGCCATCACCGCATGGGCGGAACCGTCGTATCGCGGGCGCTTCGAGCGCACTGATTTCCGCGATCATCTGATCCAGGTCCGAACACCTGCGCTGGTCATCTCCGGCGCGTGGGATCCCATCATCAGCCCGCGCTGGTCACGCGCGCTAGAGGTCAGCCTCCCCGAGTCCCGGCTGGTGCAATTCCCCAACAGCGCGCACATGCCTCACCTCGAGGAACCGGACACCTTCAGCCGCATCGTCACCGAGTTCCTCATGCGGTGAAGTATGGACGACATGTCGACGGCTGCTGCCGCCACGTCGCAGGCCCTGTTCGGGCGGGACACGGCGATCGCGTCGATAACGGCGTTCCTGGGTCGTGAGCCTCATTCCGACGTCGGCGCGCTCATCCTCAGCGGCGACGCCGGTGTCGGTAAGTCCGCGCTGCTCGATGAGGCAGCCGGCATAGCGGCAGCCAGCGGCTACACAGTCATCCGGACGGCAGGCGCCGAGGCCGAATCCGAGATGGGCTTCGCCGCCCTGACCGCCGTCGTCCATCAGATAGGGACAGACACGATCGCTGTCGTCGAGCCTCGGTACGCGCAAGCACTCGAAGTCGCTCTCGGCGTGCGGGAGGCGGGAACACCCGGCGCCCGTCTTCTCGGTGAGGCCATCCTCGCGGCGTTGAACGCCGCCGCGGGTGAGGAGAACCTGCTCGTGATCATCGATGATCTGCAGGTGCTGGACCCCTCAAGCGCCCTCGTGCTGAGCTACGTTGCCCGGCGGCTGGCTCGCTCAAAGGTGAGGTTGATCGGGGCCGCGCGCAGTGACGATGCGCCACTGTTCGACGGGGCCGGGATTGGCACGCTCCGCGTGCAGCCCCTGACGCCGACGTCTGCTGAGGCGCTGCTG
>WNGJ01015877.1_pt1 | contig 15129 bp, 14 predicted proteins | sample 5400611 | NCBI WGS metagenome assembly WNGJ01 (sample SAMN13153375, study PRJNA577476) | soil metagenome | isolation source: 40 cm soil or saprolite under Garry oak tree replicate 1 | place: USA:California | collected 2016-06-15
CGGTCGGCCGTGATGCCCTGCTGATGGGAACGGCTCTGTCCGCGCCCGCGGTGATGCTCGGCGCGCAGGCCGGTGCCATCACGGCACTGCTGCGCGGGCCAAGCCCCGCGGCGCGCCGGCTGCTGGGTGGGCTGGGCGCGGCGATGGTGGCCGGGTACCTGGCCGAGCGGCTGGTGCGGCACCGGCTCGCCCCCTCCGGCTGGGACGCAGCGGAATCACCCGTCATCGTCGCCGGGATCAGCCTGGCCGCGGCCATGGCCCTGATCGGCCTCGGCCCGTCCCGCGGCCGGGCGCAAGCGGGCGCCGCCGAACCGCCGGTGTAGCTCCGGCGCCGCTGTTCCCCTCGTACTCGGGCTGTGGTTCATCGCCGAAACCGGCGCCTGGCTCGCCAGCCTGGCGTGGATGGCCGCCCGCGGTGCCGGCTGGCTGCGCCGGTCCACCGTGCAGCGCTGGCTCGAACGGGTCACCGGCATCGCGCTCATCGGCTTCGGCCTGCGGCTGGCCGCCCAGGCCCGCTGACGCACGCCCGGGCGCCCTGCCCTCAGCGCGAAGGCGGGGATAACCGCCGCTGGCCCGCCGGGGAAACGCCGGCCGGCGGCCGCGGCCCGGCTCCGGCCGGCTCGCTGCGGGCGTAGCGCTGGGCGAACCGGCGCAAGATGGCAGGTGGGTGGGTGACGTTGCTGTTGCGTGCCTGTGCCTTGAGCTCGCCGGCCTGCTCGGGCTCGAAGTAGCCGGCGTGCTTGTAGACGTCGATGCGGGTGCACAGGCCGGCCACGTCCAGCTCGGGATGGAACTGGGTGGCGTAGACGTGGGAGCCGATCCGGAACGCCTGCACGGGGCAGGCGGGGGAACTGGCGAGCAGGATGGCGTGGCGCGGCAGCCGGCTGATCGCCTCTTTGTGGCCGACGAACGCGTCAAAGGTGGTGGGCAGCCCGCGCAGCAGCGGGTCCCGCCGGCCCTCCCGGGTGAGCGTGACCGGGACGGGCCCGATCGGCTCGGCGTACCGCCGGTCGACCACTGCCCCCTGGTGGCTGCCGAGCGTCCCGATGCCGTAACAGGCCCCGAGAAACGGGAAGTCCGCCCTGATCACCTTTTCGAGCAGGCCGCGCAGGTCGGCCTCGACCCGCCGCTGCACCGGCGACTTCGACTCTTCCGGGTCGCTGGAGTTGAACGGCCCGCCGCCGAGGAGGATCCCCGACCAGTCCCGCAGGTCGACGTCCCCGAGCGCTCGCTGCTCCAGCCGCCACCGGCGCAGGTCACGCTCACCCAGCCCGGCGAACGCCAGGAACGACTCGTACTCGTTGTCCGCGGCGGCATCCTCGGCCCGGATGGCCAGCAGCAGGAACGGCTTCACAAGATCACCCTAGTTAGCCCGGGCCCCCGGCGCCGGACTTCTGCACTCGTGCCTGTTCGCGCAGGACGTGTTTCTGGATCTTGCCGGTGGACGTCTTCGGCAGCTCGGTGACCACGGTCACCTCCCGTGGTGCCTTGAAGTGGGCGAGCCGGGCGCGGACGTGCCCGATGAGCTCGTCCGGGGTGGTGTGGCCGCCTGGGCGGAGGGTCACGAACGCCACCGCCGCCTCGCCCCATTTGTCGTCGGGCCGCCCGACCACGGCCGACTCCAGCACCGCGGGATGGCTGTCCAGCACCCGCTCCACCTCCACCGAGGCGATGTTCTCCCCGCCGGAGATGATGATGTCCTTGGCGCGGTCGCGGATCTCGGCGTAGCCGTCGGGGTGCATCACCGCCAGGTCGCCGGTGCGGAACCAGCCGCCCAGGTCCGCCGCGGCGGTCGCCTCCTCGTCCCGGTAGTAGCCGAGCATCACGTCGTTGCCCCGGCAGACGAGCTCGCCGATGGTGGTGCCGTCGGCGGGCACGTCCCGGCCGTCCGGGTCAACCACCCGGAGCCGCTCGGCGATGACGTTGCCGACCCCCTGCCGCGCCTGCAGCACCGCCTGCTCCGTTGGCGGTTTCGCGTTCCAGTCCGGATGCCAGTCGTTGATGGCCACCGGCCCGTAGGTCTCGGTGAGCCCATACAGGTGTGTCACCCGCAGCCCGGCCTCGGCCATCCGGGCGATCAGGGTCGGGGACGGGGGCGCTCCGCCGGTCTGCACCTGGACCGGTGGGGCCAGCGGCGCCCCCGCCGTCGCCTCCGGCGCATTGACGATCATGGTGAGCACGGTGGGGGCGGCGCTGAAGTGGGTGACCCCCCGGGTGCGGAGCAGCTCCCAGATCCGGGCGGGATCGATGGCGCGCAGGCACAGGTGGGTGGCGCCGGCCGCGGTTGCCGCCCACGTGAAGCACCAGCCATCGCAGTGGAACATGGGCAGCGTCCACAGGTAGACGCTGTCGGCGGCGAGCCGGGCATGGAAGGCGGCCGCGAGCGCCTGCAGGTAGGCGCCGCGGTGGTGGTACATGACGCCTTTGGGCCTGCCGGTGGTGCCGCTGGTGTAGCTGATGGCCAGCAGCCCGCGCTCGTCCTCGCAGGGGACGGCGGCCGGGCGGGCCGATGCCAGGAGTGCCTCGTATTCGTCCGGCGCGCCGCCGGCGATGACGGGCCTGGCCCCGGCCGCGGCCGCGACGCCGGTTGCCACATCGGCCAGCTCGGCGGTGGCGATCAGGACCTGGGCGCCGCTGTGGCGGACGATGTAGGTCAGCTCATCCCGCGACAGCCGGATGTTGAGCGGAACGAGCACCGCCCCGGCCAGCGGCACGCCGTTGTGCAGCTCCAGCATGATGTGGCTGTTCACGCACAGCGCGGCGACCCGGCCGCCCGGCGGCACGCCGAGCCCCAGCAGGGCGCCCGCGAGGCGGTGCGCACGGTCCGCGAACTCGGCGTAGGTGAAGCTCCGTTCCCCGTCGACGACCGCGGTCCGGTCCCGGAAGACCCACGCCGCCCGGTCCAGGTACGCGGACGGGGTGAGTGGCGTGAACGTGAACCCGGCCATCTGACTCAGCCTCCGCCCCGGGCCCGCTGCCCGCTGGGATTCCTCCGCCAGCACCGAGTATCACACCGCACCGGGCCCAGCCGCAGACCCCTGGGCGCTGGGCCGCCCGGTCCCTCTATTTGCTCCTGGTCAGGTCGGGAATGGTCACCTGCAGCTCGGTGGCGAGCTTGCGCTCCAGCTCCGGCATCTGCTTCATGACGCCCTGGGCGATGGTCAGTGCTCCCTGCCCCTGCGACGTGCCCGCGCTGCTGGCGGCGCCCTCGATCTGCCGCAGGACCGCATGCCAGTACCCCTTGGGGTCCGCGCAGCTCGGGATCGGATAGTGCTCCAGGGCTCTGGCCGCCGTCCCGGCGCGCTTGAGGGCGGCGCTGGCGGTGGCCACCTCCGACGCCGCGCTGGCGGCAGCGAGGCCGTTCAGCGCCGCGGTCAGGTTGTCCCCGGCCGCGTGCGCCGGCCCGGAGGCCCACAGGCGGTACTGCAGCAGGCACCCCGGCGACGCCGCGGACGCCACCGGGCTCACGCTTGGCCCGGCCGATGCCGTGTGGCTCTTGCTCGGCCCAGCCGATGCCGCGGAACCCCCGCCCGATCCGCAGGCCGTCAAGGCGAGCCCGGCGGTCAGCGCGGCGCTGGCCAAGATGAACTTGCCTGGCATCGGCGGGTCCCTTCCAGGGGTGCTCATACGAACAGCGACGCGGCAGCGTGCCGGGCCGTTCGCCGGCCTACTGTACCTGTCGCCGGCGCGCCAGGCTGGCCATTCGGGAGGCCAGGCCGGCCGTGACGCGGGGCGTGCTGGGCGGGTGACCCGCGTTCTCAGGCCAGCTCGAGCAGGATGCGCGCCAGCTCCCCCGGCCGGTTCACGGCAACCATGTGGCCGGTCGCGATCTCCCGGTAGCGCCAGGCTGGCGACTGGCGGGCCCGGTCGGCGGCGGCCCAGAACGGCCCGGCGGGCTCGGGCCGTGGCTCCCCCGTCGCCTTGATGTAGGTGCGGGAGAACGGGTAGTCCTCCAGCGGGCGCGTCAGCCGCACCGGCTCGGTGAAGCAGCCGGCCGGCTGCGGCGTGCGCCGCGCGTTCTCCCATGCCGCCTCGGCCGGGTCGTCGAACTCGCGGGCCGGCGGCGGCACCAGCCAGTCGCGGCCGGCCTCGATCGCGCCGGGGCCGGCCCTCCCCCCGGCGGTGGCGCCTGCCCGGTCGCCGTCACCGGGCACGAAGGCGTCGAGATAGACCAGGTGCCGCACCCGGTCGCCGATGTGCTCCAGCGCCCCGGTGATCACGAAGCCCCCGTAGGAGAAGCCGAGGAGCACGATGCCGTGCAGATCCTCGTACAGGACGGTGCTGACGACGTCGGTGACGTGGGTCGTCAGGCACACCTGCGGGCTGGTGAGGTGGACGCGCTCACCGACGCCGGTGAGGCTCGGCGTGAAGACCTCGTGCCCGGCCGCCCGGAGCGGGCCGCGGACCTTGCGGAAGCCGTGCGCGCCGCCCCACGCGCCGTGCACCAGAACGAAGATCGCCACCCTCAGGTCCCATCCCGCGCGAGTCATTCCCCATCGATCACACCGGTGACGTTATCGCCGCCCACACGGCTAGCGTCCGGCGAACGCCCCGTCCCCGGCGCGCGGGTCCGCGGCGCCGGACAGCAGGCCTTCATCGGTGACCCGGATCACCTGGGCGTGCCCGAAGGCCTGGTCGCCGGGCGGGCTCTCGACCACCTCGTAACCGCGCTCACGGAGCCCGTGCGACCAGGCGGCGGGAGCGTCATGCTCCAGGCGCACCAGCGGCGGGGAGCCGAGATGCCAGACGTCGAAGCTGTTGGTGGGCTCGCGGCTGAGAACCCAGCGCGGGGCGGCAATGGCGTCTCCGGCCGCCTCGCGGAGGGCCAGCAGCCGCACGATGAGCTGCAGCAGGACCTGCGGCTGGGCGTCAGCACCCATGGTGCCGAGCACCGAATCGAGCCGGCCGGAAGGGTCCGTGACGATCAGCGGGGACAGCGTGTGCGGCGGGCGCCGTCCGGGCCCATAGGCGGCCGGGTGGCCGGGCTCCAGCGAAAAGCCCATGCCCCGGTTGTGGAGGAAGATCCCGTGAGCGGGAAGCGCGAGCCGAGAACCGAAGTCCGCGGCATTGGACATGGTCAGTGACACAGCCATCCGCTCGCGGTCCACCGCGCAGATATGGGTGGTCCCGCCGCCGCCATAGACATCGGCCAGGCCGCGGCGCGCATGCTCCCGCACCGCGGCGGCGCGCGGCCCCAGGCGAGCCGGTGCTATCAAGGCAGCCCCGTCGGCGTGCTCGTGCAGCACCGCGGGCCGGTCGAACGCTGCCTGCCGCGCGGCCTCGACGAGCAGGAACGCCCAGCGCCCGTCCTCCGTATCGCCCGGGAGCCCGGTTCGCTCGGCTATCCAGGCGCCCGCCAGCGCGAGGTAGCCCTGCGAGTTCGGCGGGGCGCTCCACAGCGTATGGCCGAACGCCGGCAGCTGCAGCGGCCGGACCCAGTCGGCCTGCGATCCACGCAGGTCGTCCTCGGTGAACTCGCCGCCGCCCAGGCTGATGAGTTCGGCGCCGGGCGGCCCCTCGTAAAAGCCAGCGCGGCCCGACGCCGCGATCGCCCCGAGGGCCCGCCCAACCCCGGGAAGCAGCAGGCGCCGGCCAGCCACGAGGGGCGCGGGATCCCCGAACGCGGCGGCGCGGTCCCGTGGGTCAAGTTCAGCTGAGGCATGAGCCAGCGTGGTGGAGACCGGGAATCCCGCGGTGGCGAGGCGCTGCGCCGGCGCGAGCAGCCCGGCCAGGCGCAGGGATCCGAAACGCTCGTGCAGCGCCACCAGCCCGTCCACGCAGCCGGGGACCGTCACGCTGCGCACATCGTGCTGGAACGGCATCCGGCTGGCACCCTGGTCGCGCACCCGCGCGGCGTCAGCGCCCGAGCCCGCGCGCCCGGAGGCGTTGAGCGCCGCCGGTGGCATCTCCGGGCCGGTGACCATGGCGAACATGTCGCCGCCCAGCCCGCACATGTGCGGCGCGACGACCGCCATGACGGCCGCCGCCGTGACCGCCGCATCGGCGGCATTGCCACCGCGGTCCAGCGCCGCCAGGCCCGCCGCCGCGGCGAGGTGGTTGGCGGCCGCGACCGCTCCATCGGGGGCATAGCGTGTGATCACGTTGCTAAATGCAGCCCCTTCGGCAGCGAGCATCTCCACTCGCCTGTTCACACCCGCGGGTAGGAGCGACGGCAGGGACAAAACCTTTTGGCAGGTTAGATACGCCGCAGGCGTTATGTCAAGGCCCGGCCGACCGGGCCGGAGTGGTGCGGGGCGCCGGTCGACGCCCGCACGTGCAGCGTCGCGGGAATGTACGTCGGCGCTGGCGCCTGATCGCCGTTGAGGCGGGCCAGCAGCAGCTCCACCGCCGCCTCAGCCTGGCGCTCCGGGTGCAGCTCGAGCGCGGAAACGGGAGGATCGCCCTCGCGGGCCTCGGCGCCGTCCACCCCCGCGGCCAGGAGCAGCTCTCCCGGTACCTGCTTGCCGCACACGCTGGCGGCACGCAGCACCCCGCGGATGAACCGCTCGGCCACCGCGAAGATGGCATCCGGCGGGGTCTTCGCGGCGAGCAGGCGGCGTGCTGCCCGGAAGGCGCTTTGCTCACCCGGCCGCATCGCGACCGGCACGGTCAGCTGCGGCAAACCGCGCTCGCGCGTCCACGACTCGTAGGCGGCGAGCGTTTCCGTCGCCCAGCCCCAGTCGGCCCGCGGCGTCAGAAGGGCGATCCGCCTGGCGCCACAGGCAGCAAGATGATCAAGCATCAGCCGCGTGTTCGCGTCCGTCTCCGACGCCACGTACCAGCGGTAGTCCGGGCGCCCGAGGCCGCGGCCGATCGTGACCACCGGCAGCCCCAGATCCTCCAGGGCGCGGACCCGCTTATCGTCCGGCGAGGGATCGGCCACGATGCCGCCGTCGATCGCCAGGCCGCGAAGACCGGCACCCGTGATCACCGGTGGGAGCAGCATCAGGGCGTGCTCCCGCGAGAACGCCATCGCGGCGGCGGCGCCGGCCAGCCGCATGTAGAAATCCAGCCGCAGGGTCTCATCCGAGCGTGCGTCGCCGCTGACGGGCAGGAGCAGCCCCAGCGAGCCAGACCGGCCCATCCGCAGCCCCCGGGCGTGCCGGTTGGCGCGATATCCGAGCCGGTGCACCACCTGAGCCACCCGCGCGCGCGTGTTCGGGTCGACCCGGCCCTTGCCATTCAGGGCATGCGAAACCGTCGTCACCGAAACCCCGGCGGCTTTCGCGACGTCATGGATGGTCGGCTGAGACATCCCTCGTCCCCGTGCGGCAGAGATGGCAGGCAGCTTGAGCATACGGGAAGGTCACCGGGTCAATTGACGAGGGCGCTGGCCGGTGCTTGACTACGCGGCAAACGCCCGGAGGGGGTCGCCAGTGCCAGTCGGCGGCAACGGATCCTTCCCCGGCCCGGCGGCATCAAGCGAGCCGCTGCTTGAGCTCGACGGCCTGACGGTGTGGCTTGACGTCGCGGGCACGAGGCGGGCCGTGCTGCGCGGCGTGTCCCTGTCGGTGGACCCGGGCGAGTCGGTCGGCCTGGTGGGCGAGTCGGGCTCGGGCAAGACGATGACGGCGCGCGCGGTCAGCCGGCTGCTGCCGCCCGGCGCCGGGGTGGAGGGGCAGATCCGGTTCGCCGGGCGGGACATCGGCGCGCTCAGGGGCGGTGAACTCCGCTCGTACCGGAACCGGATATCGATGGTGTTCCAGGATCCCCGTGCGCATATCAATCCGGTGCGGCGGATCGGCGATTTCATGACCGAGGCGCTGCGCACGAACCTTGACCTATCGGGTTCTGAGGCGCGGCGGCGGGCGGCGCAGGCACTGCGGCAGGTGGGCATCGAGGATGGGGAGCGGCGGCTCCGCCAGTACCCGCACCAGCTCTCCGGCGGGATGCTGCAGCGGGTCATGATCGCCGCGGCGCTGCTCACCGAGCCGCTCCTGCTCCTGGCCGACGAGCCGACCACGGCGCTGGATGTCACCACTCAGGCGGAGGTCATGGCGATCCTCGACGATCTGCGCCGTGACCTGGGCCTGGCCATGCTGTTCATCACGCACGACCTGGAGCTGGCCGCGGCCGTGTGCGACCGCACCGCCGTTATGTACGGCGGCGCGCCCGGATATCGCGCACCAGGCGGGCCGGCTGCGGGCGATTCCCGGCCAGCCGCTGTCGGCGTTCGACGCGCCGGGGGCCGAATGCGCGTTCGCGCCCCGGTGCCCGCACTCCCGCGCCGCCTGCCGCGCGCGGCTGCCCGACATCATCGGGCTGTCCAGCGGGCTCTCGCGATGCGTGCGCGCGTACGAGCTGCGCGGGCAGCTGACGGCGGCCGCCGATGGCTGACCGCGAGCACGCGCCGGTTCTCGAGGTGACGGGCCTGCGCAAGGAGTTCGGTGAGCTGGTCGCCGTTGACGACATGTCGTTCTCCCTACCGGCTGCCCGGTCGCTGGCGATCGTGGGCGAGTCGGGGTCCGGCAAGACGACGGTCGCACGGATGATCGTGGGCCTGGAGCGGCCCACCCGCGGGACCATCTCCGCCTGCGGCCAGGACCGTTCCCGCCCCGCCCGTTCGGCCAGGGACCGGCGCCGGCGCGGCCGGGAGGTGCAGATCGTATTCCAGGATCCGTATACCAGCCTCGACCCGCGCCAGTCCGCCGAGGCCAGCATCGACGAGGTGCTCCGCAAGCACCACAGCTGGCCCGCTGGCCGGCGCCGGGCCCGCGTGGCCGAGCTCATCGGGCTTGTCGGCCTGGACTCCCGTCAGGCCAGGGCGCTCCCGCGGGCGCTGTCGGGCGGCCAGCGCCAGCGGGTGGCGATCGCGCGATCGCTGGCCGCCGAGCCCCGGGTGCTGATCCTCGACGAGTCGGTCGCCGCCCTCGACGTGTCGATTCAGGCCCAGGTGCTGAACCTGCTCGCCGACATCCGCGACGAGACCGGCGTCTCCTACATCCTGATCAGTCACGACCTCGCTGTTGTCCGGCAATTGACCGACGAGACGATCGTCATGCACCGCGGGCGCGTGGTGGAGCGCGGCTCCACCACGCGGGTCCTTGACGACCCGCAGGACAGCTATACCAAACGGCTGCGCGCAAGCGTGCCCCGCCCGGGCTGGAAACCGCGGCGGGCGGGCGGGGACCAGAACGCGACCGGCCCTTCGGAGCCGGCATAACGGCTCTATTGCGGATTGCCCGGAGTGCCCGGCCCAGCCTTGACAAGGGGATCGGCCGATCTTACGCTGCCAAAAGGTTTCGGCAGCTCAGGGAGTCGCCATCCTCAAGCCTGGGAGGCGGGTCGGGATGCAGGCTCGAAATCCCGGTGGCTCAGCCGTCCAGCCGCGCGTTGCACCGGCGCGCCCGCGGCCGGCCCGGATGCTCCGCAGCCTCGGCGCCAGATCTGCCGGCGCGACATTCCAACATCCGAAACGGCGATGGACGGCGCCGGGGCCCGTGGGGGCTATGGCCGGCCGCGTCCGCCACTCAGGCGATGCCAGCAAGGCGAATTGAGCCGACGGAGGGACCCACGTGAGTGACGACCTGAGCAAACTCCGCACCGACTATCTGGGCGGGCACATGACCCGCCGCGAGCTGCTGCGCCGGGCGGCGGTCATCGGCCTCTCCGGCCCCGCCCTCGGCGGCTTCCTCGCCGCCTGCGCGTCGGGCACCGGCACCACCAAATCCGCGGCGCCAGCCACCGGGACGACGGTGCTGACGCCGCCGGCCAAGGGCGAAGTCGACCGCGTCAACTGGGGCCTGTTCTACGAGCCTTCCGGGCTCGACTGGATCTACGACTACAACTAGTTCCACGACGGCAGCCCGATGACCGCCGACGATGTCGTGTTCAGCCTCCGCCGCCAGCTCAACCCGAACTCCTTCTGGAACTTCGCCTACGTGAACGTCAAGAGCATCGACAAGACCGGCCCGGCTGAGGTCACCGTCACGATGAAGCGGCCGGACGAGACTTTCCATCCGCTGCTGGCCACGCCGGCCGGGGGCGTCGGCAAGGCCTCCTATATCCAGGCGAAGGGGAAGTCCTACGGCACGCCCAGCGGCGGCCCGATCGGCACGGGGCCCTTCGTCTTCAAGAACTGGGCCCAGGGCTCGTCCATTGTCCTTACCCGTAACGAGTCGTACTGGGACTCCAGCCATGCGCCCAAGGTGCGCGAGATCGACTTCAGCTTCATCCCGCAGGAATCCACCATGACGACGGCGCTGCTCTCCGGCGAGATCGACGGCGCCTACCACACGCCCTACAGCGGCCTGGATCAGCTCCGCGGGACCTCGAGCGGAAAGCTCTACCTCGGCAAGAGCATGATCTTTACCGAGATCATCATCGCCGGCACCTCCGGCCCACTGACCGATCACCGCCTGCGCACCGCGCTGCTGCTGGCGATTGACCGGCCGGCCCTGGCCAAGACCGTCTACAACGGCGCGGCGACGCCACTGAAGAACACCGTGGTCCCGCTGCCCGAGTGGGGCTACGGGCAGGCGCAGGCCAAGGCGGCCTGGGCCAAGCTTCCCCCGCCCACCGTGGACCTGGCGCAAGCCAAGAAGCTGGTGGCGCAGGCCGGCCCGGCGGCGAAGAAGACAATGGTGATCGCCACCCGGGCATCCTTCCAGCGCTACATCAACATCGCCACGATCGTGCAGGCCGCAGCCACCCAGATCGGGCTCTCCGTCCAGATCAAGCCCATCGCCCCGAACAGCTACGGGGACCTGTTCTTCTCCGCGAAGGCCCGGTCAGGGATCGACATGTTCATCAGCGAGAACTACGCGGACATCCCCGAGCCGCTCGAGATCTTGTTCCCCGCGGTCATTCCCGGCCAGTTCTACAACTACAACGGCTACAACAACGCGAGCGTCACCAGTGACCTCTCGCAGGCCATCAAGGAGCAGAACGACCCCAAGCGGGCGTCCTTCGTCCTCAGCGCCCAGGCCGTCATGGCCAACGATCTGGCCGCGCTCCCGCTCGCGAACCCGGCGGTGCCGCTGTTCCTCAGCAAGCGGATTACCGGGGCGCCGGCCTCCTTCTGCTACCTGTACTACCCGTGGGCACGCGACCTGGGGGCCCCCGGCACGTGAGGACCGCCGCCTTCATAACCGGACGGCTCGCGGGACTGGTGGCAACGCTGCTGGTGATGAGCTTCATCGTCTATGGCGCGCTCTATATCGCCCCCGGCAGCCCGATCGACGTCATCACCGGCGGGCGCCCGCTCCCGCCGAAAACGATCGCCGCGATCAACGCTGAATACGGGTTCGACCAGCCGTTCCTGCTCCGGTACGTCCAGTGGCTCGGCAACGTCATCCACGGGGATTTCGGCCAGTCGATCGTGTTCCGGGAGAACGTCTCGACCCTGATCGCTTCGCGGATCCCGACGACCGCGTTCCTGGTGGCCTACGCGGCGCTGCTCATCATCGTGTTCGGCGTCATCCTCGGCCTGCTGTCGGCCCTGCGCAAAGGGCGGGCCGACACGGCGATCCTCGCGACCACCACGGTCGGCATCGCGACACCCTCGTTCGTGGCGGCGATCGTGATGATCTCCGTGTTCACGCTCACCCTGCACTGGTTCCCGGCGATCGGGGCCGGCAGCGGGTTCACCGACCGGCTCTGGCACCTGACGATGCCAGCGGCGGCCCTGGCGCTGGCCGGGACGGCATACGTCGCCCGCCTGACCCGCACCGCCACGAACGAAGAACTGGGACGGGAGCATGTCGACACGGCCCGCGGCCGCGGGGTCCCGGAGCCGCTGATCATCCGCCGTCATGTGCTGCGCAACGCCCTGATCCCGATCACCACGGTGGGGGGCCTCACCGTGGCCGGCCTGATCGCCGGCTCGGTGGTGGTGGAGAACGCCTTCGCGCTGAACGGCCTCGGCTCCTACCTGGTCACCTCGGTCGAGCAGAAGGACTTCCCCGTCGTTCAGGCCATCGCCTTGCTGCTGGTCGCCGCGTTCGTGGTCGTCAACACCATCGTCGACGCGCTCTACGGGCTCATCGACCCGCGCATCAAGGTGACGGGAGGCTACCGGTGAGCTCACTTCCCCTGACCGGGACGCTGCGCCACGTCAGCGCCGCCCGGGCCGGCCGGCTCGGCCCGCTGGGCGTGACCTGCGCGGTGGTCATCGCGGTCCTCGCCATGGTCGCCGTGTTCGCGCCCCTTATCGCCCCGCACGACCCCAACGCGCTTGACCTGCTGCACCCCTTCGCCGGCCCGTCACCCGCGCACCCGCTGGGAACCGATGACACCGGCCGCGACCTGCTCTCGCGGCTGATCGTCGGCTCGCGCACCAGCCTGCTCGGGCCGCTGCTGGTCGTCCTGCTGTCCGTCTCGCTGGCGGTGCCGCTGGCCATCGCGTCGGCCTGGCGCAAGGGACCGGTGGACGCGACGGCATCCCGCTTCCTCGATCTGCTGTTCGCGTTCCCCGGGGTCCTGCTGGCCATCCTCGCGATCGCCATGTTCGGGGCGGGACTGCCGGCGGCGATCGTGGCCCTCGGCCTCGCGCACCTGCCGTACATCGCCCGCGTCACCCGCGCCGCGGCTCTCCGCGAGCGCGAGCTGCCCTACGTTGACGCGTTGCGGGTGCACGGGTTCTCGGGCTTCGAGATCTGCTGGCGCCACCTCCTGCCGAACCTCGCGCCGCTCATCATCGCCCAGGCAACCGTCTCGTTCGGCTATGTGATGGTCGACCTGGCGGCGATCTCCTTCCTGGGGCTCGGCGTGCAGCCGCCATCCGCGGACTGGGGCGTGATGGTGGCCAGCGGGGAGCCGGCGATCCTCGCAGGCCACCCGCAGCAGTCGCTGTACGCCGGGATCCTCATCGTGATCACGGTCTGCGCGTTCACGATCCTCGGTGAACGTCTCGCCGACCCCGACCGGGCTCCGGGCCGCTGATTGATCAGGTTCTTGCTCTGGGTTACAGTCAGCGGAAATCCATCCGATGACCGATTTTCGAGATCGGGCGGGTTTGACGATATGCGCCAGGCAGAAGACGGGCGTTGACCCGGCATAACCCGGGCGGTGGGCAAACCGCCGGGCAGGGCGGGGGCGCTGTACCGCCCCCGGCTCACCCGCTCGCGGCCTTCGTCTACCCAGACGGCTCCATGGAGGAACTCCAGCCGCCGGGCGCAGCCGCGTTCCTCGGGGCCACCCCCCCGCTGGTTGACTACGCCCTGGCCCACGCCGAGTCCGCGACCTTCCAGGTCCGCTTCTTCTGGCAGCACTCCCCGGGACGGTGGGTGCGCGTTGACCTGGACCGGACGCCGCCGGATTCGCATGGGCAGGCCGTCCTCGTCACCGTCACACCGATGGAGCCGCCCGCTGGCCTGACGCCGCGGGAGCTTGACGTCCTCACCCTGATGGCCTGCGGCCTCAGCAATCAGGAAATCGCGGGCCGGCTGCATACCAGCAGCAGGACCGTGTCCACGCAGGTCGAGCACGTCCTCGGCAAGCTCGGCCAGGCCAGCCGGGCGGGTGCGGCGGGGGTGGCGGCGGACCGGGGGTACCTTCGCCTGCCGGTGCCCGGGAGCGGCGCCCTGCCCGAGGGCATCACGATCGGGCACCTTCATGCCCGGGCGGTGGCGGCCGCGGCACCGGCGCCCGCCGTCCGGCCAGCGCCGGCGGCCGCCGTCCGGCCGGCGCCGCGCGTGTGGGCCCGGCGGCCGCTGCTGATCGGCTCGGCCTTCCCGCTGCACGGTCCCGCCCGCCACGACGGACGGGAGATGGTCAACGGCTCGGCCCTGGCGGCGGCGGAGATCAACGCCTCCGGCGGGGTCGGCGGCCGGCGCATCGAGCAGATCGTGGTGGACATGGACATCTTCTCCACCCGTGACGTGGCCCGGGTGTTTCAGCAGCTCATTGACGCTGAGGTGGACGCGATCACGTCGAGCTACCTGTTCGCGGGCATGGACACCGCGCGAACGCTCGCCGCCGCCTACGGGGCCCCCTACGTGCACGCCATGACCTCGGAGTCGCAGGCCCAGATCGTCCGCGACAACCAGGGCGACCACAGCGGGGTCTTCCAGGTGTGCCCGACCGAGCTCTACTACGGGCCCGGGTTCATCCGGTTCCTGAACGAGCTGCGGGAGGGTGGGTGGCGGCCGCCGAACCGGCGGCTGGCGTTCGTCGAGACCCCGCTGCCGAGCGGGCAGATGGTGAACCAGCTCGCGATCGACCTGGCCGAACGCTCGGGGTGGCAGGTCAGCGGCGTGGAGACGGTCCCGGCGCTCGGCGCCGACTGGCCAGCGGTGGCCGAACGGATGGAGCAGCTGGACCCCGCGGCCATCATGATCACGCAGTTCCTGGCCGGGGAGCTCGCCAGTTTCCAGCGCCTGATCGTGCAGCGGCTGCCCGGGGCGCTGGTCTATGCGATCTACGCGCCCTCGGTGCCGGAGTTCCTGGAGCTGGCCGGGCCGGCCAGCGAGGGCCTGGTGTGGGCCACCGTCACCGGGACCTACAGCGACATGCTCGGCCGGCGTTTCCGCTCGGACTATGCCCAGGCGTTCGGCCGGCCGGCGGGCAGGTCCCACGCCGGCATCGCCTACGACGAGATTCACCTGCTCGCGCAGGCGTGGATGGCCGTCCCGAACCCGTCACATTTCACCGCGGTGGCGGGCCAGCTGCGGCGCCTCCGGTACCGCGGGGTCAACGGCTCGTACTACCTGGACAACGCGGGCCAGTCGGGGCTGGGGTTCCCGGACGTCACCCGCGACCCGTCCCTCGGTCAGGCCCACCTGGTCTTCCAGGTGCAGAACGGCACCCACAGGATCATCAGCCCGCAGCCGTACGCGGAAGGCTCGTTCCGCGTGCCCAGCCGTCGGGCGGACCCGCCGGTGGCGGGCTGGCCTACCGAGGTCAGCGGTTCAGCGCGCCGCGGCTAGCGGTGGTGATCGAAAGAGGGCCGGTGTAGCTGCGCGGGGTGTCACAGCGTGTGAGCTGTGCCGACAGCCCAAACTGCCGGGATCAGCCTGACCCTGGTGGATGAGCGCGGCACCTCCTCCACCCGCCCAGCTTGCCACTCCCAGATCCCCAAGCCTGCCGGACGGGTCCTGTCCTGCCCGGCTGGCCAGTACACCGGCCACCGCGACCTGCTCGCGGCAGCCAATATCGCTGCCCTTTCAAGATCGCGTTCGAACGCTGGAT
>WNGJ01004105.1_pt1 | contig 15124 bp, 13 predicted proteins | sample 5400611 | NCBI WGS metagenome assembly WNGJ01 (sample SAMN13153375, study PRJNA577476) | soil metagenome | isolation source: 40 cm soil or saprolite under Garry oak tree replicate 1 | place: USA:California | collected 2016-06-15
AATATCCCGCGCGCGCTGTTCACCGGGCGCACCGGTCGGCAACCGCTTTATCATATCGCCATCGAGGAGCTGCAGGAGTGGACCTATACCGGCGAGCCGCTGGTGCCGCTGAAGGGTTTTCCCGGCGTGGTCTGGCAGCGCTCGAAAAGGAAGAAGCGCCTCGACCATGAGGGGCTGTTTTGATCTGATCTTGTATTGCAGGATGCGATCAGTGCTCGAAGCCTTCAGTCGGGACGCGCGATCACGATCAGCCGCAAAAAACTCATGACGCTGCCGAGTGCAGCGAACCCCGCGCCGAGCGCCAATGCCAGCACTGCTCCATCGCGATCGGCGAGACCGAAACACAAGGCTGCAAGGGCGGCCCCGACGGTCTGCCCGGTGAGGCGAGCCGTCGCCACGATGCTGCTTGCGCTTCCGCTGCGCCCGGGCGGCGCGCTCGACATCAAGGCCTTCAAATTCGGCGCCTGGAAAAAACCAAATCCGGCTCCGCAGACGGCCATTCGCCAGACGATGTCGGCGATGGCAGGCGCCGCCGAAAGCGTGGCCAGCAGCACCATTCCAACAGCCAGCAACGCCAATCCGATGCCGCCGAGAAGGCCGACCTTATGGCGATCCGACAAGCGACCGGCGATCGGGGCCATGAAGGCGACGACGAGCGGCCATGGCGTCATAAGAAAGCCGGTCTCGACCTGGGTCCGCTGCAGGACGTCTTCGAAATAGAATGGCAGCGAAACGAAGGCGATCCCCTGCACCGCGAACGAGCACACTGAGGTAGCCGCGGATAGCGCGAACACCGGCCGTCGAAACAAATCGATCGGAAGCATGGGGGCGGGATGATCCGCCTGCCGGCGGATGAGAAACCATCCCAGCACGATGGCCGCGGCCAATTCAATCAGCACCAGACCGATCCTTGTGTGATGCGCCGCGCTGCCAATCCCAATGATAAAGAGACCGAGGCAACCCGATGCCATCAGCGCCCCCATAAAATCGAACGGGTGCTTCGCCCGAGGCGTATGCGGCAGGGTCTTCAGGCCGATCGCAATGGCGATCAGGCCAATCGGAATGTTGATTGCGAACAGCCATGGCCACGGTCCCAGCGCCAGGATGCCGGATGCGATCGTCGGTCCAAGCGTGGTAGCCGTCGCAACCACCAGCGCATTGTGACCGAACCCGCGGCCAAGCAGGCGAGCCGGGTACACAAAGCGGACCAGCGCGCCGTTCACGCTCATCAGTCCACTGGCACCCAGTCCCTGCAGCGTGCGCGCAATCAGCAGGCTCTCCAGCGACCACGCACAGGCGCATGCGAGCGATGCCAGCGTAAACAGCAACAACCCGCCGAGATAGATGCGCTCATGACCGACGATTTCGCCGAGCGCGCCGAGCGGCAACAACGTCGCCACTAGCGCGATCTGATAGACGTTGACGACCCAGATGACGTCGGCCGGGCTGACATGCAGGTCGGAGGCAATGGCGGGAAGTGCAACGTTCGCGATCGCGGTATCGAGCGATGCGACGGCGAGCGCGGTAAAGATCGCGGCGACGGCCCAGCGCCGGCGTTCGGCGGGCAGACCATCGTGCGGAGGTGGTCGCTTCGCCGAACCTGTATATTCAAGCATTGCAGGGAGTACTCCAGACCGGGCATGCGGCCGTTTGGTCTGCGCGGTTGCGGAAAATAGTATGAATCAACGGACGGCTAATTCAATGCCGTTGCCGTACTTATCAGTGCAGGGCAGCCATGATCTCCGTCCATTGATCTTGCCATTCGGGATCGGTCATGATGCTACGGTCCCGACGGTAACGACCGCGGGCAGGAGGAGACTTTCAATGAATCGCATCACCGGGCGCTCGGCGTTCCTGGCCTTGCTCAAGGACGAGGGCATCACGCATCTGTTCGGCAATCCCGGCACCACCGAACTGCCGATCATGCACGCATTGAAGGATCATCCCGATCTCACTTATGTGATGGCGATGCAGGAAAGCCTGGTGGTCGCGATTGCCGACGGTTTTAGCCGCGCCTCGGGCCGCCTCGTGGCCTGCAACGTTCACGTCGCGCCCGGGCTTGGCAACGCGATGGGGTCGCTTTTCAACGCGAGCTTCACCGGCACGCCGATGATCCTCACCGCCGGCCAGCAGGAGCAGGGCCACGGGCTGATGGAGCCGGTGCTGTATGGACCGCTGGTGCAGATGGCGGAGCCGCTGGTGAAATGGGCGGTCGAGGTGACGCGGCTCGAAGACCTGCCGCGGATCGTGCGTCGCGCCGCCAAGATCGCGACCACGCCGCCGACCGGGCCGGTGTTCATCTCGTTGCCCGGCGATATCCTCAATGCCGAAGCCGGCATCGAACTCGGCCGCTCGACCCGGGTCGATACGCGGGTAAAACCCTCCGACGAAGCGTTGCAGGCGCTGACGCAGCGCATCCTCAAGGCCGAGCGGCCGGTGATCATCACCGGCGACGAAATCGTCAAGAGCGACGCGCTAAAGGAGGCCGCCGCGCTGGCCGAGACGCTCGGCTGTCCCACCTACCAATCCTCGACTCCCTATGGCGCCAGCTTCCTGTCGGAAAGTCCGTGCTTCATGGGCGCCTTGTCGCGGCTGCAGAAGCAAGTGCGCGAGGTGTTGTCGCCCTATGACCTGATGATCGTGCTGGGCGCCGATCCCTTGCGCATGTCGGTTTACAGCGAAGTCGACCCGCTGCCGGAGGGCTTGCCGATCGTGCAGGTCGGCCTGGTCGATTGGGACCTCGCCAAGAATTACGGCGCCGAAATCGCGCTCAAGGCCGACGTGAAGGAAACCTTGCGCGTGCTGGTTCCGGCGCTCAAAGCCGCTGGCGGCGCGGCACTTGAGGGCCGCGCCAAGCAGGGCATCGCAGCGCTCAAGTCGAAGAACTGGACGGCGCGGCGCGCGCCCCTGGTCGAGCAGATATCGAAAGCCGGCGATCGATCGCCGATCGATCCGGATTGGCTGGCGCTGCAGCTGGTCGAGGCGATGCCCGCCAACGCCATCCTGGTGGACGAGGGGCTGACATCGTCGCGCCAGATACTGGCGCTGCGCCCGCACCGCGATCGCTACGGCTATCACGCGCTGGCGTCAGGCGGCATCGGCTGGGGCTTGCCGGCTTCGGTCGGTGTTAGTCTGGCAAATCCGGACCGGCCGGTGGTGTGTTTTTCCGGCGACGGCAGTTCGATGTATTCGATCCAGGCGCTGTGGACCGCCGCCAACCACAGGCTGCCGCTGACATTCGTGATCGTCAACAATGGCGGCTATCGCATCATCAAGCAGCGACTGCTCGCGTTTCATGGCGACGACAATTACATCGGCATGGATTTTATCGATCCGCCGGTGGATTTCACCGGCATGGCCAAATCGCTCGGGCTGGAATCGATGCGGATCACCGACCCCAAGGAATTGAAGTCCGCGCTGTCGTCGGCCTTCAGCCGGCCGGGCGCGAAGCTGATCGAGGTGGTGGTCAACGGCACGGTTTAAGGATCCCCGTCATTTCGGGGCGATGCGAAGCATCGAATCCGGAATCTCGAGATTCCCCGATGCGCAATCGCGCATCTGAGGTCTGGTCCTTCGGACCATCCCGGAATGACGAGAACTGGATTGCTTCGTCGCTTCGCTCCTCGCAATGACGATAGTTTGCCGGGGCGATCTACTCCGCAGCCTTTCCCATATGCGGGCGATATTGCGCGGCCGGATGCGGTGCGGCGAGCCGCGCGCGCCCTGTACCGAACAGTTTTTCGCGCAGGGTTCCTTTTTGATAGGCTTTCTTGTAGCGCCCGCGCTTGACCAGTTCCGGCACCATCATGTCGGTGATATCAGCGAAATCGCCGGGCGAAACCGCGAAGGGGACGTTCAGTCCATCGACGTCCGTTTGCTCGAACCACGCCTCCAACTCGTCAGCGACTTTTTCGGGCGTTCCAACCAGCACCGGTCCGATGCCGCCGATGCCGACATGTTGCGCGACCTCGCGCACCGTCCAGACCCGGTCGGGATCACCGCGGGTGATGTTGTCCATCGCGGAGCGGCCGGCGTCGTTCTCGACATGGCGAACCTGCTGGTCAAGATCGTAGGTCGAGAAATCGACGCCGGTCCAGCCGGACATCAAGGTGAGCGCGCCTTCGGGGCTGATGTGACTGCGATAGTCGGCATATTTGGCTTTGGCCTCAGTTTCGGTTCGCCCGAGGATCATGGTCATCATGCTGAACATCAGGATTTCGGCCGGGTTGCGCCGAGCTTCCTTGGCGAGCGCGCGAATCGCCGCCACCCGCGGCGCGATGATCTTGGCCGACGGTCCCGACATGAACACGCATTCGGCGTGTCGGGCTGCGAACTGCCGGCCGCGCGGCGAGGTGCCAGCCTGATACAGCACCGGCGTACGCTGCGGTGACGGTTCGCTCAAATGAATGGCGTCGACCTTATAATGGTTGCCCTCGTGCCTGATACGATGCACTTTCGCGGGGTCCGCGAAGATGCCGCGCGCGCGGTCGCGCAGCGCCGCGTCGTCTTCCCAGCTGCCTTCCCAGAGCTTGTAGGCCACTTCCATATATTCGTCGGCGACGTCGTAACGGTCGTCATGCGCGGTCTGCTTGTCCTTGCCGGCGCCTTTGGCCGCGCTGTCGAGATAGCCCGTCACCACGTTCCAGCCGATCCGCCCCTCGGTCAGATGATCGAGCGTCGACATCCGCCGCGCGAAAGTATAAGGCGGCTCGTAGGATAGATTCGAGGTGACGCCGAAGCCGAGATTTTCGGTGACGGTCGCCATCGCCGAAATCAGCAGCAGCGGATCGTTGCACGGCGTCTGCGTGGCGTTTCGTAACGCCGCATCCGGACTGCCGCCGAACACGTCGTAGACGCCAAGCACGTCAGCCAGAAACAGGCCGTCGAACCGCCCGCGCTCCAGCGTCTTTGCCAGATCGATCCAGTACGGCAGCCGGTTATAATCGGCGGTGCGGTCGCGCGGATGGGTCCACAGCCCCGGCGATTGATGCGCGACGCAGTTCATGGCGAAGGCGTTGAGCCGGATTTCTTTTTTCACGATCGGTAACTTTCAGCGTGGCCGCGCGGCTTGCCTGCCGCGCGACACTCGAAGACCCGAGATTAGCGCCCGGCCTGCTTGAACGGCAATTCCTCGCCGACCGGCGGCCCGACGCGCGCCACGTTGAGCGTCATCGAGACTACATCGTAATAGCCGTTGACAGCGATCAGATCCATGATGCCCTGTTCGCCGAATTTTTCCAGCGCTTTGGCATAGATCGCATCGTCGACGCCGTGATCCCGCCGCAGCTGGGTGGTGAACTCCCAGACGATCGCCTCGTCGTCCTTCATGTTGTCAGGCTTTCGCCCGGCGCCGATGGCGGCAACGATCGCAGGATCGAGGCCTGCCTTGATCGCCAGCGGGGCGTGCGCGTACCACTCGTATTGTGAGGCCCAATGCTGCGCGGTCATGATGATGGCCATCTCGTTGACGCGCTTGTCGAGCGAGGTGTTGAAGCGGATGTATTCGCCGACCTTTTGCAGGCGGTCCGCCAGCTCCGGGCTGCGCAGCCAGGCATTGAACGGGCCGCTCATCCCTTTCCTCGGGCCGGACATGATGGCATCGGCCACCGTGCGCTGGGCGGGTGACATTTTGTCCAGCGGAATTTCCGCCATCCGCTCGCCGGTCAACGCCATAGCGGAACCCGCGAACAACACACACAGTGCGGATACGCGCAGGATCGTTTTCATGATGTTCTCCCTGATTTTTGCCCGATCGAATGCCGGGCTGCCGGTGGAAATTGTTGCATTCCGGCGGGTTTTAGCAAGGCCAATTCGAGCGGCTCTATCTTTAGACCCGCGCGACCTCGATCTGCGCAACGCGCCGTCGGTGGCGGCATTTGAGGCGGAAGCGCTCAAAAAGGCGGCTTGTTGGCGCCGCGGCCATCCTGCTATCGCTGATTGAATCAGCCCATCGGAGCATAGCAAAAGCAAACTACCTGCGTGGCGCCCGCTTCCGGCCGCCATCGCATCCCGATAGGTTGGCCGAACTCGAACAGGTTCACGACCGGGAAACGAAGACATGACCAGAGCCGACGCTGTCGCACGGGCGCACCAGCATCTTCATTCCGGCGGGTTTCTCGCCGAACTCGACCGCAGGGTCGCGTATCGGACCGAAAGCCAAAATCCCGGGCGGCGCGATGTGCTGCGCGGCTATCTCGAGCAAGAACTCCAGCCAGCGTTCTCGCAGCTCGATTTCGCAACAAGATTGATCGAATCCCCGACCGGCAAGGGTCCCTATCTTCTCGCGGACTATCGCGAGAGTTCCTCAGCGCCGACGGTTCTGATGTACGGGCATGGCGACGTCGTCGACGGCATGGCCGGAGAATGGCGGGACAATCTGGATCCGTGGCGGACGACCAAGGTCGCCAACCGCGTCTACGGCCGCGGCACCGCCGACAACAAGGGACAGCACAGCATCAATCTGTCGGCGCTGGCCGCCGTGCGCGAGGCGCGCGGCGGCAGGCTCGGTTTCAATGTCAAATTCATCGTTGAAACGGGCGAGGAGATCGGATCGCCTGATCTACGTCAGGTCTGTGAATCGCTGCGCGATGAGCTCAAGGCCGACCTGTTCCTTGCCTCCGATGGGCCGCGGCTTTCCGCGGACCGTCCCACCATCTTCCTCGGCTGCCGCGGCGGCATAAGAATTCATCTCAATGTGAACCTGCGCGAAGGTTCGCATCATTCCGGCAACTGGGGCGGCATCCTTGCCAATCCCGCGACCATCCTGGCAGGCGCGATCGCCACGCTGGTCGACGGCAAGGGACGCCTGCTGCTGGACGAATTGAAACCACCGCGCATCTCGAACCAGATCCGCGCCGCGCTTGGCGACGTCAAGATCGAGCCGATGTCCGATGAGCCGGCACTCTCCGAGAATTGGGGTGAAGAAGGCTTGTCGGCCGCCGAGCGGCTTTATGCATGGAACACGCTCGAAGTGCTGGCGATGTCTTCCGGCAATATCGAGAAACCGGCCAACGCCATTCCCGGCCATGCGCAGGCCGTTCTGCAACTTCGCTTTGTGGTCGGCACCAGGGTCGACACGGCAGTCGAAGCGATCCGTGCGCATTTGCAGCGGAACGGTTTTGCCATGGTCGAGGTGAGCGCGACGCAGAGCTTTGCCGCATCGCGAACCGATTTCGACAGTCCCTGGGTCAACTGGACGGCGCAGTCGATCCGGCAGACGACAGGCAAGGCGCCCGCGGTCCTTCCGAATTTCGGCGGCTCGCTGCCCAATGATGTATTTTCCGATGGCCTTGGGTTGCCGACGATCTGGGTGCCGCACTCTTATCCGGGCTGCTCCCAACACGCGCCGGATGAACACATTCTGTTGTCGGTCACCGAGGAAGCGCTGGGCATCATGGCCGGCCTGTTCTGGGACTTGGGCGAGATGCCGCGCGCCCTGTAGAATTTTTGCGCGGACATGGTGATCGCGATCGGCGAAAAGAAAAAGGGAAGGGGATTTGGAATGACGGTATCGGCGCCGGTCGAATTGTCTGGGATGTCGCGAGCAGGGTCGGAACAAAAAGATATCACCAGACTGATCGTCGCGACCTCGATTGGAAACGCGCTGGAGTGGTACGACATCGCCGTCTACGGCTATTTTGCCGTGTATATTTCAAAGGCATTTTTCCCGAGCGACGATCCAACGACGTCACTGCTTCTGACCTTCGGTACATTCGGACTGTCATTCCTCATTCGGCCTATTGGCGGCGTCGTGCTTGGCGCCTATGCCGACCGTTACGGCCGCAAGGCGTCGTTGATGATTTCCATCGTGCTGATGACGGTTGGCACGCTGGCGGTTGCTTTCATGCCAGCCTATGGGACCATCGGCATCCTCGCGCCGATAGCGGTTCTTACAGCGCGCCTGGTGCAAGGATTTTCGGCGGGTGGTGAATTCGGAAGTTCGACAGCATTTCTGGTGGAGCATGCGCCAGACCGCCGCGGGTTCATCGCAAGCTGGCAATTTGCCAGCCAGGGGCTAAGCGGGCTGCTGGCGTCCGCGTTTGGCATCGGACTCACCGCGTGGATGACACCTGCTGAGATGCAGGCGTGGGGCTGGCGGATTCCGTTCCTGTTCGGAGTCCTGGTCGGACCGGTCGGCATCTACATCCGCAACCACCTTGAGGATGCGACGGCGCCGCCTGCTGCGAAACAGGACTCTCCGGTCAGGCAAGTTTTCCTGCGTCAAAAACTTCGCGTGATCTTGAGTATCGGCGCGCTCGCGATCTCGACCGCGATCAACTACCTCATCGTCTACATGCCGACCTACGCCGTCAAAACGCTGAACCTCTCCCCGATCGTAGGATTTACAGCGACTTTTGCCGCAGGGATTATGCTGACATTCCTGACGCCGATTGCCGGCATGATTTCCGACAAGGTCGGACGCACCACCCACATGATTGCGGTCAATTTGCTGCTGCTGTTCTCGATCTACCCGGCGTTCCTTCTTTTGACGAGGAACCCGACGCCGGCGGTGATTGTTGTCGCCGTGCTTTGGCTTGCGACCCTGAAGTCACTTTACTATGGCCCTCTGGCTGCATTGATGTCGGAGCTGTTTCCGGCAGCGACGCGGGGCACGGGTCTCGGTCTCGGCTATAATATCGGTGTCACATTATTTGGCGGCATGGGGCCGGTGATCATGGCCTCGCTCGGCGGCATCGCTTTCATCGGCGATCTTGCGCCCGGCTATTATTTGACACTTGTTTGCGCTGTCAGCCTGGTTGCGCTGATTGTAATCCGAAAAACGTCCGCGACCGCGTAGGGGCGCGGCAGAGCGGTAATTTGGCTGCAGGCAGCATGTGCGACAAATAGTCTGCGGGCGCCATGGAAGCGCGGGGCATCATGGCCGGCCTGTTCTGGGACTTGGGCGAGATGCCGCGCGCCCCGTAGAATTTCACGCCGGGCCGCGCTTCCCTCGGGACCGGAAACGGCCTGCGGGCAAGCGATTGTGACCGGCAAGGGGCGCTTGGGTCCTCCAAACGTACCATTGCGACGGCCGGAACTTCGGGCCATACATAAACCGATCGGATGGTCCCGTTCCGTTTACCGCCAATGTCGGCATTGCAGGGAAAAACCTGCTTGAAGCGTATGACGCCAGCTCCGAATGCAATCGACGCCGCTATTGTCAGGGCATTTTCCGGAATTCCAGCGCTGCTCGAACAGGATCCTGCATTGATGCTTCGTGGCCGTACGCTTGACTGCGAATGTCTGCTCGGACCGATGCATCATCCGTTTCATGTCTCGATCAGCGGTGGCAGGATCATCGATCTGACGCCGGCGCCGGTCCTGATGCGGTCCTGGCGGTTCTCCTATCGCGCGTCGTCTGCGGCCTGGGCAGAGTATTGGAAGCCTGTGCCGGCGCCGGGCTGGCACGATTTGCTCGCACTAACCAAGCGTGAAGAAGCGACGCTGGAGGGCGACCTGCATCTGTTCATGACACATCTACAATACTTCAAGGATGTGCTGGCGCTGCCGCGGCTGCAGCCTTCAGTGGTGCCGGCGTGACCGGCCATATCGAACCGACGGTCGGCCACTACGTCCACGTTGAAACCGGTGGCGAACTGTACCGTATCTATTTCGAGGAGAACGGCGCGGGGATTCCACTGGTGTGCCTGCACACGGCGGGCTCGGACGGAAGGCAGTGGCGGCATCTGCTGGCAGACGAGGAGTTTTCGAAGAAATTCCGCATCATCGCGTTCGACATGCCCTGGCACGGCAAGTCCAATCCGCCGGCGAGTTGGACCGGCGAGGAGTATCGACTGACCACGGCACGCTATACCGCGACGGTGCGCGCGTTCTGCCAAGCGCTTTCGCTGGAAAAGCCGGTCGTGATGGGCTGCTCGATCGGCGGCCGCATCGTTCTCAATCTTGCGATCGACCATGCGGCGGAATTCCGCGCGTTGATCGGACTGGAAGCCGCCGATTTTCAGGCGCCGTGGTACGACACCGATTGGCTGCACCGCCCCGACGTTCACGGCGGCGAAGTCTGCGCCGCGCTGGTGTCCGGCCTGATCGCGCCGCAAAGTCCGCAAAGCTCACGCCGCGAAACCTTGTGGGCCTACATGCAGGGCGGTCCCGGCGTCTTCAAGGGCGACCTTTATTTCTATCGCGTCGACGGCGATCTGCGCGGCCGGGTCGAGAACATTGATACCGGCGTGTGTCCGCTTTATCTGCTCACCGGCGAGTATGATTTTTCCTGCACGCCGGAAGATACCAGGCGGACCGCGGCCGCGATCCCGGGCGCCAGCGTTACGGTCATGGAGCAGCTCGGTCATTTTCCGATGAGCGAAAATCCCGGACAGTTCCGCCGCTACATCGCGCCGGTCTTAAGCGAAATCCTCAAGCAATCGACCCCCACCAAGCAAGGAGAACATGTATGAAACGCAACTACCTGATTGGCTATGCGCTCGCCGCCACGTTATGCGCAGGCCCGGCACTGGCCGAAGAACTCACGGGGACGTTGAAGAACATCAAGGAAACCGGCGCCATCACCATCGGCTTCCGGGATTCCTCGATTCCGTTCTCTTATCTGGACGACAATCAGAAGCCGGTCGGCTACGCGATGGACATCTGTTACAAGATCGTCGATGCAGTGAAGAAGGAGCTCAAGCTCGACAAGCTCGAGGTCAAGCTCAATCCGGTCACCTCGGCGACCCGTATTCCGCTGATGGCGAACGGCACCGTCGATCTCGAATGCGGCTCGACCACCAACAATGCCGAACGCCAGAAGCAGGTCTGGTTCACCAACACCCACTTCCTGACCGCGAGCCGCTTCGTCTCCAAGAAATCCAGCAAGATCAATTCGATCGACGAGCTCAAGGGCAAGTCGGTGGTCTCGACGTCGGGCACCACCAACATCAAGCAACTCACCGAAGCCAATGCCGCGCGCAACCTCGGCATCAACGTCATCCCGGCCAAGGATCATGCCGAAGCCTTCCTGATGGTCGAGACCGACCGCGCGGTGGCGTTTGTGATGGACGACATCCTGCTCGCCAGCCTTGCCGCCGGATCGAAGGAGCCGGATGCCTACGTGATCTCGAAGGATGCTTTCTCGAAGCCGGAGCCCTACGGCATCATGCTGCGCAAGGATGACACCGCCTTCAAGAAGGTGGTCGATGCCGCCACCGCCGCGCTCTACACCAGCGGCGAAGGCGCCAAGATCTATGCCAAATGGTTCACCCAGAAGATCCCGCCGAAGGGTCTCAATCTCAACGTGCCGATCGGGGCGGAGCTGAAAAAGGAATTCAGCAAGCCGTCGGACTCGCCGGATCCCGATTCCTACGCCATGTAAGATTTGAATGTGACGCCTGCCAGCTCATGCAATGCCCCCGTCATTGCATGAGCTTTGGTATGAGGCTTTGGTATGAGCCTTGGCATGGGTCTGGCGGCTGAAAGCATTCTATTCTGGCCCGATTTATGCAGGTTTCGGGAAGTCATCCATGGGAGAACAGCACGAATGACACGCCTGCGTATCATTGGCCTTGTTACTGGCTTTGCGCTCGCCACTGCTTTCGGGGCCGGTCAGGCCAATGCCGAAGAGCTCACGGGGACGCTCAAAAAGATCAAGGAGACCGGCGCGATCACCATCGGCTTCCGCGACTCCTCGATTCCATTTTCCTATCTGGACGACAACCAGAAGCCGATCGGTTTTGCGATCGACATCTGTTACCGCATCGTCGACGCGGTCAAGAAAGAGCTCAAGCTCGACAAGCTCGAGGTCCAGTTCAATCCGGTGACGTCGTCGACCCGCATTCCATTGCTGGCCAACGGTACCATCGATCTCGAGTGCGGCTCGACCACCAACAACGCCGACCGTCTGAAGCAGGTTTCCTTCACCAACACCCACTTTCTGACGGCGACCCGTTTCGTCTCGAAGAAGTCCAGCAAAATCGGCTCGATCGACGATCTCAAGGGCAAATCCGTGGTCTCGACATCCGGCACCACCAACATCAAGCAACTCACCGAAGCCAATGCCGCCCGCAACCTCGGCCTCAACATCATCCCGGCCAAGGAGCATGCCGAATCGTTCCTGATGGTCGAGACCGATCGTGCGGTTGCGGTCGTGTTGGACGATATCCTGCTCGCCAGCTTCGTCGCCGGATCGAAAGACCCGGACGCCTACGTCATCTCGGGGGACGCGTTCTCGAAGCCGGAGCCTTACGGCATCATGCTGCGCAAGGACGATCCCGCCTTCAAGAAGGTGGCCGATGCCGCCACCGCGGCGCTCTACCAGAGTGCGGATGGTCAGAAGCTGTATGACAAATGGTTCATGCAGAAAATCCCGCCCAAGGGATTGAATCTCAACGCGCCAATGGGCGTGGAGCTGAAGCGCGAGTTCGCCGTGCCATCGGATTCCCCCGATCCGGATTCCTATAAGGCCATGTAAGATCTCTCGGCCCACGCGATGGTCCGGCTATTGCCATGGCCTGGCTATTGCGGTGGCCCGGCGATTGCATGACGGCTATTGCATGAGCCAGCGTCGTAGCGCAGGCTCAGCCCATAGCGGGCTGGCCGCAATAGGCTGGGGAGCTTCGTGAACTATCACTGGAACTGGCGCATCTTCTGGGAGCCGGCCCCCAACGGGACCGGCACCTATCTTGACATGCTGCTGACGGGACTGGTTCTGACCATCGAGACCGCGATCTGCGCCTGGATCATTGCGCTGGTCCTGGGGGCGATCGTCGGCGTGATGCGGACGCTGCCGTCCAGGACGGCATCCTGGGTCGGCTTCGCTTACGTCGAATTTTTCCGCAACTTGCCGCTGCTGGTGCAGCTGTTTCTCTGGTTCTTCGTCCTGCCGGAAATCCTGCCGCCGTCGTGGGGGCTGTGGCTGAAGCAGATTCCCAACGCGCCGTTCTACACCGCGGCGATCGGGATCGGGCTGTTCATGTCGGTGCGCGTGGCCGAACAATTACGGGCGGGCATCGGATCTTTGCCGCGCGGGCAAAAGATGGCGGCGACCGCGCTGGGGCTGACGACGGCGCAAGCCTATCGCTACGTGCTTCTGCCGATGGCGTTTCGTATCATCATGCCGCCGCTCACTTCCGAATTTCTCAGCACCATCAAGAATACCTCGGTCGCGATTACGATCGGCCTGATCGAACTGACCGGCGAGGCGCGCGCGATGCAGGAATTTTCCTTTCAGGTATTCGAAGCCTTTACCGCCGCGACGATGCTGTATCTGCTGATCAATATCGTGGTGGTCATCGCCATGCGCTTCCTTGAGCGTGGGCTCGCGATCCCCGGCTACATTACCGGGAAGTAGCGCGCCGATGTTCGCTAATTTCGATTTCGACGTCATCCGGCGCTCGCTCGGATATCTTTTCGTCGACGGCATGACTTTCACGCTGACGCTCACGGGTCTCTCGGCGCTGGGAGGGCTGGTCTTCGGCACCCTGATCGCCATGATGCGGCTGTCCGGATTGAGGCTGCTCGGCCGCATCGCCGGGCTCTATGTCGACCTGATGCGATCGCTGCCGCTGGTGCTGGTGATCTTCTGGTTCTATTTCCTGGTACCCTATATCGGTCAGTGGCTGATCGGCGCGTCGCGCCCGGTTAGCGTCGGGGCATTTACCTCCTCGCTCATCACCTTCATCATGTTCGAGGCTGCGTATTTTTCCGAGATCATGCGCGCCGGCATCCAGTCGATCTCCAGGGGACAACCCGCTGCGGCGAGTGCGCTGGGCCTGACCTACGGCCAGACCATGCGTTATGTCGTGCTGCCGCAGGCGTTCCGGAACATGCTGCCGGTGCTGTTGACGCAGACCATTGCGCTGTTCCAGGACACCTCGCTGGTCTATGTGCTGTCGATCCCTGACTTTCTGGGCGCGGCAAGCAAGGTGGCGCAGCGCGACGGCCGGCTGGTCGAAATGTATCTGTTCGCGGCCGCGGTCTATTTCGTCATTTCCTGCGTCGCATCGTTCGGCGTCCGGCGCCTTCAGGCGCGTATCAGTATTGTCCGTTAGGAAGCGCGCATGATCGAGATCAGCCACGTCGACAAATGGTACGGGCCGGGCTTTCAGGCGCTGAAGGATTGCACTACCAGCGTCGCCAAGGGCGAGGTGGTGGTGGTGTGCGGTCCGTCGGGTTCGGGAAAATCCACCCTGATCAAATGCGTCAACGCGCTGGAGCCGTTTCAGAGCGGAGAGATCATCCTCGACGGCATCAAGGTCAGTGACCCCAAGACCGATCTGCCGAAGCTGCGCGCCCGCGTTGGCATGGTCTTCCAGCATTTCGAACTGTTTCCGCATCTCAAGATCATCGAGAACCTTTGCCTGGCGCAGGAAAAGGTCTTGGGACGCTCGCACGACGAGGCCGTGGCAAAAGCCTCAAAACTGCTCGACCGGGTCGGGCTGAAGGATCACGCGCGCAAATACCCCGCCGAATTGTCCGGCGGCCAGCAGCAGCGCGTCGCCATCGCTCGGGCCCTGGCGATGGATCCGATCGCGATGTTGTTCGACGAGCCAACCTCGGCGCTCGATCCCGAAATGATCTCCGAAGTGCTCGACGTCATGGTCGATCTTGCGCGTGAGGGCATGACCATGATGGTGGTCACCCATGAAATGGGGTTTGCCAGCAAGGTCGCCCACCGGGTCATCTTCATGGACAAGGGCGAGATCGTCGAGGATGCGCTGAAGACCGATTTCTTCGGCAGCCCCCGCAGCGACCGCGCCCAGAAATTCCTGTCGAAGATTTTGTCGCATTAGGACGCGGCCGCCCCATCCGCGTCATTGCGAGCGAAGCGAAGCAATCCATCAGGCCCTCCGAAGGAAGAGTGGATTGCTTCGTCGCTTTCGCTCCTCGCAATGACGGCAATATGCAAATTCGCGCCTGGTGACCGAAAATTCGTCGACCAGGCCTTAACAATCTTCGCATAATATGCGACGCAGCCACTGTTTTCGCGCCCCTACAGGAGAATTCGCTTGGAACAGATCGCCTACGTCAACGGTTCATTCGTGCCGCTCAGTGAAGCAAAAGTGTCGGTGCTGGACCGCGGCTTCCTGTTCGCCGACGGCATCTACGAAGTCGCGGCCGTGCTCGATGGCAAGCTGATCGACAATGCCTCGCACCTGGCGCGGCTCGAGCGCTC
>WNGJ01006307.1_pt1 | contig 15121 bp, 17 predicted proteins | sample 5400611 | NCBI WGS metagenome assembly WNGJ01 (sample SAMN13153375, study PRJNA577476) | soil metagenome | isolation source: 40 cm soil or saprolite under Garry oak tree replicate 1 | place: USA:California | collected 2016-06-15
CGCTGCCGCTCATCCAGATGCGGGAAGATCACCGCGAACTTCGCCGCCAGGACCTGCGCTGCTTCCTGTTTACCGCCCATACCACAGCAGCATGCCGCATTCCAGGAGGCTACGGTTTATTCTTCTGCAACTCCTTAGCGGGTGGCGGGCGCTTCTGCAACAGCCGCAGATGATGGCCTCCTGGTGCCGGATGTTCTTGACCTGATCCAGTCCCTGCGCTGGCCGGGAAGGCAGGCAGAGGTGTCCCGTGACAGCCAACATGTCATCCAGTACCTGGGAAACGACACGTTCTTGGCACGCAGGAGCCCGGGTTTGTGACAGCCATCATGTCATTTCCGGAGCCGACGGGCTGAACGGCGGTAGCGCCGACCATCCACCACTCCGCCTGGCTGCAATCATCGAATGGCCAGAGAGCCCATGCCGGGTCAGCCCCGAGCAAGTGACTGGGGAGCCCAGGTGCTAAAGAAGCTTGTCAACCCGCACGGTGGTGACCACGTCTGCTTCCACTTTCGTACAGCACCCGGTAAGTGCCTACGCGCAGCCTGCGGTAACTGCCACGGACGAACGCGTCCGGTGGTTCCGGGTTCTCAGCTAAAGCCGCGACAGGCCGCGGAAGCGCTCTGAGGTGACACCGCGTCCGATACCCGCACTGAACGCCACGGGTGCGCGCGATGGGTTTAATGCGCGCTATTCGTGTGAGAGCGTGAAGGGACTAGACGCAGCGAACCGAAGGGATCGCGATGACGGCTTCCCGGTCTGGCTGGCGCATGATTACCACGTCGTGCTTCGCCGCGCTCGGCGCGGCAATCGTTGCCGTCGCCGGGACGGTCGCTGGCCCGGCCGCCGCCGGTCAGGCCGCGGTGGCCCGTCCTGTCGCCGTCCGGACGGCGACTGCCGCCAGGATGGTGCCCGAGAAACAGGCGGTCGCCGTGGGCACTGGCGGCGCCGTGGCCTCTGATGACGTGCAGGCAACACAGGCCGGGATCGAGGTACTGCGGCGCGGCGGCAACGCCGTAGACGCCGCCGTCTCGGTAGCCGCCGCGCTGGGCGTGACCGACCCGTTCGTGGCCGGGATCGGCGGCGGCGGCTTCCTGGTGTATTACGACGCCCGTACCCGGCAGGTGTACACGATCGACGGCCGTGAGACGGCACCGGGAAGCGCCGGACCCAGCCTGTTCATCGACCCCGCCACCGGCAAGCCGCTGGCGTTCCCCACTGCCGTTACCAGCGGCCTGTCCGTGGGCGTGCCGGGGACGCTGATGACCTGGCAGCAGGCGCTGCAGACCTGGGGCACGATCGGCCTGGCCGCCGCGCTGCGACCGGCCGAGCAGGTCGCCAGGCGGGGATTCCCGGTGGATGCCACGTTCCGCGAGCAGGTGCGGGAGAACGCGTTCAGGTTCGACCAGTTCTCATCCACCAGCGCGCTGTTCCTGCCGGGTGGCCAGCTGCCGGCGGTCGGTTCGGTCTTCCGGAATCCCGACCTGGCCGCGACCTATGCCGAGATAGGGCGCCAGGGCGTTGCGGACTTCTACGGCGGATCGCTCGGCGCCGAGGTCGTGGATTCTGTCCATAACCTGCCGCTCGCACCGGGCGCCGCCCTTGTGCCGCGGCCCGGCCTGCTGCAGTTGTCGGACCTTGCCGCCTACCGGGCGCCGCTGCGCGTGCCGACGCACGTGAAGTACCAGCGCCTGGACGTCTACGGCATGGCCCCGCCGTCCAGCGGCGGCATCACCGTCGGGGAGTCCCTCAACATCTTGTCCAACTTCAGCCTGCGTGACATGACCCAGGTACAGGCCTTGCATCATTACCTGGAGGCCACCCGGCTCGCCTTCGCCGACAGGAACCGCTACATCGGTGACCCGTCATTCGCTGACGTGCCCGAGCAGCAGTTGCTCTCGGCATCGTTTGCCCGGCAGCGCGCCTGCCTGATCAACCCGGACCAGGCCCTGACCAGCCCGGTCCCGCCCGGCGACCCGTTCGCCGGTTCGGGTGGATGCGTCCCGGCGCAGCCGGCCGGGGCAGGTCAGCCCAACGATGGCACCAGCACCAACAACCTCGTCGTCGCGGACCGGTGGGGTGACGTGGTCTGCTACACGAACACCATCGAGCAACTCGGCGGCAGCGGGATCGTCGTTCCGGGCCGCGGCTTCCTGCTCAACAACGAGCTGACGGACTTCGACTTCGCCCCGGTGCAGGCAGGTGTCCCGGATCCCAACCTGCCCGCGGCCGGGAAGCGGCCACGGTCGAGCATGGCACCGACCATCGTGCTGCGCGACGGCCAGCCGTTCCTCGCGGTGGGATCCCCTGGCGGCGCGTCCATCATCACCACCGTTTTGCAGATCCTGCTGAACCGGCTTGACTTCGGGATGACACTGCCGCAGGCCATCGCCGCCCCACGTGCGTCCCAGCGCAACAGCGCGGTTACCCAGGCCGAGCCGGCGTTCATCGCGCTGCCGGCGACGACGGGGCTGCAGGCCCTGGGCCAGAGGTTCGCCATCGTCGATACGTCGCCGCTGAACCCGTCGATAACTATCCCCCCGGACATCGGCGCCGCGTCCGGCCTGGAGTTCCTTGACCAGGACCGGGTCCTGGCCGCAGCCGAACCCGTCCGCCGCGGCGGCGGCTCCGCCGCCGTTGTGCAGCCGGATTCCTGAGCGTCCCGCCCGCCGGGGGCCGGTCATCGCCACCGGTTGCTGGTGCGGTCTGCGACGGTGAGCCACACGACATGATAACTGTCACGATGACACGTGAACCGACGAGATAGCTGTCAAACGACATGATGACGGACACGGGACAGGAGGCGAGATATCCGCCTACAGCTGGTCATGACCAGCTGTCCGGTAAGGGCGATTATGTCAACCTGGGCGCTAGCCGAGCGCTAGCATTTGCTAGCAGGCTGAGGTTTGCGCCGGGGAAACACCGGGTAGAGCGGTGCCGCGTGACAGCCGTCAAGCGCGCTATCAGAGATAACTTGCAGGAGTCAGGTCCCGCCATAGGGCCATTCTGCAGGAGGACCCGCGAGTTATCGGAGATAATTGTGTATTAGTTGGGGTAGGCGATAACGGTTTTGGTGACTCCGGTCACAGTGGTCGGCGTCATTCCCTGGCGGCCAGCCCGGCGGCCCCGGGGTCGGGCGGCCGAGACCACGGGCACGCTCGCGGCGGCCGCCGAGCTCGGCAGCATGCCTGTCTCGTTCGCGCAGGTCGGCGGCACCGGGCCGCCGAGCTCGGGACCAGCCTGGCCGCCCGCCCCACACATCCGGACACCATGGATGATTCGGGACGAAATAGGATAAGTCGGACACACCGACAAGCACCCTCTCGTGTCAGTGGTATTTTCCGCTATTCCGGTTAGGTTTTACGTAAATGGCACGGTTAATGCATTCCGCGTATTACGGGAAAAATGGACGACGCGAATTCCCTAGGGCGGATTCTGCTACGAATACTAGCAATGGTGCAGGCAGCCGGAGGTATGTGAGTCAGTCCACTCATTGGCGGGCGCGGGTAGCCGCATTGTCCCGTGCCGGGGCTGACGGGACGGTGCTTCGCGCGGCCCGGCGTGAGCTCGCCGCCGCTAACGTGCGAAGGGCTGTCGACAAGCAGCGCGCGGCCCTGGATCTGCCGCCTGTTACCGATGACCTCGCCGTGGTCCTAGCGGCGGCGGCGTTCCCCGAGGCGGCGCAGTCCGCTCTGTCACCGCGGGCGGTGTGTGGGTAAGGCCGCCGAGAAGTTCACCGCCCGGGCTCTTGGCCGGGTCCTGGCCCGGAATGTGGCTGCTGGCAGGTCCGCGGAGTATCCGGAGCTGCTGGCGGAGACTGCCGCTGAGCTCGCGGCGATGCACGAGCGGCTGAAGCGCGATGCCCGGGCGCTGCGGCGTGCCCGGGAGCAGGTCCTTGACGCTCAGCTGCGGATCCCGGCGGCGCGGTCCCGCGGCCGCCGCCGCGGCGATGCCGGGGCGGAGTTCCTGGGCGTTGACATGGCGATGGGCCGCCGCGGTGGCACCCGGAGCATCCCGAGAACGATCTCTAGGAGCGAACCATGGCGTTTATCGCCGCGCCTCCCGCGGCCGCCCCCGCTGTCTTGCCCGCTGCGTACGCGGTGGCGGCGAAGGCCAAGCTCGAGCGTGACCGCAAGTCTTACCGGGCTTCCGGGATGTCGACCAGCGGGAGTATGAGCGGGCTCTCGGGCAGCGGGCCGCCCGGGCGATAGCGGACGCGGAGGAGAACGTTCGGCTGTTCCGCGAGGACGTGGACGTGCTGGAGCCGGAAGCCGCAGCCGCGTTGCACGCCTGCCGGGGCGCTCAGGACCGGGCGCGGGAGGCCCGCGAGTACGCCAGGCAGTGCCGCGCTGATCATGAGCGAATCAAGGATGCGGGCCCAGGGGCCGGCGGGACGGCGGCCGCGGAGACAGACGCGCTGATCCGGGCCGATGCCGCCGAGGAGACGGCGTACCACGCGGAACAGGCGGCGGGGCAGGCAGAGGCGGAGCTGCGGACGGCTGACGATGAGCTCACCAAGGCGCGGGAGGGGCTAGCCGGGGCTGAGCAGATGCTGGACCGGGTGAGGCAGCAGGCCGCGGTGCCGGCGGGTACCGCCCCGGTCTCGGACGTGACGATGAAGGCCTGCGCGGGCTTCATGCAGTCCGATGAGGTGTGGGACCAGTTGGCGGAGAAGGACCGGTTCCGGGTCCGGCAGGCGGGTGAGCCGAGGGACATGATGTCCGACGCGGAGTTCCGGATGACGCTCCGCCAGGTGTTCGGGGGCGGTGCGCTGTGAGTAGCAGCAGGAAGAAGCTCCGCGCGAAGATGGGCGGCCGGGTGATCGACGGGGAGATGACCCTGGCCGAGGCCCGGGCCCGGTTCAACCTCAAGATGGCCCGGCGCGGTGAGCCGCCGCTGGAGCCGCTGGCCGCCGCGGTGGTCAAGATGGCCGGGTCGTCGCCCCGCCAGGTGTGGGAGAACTACAGCGACCCGCTGGCCCGCGAGCGGGCCTGGGAAGCCATGGCGCTGAAGTCCGCGCCGGCGGACGCGCCGGTGCCTGCCCGGCCGGCGCATTACTGGACTCCTCGCCAGCAGGGCCTGCTGAACGAGTACCGGATGAACCCCAGCCCGCAGGCCCGGGAGAGCGCCCGGGCGGCGCTGGAAGCCGAAGGGATCGTGATCTAGATGCGCACCAGGTACCAGGTGGACCGGCAAGCCGCGGCGGTGGCGCTGAAGACCGGGATGCCGACGCCGGGACACGCGGCCGCGGAGGCCGGGCTGGCCGCCGACGAGGCCGGCCATGAGGCCGGCCATGAGGACCAGGCCCGGGCTGCCAGGCGGCGGCGGGAGCGTGTCCAGCACGAAGCGGAGCCGTACCCGGATGAGGTGCCCGACGTGGACCGCTTCGACGTGGGCGAGCTCGGCAAGCTCCACACTCAGGCGGTCGACGTCCCCGAGGGCTATCCGCCGATGCGCCTGGTGGACGCGGAGCAGTTCCGCCGGGGACCCGCCGCGGCGGGTCACGCGGCGAACAGTCCCGGTTACGCGGCGCCCGGGCGGCCGGTGCCCGTTCCCTCGGCGACTCTGGCGCCCGGCATGGTCACCCGGCCGCTCCTCACCGATGGCCGGTCCCGGCCCTGCGCGCCGGAGGCCTGCTGATGGCTACCGGGGCCGGCGCGGCGGCGCGGTGATGCGCGGTGTCCGCCAGCACGAAGCCGGCCAGGCGGTTTGACGCTTCCCCTCAGGTAATCCGGTGGCGCGCCCAGAAGGCGCGGCAGGAAGCCGGGCGCCATCGGGGCCCTGGCCGGGACCGTCGTTACACGTGGCCCGCGGACCGGGATGCCGTCGTCGCGGAGGTCCTGGCCGCCGCGGGCCGGATCCCGCCGCCCGCGAGCAAGGGCAGGGAAGGCGGGCGCCGGTGAACGGGCCCAGGCCGCCATGCCGCCGCTGCGGCGTAACCGGCGGTGACATGACCGTGCTGTGGCGGGCCGCGGCGGACGGTTCACTGGCGCCGTATGCGGCCCAGTGCCGGCCCCGGTGCCAGCACAACACTCCCGCCCGCCAGGACAGGCCCCAGGCAGCGCGGACGATGACCGCGATCCGGCCCGGCCGGTGCCCGGCATGCCCCCGTGACATCCTTCCCGGCGATGTCATCGCGCGGATCGGGGACTCGAGCTATCACTACGAGTGCGCCCCGGCCGAAGCCAGCAGGGACCGAACATGGCAGCAGGAGCGGGCCAGGACCCGGCGAGGGGTAGTCGTATAGAGCGACCTGACGACAACGGTCAGGCCGGTGTCACCCCGGGCGCCGCACGTCGGACCAGGCGGCTCCTCAGCGACCCGCTGAGCGCGGTCTGCGCGCTCCCCCGCCGCGCAGGCCGCCCGAGAACGGCGGCCGCGCGGCCGCGGCCTTCCGGCGCCGCCCCTCGGCTACCCGTTCCCGCCGTCACTCCCGGCCCGCCTGGCCTTGGGTTCCGGCGGCTTGATTCCACGCCACCAGCGCCCGGTCCTGATCACGCCGTAGAGGAAGACGCCTAGTGCGACGGGGTCCTGGATGTCGGCCACGAGCCCGAACCGGCCGTCGTGATGCACGATGGCGAAGAGCATCACGATGACCGGGCCCCAGGCGAACAGGTTGGACAGGGTGCGCGAGCACAACATCGCATCGGCCGGCCGCCACGCCAGGGAAGCAGCATCCTGGAGCCGGTAGCGCACTGCCGCCATTAGGAATCCGCGAGCGGCGTGGATCTGGTCCTTTCTCGCGAGGCCGCATCCTGTTTCGCCGGATAGGTGGCTCCGCCATTCATCGAGCAGGCTGCTGCGCTTCGGCCCGGCTAGGAATGCGGCCAGATTCGTTAGCCGCTGCGGTGATGCCACATGGCGGCGAACCCTATGGGTCCTGAGCTGGCGAGTCCGTTCCCTGCGTTCCTGCTCGGGGTGAGCCAGTTCGTGACGCCTGCGCTCTAGTTGGCAGCGTAGGCGCTCTTCCCGTGCAGCCGACGCGAGCCAAGGGCCCACGTCATTCATGTGCTTGAGATGGTCGATGTGTCTCAGGAACTTAAGCCAGGTCGCCGTAGCGACATCCTCGGCGTCGGGCTCTGCCAGATGGTATTTGCTGATGACATCGAAGACCGTGGGGGATAGAGATCAACAAGCTCTTCCCACGCCTTCCGGTTCCCACTAGCGGCAGCCTGCAGCAATGCTTTCACATCCCGCTGCGGCCGGCGGCTCACGCTGCCCCTCTGGCGTGCAGGGCCGGGCTCGTCCACGCCTTCCGGCGAGCCGCACGGGCGGACAACGCTTCCCGATAAGCGACGCGGCCGGCAGAGGTGATTTCGTAGTAACGGCGGCGGGGCCGGTCTGCCGGGGCTGGTTCTTCCCACTTGTCCTCGATCCATCCGGCTTGCAGCAGTCGGTCGAGCGCCGGGTAGACAGTGCCGGTGCCGTAGCCGGTAGCCTCGCACAGCCGCAGTCCCCAGGCTGGATTGTCAGGCGGCGAATTGCTGATCACGTCGAGGATGTCCATGATCACCGCTGTGAGCCGGATCTTCGTGGCGCTCATAGGGGATACGGTACGACGCAGGATAACCCTATGTCGAATTTCGGAAGACCCAGGCGTGTCGCAGGAGGCTAACCGCGGCCCGCGTACGCCGCCCGAAGGCGGCGGCCTCCCCGCAGCGGACCGCCGTCGCCGCCCCTCCTCGATCCACGCCGGGATCGCCTCCGCATCGGCACCCGCCTTGAGGCACAGCGCCGCCGCCTGGCGGACGAGCGGCTGGTCGAGCTCGCCCTCGCCGGTGCCCTCGAAGATGCCTGCCACTTCGGCCAGCAGGTCGGCGCGGCCACCCGCGAGCTCGGCCAGCGCGGCCACCGCGGCGCGCTCCTCGTCGGCGGTGAGCTCGCGCCACTTAGCGCGGTGCCTCGCCTCCCCCGTCAGCTGCGCGACGAGGATACGGTCAGCCTGCGGGCGAGAGTCGACCATGCATTCGAGTATCACACCAGGTTCCTGTGGCCGCGCGTCAACTCCCGCCGTATTCCTGGGCGTCCGAGACGGCCGAGTCGAACTTCTTGTTTGCGGTGCCGGTCTCGCCCTTGGCTGACAGGAAGTCCTTCACGGCAGCCTCGTTCTTCCCGTCGTCCGCCTGCCTTGTCCCGGCCTCGGCTTTCCCGGCGACCTTGACAGCGTCGGCCAGGAACGCGCTGTCGGCCGCGCGCATCCCCGGCACGCAGGACGGCGGGAGATTGCCCTGCGCGGACTGGGCATCGGACTGGAGCGACCCGGCCGCCGAGTCGATCTGGGACGCGTCGGATGAGGTGTCGGCTCCGTCGGTGAGGTCCTGCGCCCAGGCAGCAGTGGCGTCCTGCACCGCACTCAGGCCGTCGACGACTGCCTGCATTGCGTCATCGTTCCCGTCATTACGCCATACGGCGAGTTGCGCGGAGCACGACTGTGGAGTGGATGAGGCCGGGGCGTTGATTGCCGCGAGTTCCTGGCTGGCGCACCCGGCAGTGGCGGCGATGGCGGCGATGGCGATTAAGGTGGCTGGCCGGTTCATGATGTTCCCTCCCTGCGCGGCCCGATCGGCTGCGCTCCCGGTGAGGAGACGCGCAAACGGGGGCAATAGTGCGCAGGGGGTCGCGAACCGACGCAGCCCTGTGGCCTTCCCGTGTCCCGGCGCCCCTATCCAGGCTTGCCGGCGACTCCGGCCAGCACATACGCCGGGCCTGGCGGGGTCACGGGCGCGTCATGCCAGCCGCCGCGCCAGCTCTGCGCGGCGACCAGGCCCGGGGGGACGAGCTCGAGGCCGGCCAGGAAGCCGGCCAGCTCGACGGGCGTGTGGTTGTGCACGTCGGCGGCGGTGTACGCCTCCCGCAGCTGATCCCACAGCGCCTCGTCGTCGCACCGCCCGCACGAGATCACCACGTAGCTGCCCGGTGCGGCCCGGCCGGCGTACGCGGCCACGACCTCGCGCGCCTGCCGGGCGGGCATGAGGTTCAGCACCAGGCCGAAGATGAGGCAGGCAGGCTCGGCCATGTCGATGAGCCCGAGCCACGCCGGGTCGGCGAGCACCGCGGCCGGGTCTGTCACATCCGCGCCCACGGAGGCGCTGCCGCCGCCGTCTGTTACCAGCAGCGCCCGCACGTGCGCGGTGACGATGGGATCGTTGTCGACGTAGACCACGCGGACGGAGGGCATGACGGCGCGGGCCGCGCGGGCGGCTGAGGGGTGCGTGGGCAGGCCGGTGCCGAGGTCGGCGAACTGCCGGATTCCCTGCCGGGCCGCCCACTCGGCGGCGCGGGCGATGAACGCCCGGCTGTCCCGGAGCGCGCCGGGCAGACCCGGGCAGATCTCCGTCAGGCGGCCGGCCAGTTCCCGGTCAGCGGCGTAGTTGTCGTGACCGCCGAGCAGCGCGTTATGGACGCGGGAGACGTTCGGGCGGGTGAAGCCCATCCCCGGGTTATCCACGTGATTCCGCCGTGGCGTCCTCGCTGATGACGCGCTCGACGGTGCGCACCGACACGCCAGCGCGCTGTGCGACATCCGTCTTGGCGGCCTTGCGTGTCGCTACGTCACCCTCCAGCAGTCGCTTACGCAGTGCCGGGTGCCGCTTCAGGATGTCGCGCACCTTGTCGCTAGCGGAGGTACCCCGCTGTCGCTGGCGACTGTCTCCGGTGTCGTCGCTCTTGTCGCTGTCCGGGTCGGGACCTTGTCGCTCGTCGCCGTCATCCTTGTCGCGGTCGCTGTCGCCGTCGCGACGCTGATCGAGGTCGCCCGTGTCGCTGTCGCTGTCGCCATCCGGCATGTCTGCGGTCTCGCTTTCTGTCGCTGTGATGGCAGGCAGGGCGAGCGCCTTGGCGGGGTCGTTCTCTCCGCGCCACGTGGCGCGGAACATGACGCGGGCCGATCGCAGCGGGTGCCATGCCCAGCGGGTAGTACCGAGCCGGACGGCGTGCGGCTCAATCAGGCCGCGGGCCTTCAGTGCGTCACGAGACGCACGACGGGAGTGCACCGACCAGAGCCACGGCGAGATCGCCGACATCATGCCGAACGTGACGGCGGCGACATCCGGCCGCCAGCCAGGCAAAGCGAAATGACTGTAGTTCAGCGCGCCGATAACCAGCGCCATGCCATAGGCAGCTAGCCGGAGCCGCAGCGCCGAATCGTCGGCCAGTTGAGCGAGGTGAGCCTGCCATGCCAGGTAGATGGCGATCGACTCTAGGGCGAGCGCGACAAGTACCGCCTCGGCAAGGAGCGGCACGTGGACGCGCCAGAATCCGAGCTGCGCCCCGAACGCGACAGCGTTGACGAGGACGACGGGGATGGCGGCGAGCCAGCCGCGGTGCGCGACGGCGCGGCGGATGGCGGGCCGCCACCGGTCAAGCCAGTCCGGCTGCGGCCATGGCGATACGGCGCCGCCCTGGCGGGCCTGCAGCGCTGGCGGGACGGTGAACGGCACCAGCGCGGGCGCGTGGCCGTTGGCGGCGACTTCGCCGTCAACGGGAGGTGGGAGCTCGCCCATGCGCGCCATCGTGCCTCCTGTCGTTGATCGTCTCGGGCGGTATTGCCGATCCGCCATCTCAGTCACGGCAGCGTCACCTGACGGCTAGGTGCGCGCCCGGCGGGCCGCCCGGGTGACGACGCGCCGGGCCTCCCGGACGGCCTTGTCGGCATTCCGGTGCCTCTTGTCTTCCGCCTTGAGGCCGCGCAGGATCTCGCGCCTCATCGGGTAGGGCTCGCCCGTCACGGGGTGGCACTGCCTGGGTATCAGTCTCATGGTCATTTCCCTATGGTGGTTCGCCTTGATGTTCCTGTGAGCTTCACGCCGCCTCCCATGACACGCCGCCGGTCAGGAAAATCTCCTCGTACGGGAGCTTCCCGCCGTCGTGCACGAACTCGTAAGGCTTCTCGTACGCGGAGGCCAGGTCGTCGGGGACGCGGCGCAGGCAGTTCGCGGCGTGGGCGAGGCGGTCCCCGCAGTCGTCGATGATCTCCAGGGCGGCCTCGCAGTCGGCGATGACGGACCTGGCCGCGTCGAGGGCGGCCTGCGCTGCGGCCCTGGCCTGCGGATCCGCCGCCGCGGTGAGCCGCGTATGCGCGCGGGCCGCCTCCTCGCAGGCGGCCGCAAGGGCTGTGCGGCAGTCCCGGGCCATTCTCCGGGCCCGCTTCAGCAGTTCTGCGGCGTCGCCTTCGAGTTCGGCGGCGTAGCGGAGCAGCGTGGCGTCGTCGTCGCAGGGCGGCACGTCGGCCCACAGTGAGGTGAGGACGTCGTTCCCGGTAAGCGCCAGCGCGGCAGCGACGAGGCCGTGAGTGGCCTCGGGGGTGACGCCGGCCCGCCATGCGCTCGCGCAGGTGATGGCGGACCCGGTGCCGGGCTCGCGGATGTCGTCGGCGAGCAGGTGCGCCCGCGCCGTCCAGGCGGTCACCGGCTCCTCCGGCGGCGGAAGAAGGTCCACGTCCCTGTGGTCCCGCGCTTGTCACCGCGCAGGGCCTTGATCACGCAGGCGACACCGAGGGGCACGATGAACACGCAGAACGTCATCCCTGTGAGCCCGTACTGGCATGAGTCCTTCGTGTGCGGGCAGTACGTCGGTGATCCGGGGATCTCCGACACGACGAAGATCATGAGCGCGCCCGTGGCGAGCATCGCGGCCATGGAGAGCAGGTCCCCGATGCGGCGTCCCAGGAACAGCGCGCCGACGGCGGCGGCGGCCAGGGCGGCGATGACAGCGCCATGATTGAGTGCGTGTGATCCGGTCATCGGCCTCTCCTTTGCCGGCGCAGAGTAACCGGGAAACGTGCGACAGGAACGTGCGCGCACGTTTCCCCGCACGTTTCTGGGCCTGCGTATATGGGGGGCGCCGCACGTTCCGGCCGCACGTTTTCACCTCTCATTTCGCGAGACGAGCGCGTAGTCACGATCCGTCACCGCCCGCCTCTTGCGGGGCGGCGATCCAGCGGGCGCCGCGGCCCTTGCCGGCGAGCAGCGCTAGTCCCTCGGTGCGCAGCCGCTCGAGGTACGTGCGGGCCGTCCACTTCGACACTTCCAGCGTGCGGGCGACCTCGCTGATGGTCGTTCCCGCAGCGAGCAGGCGCAGCAGCACCTCCCGCGCCTCGTCCGGGATGACGGTGGCCTCCCCCACCTGCCGCCACCGCTCGGCCGCGTGGGCGACGAGCTGGTCGTGCGGGATGTCCGGCATGGGCTCGGCGGCGGACTCGGCGAGCAGACGGCGCGTCTCGTCGTTGCGCTTGCCCTGCTCGATCCAGCGGCGGTGCAGCGGGTCGTTCGCGTGGAGGCTGTCCAAGTGGTCCTCCATGTCCCGGTCGTAGGCGTCGAGGGCGGTCGCCGTGGCGACCGGTGCGGGGGCGGTGTCAGAGGGGGCCTGCGCCGGCGCGTCGGGACGCGGGTGAGCGACAACAGCAGCGGGTCCCCGCTGGTCACGGGCCCATCTGGCGTACACGTCGGTGCCCAGAAGATTCTCATAGGAATCTCCGAGGAAAGTTTTAAGCTCAGGTTTAAGGTCAGGCTGGCGGTGGGCCCGTTCCACCACGAGGCGGCATGTCCGGCAGCCGCAGGCCCAGGTCCCCGGCGGCGTGCATCGCCTCCATGGACCTGTTGACCTTGCCGATGCAGAACACGCCGTCGACCGCGCGGACGTTCCCGCCGCCGGTCCACTCCGCGGTGCCGCGCTGCCCGGCCCGGACGATGCTCACCCCGAACTCGCGGCCTTTCGAGGCCAGATGCTCCAGCACCTGGCGGCAGGCCGGGATCTTCGTCAGGGCGTCGATCTCGTCGATCATCAGGACCACGTGCGGGTCCTCGGAGGAGGGCATCCAGTCGGCCGTGGTCCTCGGCTGCTGCGACCGCCACTCCACGATCCCGGCGATGACCCGCAGCACTTTCAGCGCGCGGGACCTCTCCCTCGGGCCGAGGGCGGTCAGGTGGCAGGCCGGACCCCACATCAGCCGCTCGGAATCACCCTTGATCGACAGGTTGATGCGGAACAGCAGGGCGTCGCGGGCGGCAGTGACGCGCTCGCTCATGTCCGAAAGCAGCACGGTTTTCCCGGCCTCGATCGTCGCGACGACACTCACGTTCCGGCCGCCGCCAGGCCCGCACAGCAGCAGCTCCAGCGGCGCCCCGGTCTCCGGGTCCTGCCCTACGACCGCCGGCTTGCGGATGGAGTAAGGGCGCGTCAGGTCAAGCGCCGGGTAACGATCCACATCCTCCGCGGGAAGCGGCTGGATGGCCGGGTGCGGGATCGGGCTGGCCCACGGGTCGCGTTCACGGATGGCTATATCGACCCGTCCGGCGAGCCGGTGCCGGGACACCCGCACCCGGGACGGCGGCAGCGGGGAGGGCTGGTTTTCCGCGATCCGCTCAGCCACGTCACTGCCGGCTATCTGGGATGCCCGCCGCCCGGAACCTCGCACGTCCACCACGTACCGCTCGCCCAGCCGGGTCCGCTCCCAGTCCAGCAGGTGCGTCCGGGACAGGCCCCACCGGTCACGCTTGCCGAGCCAGTCCATGCTCGCCTGCCGCTTCTCCCGCGCCGCGGCGACGACGGGATGGGAGCGGGCCCACCGCCAGCCGCAGAAGCTGAGCACCGCCCATGCCCCGGTGACCGGGAAGTACAGGCCAGGATCGGCGAGCGGGCCGAGTTTCGCGGCCAGCGCCGACCAGCCGCCTGCGACCAGGAGCCATGCCGCGCCGCCCCGCGCGCCCTTGCCGTAGGCGACCCCGGCTATCGCGGCGGTGCCGAGGCCGATGTCCAGCCACGGGATCCCCGTGGCGTGCATGATCTCCGCGGCCGTCCACGCCCCGGCGCACGCGGGCAGGACCGCGCGAGCGGCCCGCTCGGCGGGCTTGCGCCGCACCATCGGGGGCGCCTGGACGGGCGCGTCCTGCACGTCGGTCACCGGGATGGCTCCTCTCGCTCGCTATTCGCCGGTCAGGAAATCGCGGGCCTTGTGGGGCAGCGGGCCGTGCGCGGCCACCCATTCCTTCACTGCGGCGTAGATGACGCCGAACCGCTTGTGGATCTGCGCCAGCAGGGACCCGTGGCCGCCGGCCGAGTCGCCGGCCTCGAGGATCCCCGCCACGTACGCCGGGTCCAGGCCGACCGAGTTCAGGCAGGTGTCGGCGAAGTGGTGCCAGGCGTCGGCGACCATGACCGACCCGGCGGCGTTGCTCTCCATGAATATCCGCAGCGACAGGTCGTCCTCCGGCTCGAAGCCGGCGATATAGGCGGCCAGCGTCACGTACGGGGCGGCTGCCGGGATCTGGCCGGCGACGAGCTCGGCGGGCTCGGGTACCGGGCCGAGCGCGGCGTCCTCCATCACGGACGGGATCGCCCGGGTCGCGACGGCCTCTGCAACCGAGGGCCTTGCGGGAGGCGCCCTCCCGGCCGCCTGCTGGGCAAGCCCGGCGGTCGCGCCGGATACCAGGACGGCCAGGACCAGGGCCGTGAGCCAGCCCAGCACGCCGACGATCGTGAGCACGACAACGGCAGAGCAGGCGTAGATCCCGGCGGCGATCCACGGACCGCGGGACTTCTCGCGGAAGCCATGCCACGCCGAGGACGCGACCAGGGCCAGGAGGCCGAACGCGACCAGCCAGCCGAGTGTGGAGAGGATCATCAGTCTGCCTCCTAGCAGCTAGCCGTCAGGGTGCCGCCGTAGCGGCTGGCCGCCCACGGGCTGGCCATGATCGCGTTACACACCGCCTGCGCCGAGTTGCCCGCGAGCAGGGCGGCGAGGATGCCGCCGTAGTAGCCGTTGTTCAGCGTCGCGACGGTGTACCGCAGCCCGGTCGCCGCGTCGGGGAACGCCCACGCGCCGATCGCGGAGTACCCGGGCCAGCCCGCACCGGGACCGGGGTTGACGTTCAGCGGGTTGTATGCCGCCTGGTTGCCGAACCCGCCGCCTTCGCGGGCCTCCCACTCCAGGACCGCGGACAGGTTGCAGGACGTCTGCGGCAGCCGGTCCGCGGCGAGCAGGCCGCGGGCCCACCCGGCGCGGGTGTCCAGGCTGGTGCCGCCGCCGATGAACGGGAGCCCGGCCGCTGCCGCGTCGGCCCGGCCGTGATGCGGCGACGCCGCCTCCTTGCCTCCGGTAGCAGCCGCCGCCAGGAGAGCGACCACG
>WNGJ01004108.1_pt1 | contig 15120 bp, 10 predicted proteins | sample 5400611 | NCBI WGS metagenome assembly WNGJ01 (sample SAMN13153375, study PRJNA577476) | soil metagenome | isolation source: 40 cm soil or saprolite under Garry oak tree replicate 1 | place: USA:California | collected 2016-06-15
AGGAACCGGTTCTGCGCCTGGGTCATGTTCATCGTCGCGCCCACGGCCTCGCGGTCGTCAGCCGCAGGCAGCCGGTGAGTGATCTTCACTGCGGTGTTCTTGATGACGTCGGGGGCGAGGCGATCCGGGATCTGCTCGGCGATGATGAGGCCCTCGCCGTAGGCGCGGATCTCGGCCAGCAGCCCGGCGAACATCTCCACCGCGTGCGCCGCCGCCCCCGCGGGAGCGCCGGTTTCCTGGCGGCGGAGCAGCCGGTGCGCCTCCTCGATGACGGTGAGGTGGCGCAGGCCAGGAAAACCCGCTCTGCTGGCTCCGGGGGGGACGACGCTGCTGGCCTTGCCGCCTGCGGCGGCGGGCCCGAGCCCCCCCGAACCCGTCGGGTCGGCCCGATGGGCCATCCGCAGATGCTCGACCAGCCTGATCAGCACCGTTCCCATCAGGAACGCCTTGTCGCTGTCGTCACCCACGTCCTCGATCTCCAGCACGGCGTTGCTGCTGAGTAGCGCGCCGAAGTCGAGCTGGTGCCCGCCCTCAAGGAACCGGCCAGTGGTCCCGAGGCGCAGGCTGGACAGCCTGACCTTGATGAAGCCGAGCACGTCGTCGGTGATCCGCTGGCTGTACCCGATCTCCCGGACGACACGAATCGCGGCCCGCTGCAGGTCGGTCAGGGCCGGGTAGCCGGGATTGGCGTCCGCCGCGACCGTCTCGCCCAGGGCCAGGTCCCAGCCCGCGTCCTCGTACACCCTGGTCAGCGCCGCGCTGAGCACCTGGGGGAAAGGCTCGTCCGAACGGAAGGACGCGATGAACAGCGCCTTGACCAGGTCGGCGTGGGTCTGCAACGGGAACCGGCGGCCCTCGCCGTCCGCCGCGGGCTCGAGCGGGTTGAGGCCGGCCGCGATGGCGTCCGACTCGCCCGGCCGGATCCGAACGACCTGGGAGATCGCCGCCCCCGGTCCGGCCAGCCGCGCCGCCATCAGCCGGTACTCGGCCTTGGCCGGCTCCACCACCAGCCACGGGATCCCGGCCGCGGTCGCGGCCTCGAGCAGCGCCCGCACGGTCTGCGACTTCCCCGATCCGGTCGCACCGCTGACGAATACGTGCCGGTTCAGCGAGTCCAGCGGCAGCGTCAGGGGCCCGGCCGGACGGCGGTTCCGGTCCAGGATCTCGCCAACGGTGATCGCCGCCCGGCCGGCCGCCGGCTCCTGGGTCACGTCGAAATCAGGTCGCAACGCCAGCCGGATGCCTGGCATCTCGCGCTCGGGCGGCCGGGACAGCGCGGCGACCAGCTCGCTGCTCGCGCAGAACGGGTGGGCCGCCGCCGCGTCGCCGCCGACCGGCAGCGACTCCGTCCGTCCCTCGTCCTCCAGCACTTCCTGCAGCCCGCGGGCCGCGTTGCCGTCAGGAGTGATCGCGTAGGGCAGGCCGGACAGGTCGGCGGAGGCGCATACCAGCCCGGCCACCCGGGAGGCGGCCTCGGCGTCGGCGCCGCCCGCGAGCAGCCAGATCCGCCACATGCCCGCCGAGGCGCCCTTGCGCATCTCGGCGTGCCGCAGGCTCAGCCGGCGAGCCGCCGTGGCGCGTCCGGGAAACCGGTCAGAATCGCCGGTGGCGTACTGCTCCCGCTGCGCCAGTTCCTCCGCTAGCTGACCGATGTCGGCCGCGCTCAGCGGTTCGGCGACGAGCAGCCAGCCGAAGGGTCCCGGCCACGCGGCCAGCAGGCACTCCTCCAGCGAGGGAGCCCGGCGGCCGTCGGGGTGGCGCTCGTCTGCGGGGAGCAGCCCGTCGCTTATCCCGCCGATGGCACGCCACGCGGGCAGCCGCCCCATCAGCCCGGTCAGCGAGCCGCGCCCCAGCGGCCGTGCTCGCGCTCCGCCGGGCAGGGCCAGGAAAACCTCCCTGCCCTCGTTGCTGCCGACCAGGCCCGGGCCCGCGGCGACAAGCTGCACCGGGCCGTCCGTATCGTGCCTGACCCAGCCGATGGCCAGCGCGCCAGAGCCGTTGCCTTCGATCCCCGCCCCGGGGGGGTTCGGGCCCGCCGCCGCAGGCGGCCCCGCTGGCAGGGGCGTCCCCCCCGGAACTTGCAGAGCTTCCACCCCGGTGTGATACGCCGCGACCAGGGCGGCGAGCCGCTGAGTGCGGCCCGGGTCGTCGGAGTCGGCCGACGACGGGGCCGTGCCGGTTTCTGGCCGTCGCGGGATCTCGGTGATCCGGTAGGCGTCGAGTCCGCGGAGCGCGTCCCACGTTAACATCGCGACGCTCCGCTCGTGTCCGCCGCGAGCACCACCAAACGCTGCCAATCAACACGTTTGCCCGTTACCGATACAAGTACCTTAGGCAGGCCGGGCCAGGCTTGGGAAGGCAGCCTGCCGCGGGGCCGCCGGCCTGGCCCCTGGCCGCGGCTGAAGATCGCCGGTCGCTGGTTGCCTAGTCCCTGGCCGCCTGGTCCCTGACGGCCCACGGCGACCGGGACTGATCGTACAGCGGGTACGGCTCGTACCCGGGCGGGTAGCCGTACCGCCAGTCGGGCCGACTGCTCTCCTCGTTGCCGTGCGGCGCCCCGGCGTCCGGGCCCGCGGGCCGGGACTCCGGCGGGTACGTCCGCCAGTCCCACGGGTCGTACCGGCGACGTCCGGTCCCGGCCCGGCGCGATCGCGCCTTGAGCTGCAGCAGCGCATAGGCCCCGACGGCGAGCACCGCCACCGCGACCAGCGCGATCCGGCCCGCGGCCGAACCGTTTCCGTCGGTGTAACTCGCCGCCAGCCATGTCGATATCATCTGGCTCCTCGCCTTTCCCCGCACGGGATCAGTACGAACCTTTACCGACCACGCGGAAAGGCACTGGCGTGGCCGGTGCCGCGGTCGCCGTCGGTGATGAAGGCGGTAGTCCTGGCGGCCGCGGGCACTGGCCACTAACCCGGGATACGGGGACCCGGCCGGACCCGTTCGGCCCCGGCGGGGAGCGTAAGTTTCTCGTCACAAGTCGTGAGGGCCGAGGACCCTGGTCAGGTAGGCGTTGCCGAACCTGCCTTCCGGGTCGACCTCGGTCCGGACTCGGCCGAACTCGTCGAAGCGGGGATAGAGCGAGCGGAGCCGCCCGGCGTCGAGCGAATGCAGCTTGCCCCAGTGCGGGCGGCCGTCCACCGCGGCCACGATGGACTCGAACCGGTCGAAGTATTCCTGGTAAGGCAGCCCGGTGTACTGGTGGATGGCGACGTAGGCGGACTCCCGGCCGTAGCCGGTGGAGAGCCAGATGTCGTCGGCCGCCGCCACCCGCACCTCGACCGGGAACATGACGGGGTCATGCAGCCGGGGCACCGCGCGGCGCAGTTCGGTGATCACCTGGCCCAGTGATTCACGTGGAACGGCGTACTCGGACTCGGTGAAGCGGACCCGGCGCGGGGTCACGAACACCCGGTGCGAGGTGTCGGTGTAGGTCCTGGTGGACAGCACGGCCGAGGAGAACCTGTTCAGCGCGGGAATGAGCCGCGGCCTGGCCCGGCCGAGACGGCACAGCGTCCCGAAGCCCGCGTTCTCCATCACCTCGAACTCCCAGAACCGCCGCCAGGCCGGCAACGCCGGCGGAACCGGCGTACCGAGCTCCGCATCGTGGCCGGTCAGCCGGTTGTTCCGTTTGACCAGGGCCTGGCGGCCGTAGGGGAACCAGTAGAACTCGAAATGGTCGCTGGCCGCGGCCAGCTCGTCGAACTGCTCGAGGACCTCGTCCACCGGCACCGGGCGCTCGTCGGCCAGTAGCGTGAACGACGGCACGCAGCGCAGCGTCACCGCGCTGATCACGCCGAGCGCGCCCAGCCCGACCTGCGCGGCGGCGAACAGCTCGGGCCGCGACGAAGCCGAACACGTCACCACCGACCCGTCCGCCAGCACCAGCTCGAGCGCCTCCACCTGGGTGGCGAGGCCGCCGAGCCGGGCGCCGGTGCCGTGCGTCCCGGTGGACAGCGCGCCCGCCAGCGTCTGCACGTCGATGTCGCCGAGGTTGGCCATGGCCAGTCCGAGGTCGCCCAGCTCCGCGTTGAGCGCCCGCAGCGTCGTCCCGGACCGCACGGTGACCAGGCCGCTCGCGGTGTCCGCGGCGGTGATCCCGGTCCAGCCGGACAGGTCGAGCGCCACGCCAGACGTCGCCGCGGCCGCGGTGAACGAGTGCCCGCTGCCGAGCGCCCGTACCGTCAGCCCGGCGGCGGCCGCATCCTTGACCGCGGTGGAGATATCGGCCTCGCTGCGCGGTCGGCTCCACCGGGCCGGGCTCGCCGTCGCGGTCCCGGCCCAGTTGCGCCACACGCGCCGGCCTGGGGATGCCTGGGTCCTCATTACTGGAGAGTATTCATATTTCACCAGCGCTGGTCTACTGTGCGAGCATGTCTGTCGACCAGGGCCGCCGCCTTGCCGGACTAGTCCCGAACCGCACCCCGGAGACCGCCCGCGAACGCTACGACCGGGCCACCGCCGACATCGACCCGCCGCTGGCCCTCGTCGACCTGGGCGCGTTCGACCGGAACGCGGCCGACATGACCCGCCGGGCCACAGGCCACCCGGTCCGGGTGGCGACCAAGTCGCTGCGCTGCCGCTTCCTGATCGAGCGCGCGCTAGCCACCCCCGGCTACCAGGGCGTCATGTGTTACTCGCTGGCCGAAGCCCTCTGGCTGCACGCCGCGGGAACCAGCGATGACCTGCTGGTCGCCTACCCCACCGTGGACCGCGGGGCGCTGCGGGCGCTGGCGGCGGACAGCCGGGCCGGGCAGCACATCACGATCATGACCGACTCGCAGGCGCACCTGGACGTGGTGGACCGCGTCCTGGGCGACGGCCACCCGGAGATCCGGGTCTGCCTGGACCTGGACGTCTCCTGGCGCCCGCTGGCCCGCAGGCCGGCCGTGCACGTCGGCACCCGCCGGTCTCCGCTGCATACCCCGGACCAGGCGGTGGACTTCGCCCGGGCGATCACCAGGCGTCCGGGCTTCCGCCTGGCCGGGGTGATGGGGTACGAGGGCCAGATCGCGGGCCTGGGCGACGCTCCGCCCGGCCATCCGGTCAGGGCCAGGCTGATCAGGCTGATCCAGGGCCGCTCGATGCCCGAGCTGATCCGGCGCCGGACCGAGACAATCCGCCAGATCCAGGCCCTGACCAGCCTGGAGTTCGTGAACGGGGGCGGCACCGGCAGCCTGGAGTCGACCGCGCGGGACACCTCGGTGACCGAGCTCACCGCGGGTTCCGGCCTGGTCGGCCCGACCCTGTTCGACGCGTACCGCCGGTTCAGCCCCGAACCCGCCCTGCTGTTCGCCCTGCCGGTGGTGCGGCGGCCAGGGCCGGGCCTGGCCACGCTGTTCTCCGGCGGCTACGTCGCCTCCGGCACCGGCACCCCGGACCGGCTGCCCCGCCCGCACCTGCCGGCCGGCCTCAGCCTCACCGGGGCCGAGGGCGCGGGCGAGGTCCAGACACCGGTCCGCGGCGCGGCCGCGGACCAGCTGCGGACCGGGGACCGGGTGTGGCTGCGCCACGCCAAGGCCGGCGAGCTGGCCGAGCGCTTCCGCGAGTACCACGTGCTGCCCGAGGACGGGCAGCTCAGGGCCGTGCCCACGTACCGCGGCGAGGGTCAGTGCTTCGGCTGAGGTCCTGATCGCCGGATTTTGAGCCGAACGGGCCGTATCAACCGCCTCTGCTCACTCTCTGTCCAACCGTGGCGGCGCCATCGCCGTCCATATTGTTGTCATTGCTGGATTACTGAGAGTTGAGGGTTGGAAGATCATGCTGACAATGAAGGTGCGTATGGCCCGCCGGATCGCGGGCTTGGCCGGGATCGCGTGTGCTGCCGTGCTGGTGACCGCGTGCAGCCCGGGGAGCGCGACCGCTGCCCCGGCGTCGAGCCAGGCCAGTGCGGCGCTCGCCGCGAGGACCGCGCCCCGCGTCTACCTGGCCGAGGGCCAGAACATCCGCGGCCGCATGCTGTACCGGCCGGCCTGCAAGTCGGGTTGCGTGCTGTCCGGGGACTCCACCGCGATCTTGGACAAGATGACGTGGCACACCTGGTCGGCCAGCAAGGCCGTCGGGACGGGCACGTATGAGCTGGACGGCTGCAACCCCAACTGCGCCGCCGGGCCGCTGTACAAGGTGCCCGCGGTGGTGACGCTGAGCCACCCGGTGAAGGTGTGCTCGTCGTCCGGGACCCGCCTGGTCTGGACCAAGGCCTCGTTCCGGTTCCCGCACGGCCTGCCCAAGGCGCTGCGGGGCAGCAACGCGCCGCTGAACCCGTGGGTGTTCTCCTCGCTGAAGTCCGACGCCCGGCACAGCTGCGCTAGCTAGCCGCGACCTGCCCGGCGATGGCCTGCAGGCCCAGGGCGAGTTCGGCGGCCGAGGGAGCCCGCTCCGGGTCGATCAGCCACTGCACCAGGACGCCGCTGACCAGCGCCTGGTGCAGTGAGCCGATCGCCCGCGTCTTTTCCTCGTCGGCGTCGTCCACCCCGTAGAGCAGCCGCGCCCACAGCTTCCTGCCGTCCTCCAGGCCCTCGGCCACGGCGGCGCGCACCTCGGGGTCGCGCTGCGCCACGGTGAAGATGTCGAAGGTGGCGAGCCACACCTGGCTGCTGGCCTGGAACGAGTCGATGACCCGGGTCCAGAATTGCTCGAAACGCTCCAGGGCGCTCTGCCCCGGGTCCGGTTCGCCGATAGCGCGCGCCATCTCCTCGCCGAACTCGTCCATAGCCGCCAGCACGGCCGTGTTGAGCAGCGCCCTGGTCGAGCCGTAGTGATAGCCGATCGAGGCGAGGTTGGTGCCCGAGGCCGCGACGATGTCCCGGGCGGTCGTGTGCGCGTAGCCCTTCTCCCGCAGGCAGCGGACGGCGCCGGCGAGCAGGTCTTCACGATGGCCCATGGCATGATCCTAACGTGAGATCTATACAAACGTACTATACAAATGTCTTATACGTTTGTATGATACCGGCTATGGACAACCGAACCCTGCAGAACCGACGCATCCTGATCTCCGGCGCGAGCGTGGCCGGCCCTTCCCTGGCCTGGTGGCTCGCCCGGCACGGGTTCCGCCCCACCGTGGTGGAACGCGCGCCGCAGCTGCGCGGCGGCGGTTACGCGGTCGACTTCCGCGGCGCCGCTCACCTGTCGGTGCTGACGAAGATGGGCATCCTGGACCGGATCCGGGAACGGCAGACCCACCTGTCCGCCACCACCTACGTGGACGCGGACGGGCACCCCGTGGCCAGCATGCCGGCCGGCATCTTCGCGGGCGACGTGGAGATCCTCCGCGGCGACCTGGGCCGCATCCTGTACGAGGCGACCAGGGACAGCACCGAGTACCTGTTCGGCGACTCGATCACCGGCCTGCGTCAGGACGCCGGGGGCGTGCACGTCACCTTCCGCCAGGCCGCGCCGCGCACCTTCGACCTGGTCATCGGGGCCGACGGACTGCACTCCGTCGTGCGCTCCCTGGCCTTCGGCGACCACCAGGACCCGGTCCACGACCTCGGCCTGTACGTCTCCATCTTCGGCGTGCCGGACCGCTACGGCCTGGATCACGAGGGCCTGCTGTACAGCGTGCCCGGCCGGACCGCGGCGATCTTCAGCGCGCCGGGCACCGATGGGGCGGTGGCGCAGTTCTTCTTCACGGCCCCGGACGGCAAGGCCATCGAGTACGACTACCACGACACCGCCCAGCAGCAGAAGATCCTGGCCGGCGCCTTCGAGGGCGTGGGCTGGCACGTGCCAGACCTGCTCGGGCAGATGCCCGCGGCGACCGATTTCTACTTCGACTCGGTGAGCCAGGTGCGGCTGGACCGGTGGTCGGCCGGCCGGGTCGCGCTCATCGGCGACGCGGGCTACGCCGCCGGGCCCGGCGGCAACGGCACCGGGACCGCGGTGGCGGCGGCGTACGTGCTGGCCGGGGAACTGGCCGCGGCGCGCGGCGACTACCGCACGGCGTTCGCCCGCTACGAGCACCTGCTCCGCGGTTACGTGGCCCGGGGCCAGAAGCAGGCCCGCGGCGGCCAGGACTTCCTCGCTCCGGCGACCGCGAAGAAGATCCAGCAGCGCAACCGGTTCTTCCGGACGCTGCCCTACCTGCCGACCAAGGGCCTGATCAGGTACCTGTCCACCAGGACCGCGACCGCCATCAAGCTGCCCGAGTACGCCTAGCCCCGCGAGCCAAAGGGCGCCGGCCCTGTCTGGACTCTGCTTTTCCCCACCCCAGGGGCGAGGAGCCTGCGACGAACGACGAGGCTAAAGGGCGCCCGGAGGCGAGCGGGGCAAAAATCGGGCATGCTTGCTGACGTGGAACCGCGGGTGTCGAGTCCGGTCCTGGTCGGCCGGTCGGATCAGCTTTCCGCGCTGGATGCCGCGCTGGCCGACGCGGGCCAGGGCCGTCCGTCGGCGGTCATGGTCGGTGGCGAGGCCGGGGTGGGAAAGTCCCGGCTGGTCAGGGAGTTCGCCGAGCGGTCACGTGACACTGGGGCGCGGGTGCTCATCGGCGGCTGCCTGGAACTCGGCGCGGATAGCCTGCCGTTCACCCCCTTCACCGCCGTGCTCCGCGAGCTCGTGCGCGAAGTCGGGGCGGCCGGCGTGGCCAGCCTGCTGCCCGGCGGCAGCAGCCCGGAGCTGGCCCGGCTGCTACCGGAATTCGGCACCCCGGCCGGGCCGGACCAGGGGGGCGAGGCGCGGGCCCGGTTGTTCGAGCAGATGCTCCTGGTCCTGGAGCGCCTGGCCGAAGCCGGTCCCGTGGTGCTGGTCATCGAGGACATGCACTGGGCCGACCAGTCCACCCGGGACCTGCTGGCCTTCCTGATCCGCAACCAGGGGTCGCTGGACGGCGTACTGATCGTGGTGACCTACCGGTCCGATGACCTGCACCGGACGCATCCGCTGCGGCCGCTGCTCGCCGAACTCGACCGCGTCGACTGGGTCACCCGGATGGATCTGGCCAGGCTCACCCGCCGGGACACCGGCCTGCTGGTGACGCAGATCACCGGCCGCGAGCCGGGTGAGAGCCTGCTCACGGCGGTGTACCGCCGTGCCGAGGGCAACCCGCTGTTCGTCGAGGCCCTGGTGGGTGACGGCGAACCCGGCGCCGGCCTGCCGGAATCCCTGCACGACCTGCTGATGGCGGGATTGCGACGGTTGCCGGATGAGACGCAGGAGCTGGTCCGGGTCGCGAGCGCGGGCGGCGAGCGGATCGGGCACGGCCTGCTGACCGCGGTAACCGGTCTTGACGGCGCCGCGCTCGGCCGGGCGCTGCGGCCGGCCGTGGCGGCCAACGTGCTGCTGGCCGAATCCGATGACTACGTGTTCCGGCACGCGCTGATCCGCGAGGCGGTGCACGACGAGCTGCTGCCCGGCGAGCGGGGCCAGGTGCACAGCCGGTTCGCCGAGGTCATCGCGGCCGATCCGGCGCTAGTGATGCCCGGGCGGGCCGCGGCCGAGCAGGCCTGGCATTGGTTCGCGGCGCACGACGCACCGCGGGCGCTAGTCAGTGCCTGGCAGGCGGCCGGCCAGGCCGACCGCGCGCTGGCGTACGCGGAGCAGCTGGCCATGCTGTCCCGGGTCCTCGAGCTGTGGGAGCAGGTGCCGGACGCCGCCGAGCGGATCGGCGCCGATCACGTCGCGGTGCTCGAGGAGGCGGTCAGGACCGCCGAACTGGCCGGGGAGGATGACCGGGGGATCATGCTGGCCCAGGCCGCGCTGAGAGAGATCGACACCGCCGCGGAGCCGGTCCGGGCCGCGCTTCTGCTCCAGGCCCGCGGCCATCTGAAGTATCACCTCGGCCGGGACGATTTCGCCGGGGACCTGCACGAGGCGGTCCGGCTGGTGCCCGCCGACCCGCCCAGCTCGGCCCGGGCCCGGGTCCTCGAAGCGCTGGCCCACTACACCCTGTACGTCCATAGCGGCTGGCATGACCCCGGACTGCGTGCGGTCGCCGAAGAGGCGGTGGCCACGGCGCGGCGCGCCGGTGACGCCGCTACCGAGGCGGCGGCGCTGGTCACCCTGTCCTGCGCCGAGCCGATCGGCGGGAACGTGGAGCGGATCCGGGCCATGCTGGCCGAGGCCAGGGCCGTCGCGTCGAGGGTGAACGCCTACCAGCCGCTGCTGGGCGCCGCCATTACCGAGTCGGACATGCTGGAGGGCGCAGGCCTGCACGAGGCGGCGGCCGCAGTGGCCCGGGACGGGCTGGGCACCGCCCGGGAACACGGGCTCGCCCGGACCTACGGCGCGGTGCTGGCCAACAACGTGGCCGAGGCGCTGGTGTCACTGGGCCGATGGGACGAGGCCGGCGAGGTCATCGAGCGGGCGCTGCGGCTTTTCCCGCCCCCGCTCAGCCAGTCGTGCCAGTGGCGGCTGGCCGGCGACATCGCGCTGGCCCGCGGCGACCTGCCCGCCGCGGCGGAATCCGTGGCCTCGATACGCTCCGTGCTCGACCAGGCCAGGTACCACGACCAGTATCATCTGCCGCTGATCCGGCTGGAGACCGAACTGCGGCTGGCTCAGCGGCGGCCGGCCGAGGCCCTGTCCGCGGTCGGGGACGCCCTCGATCGCCACGACATGCGGCCGAGCCCGCGTTACGCCTGGCCGCTGCTGGTGGCCGGTCTCCGGGCGTGCGCGGCCGCCGCCCGCGAGGACGCGCTCACGGCCACGGCCCCGGCGCTGCGCGACCGGCTGCGGGCCGAGGCGGCCACGCTGACCGCGGACGGGCTCGCGCAGCAGGCTCACCGGGTGACCTTCGCCGCCGAAGCAGAGGAGGCCGGATGGGACGACGCCGCGCGGGCGTGGGAAGCGGTCGGCCAGCCCTACCCGCTGGGGCTGGCCCTGCTGCGGGCCGCCGAGGCCACGCTGAACGGCGGCGACCGTGACGGCGGCGCCTCCCGGCTGAGCCGCGCCGCCGAGCTGGCCCAGCGGCTCGGCGCCCGGCCGCTGAGCGACGACATCGCCCTGCTCGCCCGGCGGGCCAGGATCCCGCTTGGACCGGACCGCGACGCGGACGCGCCGGTTCCCGAGCCGGACCGGCTGGGCTTGACGGCGCGTGAGTTCGAGGTGCTGCGGCTGGTCGCGGCCGGGCGCAGCAACCGCGAGATCGCCACCGAGCTGTTCATCTCGGCCAAGACCGCCAGCGTGCACGTGTCCAACATCCTCGCGAAGCTCAGTGTGAGCAGCCGCGGCGAAGCGGCCGCCGCCGCCCACCGGCTCCGCCTGTTCGACACCTTCCCGGCCGGGGACCCGGGGTCTTAGCTCAATGCCGTTCAGACCGCGTTCCATAGCTGATGACTTGGCGCGGCGGCCGCGCACGCCACGCATCGGCTTCCCGCTCACTCCAGCCCCAGACATCACACTGGCATCATCGCTGCACCGCATGAAACCGGCACAGTGTGACAACGTGCCGGTTCTATGCGGCTTGGTGTCACATCGTGCCGGTCCGGCTCGCGGCGGGTCTTAGTTGCCCGCGCGCCTGAGCCCGGGCCGACCAGCATCTAAGGACCCTTTGGCCTGCGAATACTAGGAAATCGCCCGATCCGCTAGCCCCCGCCTTAGCCGCATCCTCGATATAGAGCCAAGTTCGCCCCGAGGAGGCCGCGATGTTCCCCAACTCCGCCGTCGGCTACGACTTCGTCCAGGCCAGGATCGCCGAACTTCGTCACCAGGCCCGGCGCGCGGGCCTCGCCCGCGCCGCGGCGCGCTCCGCCCAGCCGGGCCGGCCGCGAGTCCCGGGGCGCCTCCGCCTCCGGCCCGTCCACCGGCACCGGACCGCCGCGGCCGCCAGCTAAGTCGGCTCAGCCAGCTCAGTCAATGAGGAGCCCGCCATGTCATCCAGGCTTTGTGATCTCAGCGTCAGCGCCACCCGGGCCGATGCGCTGTTCGCATCGGCACTGCAGCGCTCCGACAAACCCAGCCCCGGGCAGGTCCGGCAGGCGATCGCCGCGGCCGTCGCCGCCTATGGCGGCGCAGGCTGCGCGGCACGAGTCGCGCAGGCCTTCGGCGAGCACCCCGAGACCGCCGTCACCCGGATGCGCTGGGCCCGTACGATGATCGCCCGCGCCGTCCCTGCCACCTGCCTCGCCGCGTGAGCCGCCGGCTCACGCGGCCGTGCTCATGACGCTGGACCCGGCGTCCTGGTCTCGATGACGGCGAAGGTGGCGGGGGGCATCGTGACCGTGTCCTGCTTGATCGCGACCCCCGGGCTTGACGCGGCGAGCACGCCGGTGCCGCGCTGCCCGAGCGGCAGCCGGACGGCCTTGCCGCCGAGGTTCGCCGCGATCCGCAGGCGACCCCGCCGGACCAGCAGCCAGCGCGCATCCTCGTCGAAGTCCGCCTGCACCCGGTCCAGCCGTGGATCGGTCAGCTCGGGCCGGGCCCGGCGCAGCGCGATCAGCTCCCGGTACCAGGCGTGCAGGCCGAGGTACGGCTCGCGGTGCGGCTGCTCCCAGTCGAGCTTGGAGCGCAGGAAGGTCGCCTCGTCCTGGGGGTCGGGCACGTCGGCCGCGTCCCAGCCGTGCCCAGCGAACTCGTTCTTGCGGCCCTCGGCGACGGCCTGGGCCAGCCAGGGATCGATGTGGTCGGTGAAGTACTGCCACGGGGTGTCGGCGCCCCACTCCTCGCCCATGAACAGCATCGGGGTGTAGGGCGAGGTCAGCACCAGGCCGGCGCCGACCTTGAGCAGCTCCGGTGACAGCGAGGCGGCGATCCGGTCGCCGGTGGCCCGGTTGCCGATCTGGTCGTGGTCCTGCAGGTAGCCGAGGAAGCGGTGGGCAGGCACCCGGAACACGTCGACCTGGCGCCCGTGCGTGCGGCCGCGGAACGCGGACCAGATGCCGTCGTGGAAGAACACCCGGGTGTAGGTCTTGGCCAGCGCCGCCAGCGACCCGAAGTCGCAGTAGTAGCCCTGCCGTTCGCCGGTGATCGCCGCGTACACCGCGTGGTGGAAGTCGTCGCTCCACTGCGCGGCCAGGCCGTACCCGCCCGCCTCCCGGGAGGTGACCAGGCGGGGGTCGTTGGTGTCGGACTCGGCGATCAGGATCAGCTCGCGGTTGAGCCAGGCGGCGAGGGCGTGCACCTCGGTGGCGAGTTCTTCGAGGAAGTGCAGGGCGCGGTGGTCCTCCAGCGCGTGCACCGCGTCCAGCCGCAGCCCGTCCAGGTGGTAGTCGCCCAGCCACATCAGCGCGTTGCCGATCAGGAACGCGCGCACCTCGTCGGATCCGGGCTGGTCCAGGTTTACCGCGGGCCCCCAGGGAGTGACGTGCGCCTCGGTGAAGTACGGCCCGAAGGCGTCCAGCCGGTTGCCGATGCCGACGTGGTTGTACACCACGTCGAGCAGGACGGCCAGGCCGCGCGCGTGGCAGGCGTCCACGAACCGCTTGAGGCCGTCCGGCCCGCCGTACGGCTCGTGCACCGCCCACAGGTTGATCCCGTCATAGCCCCAGCCGTGCCGTCCGGGGAACGCCGCGACCGGCATCAGCTCCACCGTGTGGACGCCGAGGTCGCGCAGGTGGCCGAGCCGTCCGATGGCGGCATCCAAGGTGCCGTCGGCGGTGAACGTGCCGACGTGCATCTCGTAGATCACCGAGCCGTGCAGCGGGCCGCCGCGCCAGCTGCGGTCGGTCCAGCGGAAGGCGGAATGATCGTAGGTGCGGCTCGGGCCCTTGATGCCGAACGGCTGGCGCGGGGAGCGCGGATCAGGCAGCAGCTCGCCGTCATCAAGCCGGAACCCGTAGTCGATGCCGGCCGTCACGTCAGGGACGTCCGCGCTCCACCAGCCGGTGCCGCCGTCGGCGTCCTCCCTGCTCATCGGGTAGCGCTGGCCGGCGACCTCGACGTCGACCCGGCCCGCGGCCGGGGCCCAGACGCTGAACGCGGTCACCTGATGCTGCCGTCGGCGTACTCCTGGAGCTCGGAGTCCCAGACCCGGTCCGGGATGAGTAGCGCCACCGGGAGCCGCCTGGTCAGCTCGTCCAGGGGCGGCCGCAGGCCCGCGTGCCTGACCCCGGTGAACACGTCGCGCCAGTGCAGTTCGGGCAGCGGCAGGGCGGTGTCGGCCCAGCCGCCGCGTCGCCGCAGGCCGGCGGGCAGCCGGGTGACGACCGTGACCGCGTGGCCGCCGCGCACGAAGGCGAACGCGTGCCCGGCCGCCGGTCCTTCGGCGGCTAGCGGGGTGTAGCTGCCGGCGAACCAGTCCGCGTGGTCGCGCCGCAGCCGCAGAGCGCGCGAGGTCACCAGGAGCTTCTCCGCGTCCAGGCCGCCCCCGAAGGCCGCCTGGTCCGGGTTGGCGTCGAGCGCGGTCAGCAGCCGCTGGCGGCGCTGGTAGTCGACCGGCCTGCGGTTGTCCGGGTCCACCAGGGACAGGCCGGTCAGCTCGCAACCCTGGTAGACGTCGGCCACGCCGGGCATGGTGAGCTGCACCAGCTTCGCGCCGAGGGTGTTCACCCGCGCGTCCGGCGCGATCCTGGCCACGAAGCCGGCGATCGCGGCGGTCAGTTCCGGGTCGCCGAGCACGGCGCCGGCCAGGCCGAGCACCGCCGACTCGTAGCCCGGGCGGCGCAGCGTCCAGGACGTCCGCGTCTTGGCCTCGTGCATCGCCTTGTCGAGGTACTCGTCCAGCCGTTCCGGTCCGATCAGCCAGGCGCCGGCCAGGGTCTGCCACATCAGGTATTCCAGGTCGGGTTCTGGGGCGCGCTCCGTGGCCTCGGCCACGGCCCCGTCGGTGAGCCACCGGGCCAGGCCGTGCCACTCGGCCACGTGATGTCCCCAGTCCTGCGGCCATTCGGCCAGCACCGCCAGCCTGGCCCTGACGTCTTCCTGGCGCTTGGTGTCGTGGGTGGACAGCGTGGTCATGGTGGCCGGCCAGCGCCGGGCCAGGCGCCCGGCGGTGGCGTGGAACTCGGCCGGGCTGACGCCGAAGATATCGGGGTCGCCGCCGACCTCGTTCAGCGCGACCAGCTTGGACCAGCGGTAGAACGCGGTGTCCTCCACGCCCTTGGCCAGCACCGGGCCCGTCGTCTGGCCGAACCGGACGATCAGCTCGTCCCGGGCGGCCCGCTGATCCGGGTCGGCGGTCACCTCGCCCAGGCCGAGGACCGCCGCGCGCACCGCGTCCAGCGCCGGGTGCAGGTACTCGTCCAG
>WNGJ01016758.1_pt1 | contig 15120 bp, 11 predicted proteins | sample 5400611 | NCBI WGS metagenome assembly WNGJ01 (sample SAMN13153375, study PRJNA577476) | soil metagenome | isolation source: 40 cm soil or saprolite under Garry oak tree replicate 1 | place: USA:California | collected 2016-06-15
GGGCGAGAAGCGGGAGTACATCGACCAGGAGCACTGGATCGACTACGCCCGGCGCTTCTCGATCAAAGACCTCCGCTACCTGACCTACAAGGCGCGCGAGGTCTGGGACGCCGAGGGTTTTGAGAAAGACAACGAAGAGGACTACGAGCGGCGCTACCTGCACCTGAGCGAGTTGGGTCGCATGTACAAGCTGGACGCCCTTCTGGATCCCCAGGGTGCGGCGGCGCTGAGGGCGGCCCTCGACAGCCTCAACCAACCCCTGGGTGAGGACGACGTCCGCTCCCCCAAGCAGCGCCGCGCCGACGCCCTGGTCGAGATCGTCCACCACGCCCTCGACCAGGGCACGCTGCCCCGGCGCAACGGGGTCCGGCCCCACATCAACGTCAACACCAGCATCGAAGCCCTGAAGGGCGAGCTGGGCACGGCCTTCACCTCCCCGCTTGCCGGGGAGGTCGGCGCGCAGCGCCGGGTGGGAGGATCCGAGCTTGATAACGGAATGCCGGTCTCGAGCAAGACCGTGCAGCGGCTGGCCTGCGACGGAACCCTGTGCCGGGTCCTCAAGGCGGACTCGGTGGTGGTCGACGTCGGCCGGGCGACACGTGCGGTCTCGCCGGCGCAGTGGCGAGCGCTCAAGGCTCGGCATCGCAGCTGCGCGGCGCCGGGGTGTGACCGGCCGATCAATTGGACCAGCTCCCATCACGTCGAGTTCTGGTCTCAAGGCGGAAAGAGCAACCTCTCCAACCTTCTCCCTCTTTGTTACTTCCACCATCGCCTGGTCCACGAAGGCGGATGGCAGGTGGTCAGGGCGGGCGAGGGAGTGAAGTTCATTCCTCCGGACCGCGTGATTCCCAAACGGGTCCGCGGACCGGGGATGCGCTGGGCGGCCTGAGGCGATGGATCGTCGAACGTAGTGAGTTCTCAGCCACCAGACGTCCGCGGAACCAGACCTCTTCCGGAAGCGGCTGTAGGCGAAGCGCCTCGGACCACGTCGGCACCGGGAGCAGTTGCAGGTCGGCGCGCGCTCCCGGCCGCAGGCCGTAATCGCTTAGCCGCATTGTCTTCGCCGGCGCCTCGGTGACGGCACGCAGGGCGAAGTCAAGGTCTGCGTTCGTGGTCAGGTGCGCGGCGTGTGCCGAGATCATCGCCACCTCGAGCATCGAGCCACGGCCGAAGGGATAGAAGCCGTCCTTTACGCAATCTTGTCCGAAGAGCACGTTCACCCCGGCGGCACGCAGCTCTCCGATGCGCGTTGTGCCACGACGGATCAGGCCCCGGTCCTGGCGTCCCTGTAAGACGAGATTCGTCACCGCATTGGCGGCGATCGTGATCTCCGCGCGCAGGCATTTGTCGATCACGCCATCGGCGTACTGCTGGTCGGCGGCGGCCAGCGAGCACACATGGCCAGCGCATACACGGCCGATGTATCCGCGGCGCAATGCCTCGTCGGCGACCATTTCCAGGGTGCGCACGCCGCCATCGTCTGCCTCGTCGACATGCATGTCGAGGTCGCGGCCGAAGCGCTCGGCGAGATCGAAACATAGTCGAACGTGCTCACGCTGCGAGGCCTCGTCATGTTCCCAGTGGGGCATCCCGCCGACGACGTCCGCGCCGGCTTCCAGAGCCGCCACCATCAGGTCGTAGGCTCCGGGGTCACGGAGCAGGCCCTCCTGCGGGAATGCGATCGTGCACACCTCCGCGATATCGGCGCTGTCGGCTGCTGCCGCCATCACCCCTTCCAGCGGGACCAGCCCGCCAATCGTGTCGACGTCGACGTGCGAGCGCAGCCGGGTCGTGCCGAGGCGGACCGACTCCTCGATCACGCTTCGCGCCCGGGCTCGCACGTCGTCGGACGTATAGCGCCGCTTTCGCTCGTGGATCGCGTCGATCGCGCCCCGCAGGGTGCCGTCGTGCTCGCTCAGCTCGTCGCGAATCAGGGCCTTGTCAAGGTGTACGTGGCCGTCGATAAAGGCTGGGAGCACCAGCTTTTCCGAGCAGGTCAGGACTTCGGCCACCCCGGCCGCGGCGCCCCGACGCACCTCCACGATGCGGTCGCCTTCGACCACGATGTCGGCCAGGTCACCGTTGGCGAGACGGACATCTTGCAAAGCCCACACGGCGGGCTACCATAGCGCGGGGCCCGGCCGCTGAGTCGGGGGCCGGGGCGCATTGTGGGAGGGCGCCATGGCGGTTGCAACTGGGAAGCGCGAGCGTGACGTCGTCTATCCCGAGGACCGGCTGCCGTGGCCGCAGACGATCCTCATGGGCCTGCAGCACGTCATGGCGATGTTTGGCGCCACGGTATTGGTGCCGCTGATCCTCGGCTTCAATCCCAACACGGTCATCTTTTTCAGCGGCGTCGCCACCTTGATCTTTCTTGTCGTAACCGGCTTCAAGGTGCCCAGCTACCTGGGTTCGAGCTTCTCGTTCATCGGCTCGGTGCTGGCCGTGCAGGGAGCCCAGAATCCCAATCACGGACTGGCTTATGCCGGGATCGTGATGGCCGGGATCATCTACCTCGCCATCGGCGGCATCGTGCACGTCGTCGGGGTGAACCCGATCCGGTTCTTGCTGCCTCCGGTGGTGACAGGCACGGTCGTTGCGGTCATCGGCCTCGCGCTTGCCAGCGCGGCGACCGGCAACTACGCCGGCGAGCCGTTCACGGCCACGGTTACGCTCCTCGCCGCAGTCGCGGCCGCTGTCTACCTGCGCGGCTTTCCGCGCTTGCTGCCGGTGCTGATCGGCATCGTGGTCGGCTATCTCGTATCGATCGTCTATCCGCCATGCGCCGGAGCCAAGTCCGCCTGCCACATCGACTTCAACGCCATCGGCCAGGCCTCGATCCTCGGTGTGCCAACCTTCAGCTTTCCCGACTTCAGCCAGTTCGGCACCACGCTGAGCCTGTTCTTCTTCATCCCGGTCATCCTCGTGGCCGAGAACGCCGGCCACGTCTATGCGATCAGCGGCATCATGAAGCGCGACCTCAGCCACATGCTGGGCCGAACCTTCATCGGGGACGGCCTCGGCACGACGATCAGTGGCCTGCTGGGCGGCGCCGGGGAGACGACCTACGCGGAGAACATCGGCGTGATGGGCATCACGCGCGTCTTCTCCATCATGGTGTTCGTTGTCGCAGCTGTGACAGCGATCCTGCTTGGCTTCATCCCGATCTTTGGCGCGCTCGTGCGCAGCATCCCGGTCAGCGTGCAGGGGGGCATCGAGATGTACCTGTTCGGCCTCATCGCGGTCATCGGGGGCAAGATCTGGGTCGACGCGCGGGTCGACTTCTCCAAGCGCGCCAACCTTGCCGTGGCCGCGATCCCGCTTGTCATCGCGGCGGGCATCCCGGCCACCCAGGCGATCCCGATCCACCTTGGAGGACTCACCCTGACCTTCAACAATCTCGGCCTGGGCGCGTTGAGCTCGATCGTCCTCTATCAACTGCTGCGGCCCGGTCACGTCCGGGACCAGGAGGCCGAACCCGCCGAGGTCGTGGCGCGAGAGTAGCCGAGCGCCGTGGTAGAACTGAGGTGAGTTGAACCCAGCGTTCCTCCAGCTGCCGGCGGCTTTCGGATTGGCGGGCGCGACCGGGCTCAATGCCACCCTGCCGCTGCTGATAGTGAGCCTGCTGGCGCGGCTGGGCCTGATCCACCTGGCTCCGCCGTACGACGCGCTCGGCTCGGATATCGCCTTCTACGGGCTGCTGGTTCTTGCGGTGATCGAGTTCACAGTCGACAAGGTGCCGGCGCTCGACTCGATCGGTCACGCGGTGATGCTGCCCGTCGCAGCGGCAGCCGGCGCGATCTTGTTTGCCTCTCAGACCGGAGCCGTGAGCTCGGTGAACCCGGGCCTGGCCGTGCTCGTCAGCGTGCTCGCCGGCGGAGGTACGGCGGCGACCGTGCACGTGACCCGGGCAGCTATCCGTCCTGTGGCCAACATGGGCCTGCTGGGCCCGCCGCTTTCGCTGCTGGAAGATGCGTCGTCTGCGGTTCTGTCATTCGCGTCGGCGTTGATCCCGATCCTGGTTCCGTTCTTGCTCCTGCTGCTGGCGCTGGGTGCGATGTTGCTCTGGGAGCGCCGCCGCAACGTCCGACCGTCGACTACCGGCGCGCGCTGATCAGTCATTCTTTGGCGCGTGGCGCGTAACCGCGTGGGGTCCCCGGCCCGCGACGCGACGGCGCAGGACGAGCTCCGCCGCAAGCTCCGCGCAGGCAACCTGCCCGAGGACCTGCTCAAGCCGGGCAGGGATGTGGTTCTTCAGTTCGGCGAGCGTAAGCTGACTCGAGACGAGCTACTCGCCAAGGCAGATCACGTCGCCGGTGGCCTGGGACGCGAAGGCGTCAAACCCGCCGATCGGATTGCAATCTATGCGGCCAACTCGCTCGAATGGGTGATCGCGTACCTCGGCGTCCAGCGCGCCGGTGGATGCGCGGTGATGATGAATCCGGACTACCACTCCGCCGAGGCGGAGCACATCCTGCACGACTCGGAGCCGGTGCTTGTCATCGCGGACAGCCCGCGCGCGGAAACCGTGCAGAAGCTCGGATATAGAGTCGTCCCGATCGAAGACCTGCCGCGCGGCGATGCGCCGCCGATGCCCAGGCTCACACCCGAAAGCCCGGCCGCCATCCTCTACACGTCCGGCACCACCGGACGGCCAAAGGGGGCGCTTCTCGACCACGGCAACTTCCTCGCGCAGGGCCGCGGTGCGATCGAGGTCTGGCGCTGGAGCTCGCGCGACGTCCTCGTTCACGCTTTGCCGCTTTTCCATCTGCACGGCCTTGGCATGGGCCTGCATGGGACCCTGCTCAGTGGGGCCAGCGCAACGCTGTTGCCGTTCGCGCCGCACGCGGTGGTGGCCGAGCTGACGCGCGAGGATGATCGGCGCGGGACGATGTTCTTTGGGGTCCCGTCGATGTACCAGGGGCTTTGCGACTGGCTCGAGGATCATCCGGCCGACCTCTCGGGCGTACGAGTTTTCGTTTGTGGATCGGCGCCGCTGACGCCCGCGCTCTTCGATCGATGCAAACGCCTTCTCGGCCAGGCGCCGGTCGAGCGCTACGGCATCACGGAGGGTGGCATCGTGGTCACCAATCCATACGACGGCCCGCGTCAGCCAGGCCGCGTGGGTTACGCATTTCCCGGAGTCGAGGTGAGGCTTGGCGAGCTTGACGAGGTGCTGCTCAAGGGCGGCCAGGTCTTCGGGGGTTACTGGCGCAATCCCGAAGCAACGAGCGAGGCGTTCACTCCGGAAGGCTTCTTCCGCACGGGCGACATTGGTGAGATCGGGGAGGACGGCACGCTCGCGATCCGTGGCCGCATCAAGGAGCTGATCATCACCGGAGGCTTCAACGTCTATCCCCGTGAGGTGGAGCTGGTGCTGGAGGCGCATCCCGCGGTGCTCGAGGTCGGGGCGAGGAGGTCACCGCCTTCGTCGTGCCGTCAGGGTCGAAGCCCCTGGTCGAGAGCGAGCTCATCGAGTTCGCCCATGAGCAGCTCGCGGCCTACAAATGTCCGAAGCGGGTGATCATCGTGGACAAGCTGCCCCGCAACGCGATGGGCAAGGTGCAGCGCTCGGAGCTGACGTCGCCGGCGTCATGAGATTCCTCGACCTCACACAGGACTTCTCGCTTCATACACCCGCCTTTGCGGGGTATCCAGGGCCCGAGATCAAGTGGATCAAGCACCTCGCTTTCGATCGCGCTGGCGGCCAGGAGATCACGATGACGCTTCACGTGAGCACGCACCTGGACGCACCGGCGCATTTCATGACCGGTGGCAAGTTCATCGGCGACCTGCCGCTCGATTTCCTCGTCGGTACGGCATGCGTGGTCGACCTCCAGCGCATGGGCGTGGGCGATTACGACATTTACGGACCGGAGCATTTCGAGCGTTGGGAGAGGGACACCGGGCTCAAGATCGAGCACGGCGACATCCTCGTCATCCGCACCGGCTATCACCGCTACTACCCCGAGAACTGGACCGACCGCTCGCGGGTGGATGAGACCAGATATTTCATCCGCCATCCCGGGCCCACCCGCGATTTCGCGGAGTGGGTGCTGAAGCGTGGCGTGAGGTGGATCGCGATCGATGCCGGCAGCGCTGACCATCCGATGAACACTGTCATCCGTCGCATCCGCGCCGATGAGGCGGAGGAGGCGGAGAAAAAACTCGGCCGCAGCCTCGACGAAATCTTTCCGAAGGCCGACTACCAGATCATGCACACGCTGCTCTTTCCACACGACGTGGTCCACATCGAAAATCTCGGCGGGCAGCTGGACGAGGTGCTCGATCGAAAGGTGCTTTTCGGGTGCTTCCCATGGCGCTTTCAGGGCGGCGAGGCCGCGCTGTGCCGCGCCGTCGCGATGCTTGAGTAGTCCGAGTGAAGCCGCCGCCGTTCGAGTATCACGCGCCAACCTCCGTCGATGAGACCTGCTCGTTGCTGGGCTCGCTGGAGGAAGCGAAGGTGCTGGCGGGCGGCCAGTCGCTGGTGCCGCTGTTGAACTTCCGCCTCGCCCGGCCGGCGCATCTGATCGACATCAATCGCATCGATGGGCTGGACCGGATCTATGAGAGAGATGGGGGCGTCGCGGTGCAGGCGCTGGCGCGCCAGGCCGCGGTGGAGGACTCGGAGCTGATCGCGCGCATCTGTCCTCTGTTGAAGGATGCCATGAGACTCGTCGCTCATCGCGTCGTCCGCAACCGCGGCACGGTGTGCGGCAGCCTCGCCCACGCGGACCCGGCCTCGGAGCTGCCGGCGATACTGCTTGCGCTGGGCGGGAATGTGACGGTCGTGTCTCGGCGCACGCAGCGAGTGATCGCAGCCGACCAGCTGTTCACAAGCGTCTTCGAGACGTCGCTCGCCGCCGACGAGCTGCTGGCCGAGGCGTGGTTTCCAGCCTTCAACGGACCTTCGGCGATCCTCGAGGAGTCACGCCGCCACGGCGACTTTGCTCTCGCGGGCGTTGTTCGCGCTGGGGACGCGCTCGCGTTGTTCGGTGTCGCGTCGAGGCCAGTGCTGGCAGATCGCCGCGACCCGACCCATGGCCTCCAGCCAAGTGGTGATCTCGAGGCCACGCCCGACTTCCGGCTGCACCTCGTCCGCGTCCTGACGGAGAAGGCCTTCGCCGCATGAAGGTCAACGGCGTCAGTCACCCGGCGCCGACCGATCCGCGCCGCCTCCTCTCGGACCATCTCCGCCACGATCTCGGCCTGACCGGGACGCACGTCGGCTGCGAGCACGGCGTATGTGGCTGCTGCACGGTTCTGCTGGACGGTGCGCCGGTGCGGTCGTGCCTGATGCTCGCGGTCCAGGCCGAGCGTCATGAGGTGACGACCATCGAAGGCCTCGCCCGCGACCAGGCCCCGCTGCATCCCGTGCAGCAGGCGTTCCACGAATGCCACGGCCTGCAGTGCGGGTTCTGCACGCCGGGGTTCGTGATGTCCGTCGTCGGCCTGCTCGCGCAGCATCCCAGTCCTTCAGCGCAGGAGATCGAGGAAGGTATCGCGGGCAACCTGTGCCGCTGCACGGGCTATGCGTCGATCCGGCGCTCGGTGCTCCGAGCCGCAGCGCTGTCTTCCCCACTTGTGGGGAAGCGCCGGGATGGGGCCGAGTGACCACACGTTGGTTCGGCGCCCCCGTGCAGCGCGTCGAGGATGACCGTTTGCTCCGCGGTCATGGCCGCTTCACCGACGATATCGGCGAAGACGCGCTGGAGTGCTGTTTCGTGCGCTCGCCGTATGCGCATGCGCGAATCACATCGATCGATGCCGCCGCCGCGCGCGCGATGCCCGGCGTGGTCGCCGTCTACACGGCCGCCGATCTCCCGTTTGGGGATGTGGACCTCCCGCTCCTGATCCCGCATCCCAACCTGACGCACGGCCGCACGCAGCGCTGCCTCGCATCGGACATCGTGCGCTACTCGGGCGAGGCGGTCGCATTCGTGGTCGCGGAAAACAGGTACCTGGCCGAAGACGCGGCCGAGCTCGTGCAGGTCGAGTACGAGCCGCTGCCGGTCGTGATCACGCCCGAGGTGGCCGCGCGCGCGGAGAACCTGGTGCACCAGGACGTGCCCGGCAACATCGCGGCAGAGATGCTGCAGGAAGTTGGCGACGTGGACGCGGCCATGGAGGCGGCGCCGCGGCGGAAGCGGCTGCGGTTTCGCTACGAGCGCGGGGCAGCAAGCCCGATGGAGGCGCGAGCGGTGTGGGCACGCTGGTCGCCCGAAGAGCGCAAGCTCACGGTCTACGACTCGACCCAGTCGCCGACCTCGATCCGCGGCGGCCTGGCGGTGCTTTTCAGCCTGCCCGAGTCGAGCGTCGACGTCATCGCCCCCGACGTGGGCGGCGGTTTCGGACCCAAGATCATGCTGTTCTACCCTGACGAGCTCCTCGTGCCTTACGCGGCGATGCAGCTCGGACGCCCCGTGAAGTGGACCGAGGACCGGCAGGAGCACTTCACCGCCGTCAACCAGGAGCGCGGCCAGGTGCACGAGGTCGAGGTCGGGTTTGACGACGAAGGCCGTCTGCTCGCCTTGCATGACGACTTCCTCCACGACGGCGGTGCGTACACGCCTTACGGAATCATCCTGCCGATCATCACGTCTGCCCAGGTGCCCGGGCCGTACCGCGTCCCCAACTACCGCGTCCGGTTTCGCGACCTGTACACGAACGCCGTTCCGACTTCGCCTTATCGCGGCGCGGGCCGGCCGCACGCATGCTTCGTGATGGAGCGCACGCTCGACGCGATCGCGGCGGACCTCGGCATCGATCGCATCGAGGTGCGGCGCCGCAACCTGATCCAGGCCGGCGACTTTCCATACGATGTTGGCGTCGCCTGGCAAGACGGCAACACGGTGGTTTACGACAGCGGCAACTACCCGGTGCTGCTCGACAAGGCGATCGCGCTGCTGGGCCCGAAGCCGGCCGGCGACCACGTCGGCATGGGCATCGGCATCTACGTGGAGGGCACCGGCGTCGGCCCGTATGAAGGCGCGCATGTCCAGGTCCTGGTGTCGGGGAAGGTGGTGGCCGCGACCGGAATCCCGAATCAGGGCCAGGCCCACGCCACGGTATGGGCCCAGGTCGTGGCCGACGAGCTCGGCGTCGACGTGAAGGATGTCGAGATCACCAGCGGCGACACGCGGCGCTTCCCGTGGGGAGTGGGAACCTTCGCCTCGCGGGGCGCCGTCACGGCGGGCAACGCGATGCATGTCGCGGCGCGCATGGTCGCCGACAAGGCCAGGCAGATCGCGGCCGATCACCTCGAGGCGGACCCCGCCGACCTGGAGCTCGCCGGCGGTCGCGTTCGCGTCAAGGGGTCTCCCGATCGCGGCATGCCGCTCGGCGCCGTGGCGGTCCTCTCCAACCCGGTGCGCTATGCATTCGGCGGGGGCACCGAGGCGGCGACCCAGTTCGCCGCTAAACCGCGCCCGGGTCCGCCGCTTCAGGACGGAGAGCAGCCCGGCCTCGAGGCGACCGGCTACTACAGCCCTCCCGGCTCGACGTGGGCGTCAGGCTGCCACGCGGCGTACGTGCGAGTCGACCCCAAGACATTCCGCCTCGAGATCCTCAAATACGTGGTCGTGCACGACTGTGGCCGCGTCATCAACCCGCTCGTTCTCCAGGGCCAGATCGAGGGTGGGGTCGCGCAGGGGATCGCGGGCGCCTTCTACGAGCGGCTTGCGTACGACGAGGACGGCCAGCTGCGCAACGCCTCGTTCATGGAATTCTTGATGCCTTACGCAACTGAGATCCCGGCCATCGAGATCGACCACATCGAGACGCCGTCGCCCCTGAATCCGCTAGGCGTGAAGGGGGCGGGAGAGGCCGGGGTGATCCCGGTCGGGGCGGTGATCGGGTCGGCGATCGAAGAGGCGCTCGGCGTGCCGATCACTGAGATGCCGCTCTCACCTCTGAAGCTCTACGAGCTTTCTAAGGCCCACCCGACGTAGAGATCTTCACCACAGCCTGACCGCGGTTCAGGCCTCGGCCCTCACGACCGCGGCCACGATGTTGCCTCCCGGCGGGCCCTGGTGGGAGTTGCGCTCCCCTCCACTCACGTAGTTGGTGGTCCGGCCTGTCACCGACGCGACCAGCATCCCGCCCAGCGCCTTCCCGATCTGGTAGGCGTCGGCGTCGTCGAGCAGCGTGATCCGCTGCCCGCGCACCTGGTCGCTGCCAGGAATGACCGACTTGGCGAACACGTGGACCAGACGCGGCAGGTCGGACTCGTCCGGCAAGCCCTCCTTGAAGCGCAAGCCGGCCGAACGAAGTGCGTTCCGCACGCCCTCCGCGTCGATGAAGTCGCGCGTCACCGAGTGGCCGATGCGGAGCGGGCTTTGCGAATTATTCGAGTTGCCGAAGACAACCACCTCGCCGTGACGCTTCTCGCCTCCGGACGACGTCATCGCAACCTCTGAATAGAGGTCCCAGTTGCGCCTGACCACGTCATCCGAAAGCGATGACTCAGGGACCTCGCCCAGCGCCATCGCCACCCCCAGCGCCGCCGCATCATTCGCGTACGCACCCGCGCCTTCAGGACCGAACGTGAGGTCGTGCGAGACCACGGTCTTGCCGCGGGATTCGGCGTCCTTGATGCTCCCGGTGGTCAAGCCGGGCACCTTGACCATCACCAGGTGGACATCCTGCGGATCGTTCAGTGCCGCGTCGGTCATCGCGCGCTGCGTGGCTACGGCGACCTTGCGGATCATGCCCATCCGGCCGACCTCCTCCGGGGCGATCGCGTCCGAGCCTGCCCGGCCGACCACGAGCCGCTTGTCGTCGTCGCGGCCGCGATCGGGAGCCTCCACCCATTCGCGCGTCACAGCCGCGATGTGCGGCGTGATCACGCCGGGGCAACCGCCGGAGAGGACGAAGATGACATGCTTCGCGACCTCGTCTGTCGGGATGCCGAGAAACCGCGCGGTCCACTCGCGGAGCGCCACATCGGCCCACACGCGGCCCCAGTCGTCGTGCGCTCCTGTGCCCTCGGTCTTGCCGACCAGCGCGACCAGCGTGTCCGGTTTGATCTTTCCTGAGTTGGCGAGCTGCTGGAGGCCTGACGTATCCGCCGGGGTGGCGGAGGGGCAGACGAACATTTCGACGCGCTGAACCTTCATCCGCTCACCTCCAGGCGTTCAATCCAGACCAGGGGGACGCTGGAACCCAAACCCCGGCATCCGCTCCAGGTCTTCGGCGAAGTCGAGCAGCTCGTACTCCTGAGCAAATCGCCCCACCAGCTGCACCCCCACCGGCAAACCGTCATGTAATCCAGCCGGGATGGAGATCGCCGGCGTGCGCGCGAATGTGACGGGCAGCACAAATTGGACGTAGCGCGCCCACTCGTCGCCGAGAAACGGCGGCACCCTCTCGATCGCCATGGGGAGAAGGCCCAGGGTCGGCGTGAGCAGGAAGTCGTAGCGCGTTTGAAGGGGGACGGCGACGGCGAGATTCGCCGCCTCCGTCGCCGACTCAAACGCGCGGAAATACTCCATCGCGGTGAGGCTGCGGCCCTCTTCGGCGAGCTTGCGAATGCCGGGTCCGAACGTCGATAGGTCGGCGGGGAAGCTCGCCATGCTCGCGCGCCGCACGACACCGTATCCCTCAGTCACGGGTCCGGGATTCCACCTGATCTCTTCGATCTCATGCCCAGCCTCTTCGAGAGCCGTCGCGGCGCGACGGCAGGCTTCCTGACACCCCGGGTCAGCGCCGGCGTATGCGGTGCCGACCAGGAATCGCCGCTTCGCCGAAGCTCCGTTCGGCCGGGTCGCGGTCATCACCGAAAACAGGAGCCTCGCGTCCGCGACCGTGCGCGTCATCGGGCCTCTCGACTGCAGCACCGTGACGTCGACTTCCTCAGAAGGCACGCGGTCCGGGGTCGGTCGCAGGCCGACGACGCCGCAGCACGAGGCGGGAATGCGTATCGATCCGCCGGTGTCGCCGCCCAAGGCCACCGACGCCATCCCGGCCGCGACCGCCGCTCCGCTGCCGCCGCTCGAGCCGCCGGGGGTGATGCCGTCACGCCAGGGATTCTGGGTCGCGGGAAAGATCATGTTCGTGGTCCCGATCGACGCGGCCAGCTCGGGGAGGTTGGTCTTGCCGAGGATCGCCATCCCGGCCGCCCTGGCTCGTGCGACGGGCACCGCGTCCTGGTTGGCGATCCTGTCGCGCCACGACGACGTGCCGTACGTGTAAGGCATGCCCGCCACCGGCTGGCTGTCCTTCACGGCCAGCGTCACGCCAGACGACGAACGGGCGCCGTGGTCGACGTGGATGTACGCGTGAACGCGTGAATCGAAACGATCGATCGCGTCGAGATGTGCATCGACCACCTCTTGAGGCTTGAGGTTGCCGGCGCCCACCCTCTGAGACGCGTCCGAGGCCGAGAGCCAGCGCACCGATGCCTCGATCACAGCTCGTCAACCACCGATTGAATGATGCTCTCGAACAGGTTGGCGGCCGTGCCGATCCCGAAGCCGACCACACGCCGGAGGTCGAAGGTCTCATCGGCGGAATCGGACATCACCCGGAGGGCTGACCACGGCAAGCCGTTCAGATGTGCAACCTGTGCCACCGCCGCGGTCTCCATGTCGATGCAGGCGGCGTCGGGAAAATCCTTCACGAGTCCTCCTCGAACGGCCCGTGAGCTGACGATCCGGTCCCCGGTAAGCACCAAACCCGGACGCGCGTCCTTGGACTCAAATCGCGCCGCGATCAGCAACTTTTCGGCCACCGCTGCATCGGCAGCGATGATCGCAAGCCCAAGCCCGGGGATGACGCCTTTCGCGGCGGTCAACGGCCTGCCGTCCATGTCGTGCTGCACCGCGCCTGTCGCAACGATGACCTGGCCCGGGCGGGCGTCGTCCTCGACGCCGCCGGCAAGCCCGATTGCGATCACGCATCGGGGCTTGAAGACATCGCACGCGTACTGGGCCGCCATCGCCGCGGCGACCTTGCCCACACCCGCCACCATGACGACCAACCCGCCGCTATCCCAGACCGAGAGTCGTGGTCCGACACTCTCCGACCGCGGCATCCTTCGGACGAGCGCGTGAGCCTCCTCCTGGAGCGCGGCGATCACCGCGACCGGCCGCAATTCAGGCATGGGACATGGCGGGCTCCCCCAATCGCCGCCGCATCGGACCCAGTCCGACGGCCATTGGCATCCTAGAACGTACGTCCGCGCAGCCGCCTACCGCCGGCGGTAGGCCAGGTGAAAACGAGCGGACCGCCCTTGCGTTTGGCCGAATACACGGGATCAACTCGCGCTGCTCATGCCGACAAGGAAGGGCTTCGGCTCATCAATGCCTTCTGGCGGGCGGCCAACTACATCTCGGTGGGACAGATTTACCTCCTCGACAATCCGCTGCTCAAGCGGCCGCTCAGCCTCGAAGACATCAAGCCGCGGCTGCTGGGGCACTGGGGCACGACGCCAGGCCTCAACCTGATCTATGCGCACGCCAACCGCGTGATCAAGAACCGCGACCTCGACGCGATCTACATCATGGGCCCGGGCCACGGAGGGCCGGCCGGCGTGGCGAACGCCTATCTGGAGGGCACATACACGGAGCGATACCCGGACGCATCCATGGACGAGGCCGGGTTGCGCAAGCTGTTCCGGCAGTTCTCATTCCCGGGTGGCATCCCAAGCCATAACTCGCCCGAGACTCCAGGGTCGATCCACGAGGGCGGCGAGCTCGGCTACGCGCTCGTCCACGCGTATGGCGCCGCGTTTGACAACCCAAACCTCACCGTCTTCTGCATCGTCGGCGACGGCGAGGCGGAGACAGGGCCGCTCGCGGCAAGCTGGCACTCGAACAAGTTCCTCAACCCGGCGCGCGACGGCGCGGTGCTGCCGATTCTCCACCTCAACGGCTACAAGATCGCCAACCCGACCGTGCTCGCGCGGATCCCGGAGAAGGAGCTCTTCGCGCTGATGGAGGGGTATGGCCACACGCCGGTGTTGGTCAGCGGCGACGATCCGATGAAGGTCCACCAGCAGATGGCCGCCGCGCTCGACTGGGCGTTGGACGAGATCGGGCGCATCCAGCGTCGAGCCCGCTCGAATCACCAGGCCCGCCGGCCCTCGTGGCCGATGATCATCCTGCGCACCCCGAAAGGGTGGACCGGACCGAAGACGCTTGACGGCGAGCATATCGAAGGCACGTTTCGCGCGCACCAGGTCCCGGTCACCGATTTCGCTTCGGAACCGGCTCACATCAAAGTCCTTGAGGACTGGATGCGCGGTTACCAGCCCGAGCAGCTCTTCGACACGGACGGCAAGCTCGCGAACGAGCTGGCGCAGCTGCCTCCGCGCGGCGACCGGCGTATGAGCGCAAACCCCCACGCGAACGGGGGCGAGCTGCTGAAGGACCTGCGCCTTCCCGACTTCCGCGAGTACGCCGTTTCGATTGCGAAACCCGGCACGACGACGAGTGAGGCGACCCGCGTTCTGGGCACCTACCTGCGCGACGTGGTGAAGATGAACCCGGACAACTTCCGGATCATGGGTCCGGACGAGACCGTCTCCAACCGGCTCGGCGCCGTGCTCGAGGCCACGAATCGGGCGTGGGACGCGGAGATGGTGCCTGGGGACGATCACCTCGCTGCCGACGGTCGCGTGATGGAGGTCCTGAGCGAGCACCTCTGCGAAGGCTGGCTCGAGGGCTACCTGCTCACCGGGCGCCACGGCCTCTTCGACTGCTACGAGGCCTTCATCCACATCATCGACTCGATGTTCAACCAGCACGCGAAGTGGTTGAAGACCACTCGCTCGATTCCGTGGCGGCGGCCGATCGCATCGCTCAACTACGTGCTCTCGTCACATGTGTGGCGCCAGGACCACAATGGTTTTTCGCACCAGGATCCGGGTTTCATCGACCACGTGGTCAACAAGAAAGCAGAGGTCATTCGTGTCTATCTCGCGCCCGACGCCAACTGCCTGCTCTCGGTGGCCGACCACTGCCTGCGCAGCCGCAACTACGTCAACGTGATCGTCGCCGGCAAGCAGCCGGCGCTCAACTACCTGTCGATGGAGGACGCCGTCGCGCACTGCACGCGAGGTCTCGGCATCTGGGACTGGGCGAGCACGGACGAGGGCCGCGATCCCGACGTCGTCCTTGC
>WNGJ01004109.1_pt1 | contig 15118 bp, 13 predicted proteins | sample 5400611 | NCBI WGS metagenome assembly WNGJ01 (sample SAMN13153375, study PRJNA577476) | soil metagenome | isolation source: 40 cm soil or saprolite under Garry oak tree replicate 1 | place: USA:California | collected 2016-06-15
ATGTTGCGCGCGGTGCCGGCTTTGGCGGCGGGAATGACGAGTTTTGATTTGGCCATGCCTTCGCCGTAGTGGATGTAGATCTCACGTCGCCCCAATCGGATCTTTTCGTCCTTCTGGCCGCGAATGCCGGCCAGCGTGTCCGCTGGCGGCGCGCGGTCGAGAAACACCGCCATGGTGCGGTTCGGCGCGGCCTTGGGAAACGGATTGTCGGCTGCGACCTGCGCCATCTCGGCGGCGCTGCGCACGAGCACGCCGACCGGCTTGCCGGCATAGGCTTGAAGCCGCTTTTCAAGGGCGGCCTTGACCGCGGCTTCGGATTTGCGGCTGGTGAAAACCACATTGCCGCTGGCGATGTAGGTGCGGACGGCGCCGAACCCTAACTCCTCGCAGATGTCCTTGAGATCGCTCATCGGCAATTTGCCGGTGCCGCCGACATTGACCGCACGCAACAATGCCACGAACGACGCCATAGCGATCTAAAACCTTGGGCGATCCAAATCTTGGACGATCTAAGCCTTGGACGATCTAAGCCTTGGGCGATCCAGACCTTGGCCGATTCCTTGCGCGTCAGCGCACGTTGGCGAGCCGCATGTCGAGATAGGCCGTCACCGTCTGCATCAAGGGCTCCAGCTTGCCGTCGAAGAAATGGTTGGCGCCGGGGATGACCTGCTGATCGATGACGATGCCTTTTTGAGTCTTCAGTTTCTCGACCAGCGTGTTGACGTCCTTCGGCGGCACCACGGCATCCTTCTCGCCATGCACGATGAGCCCCGAGGACGGGCAGGGTGCGAGGAAGGAGAAGTCGTAGAGATTGGCGGGCGGCGCGATCGAGATGAAGCCTTCGACCTCGGGCCGGCGCATCAGGAGCTGCATCCCGATCCAGGCCCCGAACGAGAAGCCGGCCACCCAGCAGGCGCGCGCCTCGGGATTGATGGTCTGCGCCCAGTCGAGCGCGGACGCGGCATCCGACAATTCGCCGGTGCCGTGATCGAACGCCCCCTGGCTGCGGCCGACGCCGCGGAAATTGAAGCGCAACACCGAAAACCCGCGATGCGCGAACGCGTAGTAGCACTGGTAGACGATCTGATGATTCATCGTGCCGTGAAACTGCGGATGCGGATGCAGGATCATCGCAATCGGCGCGTTCTTCTGCTTCGCCGGATGGTAACGGCCTTCAAGGCGGCCCGCGGGGCCGGTGAAAATAACTTCAGGCATCGTGATCCCTGGATTGATCTCTCGAGATTGATCTTTCGACTGATCTCTTGGCAATCAACCGGTTGGAGCTGGCTTCACCGGCCGTCGGCGGACAAAGCTGAGCATGGAAAGGATGGTCGGCGTCGTTGGGGCGATGCGCGAACGGCGCCCGGTGACCTTTGAGGCCGCGTTCTAACATGAGGCGAGGGGCAAAAAGCAAGGATTTTGTGTGTCTTAGGCGACGGAAATGCCGTTTCTGAGACACCGCTAACTGCCTGAGAGTATTTCGAGATTTCTTGCGTCCGTGTCCGCCCCGTCCCTCGCAGGTTACTTCGACGTGGCGGGCGCGCTTCGATCCAGTGAAGCGACGGCGTTCTTGTAGCGTCGGCTGCCCTGAACGGTCTGCCCGGTATCGAACGTCAGTTCGAAGTCGCCGGACGGCTTCATTTCGACCGCCGTCACGCGGTCCAGATTGGCAAGCCGGGTGCGGTGGATGCGGACGAGATTGAACCGCGCAAGCTGGGTCTCGGCAGACGCCAGGGTGCCGCGAACGAGGTGGTTGCTGCCATTGGCGAGGCTGTATTCGACGTAATTTCCGGCTGAGCTGATCCAGACGATGTCGCGGGGCTCGATGCGGATACGGGTCGTACCGTCGCGCAGCCATACCATATGCGACGCGGTCGCAGGCGGCTCTAATGCCGTCGCCGCGGCCGGCTGCCGCCGCTGCGCCTCGCGACGGCTGTCGATCAGCCAGAGCGCGCCGCCGATCAAGAGGCACGTCGTCACGTCCTTGCGGAATTCGTACATCAACGTCGCCGCCGAGAAGTGGAAATCGTAGAAGCGTCCCGCCAGCCACATGACGGCCTTGCGGATGGCGACCATGCCGGCGATGTGCATTGCCGAGAAGACGACGATCGCCACGATCGCAAGCCCGCTGCGCCAGATCCAGCTCGATGCCTCGCGCATGCGGCGCACGGCGAAGAACAGCACAGGCGCGACCAGGATGATGGTGACGATGCTCGACATCTCCCAGAACAGCGGCGTGCCGAGATCATATGGACTGCCGCGCCGCGCGGCGTCCTGCGCTACTGACAGGGCGTTGACGATACCGATCGCGATGGAGATCGCCGCCACCGCCGCATAGAATGGCCAATCGTCATCGGCCATCCCGCTGAAACGACGGCTTGCCGCAGGGGGGCTCGTGTCATCTCCGGCAGGCTGGTTTTGCTGCCAAACTGGCTTGATGCGGGGCCCGCTTTGCGCGTTTCTGACGTCACTCATGATGTTCAACGCGCATTCGGATCAAACCATACGGAGGTGAATTATAGCACGGTCGCTGCATTTAAGGGCTGAGGGAGCCCGGCGCGAACTGCGCGTCCGCGATCAGCCAGCCGGCGCAGTGATTGGCGGCGTCACGAAAGGTGGTAAGACGACGGCATGCCAGACCGCGTCTATCTCGACTGGAACGCGACCACGCCGCTTCGCCCCGAGGCGCGGGCGGCGATGGCTGCTGCGTGGGATCTCTGGGGCAATCCGTCGTCGGTCCATGCCGAGGGGCGCCGCGCCCGCCGTCTGATCGAGGACGCCCGGGCCGCGGTCGCAGGCGCGGTCGGCGCCTTGCCCCGGAACGTCATCTTCGCCTCGGGCGGAACCGAAGCCAACGCGCTGGCGCTTTCGCCGGGGTTGCGCGGCGCCTCCGGGCGGCCGGGTGAGCGGTTGCTGATGTCGGCGGTCGAGCACACCTCGGTGCTCACGGGCGGCCGGTTTCTCGCCGAGTCGATTAGTAAGGTCGGGGTCACGCGCTCGGGCGTGGTCGATCTCGAGCACCTGCGGGATCTGCTCGCCTCCGGCCCGGTCGCGCTGGTGTCGATCATGGCGGCGAACAATGAGACTGGCGCCCTGCAACCGGTCGCGCAAGCCGCCGAGATGGTCCATGCGGCCGGCGGGCTCCTGCATGTCGACGCAATTCAGGCATTCGGAAAAATACCTCTTAATATCAAGGATATAGGCGCTGATCTTCTGTCTCTGTCGGCGCACAAGATCGGCGGGCCCAAGGGCGTTGGCGCGCTCGTGCTGGCGGAGGGCGTGGCCGGCCTGGAGCCGCTCCTGCGCGGCGGTGGCCAGGAGCTGAGCCGCCGGGCCGGGACCGAGAATGTGGCTGGCGTTGCGGGCTTTGGCGCCGCGGTCGGCGCCGCCCTGGATACCTTCAAGGCCGATGCTATCCGCCTCGAAAACCTGCGAAATCGTCTCGAAAAGGGTTTGCGGGAGACCCCTGGTGCGATCGTGTTTTCGGGAGATGTGCCGCGGCTGCCCAACACCACATTGTTCACGGTTCCCGGCATGCGGGCCGAAACCGCCGTCATCGGGTTCGATCTGGCTGATATCGCGGTGTCCTCAGGCTCCGCCTGCTCGTCGGGCAAGGTCCAGCCGTCCCACGTGCTGGAAGCCATGGGATTTGGTCCAAAACTCGCCCAAGGCGGTGTGCGCCTCAGTCTGGGCTGGTCCACGTCACAGACAGACATCGATCGCTGCCTGGAGGCTTGGCGAAAGCTCGCCGGTCGCCTACTTAAAGGGAGCGACGAAACACTGCTTGAACGGTTCTAAGCAGGTGATTTTCTCAACAGAACGTCGTAGAAGACTTCTTGAGTATGTCCACCGCGGCCCTTGAAACCGCGAGCGGAGGATTGGAATGCCAGCCGTACAAGAGACGGTCGACCGTGTCAGGCGGATCGACGTCGACCAGTATCGATATGGGTTTGAGACCGTTATCGAGTCCGAGAAGGCCCCCAAGGGGCTTTCCGACGATACCGTCCGCTTCATCTCGGCCAAGAAGAACGAGCCGGCCTGGATGCTGGAATGGCGGCTTGAGGCCTATCGCCGCTGGCTGACCATGACCGAGCCTGTCTGGGCGCGCGTCAATTATCCCAGGATCGACTACCAGGACCTCTATTACTATTCAGCGCCGAAGCCGAAGAAGCAGCTCACCTCGCTCGACGAAATCGATCCCGAGATCCTCAAGACCTATGAGAAGCTCGGCATCCCCCTGCGCGAGGTGGCGGTGCTGGAAGGCGTGGTGAAGCCGGAGGGCGAGGACGCCTCGCCCGAGCGCCGAATCGCGGTCGATGCCGTGTTCGACTCGGTGTCGGTGGCCACCACCTTCAAGGAAGAGCTGAAGAAGGCCGGCGTGATCTTCATGCCGATCTCGGAGGCGATCCGTGAGCACCCGGACCTCGTCAAGAAATATCTCGGCAGTGTGGTGCCGACCTCGGACAATTTCTTTGCGACGTTGAACTCGGCGGTGTTCTCCGACGGCTCGTTCGTCTACGTGCCGCCGGGTGTGCGCTGCCCGATGGAATTGTCGACTTACTTCCGCATCAACGAGCGCAACACTGGCCAGTTTGAGCGCACGCTGATCATCGCCGACAAGGGCGCTTATGTCAGCTATCTCGAAGGCTGCACCGCGCCGCAGCGCGACGAGAACCAGTTGCATGCGGCCGTCGTCGAGCTGGTCGCGCTCGACGATGCCGAGATCAAATATTCGACGGTGCAGAACTGGTATCCCGGCAATTCGGAAGGAAAAGGCGGCATCTACAATTTCGTCACCAAGCGTGGCGACTGCCGCGGCGCCAATTCCAAGATTTCCTGGACCCAGGTCGAGACGGGTTCGGCGATCACCTGGAAGTATCCGAGCTGTATTCTGCGCGGCGATAACTCGCGCGGCGAGTTCTATTCGATCGCGATTTCGAACGGGTTCCAGCAGGTCGATAGCGGCACCAAGATGCTGCATCTCGGCAAGAACACCACCAGCCGGATCATCTCCAAGGGCATCGCGGCCGGGCGTTCGCAGAACACCTATCGCGGTCTCGTCACCGCGCACCGGAAAGCCACCGGCGCGCGCAATTTCACCGCCTGCGACTCGCTGCTGATCGGCGACAAATGCGGCGCGCACACCGTGCCCTATATCGAGGCAAAGAACTCGTCGGCGACCTTCGAGCACGAGGCGACCACCTCGAAGATATCCGAGGACGTCCTGTTCTACTGCGTCCAGCGCGGGCTGAGCCAGGAAGAAGCCGTCGGCCTCGTCGTCAACGGTTTTGTGAAGGACGTGCTGCAGCAACTGCCGATGGAGTTCGCGGTGGAAGCGCAGAAGCTGATCTCGATCTCGCTCGAAGGATCGGTTGGATAGGACCTTATCCCGAGGAGGCCGCGTGAGTTGCCGTCTCGAAGGATGAGGAAAGATTGTTGGCCACATCCTTCGAGACGCGCCTTCGGCGCTCCCGAGACACAAGGAACAAACGGAAGAGAAAGATGCCGCTACTTGAAGTCAAAGACCTGCAGGTCCGTGTCGAGGATCGCGAGATTCTCCATGGGCTGACGCTGACCGTGAACAAGGGCGAGGTCCACGCCATCATGGGGCCGAATGGCTCCGGAAAGTCGACGCTCTCCCACGTCATCGCCGGCAAGCCGGGCTATGAAGTCACCGGCGGCGAAATCCTGTTCGAGGACGAAGACCTGCTGGAGATGTCGCCTGACGAGCGGGCAGCCAACGGCGTGTTCCTGGCGTTCCAGTATCCGGTCGAAATTCCCGGCGTCACGACGATGAACTTCCTGCACACGGCTCTGAACGCCCAACGCAAGGCGCGCGGCGAAAGTCCGCTTTTGACGCCGGCCTTTCTGAAGAAAGTCCGCGAAGTCGCGAAGTCGCTGAACATTCCGCAGGACATGCTCAAGCGCGGCGTCAATGTCGGCTTCTCCGGCGGCGAGAAAAAGCGCAACGAGATTTTGCAGATGGCGCTGTTCGAGCCTGCCCTGTGCATCCTCGACGAGATGGATTCCGGTCTCGACATCGACGCATTGCGGATCGCCGCCGACGGCGTCAATGCGCTGCGCTCGCCGGAGCGCGCGATGGTGGTGATCACGCACTACCAGCGGCTTCTGAACTACATCGTGCCGGATTTCGTGCACGTGATGTCGAAGGGACGGGTGGTGAAGAGCGGCGGCAAGGATTTGGCGCTGGAGCTGGAGGCTTCCGGCTATGCCCAGTTCGAGGACGCGGCCTGAGACGGATTGAGCGATGAACCTTGTATTGGCAAAGACCGAAACCGGACGTGCGCTGACGAGCGTGTTCGCCGTCGCGCGCGACCGGCTGCCCGGTGCGGGCAAGGTCGCGGACGCGCGGCGGCAAGCCTTTGAGGCTTACGAGCACGCCGGCCTGCCGCATCGGCGGATCGAGGAGTGGAAATATACCGATTTGCGCGCGCTGATGCGCGAGGTGCTGCCGCTGGCGGCGGCGCCCGATGAGACAGCGCTTAAGCGCGCCGGCGCTGCGCTGAAAGCGCAGGCGGTCGAGACTGCGTCGAAACTCGTGCTGGTCGATGGCGTCTTCGTGCCGGAGCTCTCCGATGTCGCCGCGCTCGATCGTGGGGTCAGCGTCCGCACATTGCGCGAGGTGCTCGAAAGTGACGGCAATGACGCCCGCGCCGATTTGCTGATCACCAAGACCGCTGACGCGATGATCTCGCTTAATGCTTCGCTGGTGACCGACGGCGTCGTGGTCACGGTCGCGGATGGAACGAATCTCTCGCGGCCGATCCACATCGTTCACGTCGCCACGGTCTCGTCGATGTCGGCCTTCACGCGCTCGCATGTCAGGATCGGCAAGGGCGCGCGGGCAACTTTGGTCGAGAGTTTTGTCGCCGCGGAAGGCGCCAAGGCCTATCAGGCCAATGACGCGGTGATCCTGTCGATCGGCGATGGCGCCGAATTCTCGCAGGTGCGGCTGCTGGCGGACGCATCCGATGCGGTGAACGTGACCTCCCAGATCTTGACGGTCGGCGCGAAGGCGAAACTCAATCTGTTCAATATGACCGGCGGTGGCGGCGTCACCCGGCTGCAAGGGTTTATCACGCTGGCGGGCGAGGGCTCGGAACTGTCTATCAACGGCGTGAACCTGTTGAAGGGCACCCAGCACGGCGACACCACCCTGGTGGTGGACCATGCCGTGCCGCGCTGCACGAGCCGGGAAGTCTTTCGCGCTGTGGTCGATGACCGCGCCCATTCGGTGTTCCAGGGCCGCATCATCGTGCGTCCCGACGCGCAGAAGACCGACGGCAAGATGATGACGCGGGCGCTCCTGTTGTCCGACGAAGCGGAAGCCGACAACAAGCCGGAGCTGGAGATTTTCGCCGACGACGTCACCTGCGGCCATGGCGCGACAACGGGCGCGCTCGACGACAGCCTCTTGTTTTACCTGCGGGCGCGCGGCCTGCCCGAAAAGGAGGCGCAGGCGCTTCTGATTCAAGCCTTCGTCGGCGAAGCGATCGAAGAGATCGCCGACGATGATTTGCGCGAGGTCGCGATGGCGGTGGCGCAGCGCTGGCTGGAGGCACGGGCATGACCATGCATCCGGCAGTCTTGAACGGCTCCTACGACGTGGCCCGCGTGCGCGAGGATTTTCCCGCGCTGGCGCTCAAGGTCTACGGCAAGCCGCTGGTCTATCTCGACAACGCGGCTTCCGCGCAAAAGCCCAATGCGGTGCTGGAGCGCATGACGGAGGCTTACAAAAGCGAATATGCCAATGTGCATCGCGGGCTGCATTATCTCGCCAACGCTGCGACCGAAGCCTATGAGGGCGGGCGCGCGAAAGTCGCAAAATTCCTCAACGCCCGCCGCAACGAGGAGATCGTATTCACCCGCAACGCCACCGAGGCCATCAACCTCGTGGCGTCGTCCTGGGGTGAGCCGAACATCGGCGAGGGCGATGAGATCGTGCTCTCGATCATGGAGCACCATTCCAACATCGTGCCCTGGCATTTCCTCAGGGAGCGCCATGGCGCCGTCATCAAATGGGCGCCGGTGGACGACGACGGCAATTTCCTGATCGAGGAATTCGAGAAGCTTCTAACCGCGCGCACCAAGCTGGTCGCGATCACGCACATGTCGAACGCGCTCGGTACGCTCGTGCCGGTCAAGGAGGTCGTCAAGATCGCCCATGCCCGCGGCATTCCGGTCCTGATCGACGGCAGCCAGGCCGCGGTTCATCTCGCCATCGACGTGCAGGACATCGACTGCGATTTCTACGTCTTCACCGGTCACAAGCTGTACGGCCCGACCGGAATCGGCGCGCTCTATGGCAAATACGCGCACCTCGAAGCGATGCGGCCCTATAATGGCGGCGGCGAGATGATCCGCGAGGTGGCGCGCGATTGGGTCACCTATGGGGATCCTCCGCACAAGTTCGAGGCCGGCACGCCTGCGATCGTGGAATCGATCGGGCTTGGGGCTGCGATCGACTACGTCAATTCGATCGGCAAGGAGCGCATCGCCGCGCACGAGCACGATCTTCTGGCCTACGCGCAAGAGCGGTTGCGAGAAATCAACTCGCTGCGCCTGATCGGCACCGCGAAGGAAAAGGGTCCGGTGATCTCGTTCGAGATGAAGGGCGCACACCCGCACGATGTTGCGACCGTGATCGATCGGCAAGGCGTCGCCGTGCGCGCCGGCACCCACTGCGTGATGCCGCTTTTAGAGCGGTTCAACGTCACGGCGACCTGCCGCGCCTCGTTTGGGATGTATAATACCCGTGAAGAAGTCGACCATCTGGCGCAGGCGCTGATCAAGGCGCGGGAATTGTTTGCATGACCGACACCGCTGAAATCAAGACCAGCAATATCGAGACGCGTTCGGCGCTGCCGACGGAAGAGACCGAGCGGCTGACCACCGAAATCGTCGCGGCGCTGAAGACGGTGTTCGATCCGGAGATCCCGGCCGACATTTACGAACTCGGCCTGATCTACAAGGTCGACATCAAGGACGATCGGGGCGTTGACATCATGATGACGCTGACGACGCCGAACTGCCCGGCGGCCGGAGAACTGCCGCAGATGGTGGAGAACGCGGTCGCCAGCGTTCCCGGCGTCGGCGTGGTTGGTGTCAATCTGGTCTGGGAGCCGGCGTGGTCACCGGACCGGATGAGCGACGAGGCGCGCCTCGTCCTCAATATGTGGTGAGGCTTTTGGGAAACGAGCGGTTTAGGATTTTCAGGGAAGGATGGGCGGCATTGATATGCAGCCGGGATCGCACCACATGACAGATATGACACCAGCTTCATCAACCGCTGCGTCCAAGCCCAAAGCGCCTGGGATCAAGCCGCGGCCGCGCCCGCAAGTCATGAAACTGACTGACGCTGCGGCGCAGCGCGTTCAGGAACTGACCAAGCGTGCCGATTCCGAAATCGTCGGCCTTCGCGTCGGCGTGAAGAACGGCGGCTGCGCCGGCCAGTCCTACACGGTCGAATATGCCCACGAGATCCGCCCGACTGACGAAATTGTCGAAGACAAGGGCGTGAAGATCCTGGTCGATCCCAAAGCCGTGCTGTTTCTGCTCGGAACCGAGATGGACTACAAGGCGGACAGGATGCAGGCCCAGTTCATCTTCAATAATCCCAATCAGATCAGTGCTTGTGGCTGCGGCGAGTCCGTGCAGTTGAAACCCGCCGAGGTGGATGGTTAGGATCCTGTCCCGGACGCGGCGCGGCGCTTGGGGCCACGAGACTGCTTATGGATCGCGATTTCCTGATCGATCTGTTTTCGGATTTCGGCCCCGTCACGATCCGACCGATGTTCTCCGGCTTCGGCATTTCCGCCGATGGTGTCAATTTCGCATTGTCATTGCGTGCTGGTCTCTATTTCCGCGCCGACGAAGCGACGATCCCGCGCTTCGAGGCGGAGGGCTCAAAGCCATTTCAGTACCAGACCAGCAAAAGGTCCGTCACCGTCGCGTCATACTGGCAATTGCCGGCGCGGCTGTTCGATGACACGGAAGAACTCAGCGAATGGGCGAGGGCCGCGCTCGGTGCGGCCCAGCGCGCCGCGTTGAAGAAGCGGCCGAAGGCGCGCAAAACTGTGCAAATAGCGGCTGGGAAGACAGCGGCCGGCAAAGCGGCGGCAAAGAAGTCGACTGCGAAGAGGAAAAGGAAGGCGCCGTGGAAAACATCCTCATCATGAGGATGGTGCTAAGCCGTGTTGGGAAGGACGACCACGAATTCCTCCCCGCCGCAGCGGGCGGTGATGTCCTGCCCCTTGATGGTGTGCTTCAAGGACATCGCGACCAACGGACAAATTCCCCAATGACAGGTGGAGGAGAATGAACGACCGTTAAGCGGGTTCCATCAGGATTGGCGTCAGACGCGGGCGCGAACCGGCCGCAGCAGGAATGCCGGAAGGTGCGAGTGATCGGCAGGTTCGGAGTCGACCTCGCGGCCTGCGCGGCGCGGTTCGGTTCGCGGTGTCGAAGCGGTCTGCGGCGCGCCGGCTTGCGGTGTGGCGGCTTGCGGCGCGGCGGCTGGCGGCGAAGAACCATTGCGATTGCCACCGGCGTGCCGCGGTTCGCGTTCACGCCGCGGCTCGCGCTCGCGGCGCGGCTTGCGTCCCCGGCGGGAACCTTCGCGCTCGCGTGGCTGATCAGCGTCGTCGGACGCATCTGCCCTGGCTGTAAAATCACCTTCGGCGCGGGGGATGTTTTGGCCGATCAGCTTTTCGATCGCTGTGACCGATTTCTGATCGAGCGCGGTGACGATGGAAATCGCAGTGCCGGCGCGGCCGGCGCGGCCGGTGCGGCCGATGCGATGGACATAATCGTCGGGATGGTAGGGCACGTCGAAATTGAAGACGTGACTGACTTCGGGAATATCAAGGCCGCGGGCCGCGACATCGGAGGCGACTAGGAGCGGCAGTTCGCCTTTGCGGAATTGATCCAGTGCCGCCGTGCGCGCCGATTGATCCATGTCGCCATGCAGGGCGCCGACACTGAAGCCGTGTTTCTGCAGCGATTTGTGAAGGACCGCGACGTCGCGCTTACGGTTGCAGAAGATGATCGCGTTCTTCAGATCCTTGGCGTCGCGCAACAGCCGCCGCAGCACGTCACGCTTTTCGTGCGCCTCGCGTCCGGCCGGAACCTGCGACTGTGTCACGGTGACCGCGGCCGTCGCGGGCTTCGAGACTTCGACTTTCTGCGGGTTGTGCAGGAAGGCTTCGGTGATCCGGCGAATTTCCGGCGGCATCGTCGCGGTGAAGAACAGGGTCTGTCGGGTGAAGGGAACGAGCTTGCAGACGCGCTCGATGTCGGGGATGAACCCCATGTCCAGCATGCGGTCGGCTTCGTCGATGACGAGGAGTTCGACGCCCGTGAGCAGAAGGCCGCCGCGCTCGGTGTGGTCGAGCAGGCGGCCAGGCGTTGCGATCAGGACGTCGACGCCGCGCGTCAATTTGGAATCCTGGTCGCCGAACGAAACGCCGCCGATCAGCAACGCGACGTTGAGTTTTTGACCCGCGCCGTATCGGTCAAAGCTTTCCTTGACCTGGGCGGCGAGTTCGCGTGTCGGCTCCAGGATGAGCGTGCGCGGCATTCGGGCCCTGGCGCGGCCCTTTTCCAGCAAGGTGAGCATCGGCAGCACGAACGCGGCGGTCTTGCCGGTGCCGGTCTGGGCGATGCCAAGAACGTCCCGCCGGGCCAGAACGTGGGGGATCGCCTGTTCCTGAATGGGGGTAGGGATGGTGTAGCCGGTAGCCGCAACAGCGGCGAGAACCTTATCGGATAGTCCAAGTTGTGAAAAAGACATCGAGCCTCTGATCGACACCGCCGTTCGGAATCGAGGGTAAAAAGGCTGTCGCGTTGGGCCCCGAAACGGCGCGCTTTGAAAAGCTGGGGGCTCTGACTTACGCTGACCAGCGACACCCGGGTGCGATTTCGAGACCGGGCTGCATTGAGCCGGAACATAGGGGGGAATCGTCCAAAGTCAATGGAGCAGTACGGAAAGCGCTGAAAAAGCCTGACGTTTTTGAATAAATAGCGCCCAATACCGCGGCCGTCTTGCCGAGGCCGGGAAGTCGGGACCGCCCGCGAGCACAGAAATCCCCAGCCTTCATGTGAATCTCACACGCGCGTCCCTGAGGGATGTGAAGCGCCATGTCTTTGAAAGCGGGTACGCTGAGTGACCTTCGGTGTCGCCATGACATTGTCGGTTCTGGGCGTCCCGTCGGTTCTGGGCGTCCGCCTGCCGGATGACTTTCATCCGCGCGATGGCGATGAACTCCTGCGGGCCTCGCCCATCTCTGGCCGAAATTCCTGCCCAATGTAAGGCAGATGTCGGCAAACTTGCTCATCGCCTCGTCCGCGCCGGCGTTCGCGTTCAGCTTCGTCAATCCGCACGATGGATGTTCTCACCTTCGCCGGCCCCCTCGTCAGACGGCTGGGCCATCGCCATGTTCTGTCCGATTTGAACCCGATTTGAACCCCTGGCGCGGATCTGCTGACTATGGGATTGAGTGATTGGGGAAGCGGGGAATTATCAATGAAGAACTGGCTGTCGCTTAAGGCACTGCTGTCGTGCGGCCTGGTTGCGTCCTTGATGGCGCTGACCGTGCCTGCCTATGCGGCCAAGCGCGTCGCGCTCGTCGTCGGCAATAACGACTATAAATTCGTGCCGAAGTTGCAGAAGGCGGTCAACGACGCCCGCGCCATGGGCGATACGCTGAAGCAGCTTGGTTTCAACGTGATGGTGGCGGAGAACCAGAACCGGCAGCAATTCAGCCAGACGCTGCTGGCATTCGACAATGCGGTCGAGCCGGGCGACACCGCGTTCTTCTTCTATGCCGGGCACGGTTTCGAGATCGCGGGCCAGAATTTCCTGTTGCCGACCGATGTGCCGGCGGCGACCGAAGGCCAGGAAGAGCTGGTGCGCGACGCCTCGGTCCTCGCCGACCGCGTCATCGAGCGTCTGCAGAACAAGAGGGCGCGCACCTCGATCCTGGTGTTCGACGCCTGCCGCAACAATCCGTTCGAGCGGACGGGCACGCGCGCGGTGGCGGGCGGTGGCGGGCTCGCGCCGATGACGCAACTGCCTGAAGGTGTGTTCTCGGTGTTCTCGGCTGGCCCCCGGCAGACCGCACTCGACCGGCTATCGAACGACGACGCCAATCCCAACTCGGTGTTCACGCGGACCTTTTCCAAGGAGCTGCTGCAGCCCGGCGAGAACCTTGTCCAGGTCGCCCAGCACACCCGCCGGCTGGTCAGCGAGATGGCCGAGACCGTCAATCACAAGCAGATTCCCGTCTACTTCGATCAGATGGTCGACGACGTCTTCCTCAACGGCGCGGCGAAGGGGCCTGATGCGGCCAAGCCGGCGGAGCCGCCGCAGAAAGTCGCGGCACTGCCGCCGGTGATGCCGCGCATCACGCCGCCGAACGACTCCATCAATGCGCCGATCGCGATGTTCTCGCGCCACAATGGCGGCTGGACCGTTGTGTTTTCGATCGCCGATCCGACGCTTGGAATTTCGTGGCGGATGGGCGATGCCGGCGATTTCCGCGAGACCGGTTTCCTGGACACGCTCGATTCGCGGACGCGCAAGCGCATGCCCAATCCATCCATCGAGCTTGCCGGGGACGCACCGGCTGCGACGATCCAGGTCCGCTATATCGACGCATCAGGCGAAATGCAGGGACCATTCCCGATCAAGTTCGATCCTGAAGCGGCGCTGATTCGCGATCAGCGCAAGATCCTCGACATGACCGCGACGAGCTGGTTGTCGTTTCGCGAGTTCAACGGACTTCTGGTCTATTACACGCACCTGATGTCGTATCGCTGCGCGATCCGCGAGGTGCGGGTCGGCATCGACACCGCGGTGCCGGACAAGGTTCTGAAGATGCCGCCTTGCGATCCCAAGGAGCCGAGCGCGATCCCACACGATGCGCAGCCCTATTTGAAGCTCGCGCCGTCGACTCAATTCGTGTCAGTGGAATTGACCTACCGCGATGGCAGCATCTCGGAAATCAAGAGTTTCCGTCGCTGAACCTGCAGAAAATGCCTTTCTTTGCGACATCTGTTGCTGATCGGCAACGATCTCCTGAAAAGTAGCACGCAAGATCTTCTACAACCGAGTTCCATCGCGCGTTCCCGCATTTCTACGGTAGAATGCGCACGAGACTCAACTTTGTGGGGAAAGGTTCATGAAACGTCATTTCGGGTGGGCGCTCGCATCAATTATTTCAGTTGCGGGCGTCGGCAGTGCAATGGCTGCGGATCTCGCGGCACGGCCCTATACCAAGGCTCCACCGATGGTAGCCGCCGTCTATGACTGGACGGGTTTCTACATCGGCGCCAACGGCGGCTGGGGTTCCAGTCACAAGTGCTGGGATTCCATAGTGCCTGCTCTCGTCATTGGGGCTGAGGGTTGCCATGATGCGACCGGCGGCGTGGCTGGTGGCCAGATCGGCTATCGTTGGCAGACCGCAGCTTGGGTGTTCGGCGTCGAGGGTCAAGGCAACTGGGCCGATCTTAGCGGATCGAATGCCAGCCTGCTCTTTCCGGGTTTCGCCAACCATTCGAAAATCAATGCGTTCGGCCTGATTACGGGGCAGGTGGGTTATGCCTGGAACAATGTCCTGTTCTACGTGAAGGGCGGCGCAGCGGTGACCGGCGATCGCTTCCGCATCGATGATATCGTCGCGGGCGTGCCTGCAACGGCGACGGTCAATCAGACCCGCTGGGGTGGCACGGTCGGCGTGGGTCTTGAATTTGGCTTCGCGTCGAACTGGTCGGCCGGCGTCGAATACGATCACTTGTTCATGCAGGATAAGAACGTCGCCTTCGTCGACGCTGCAGGCGCGTTCTTTGGAGCCGATCGCATCCGTCAGGACGTCGATCTCGTGACCGTGCGGATCAACTATAGGTTCGGCGGCCCGGTTATTGCGAGGTACTGATCCTTTATTCCATCTCCCGTGACTCGAAGCCCCGGCATGGTCCGGGGCTTTTTGTTCGTAACGCGGAGGACGTCCGGCACTCGGGGCCGCGCTCAAACGTCAGCCCGCACCTGATGTCGTATCGCTGCGCGATCCGCGAGGTGCGGGTCGGCATCGACACCGCG